>Ga0315906_10003588_pt1 | contig 20589 bp, 20 predicted proteins | sample LakEriMetagenome_4_FD_203526 | JGI IMG/M metagenome (GOLD analysis project Ga0315906, IMG submission 203526) | Freshwater fungal communities from buoy surface, Lake Erie, Ohio, United States - Buoy 2 MA122 | ecosystem: Environmental > Aquatic > Freshwater > Lake > Lake biofilm | place: USA...
CTGGATCGTACCGCATCGGCAGGACGGCAAACTGTTTTTCTCGGCGGCATCCGATTCCAGCATTGTTTCGGGTTTGGTCTACCTGGCCCTCCGGGTCTACTCGGGCCGGACCGCTGAACAAATCCGTGCGACCCCCGCGGATTTCGTGCAGGCCATCGGCCTGAGCAAACACCTGTCACCGACGCGCAGCAACGGCTTTTCCGCATTGCTGGCATTCATCCAAAAGACTGCGGAGTCCGCATGAATTATCGACCTGCCCTGCTCAGCGCCACCATAGCCGCCCTGCTGGCCACGACATCGCTCGATGCCGCCAGTCCGATGGGGCCGGTCAATATTCCGCAACGCTCGGAAATCCCAACATCCCAACATGCTCTGGCATTCTTCATCCAGCGCTTCCAGCATGATCTGGACAGCACCGAACATACCTATGACATCACCGCAGGACTCGCCCGCGAAAATGCCCTGCGCAAGCTTTATCTGGGCTGGCAGGCCCGTCTAGGCGAATTCGACACGGCTACGCTTTCCGCCGAGGACCGCATCGATGCCGCCCTGTTCCGGCGCGAACTGAACTACCGTCTCAGTCAACTGGATTTCGAGCGTACGCGCAATGCCCAAGCTTTGGCGCTTTTGCCGGAAGTCGAACCGCTGATTGCAATGGCTGAACAGCGTCGCGCCCTGATGCCGCTGGATGCCGTTAAAGCCAGACGGTTGATCGACCACGCCGCCAGTGCCCTGAAGGCCAATAAAACCCGATTGCGCGGAAACGCCTCGGTATCGCCGGTCATCGCCCTGCGTGCCGCCAGGCTTCTCTCCGCATTCCGCGACGATTTCAAGCAATGGCATACCTTCTATAACGGATATGACCCGGCGTATACGCAGCAGGTCGCCAAATCCTACGAGGTGCTCGACAGGCAGTTCGAGGCGACCGCGAAATTCCTGCGCAACGACATCGCCAAAGCATCCGACCCGGAAACCATCATCGGTGACCCGATCGGCCGGGATGCCGTGGAGGCCGCGCTGCGCAACGAAATGATTCCGTACAGCCCGGAACAGATCGTGCAATTGGCCGAACGCGAATTGAGCTGGTGCCAGGATGAAATGCGCAAAGCCGCCGCCGAAATGGGCTATGCCGACTGGCATGATGCGCTCGAACACATCAAGAAAGACGGCCCGGCGGTCGGCGACCAGCCGCAGTATGTGGTCAAGCTTGCCGATGAGGCCATCGATTTCATCGAACGCAGGCAATTGGTCACCATCCCCGAGCTGGCCAAACGCGATTGGCGCATGACCATGCTGACGCCGGAATACCAGCTGCAGGCACCGTTCTTTCTCGGCGGCGAAGATGTCTGGGTCGCCTACCCGCACGACAGCATGCCGGCTGACAAACAGGCCATGGCCTTGCGCGGCAATAACCGCTATTTCTCGCGGGCGGTCGTGCACCACGAGCTGATTCCCGGCCATCACCTGCAGCATTTCTACAACAACCGCTACAACAGTCATCGTGAACTGTTCGGCACGCCGTTCTGGTCGGAAGGCTGGGCGCTGTATTGGGAATTCCTGCTCTACCAAAAAGAATTCGCCGAATCGCCCGAGCAGAAACTGGGCATGCTGTTCTGGCGCAGTCACCGCGCCGCCCGCATCCTGTTCTCGCTTTCCTTCCATATGGGCACCATGACTCCGCAGCAGTCCATCGACATGCTGGTCGAGCGTGTCGGTCATGAACGGGCCAATGCCGCCGCCGAAGTCCGCCGTAGTTTCGCCGGCGATTACGGCCCGATGTACCAGGCCGCCTACATGCTGGGCGGACTGCAGTTCTGGCAGTTGCGGCAGGAACTGGTCGAATCGGGAAAAATGACCGATCGCGAATTCCATGATGCCATCCTGAAAGGCGGCCCGATGCCGGTGTCCGTGGTGCGCAGCCGGCTCATGGGCACCGATCCCGATCCGGATCTGAAACCGGCCTGGCGCTTCTATCCGGCACTGGATGCGAAATAAAAAAAAGCCCCGTTCAGGGGCTTTTTCATGCGTACTCGTCCAGAACGTTCCCTAGCATTGGCATTTATACGTTGGAAAGCGCACTCTAGCAATTCATTATTCACCCCAAGCATATGAATTTCTTTTAAAAATTTTTATAAGGAATAGGCAATATTCTTATAGAGAAGCCTGGACCATGAGAGTAGGATGGGGCTGTAAGGCCTAACTTCAGGGTAAGTCAAGGATGATGGCGAGTAAAGCTAAAAAAATATCCACACGGATTAAAAGTCTGCTGCTGTTCAGCGGTCTTTGTCTGACGATAGCCATCATATTGGCAATCGAGTCCAGTCTTGTCGATGCATCGGATGTCAGCATCGTCACATACTGGCAACGGCATTACATTCCACTGACGGCCATCTTGCTGTTCATCGCAGGCTATGCCTTATGGGAGTATCGTGCTCACCGTCAATCTGACATTGAAAGACAGCGACTGGAAAAGATTGCAATTACCGACTTGCTGACCGGTGCATTCAATCGTCGTTACCTGACGGAAGAGACCCAGGGGGAGATCGCGGAAGCCCGCCGTTATGGCCAGAAAATCGGATTGCTCATGCTCGATATCGACCATTTCAAGCATATCAATGATCAATTCGGGCATGTTGCCGGCGACCAGGTCTTGAAAGAACTGGTCATGCGGGTCAAGGGACAGTTGCGGGAAGCAGACACGCTGGCCCGCTGGGGAGGCGAAGAATTCCTGATACTGCTGCCGCATTGCACTTTGGACGATACGCTCGGTCTTGCTGAAAAGCTCAGGAAATCGATTGCGGATAACGCCTTTCCCGAAGTAGGCAGCGTACAGATCAGCATCGGCGTCAGTGAATACCGCCCCCGGGAAACATTCATTGAATGGTTAAACCGTACCGATCGCGCAATGTATCGCGCCAAATCGGAAGGCCGCAACACGGTGAGAGCCGCCGATTAGAGCTGTTGCGGTAAAATGTCGAATAAAAAAGCCCCGGACATGCCGGGGCTTTTTCAGTCTTGGCATGGATCAATCGCCGAGCTGCTTTTTCTTGTGCTCCCAGCGTTCCTGGGCATCCACGGTGCGTTCCGCCATCGGGCGGCCTTCCAGACGCTTGATGCCGATTTCCTCGCCGGTATCCACGCAGTAGCCGTAGGTGCCGTCGTCGATGGTGGCGATGATCTTGTCGATCTTGTAAAGCAGTTTGCGGTAACGGTCTCGGGTCCGCAGTTCGAAGAAGTTTTCGGTTTCACGGGAGGCGCGTTCGGCCTCATCGCCGACGTCACGCGCTTCTTCTTTCAGTTCATTGATGGTTTCCTGCGTCGCATTGAGCAGATTTTCACGCTCGGTCATCAGTTTGTGGCGGAAATACTCGAGCTGGAAATCATTCATGTACTCTTCTTTGTCACTCGGCTTGTAGCCGGGCGGCAACTGGACACGACGGACCGATTTCTGCTTCAGGGCTTTCTCGACGACCACTTCGCGTTTCACATAACCGGCGCGGGCGCCCTTTCGGACGGGCTTTGGTGCGGGCAGCGGCGGGATTTGTTTTTCGGGAACTTTAACGGCTACAGGCACGGATTTCTTCGTTTCGGGCTTCTTGACTTCGGGTTTCTTGCTGACAGGGGCCTTGGCGATCGGCTTGCTGGGCGTGACGGCGACTTTTTTTACGGGTTTGGCTAACGGCTTCTTGGCGGACAGCTTGGCTTTGGCAACGGGCTTTTTGGCAATCGGCTTCTTGAGCGCTTTCGACGGCTTTTTGGCGGGCGCCTTGGCCTTGGCTTTAGCAACGGATTTCTTGGCGATCGGCTTTTTGGCGACGAGTTTCTTCGCCGGTTTGCTCGGCTTTTTGGCAGACGCCTTGGTTTTGGCAACGGGCTTTTTGGCAATCGGCTTCTTAAGCGCTTTCGACAGCTTTTTGGCGGGCACCTTGGCCTTGGCTTTTGCAACGGGTTTCTTGGCGACCGGCTTTTTGGCGACGGGTTTCTTCGCCGGTTTGCTCGGCTTTTTGGCAGGCGCCTTGGCTTTGGCAACGGACTTCTTGGCTTTTGCGGGCTTGGCGGCGGCTTTTTTTGCCGTCTTCTTCGCGGGCTTGGCGGCCTTGACGGCCGGCTTGCGGGCGACCGGTTTTTTACCGGGTTTTACCGTTTTTTTGCTAGCCACGTGGGGAGTTCCTCATTGGTTTAGGCTCAATACATCTTTTATAGCCTACACTATAGTCCTTCGCAAGATGTTGCGGTGATATTTTATGCTGAAAACGCTGGCTCTGTGGCTGCTGCGCGGTTACCAAGTGATGATCAGCCCCCTGCTGGGCCAAACCTGCCGTTTCAGCCCGTCCTGTTCGAATTATGCGATGCAGGCCATCGAGCGCTACGGCTTTTTCAAGGGCGTCTACCTGACCGCCACCCGCCTCCTGCGCTGCCATCCGTTCCATCCCGGCGGCCATGATCCCGTTCCGGAAAAATGCAGCCACCACTCCCATTCCTGAAAGCCACGGAAACACCATGACCGATACCCTGACCCTGATCCGCCCGGACGACTGGCACATCCATTTCCGGGATGGCGCTGCCATGCGCAGCGTGATAACCGATACGGCCCGTGTTTTCAGTCGCGCCATCGTGATGCCCAACCTAAAGCCACCGGTGGTCACTGTGGCCGATGCCAAGTCTTACCGGCAACGGCTGGTCGATGCCACAGCCGGCAGCGCCTTCCAACCGCTCATGACCCTTTACCTGACGGACAATACCCGTGCAGATGAAATTCTGCGGGCGAAAGCCAGCGGCTTCGTGCATGCGGTGAAATACTATCCGGCCGGCGCCACCACCAACTCCGATTCCGGCGTGACCGACCTGGCCAAGGCCGCGGAGGCGATTGCGGCCATGGAAGCCTGCGGCTTGCCACTGCTGCTGCACGGCGAGGTCACCCATTCCGAAATCGATATTTTCGACCGGGAAGCGGTGTTCATCGAACGGCATCTGGCGCCCTTGCTGCGCGACTATCCGCACCTGAGAGTCGTCCTGGAACACATCACCACACGCCAGGCGGCTGAATTCGTCGCGGCAGCTCCGGCCAATGTCGCGGCTACCATCACCGCACATCATCTGCTGTACAACCGCAACGCCATGTTCCAGGGTGGCATACGGCCGCATATGTACTGCCTTCCCGTACTCAAGCGTGAACCGCACCGGGTGGCACTGGTCGAAGCGGCGGTGTCCGGAAGTCCGAAATTCTTCCTCGGTACCGACAGCGCACCGCACGCCACCGGCAGCAAGGAGTCATCCTGCGGTTGCGCCGGCATCTATACGGCACATGCGGCCATCGAACTGTATGCGGAAGCTTTCGAGGATGCCGGCGCACTGGACCGGCTGGAAGGCTTCGCCAGCTTTTACGGTGCCGATTTCTACGGACTGCCGCGCAATACCGACCGGATCACGCTCAAACGCGAGTCGTGGATTGTTCCGCAGCAGCTGCCCCTGGGTGATGAGATGTTGACGCCGCTCAGAGCGGGCGAAAGTCTGCGCTGGAAAGTCGTTTAAACCGGATCAGCGAAAGCCGCGCACGGCCCGCCAGGCGTCCCAGGCATAGCCCGGCGTCAGCGAGGGCTGCTTACCGGACCGCAGCGCCAACAGCCGTCGGCGGATGAAACGCCGCTGCGCCTCGCGGTAGGCATTGCCGGCCGTCTGTTGCGGCAGCAGTGCAAGAAGCTCTGCCAACCAATCGTCCGAGAGCGCTTGTGTGGACGTTTCCATGGTCTGATGGCGTGCCAGCAGATGCATCGGAACCATGCCGCGGTCGAAGGCCTGCAGTCCGCCGGGCAGTCGCATCAGCAGCAGCTGGGCGGTGATGACCGCACTGTCCTGCCCGTTGCCGCCACCGAAAAGTGCCGCTTCGGTTTCGGCAAGCGCCGTCGTCAAAGGCAGCAACTGCTGATACAAAGCCTCGGTGTTACCGGCCCGCAAGGGCACTTTCGCGGAAATGGCCAGGATGGGATCGGCGATGCGGAAAAATACGGCATCGGTTTCCTGCAGCGCCACGGTCAAGGGATGACGCGCCTGCTGTGCCGTCATCCGCTGCAATTCATCGGCCCACCAGAGTGATTTCGGGGTGCGCACGGCTTCCTGCTCGATGGTGAAAGCGCAGTCCTGCAGTTCACACAGCAGCGCGCCCCACGCGGCGGCCGACGGCCGGATGGCGGCAGGCAGAAAACCCTGCAGCAGTGACAGTTCCGGCCATTGCGTCTGCCATTTTCCGGTGAAACTCTGCAGTGCCTCGGACGCTGACATCAGCGGCTGCGCAACAGTCCGTGCGCAATCAATTCCAGAGGCGTGCCTGCCAAATCATCGGCCTGCCAGCGCTGCGGGTCGTCATCATCCGGACGGTAACCCCAGAGCGCCCCGATGGAACGCATGCCGGCGGCATTGGCGGCCTGCACGTCGCGTTCGTCATCACCCACATACACCACCTTTTCCGGAACCTCGCCCAGTACCGCACAGGCATGCAGCAACTGATCCGGATCGGGCTTCTTGCGCGGCAGACTGTCGCCGCCGAGCAGGATGGCACTGCGCTGCGACCAACCCAGCTTTTCAATCAGCGGCTCGGCCAGATAAAAGGGCTTATTGGTGACGATACCCCAGCGCGATTGCTGTGTTTCGATATGCGCGAGTACTTCCGCGACGCCGTCGAACAGCCGGCTATGGGCAGCGAGTGCAGCTTCGTAGTGTGCGAGGAATTCCGGCAGCAGCGCCTCGCGCTGTTGCTCATCAGATCCGATAAAGCTGCGCTTGAGCATGGCGCGCGAACCTTTGGACACCACGGGGCGGAATACCTCGAAGTCGACCGGCGGCTCGCCTTTCTCGGCCAGCAGCACGGCCATGGCTGCATGCAGGTCGCGGGCGCTGTCCAGCAGCGTGCCATCCAGGTCGAACAGAATCAACGGCGCAATCGGCTCAGACATCGGGCTTGCGTGCCGTCATCAGGTAATTGACAGAGGTATTGGAGCCGACACTGGCTGTTCGGGTCAGCGGATTGTAGTGCAGGCCGCTGACGTCTTCCAGAACGAATCCGGCATGCCGCAGGGCGGATGCCAATTCCGAAGGTTTGATGAAACTGCGGTAATCATGCGTGCCTTTGGGCAGAAGCCGTGCCACGTATTCGGCACCGACGATGGCCATTGCAAACGCCGCCGGCGTGCGGTTGATGGTCGACAGGAATAGGCTTCCACCCGGCTTGAGGACATCGAAACAGGCCTGGACGATGGCCTGCGGATCGGGCACATGCTCGAGCATTTCCATGCAGGTCACCGCATCGAATGTCCCGGGCTGTTCGGCGGCCAGTGCTTCGGCGGAAACAACGCGGTATTCGGCCTGCAAACCCGACTCCAGCAAATGCAAGCGGGCGATGTCGATCAATTGCTCGGAAAGATCGATGCCGGTGGCGCGCGCGCCCTCCGCGGCCATGGCTTCGGTCAGCAAACCGCCGCCGCAGCCGACATCAAGCACGCGCAGATTGGATAGCGGCCGGGCCCGCCGGACATAGGCCAGACGGACGGGGTTGAGTTCATGCAAGGGGCGTTGCGGGCCGCCGGGATCCCACCAGCGGCTGGCGAGCGCACTGAATTTTTCGATTTCCTGCGGATTGACATTGCCGTTCATGGGCGCGGTATCTCCCGGATGGTTTTTTGCCAGCGGCGTGCGGTGGAAAGAATGCGCTCCTGGTCCATGTCCTGCAGTTCACGTTTGAGCATTTTAGCGCGGCCGGCGATCCAGACATCCCCCACCCAATGCCGCGCACCGGCGTAGACCAGCTGGGAAACGACATCGTACACCGGAGCGGCTTCAATCCGGTCCAGATCAATGGCAATGATATCGGCTTGTTTGCCCGGTTCGAGGGAGCCGATGTGCTGCTCGAGACCCATGGCACGTGCTCCGGCCAATGTGGCGGCGTGCAGGGCCTGACCGGCCTTGAACACGGTGGCATCGGCGGAAACCGCTTTGGCCAGCAGCGCGGCCGTGCGCAGTTCGTCGAACATGTCCAGGTCATTGTTGCTGGCACAGCCATCGGTGCCGATGGCCAGATTGACCCCGGCCGACAACAGATTACCGACCGGACAGAAACCGGATGCGAGTTTGAGGTTGGATTGCGGACAATGCACCACCGACACGCCACGGGCGGCGCATAGCGCGATTTCCTCAGGCGTCAACTGGGTCATGTGCACCGCGGTCAGCCGTTCATTGATCAAGCCAAGTTGATCCAAACGCGCCAGCGGTCGCTGACCGTACTGATTGAGCGAATCCGTGATCTCCTGCGCGGTTTCATGGATATGGCAATGCACCGGCAGATCTAGCTGTTCGGCATAACGGCGGATGCGCTCGAAGCTGGCATCACACACGGTATAGGGCGCATGCGGAGTCATGCTGAAGCTGAGCAGCGGATGTGATCGATATTGATCATGCACCGCCAGACCTTTGTCGAAATACTCGTCCTGGTTGGACGCCCAGGCCGAGGGAAAATCGATGACCGGAATACTGATGGCGGCGCGAAAGCCCAGACGGTCATAGGTGCGCGCCTGGGCATCGGGGAAGAAGTAGTTTTCGTTGCAGCAGGTGGTGCCGCCGCGGATCATTTCGGCAACGGCCAACTCGATGCCGTCGGCGATGAACTCCGGCGTCATTACCGCACGCTCGATCGGCCAGACATGCTCGGTGAGCCAGGGCATCAGGGCCAGATCATCAGCGACGCCGCGCATCAGGCTCATCGGGTTGTGGGTGTGGGCGTTGACCAGACCGGGCATCAACACTGAACCGGGACGCTGCACATGGGCCTCCGGCGCATAACGGGCACGCGCCTCATCAATCGGCAGGATGGCGGTGATGCGGTCGCCGTCGATGACCAGTGCATGCGCCTCCAGCACCTGCCCGGCAGGCTGCACGGGAATGATCCAGCCGGCTTCGATCAGCCAATCGCAGGGCCGCCGCGCTTCGGACATCGCTTATTTCACGCGGCTGAAGTATTCGCCGGATCGCGTATCGACCTTGATGACTTCATCCTGCGCCACGAACAGCGGTACGCGCACGGTCGCGCCGGTTTCCAGCTTGGCCGGCTTGCCGCCGCCCCCGGAGGTGTCGCCGCGCACGCCCGGATCGGTTTCCACGATCTTGAGCTCGACGAAGTTCGGCGGCTGCACGGCGATCGGCTGGCCGTTCCAGAGTGTGACCACGCAGTCTTCTTCGCCCTTCAGCCATTTCCAGGAATCGCCCATGGCGTTCTTGTCGGCCTGGACCTGCTCGAAGGTTTCCTGCTGCATGAAATGCCAGTATTCACCATCGGCATACAGGAACTGCATGTCGGTATCCATCACATCGGCGGCTTCGAGGTTATCGGTGGCTTTCATGGTCATTTCGACCACGCGGCCGGATTTGATGCTGCGGTATTTGACGCGGGTAAAAGCCTGGCCCTTGCCCGGCTTCACATATTCGGTTTCGGTGATCACGCACGGGTCGTTGTTGACCAGAATCTTCATGCCGTTCTTCACATCATTCATGCCGTAACTGGCCATTGCCTGCTCCTGAAATTCACCGGCGGCCCGGCCGCGGGTTACAATACCGTATTGAAAACACGGCCTTTGCGGCCGTTCCAGCGCTCTATGATACCCGTCAAACCCCTCCCCGCTCAAATCCCGAACTGGCAGCAGCTGTGGCGCGATAGCCTGCGTGACCCGCTGGAACTGCTGGAAATGCTGGGTTTGACTGCCTTTTCGGACCGGATTTCAGTCAAGTCCGGAGACGCATTCGCCTTCCGGGTTCCGCGCGGTTTCGCCGCCAAAATGCGCCATGGCGACATCCATGACCCGCTCCTGCGACAGGTTCTGCCGCTTACCGAGGAAGAAACCCTGACGCCCGGCTACAGCATCGATGCCGTGGGTGATCTGACGGCCCGGGGCGCGGCCGGGGTATTGCATAAGTACCGGGGCCGCGCACTGTTGGTCGCGACCGGCTCCTGCGCGATCAATTGCCGATACTGTTTCCGACGCCACTTCCCCTATGCCGAAGAAACGGCCGCCGCAGGCCAGTGGCAGGAAGCCATCGATTATCTGCGCAATGATGCCAGCATTCATGAAGTCATCCTGTCCGGCGGCGATCCGCTGTCCTTGTCGACCCCGAAATTGGCGCAGCTGACCGATGCCCTGAAGACCGTGCCGCAGCTGAAGCGCCTGCGCCTGCATACCCGTTTGCCGGTGGTCCTACCCGAGCGCATCGATGCCGGGCTTCTAGAATGGCTGTCCGGGCTGCCGTGGCCGGTGACGGTGGTAATCCATGCCAACCATGGCAACGAACTGGGACCGGATGTGGGCGATGCGCTGCAGCAGCTGCGGCAAGCCGGGACGACCCTGCTCAACCAGTCGGTCCTGTTGGCGGGCGTCAATGACGATCTTGCAGTGCTGTGCCGGCTTTCCGAAAGTCTGCATGCCGCAGGGGTGCTGCCGTACTACCTGCACCAGCTTGACCGGGTGCAGGGTGCCGCGCATTTTGCCGTCCCGGATGGGCGTGCCATGGCCCTGCATCGGGATCTGATGGCGGCTCTGCCAGGCTATCTGGTTCCGAAGCTGGTCCGGGAAACCGCCGGAGAGCCGAACAAATCCCCGCTTTACTAGCCCGTAATGTCTTTTTTGCTATTTTTATCAAAAACTCCGGACGATATTCTTATGTCAAAACCTGAACAAGAACTCCTCCTGCTGTTCAGTACAGGCGTAGACCGGATCCAAAGTAACTTCCTGTCGCCGCCAATGACACAGATGAATTTCGATTTCAGCGCCTGAAAAAAAACCGCCTTACGGCGGTTTTTTCCGGATGGGACCTGCGCTCAGCGCGATACCACGGATCCGCTGTTGCGCAGCGCATCGATGCGGACTTCCAGCGGCGGATGGGTCATCATCAGGGCGCCGATGCCCGACTTCAGACCACCGGAAATGCCGAAGGCCGCGATCTGAGTCGGCAAGGTGCTTTGCCCATGGTTCTGGGCCAGACGCTGCAGCGCGGCGATCATTTTTTCCTTGCCGGCCAGATTGGCACCGCCGGCATCGGCACGGAATTCACGCTGACGGCTGAACCAAGCGGTAATGAAAGAGGCGAACAGGCCGAAAATCATATCGAGCACAAACACCACCATGTAGTAACCGAAACCGGCGCCATCGCGGTTGCCGAATACGACCGAATCGACCACACGCCCGACAATGCGCGACAGGACAATGACGAAAGTATTCATCACACCCTGAAGAAGCGCCATGGTGACCATGTCGCCGTTGGCGACGTGGCTGACTTCATGCCCAAGAACGGCTTCGGCTTCATCGCGGCTCATTGAACGCAGCAGCCCGGTAGAGACTGCCACCAGCGAATTGTTGCGGCTCGGACCGGTGGCGAATGCATTGATTTCCGGCGCGTCGTAGATGCCGATTTCCGGCATTTTGATGCCGGCCTTCTCGGATTGACGACGCACGGTGGACACCAGCCATTGCTCGAGCTCGTTCTGCGGACTCTCGATCAGGTGCATGCCGGTCATGCGCTTGGCCATCCACTTGGAAATCATCAGCGAGAACAGCGAACCGCCGAAACCGAAGATGACGGCGAAAACCAGCAATGTGCCATTGTTGCCGAGATTGATGCCGAAGCTCTGCAGCACGCTCAGCACGATACTCAGCAATGCCAGTACGGCCATATTGGTGGCGAGGAACAAAGCAATACGTTTGAACATGGAAAACCCCTTTCGGCTTGGTCAGTGTTGCATGATAATGAATTGTAGCCAGTTTTCCGGATTTCAAGTGAATTTTCCGTGACCCCGACACCCCCTCCCCGCGGCCGTTTTGCCCCCTCCCCGACCGGACCGCTGCATCTGGGTTCGCTGACAGCCGCATTGGCCAGCTACCTGATGGCGAAAAGCCAGCACGGGCAATGGCTTATTCGCATCGAAGACATCGACCCTCCGCGGGAAATCGCCGGCATGGCGGAAAGGCAATTGAAAACCCTGGCCAATTTCGGCCTGCTCCCGGATGAACCGGTCCTGTATCAGTCCGAACGTGCGGCGATTTACCAGGCGGCACTGGAACAACTGCTGCGTGAGGACAAGGCGTTTTTCTGCAGCTGCTCGCGCGCACAGCTGGTGGCTCAGGGCGGCATCCACCGCCGTTGCGCGGCGGCCATCGATCCGGAACGGACCGCCATCCGCCTGCGCGTAGATGACCGGACCATCGTATTCAACGACGGGGTATATGGCCGACAAAGCCAGCATCTTGGGATTTCATGTGGCGACTTCGTGCTGAAGCGCGCCGATGGCTATTTCGCTTACCAGCTGGCAGTCGTGGTGGACGATGCCGCGCAAGGCATCAGCCAGGTGGTACGCGGCGCGGATCTTCTTGCTTCGACGCCTCGGCAGATTTTTCTGCAACAGCAGTTGGGCGTACCGACGCCGGCATATAGCCATATCGGACTGGTCCGCGATCTGAACGGTCAAAAATTGAGTAAATCCCAATGGGCCGCGGACCTGGATGCCGAAGACCGTTTCAATGCCTTTTGCCTGGCCTACCGGCATCTGGGTCAGGATGTGCGTGTCCTGCAGCGGAACCTGGGAACCCAGGCAAGCCTAGATCGGGCATTGCAACACTTCGATGCCCGCTTGTTGCCCGCCCTTACAGTTCCCGAACCAGACGGAAGCCCAGACGGGCATTAGTGCGTTCGGCGTCCATGCCCATTCGGAATGAGCCCCGTGACTGATCAATGGAGCTCAACCAGGCACTGCCACGGATCACGCGCTGGCTGCAGCCGGCATTGACCCAGGCCTCGCCGTTGGCCGGCGCACGCCGGTAGTTTTCATGCCAGCAATCCCCTACCCACTCGGAGACATTGCCGAGCATATCGAAAGTACCCCAAGCTTCGCTGGAATAGCGGCGTACCGGGGCGAGTGCCCAGTAGCCATCGCTGTAACCCGAGATGGCATTACGCCAGTTTCGGCCATTCGGAAAAAGATCGCCGCTGCCGGTCAGGTTGCCTTTCTCAAGCTGTTTGGGCTTTTCGCCCCAGGGATACACGGTTTCGGTGCCGGCACGAAGCACGTATTCCCACTCCGCCTCGCTGGGCAGTCGGTAACGGTGGCCGGAGCGTCGGCTCAACCATTGCGCGTAGGCTTCGGCATCGGCGAAAGCCACATGCAGCACCGGATAATCGCCCCGCGCCGGCTTGCCGACATGGTCGAGACGCCAATTGACCCCGGAAGCACGGATCAATCGGCCGCTGGCCAGATCGAAAATCTCACTGCCGCCGGCACGGTCGGCCTGGGTTTGGTATGCGCTACTGGCGATGAAAGCGGCAAAGGCATCGACCGTGATTTCAGTGCGGGTCATGGCGAAGGCGCGCTGGAATGCCACGGCACGCGCCGGCTTTTCGCTGGCGGGGGCTTTCCGGTCTTTGCCGACCGCGCCCAGCATGAAACGCCCGGATGGAATCACAATCAGCTCTGGACCGTACTGGCCACGGGCAAGCCGGTCTGAAAAAATCTGACCCGGTTGCTTGCCCTCGGCGCCGTATTGTGCGGCAATCGGGGCCGTCGTAACGGGATTCTTTTCGCCACAGGCCGTCAATGCCAAAACCATTCCGAGCGGAATCAGGCACTTCATTGATGCGGGCAGGCGTGGGCTCATGAAATGTCTGTGCAATCAGGGCAATGGCAAGTTAAGCTACCTTATCCCAAGAAGCAAGAAACCGCTATGATCTGGCTGGACAATCCGTCCGATTTAACCCGCTTTTTACAAACCCATGCTGACGCCCGCCTGATCGGCATGGACACCGAGTTCATCCGTGAACGCACCTATTATCCGCAGTTGGCACTGGTTCAAATCGTCATCGGCGATGAAATCGCCCTGATTGATGCCGGCAAACCCGACGTGGCCGCAGTGCTCAAGCCGCTGCTTGAAAATCCGGAGGTGCTGAAGATCATGCATTCCTGCAGTGAAGACCTGCAGGCGTTCAAGGCCGGCTGCGGGGCGGTACCGACACCGGTATTCGACACCCAGACCGCCGCCGCGCTGTGCGGTCTTGGCTCCAGCTTGAGTTATCTGAAGCTGGTCGAACAGCTCTGCGGCGTGACCCTGGAAAAGGGCGAAACCCGCTCCGATTGGCTGCAGCGGCCATTGACTGAATCCCAGAAACATTACGCCGCCGATGACGTTCGTTACATCCTGCCCATGCACGCGCAGCTGGCCGAGCGTCTGCAGCTGCTGCAACGCCGGCAATGGCTGGATGCCGATTGCGTACGCGCGGTCAGCACCGCCGCCGATGAACAAGCGGAGGCCAATCCGCACCTGTCGGTGCGCAGCAACCAACCGCTGGACGCCGATGCGCAATTGCGTCTGCGCCGCATCCTGCGATGGCGCGATGCCCGCGCCATCGAGTGCAACAAACCGAAACGCTGGATCATCGACAATGATGCCGCATTCGCACTGGCCCGCAGCCCTGTCTCCTCCGTTGAAGACATCGACGCCATCTTCGCGCGTTATCCCAAGTCGCCGAAGAGTGCCCGGCAGCACCTGTTTGCACTGCTTCAGAAACCTTTCGATGACGAAGAGCGCCGTGCACCATTGGCACCCGAGCCCGATGCCGCCGCCAAGGCGCGTCTGAAAGCATTGCAACAGGCGGTTCTGGCCAAGGCCGGGGAACTGGCCGTTCCCGAAGGCCTGCTGTGCTCGCGCAAGCATCTGGAATACCTGCTGGAAACCGGGGAATGGCCGGCTGCGTTGCAGGGCTGGCGCCAGGACGTGTTGGCCGAACCGTTCAAAGCCATCCTTGGACCGGCTTGAAGGCCGGAACGTCTTGGATTAGCATAGTCGCACGGGTCTGTAGCTCAGCTGGGAGAGCGCGTCGTTCGCAATGACGAGGTCAGGAGTTCGATCCTCCTCAGATCCACCAAGCCCCGAAAGCCGCCGACGTGCGGCTTTTTCTTTCAGAATCCCGGCGTTTCGATCAAGGGATCAAGCATCGGGTCCAGGGCGATGCGGTCGTCGAATACGAAACAGCGGCCCTGATAGTGTTTGCCGCCCATTTTTTCGAAATAACCGAGAATGCCGCCTTCCAACTGATAACAGTCCGAATAGCCCTCTGACTGCATGCGCAGCACCGATTTCTCGCAACGGATGCCGCCGGTGCAGAAACTGACTACGGTTTTTCCGGCCAATGCCTCTTTTCGGGATTCGACCGCTTCCGGCAACTCGGTGAATTTGGTAATCGGAAACGTCAGCGCGCCCTCGAAGGTACCGTACACGACCTCCTCGGCATTGCGGGTATCGAGCAGGACCACTTCGCGCCCGGCATCATCGCAGCCTCTGTCCAGCCATTGCGCCAGCGTTTCCGGAGTCACGCTGGGCGCACGTCCGTTTTCAGGATGCAATCGGTCGTCACGGTAGGTGATGATTTCCCGTTTGCGCTTGACCCGAAGCCGCTTGAACGGCACAAAGCCGCTTCGGCTGAACTTCACCGCGATGCCGCCGAAACGCGGGTCGGACTGCAGCTCGGTCAGGAATCCGTGGATGCCCGGATCGGTGCCGGCCAGGAAAATATTGATGCCTTCCGCCGAAACCAGCACGGTGCCCTTGAGTTCGTGTTGCTCGCAGAGGGCTTTAACGCGCACAGCCACGGCATCGACATCGACGATGGCGATGAAGCGGTAGGACGCGATATTGAGGATGTCATGCATACATGTAGTTTAACGTGGCTGAACTTTCGAAAGCCGAATCAGAACTGAATGCTAGAACCGATGTCTGATCCGCTTGAACGGTACGCCGTCGCCGTCACCGTTCTCGCCGGGCGCTGCTTCGAATTCGCGGGCAAAGCGATGACCCGCATAGACCGCATGTACGATCAGACCCGGCGCGAGCGCATCGCCGATACACTGCACGCCGCCGATGCCGGCGGCCGCCCATTCGCCTTCGCGGGCCAGCAGATCCTGATACAGCCCATCATTGGGTAAACGCATACTGACCGTTACCAGAGACGTCGCCGGAAGCGTGTGGGTATCGTCCGACCAGACACAATCCAGCCGGACCGTGTCGCCATCGAATTGCCCCAATGTCTTGCCGGTGTACAAATGGACGCCCAACTTGCGCAGGCGCTTCTGGATGTGCCGGTAATCGAGGGTGTTGGCGGTCCAGCCAGCGATGGTGTCATCGCTGCTGACGAAGTGGACTTCGAGCCCCTTGGCCACCAGCACCTCGGCCAACACGCTGGCCAGATAGAAATTGTCATCGTCGTAAAGAACCACCGGCCCGGTTTCCGGCACGCGGCCCGCCATCAGGTCGCCCGGCGTGAACACGCCCGGCAGATCATGACCGCTGAACGCTTCGGTGAGGCTACGACCGATACCAGTGCGCACCCAATGTGCGCCGGTGGCCAGCACCACGGCATCGGCACCGATATCCAGAACATCCTGGACGCTCAAGGCGTTGCCGCGGAATACCGACACGTTTGGCATGAGTTCGATGCGGCCGACCCGCCAATCGCGCACGCGCCGCCATTCGGCCAAGCCGGGTAACGCCGATTCTTTCAAGACACGGCCGCCGAGTTGATCGGAGGCCTCGGCCAGCATCACGTCGTAACCGCGCTGACCGAGTGCGCGCGTGGCTTCCAGGCCGGCCGGTCCGGCACCGACGACTAGAATGCGTTTTTCCGATTTCTTGGCCGCAATCGTTTCCGGATGCCAGCCCTTGCGCCACTCTTCGCCCATAGTCGGATTCTGGGTACAGCGGATCGGGGTGATGGTCATGTCGCCGGTCACGCAGATATTACAGCCGATGCATTCGCGGATGGCGTCGATGGCGCCGGTTTCGATTTTGCGCGGCAGGAACGGATCGGCAATGGATGGCCGGGCCGCGCCAATCATGTCGAGCGCGCCTTCGCGGATCAGACGAACCATGGTGTCGGGCGAGGTGAAGCGGCCAACGCCGACCACCGGCTTGTTGGTGATCTGCTTGACCCAGGAGGTGAACGGCTGCTGGTAGCCTTCGGCACCGAAACGCGAGGTCAGCGAATCGTTGTACCAGGACGCCACATTGACATCCCAGATGTCCGGCAGATCGGCCAGATGATGCACGATTTCCTTGGCTTCGGCGTTATGCACACCGTCCTCGCCGAGGAATTCCTCGGTGGCGAAACGCAGGGCGACCGCGCAGGTATCGCCGACCGCTTCTTTGGTGTCCTGCAGCACTTCGCGCAGCAGCCGGATGCGGTTTTCCAGCGTGCCGCCGTAATCATCGGTGCGCTGGTTGCGCCGGCGCTGCAGGAAATGCATGGCCAATGAAAGATCATGGGCGGCGTAGACGTAAATGATGTCGAAACCGGCGCGCTTGGCACGCACTGCGGCGTTTTTATGCCAGCGCCGGTATTCGCGGATGTCATGCAGGGTCATCGCCCGGGCCTGCAGCGGATAGCCATACTTCAGGGGCGTATGCATCGGGGAAATCGGCACTTCACGACTGTACAGATTGGAGGCGGTATAGCCGTTGTGGGTGAGCTCCACCGCCGACAGTGCGCCGTGCGCCTTGACCTTCTCGCACATCAAGGCCAGGGTCGGAATATCGCCATCGTCCCATAGCCGTGCTTCCACATACGGCGTCACATCACCGCTGGGATGGATTTCGCATTCCTCGGTACTGACCACCGCCCAGCCGCCCTGGGCTTTGATTTCACGCATTGCGGCATGCGCTTCCGGCATCTGGTGACCCATGCCGTTGCAATGCGGCACCTGATAGAACCGGTTGCGGGCGGTGACCGGGCCGATTTGAACCGGCTCGAACAGAATGTCATAACGGGGATCGCGGGACATGAAAAATAGCCTCAGGGCGTAAAAGTTTGAACAACATGCAGAACAGGTACCGCCAGCACCAATGGCAGGCTGGCAAATACCGCCAGAAAACGACGTTGCCGGAAATAATAAATCGGCATTGCCAGTGAAAGCAGGAAGAAGCCCCACAGGACCGCATCATGGCCGGCCCCCACCAGTGCCCACAACACATACAGTGCTGCAGCAGCGGCAATGAGTACGAATCCGATCCGGCCCCGCGACAGTTTCAACTGCCCGCGATATTGCAAGACCAGTGCGCCTGCGGCACAACCCAGATACATCACCAAGGTGGCCGAGGTCGAAATCAGGATCAGAAAATTGAAGATCTGTACCATTGACTTGCCGTAGTTGGTGATGACCACCAGACTGAGCAGAATCCCTGAAACAATGAGACCAAACGCCGGCGTACCGCGGCTACTAAGGCGTGCGAATGCCTGCGGGAATACGCCGGCCTTGGCCATTTGATACGGCAGTTCACCCTGCACCAGAATCCAGCCACTGAGCGCGCCAAGGCCGCTGATGGCGGCGAATGCGGCCAGCCAGTGGCCACTGGCGGCGCCCCAGAACTGGCTGATGACTTCAGCGAAGGGGGCATTGGACGTGGCAAGCGTATCGGCCGGAACCAGTAGCAGGATCAGTGTGCACACCGCGATATAGATGATGGCTGCGACGACGGTTCCCACCAGAGTCGCACGCGGGATGTTGCGCTCCGGATTGATGACACGCTCACCGGCCACCGAGGCCGACTCCAATCCCAGAAACGCCCAGAGCGTCAGCGCGGCCGAGGCCGTCACACCATCAAGACTGTAGGAATGGGTGAGCACTCGGGAGGGATCCAGCCGCGGGTCCGCCTTCAGCAGCAACCAAATTCCAAGAACCATCACTGCTACCAGAGGGAGCAACTTCAGAACCGTGGTAATGATCTGCAAGGCGCCGGTTTCCCGCGAGCCGCGGATATTGACCGCAATCAGCAGCCAGACGAAGCCGAGTGTGACTGACGCTGCGACCGCAGTGGAAGCGGCAATCACCGGAAATAAATTGGACAGATAACTGACCGCCATGGTGGCTACGGCCGCATTGCCGATGACCACCGACATCCAATAACCCCAGGCCACGATGAAACCGGGCAGATCACCAAAAGCCATGCGCGTATAGGCATATGGGCCCTGCGCTTCAGGTATGGCACGGCTGAGCGTGGAAAACACCCAGGCCAGCAACAGACTGCCAACGGCGGTCAAGGCCCAGCCAAGGACACTGTCCAGACCATAGGGGGCCAGGGACGCCGGCAGCAGAAACACGCCCGACCCAATCATATTGCCCATCACCAGGGCCAGACACATCCAGAAGCCGAGTTGCCGGCCACGGTTCATTTCGCCGCTCCATCGTAGGTCACGCCGTCTTTCATTACCCAGACTGGCTTGGCGGTACAGGCCATGTCGACAACGGGATTACAGGCCAGTGCGACCAGATCGGCCTGCTTGCCCGGTGCGATGGAGCCCAAGGATGTTTCACGGCGCAGGAGACGGGCTGACTGGATGGTGGCCGATTGCAGGGCCTGCATCGGTGTCATGCCGTAGCGCACCATGTATGGGAACTGCTTGGCATTATCGCCATGCGGATACACGCCGGCATCGGTGCCGTAGGCGATGTTAACCCCGGCAGCAAGAGCCTTGCGGAAGCCACGACGCTGGATTTCGGTGGTATCTAAATTTTTCTGAAGCGATTCCGCGCTCCAACCCTGGGCGCGGCCGACAGTATCGATGTAATCTCCATTGTAGATGTCCATCACCAGCCAGGTGCCGTGCTGTTTGGCCAAAGCAATACCTTCGTCATCAATCAGCGAAGCATGTTCGACCGAACGTGCCCCGCCCCGGATGGTGTTCTTAATGCCCTGGGCACCGTGCGCATGGCCGGTCACGTCGTGGCCGCGGGCGAAAGCGGTTTCCACCGCGGCGCGCACTTCGGCTTCACTGTATTCGGACTGATTGACATCGGTGCCATCGGTGAGCACCGCGCCGGTAACGATCATCTTGATCCAATCCACACCCTGATCGAGCACATGCCCGGTCTTCAGGCGGACTTCCACCTCGCCCTTCGCCACGCCTTCACGCATGCGCGGCGGAATACGTGCGGCATCAACCAATCCCGAGACCTCCCCGCCACCGCCGGGAACCGTGACATAGGCCCCGGCCGTGAACATGCGCGGCCCCGGCACCCAGCCCTTAGCAATGGCATCGCGAAGCGACACATCGACAAAGCCGTTGTAGCTGCCGACATCCCGCACCGTAGTGAAACCGGCCTGCAGGGTTTTTCGGGCATTGGCGGCGCCGGCCAGCACATCGTCTTCCGGGGTGGCTTTCAGATAGGCTTCGACGTTGTAATTCTGGATATCCCCGGCCAAGTGGGTATGCATATCCATGAACCCCGGCGTGACGGTATAGGCCGACCAATCCAATTGACGTGCGCCGACGGCCAGGCCGGCACGGTAAGGCTGCACCGAAACGATGCGGTCGCCTTCAAGCACAATGGCCTGATCACGCAATACCTGTCCGGCATCGACATCAACTAGCGTGCCGGCACGGATGAGTACGGATTCGGCATGAACGGTGTGCAGCGGCAGCAACCACAGGAGCGACGCGAGGACTCGGGTATAGGACATCAAGGGGATTGCTCCGGGATGAGATAGCGGCGGTACCAGTCAATGTTGCGTTGCAGAC
>Ga0315906_10003589_pt1 | contig 20585 bp, 17 predicted proteins | sample LakEriMetagenome_4_FD_203526 | JGI IMG/M metagenome (GOLD analysis project Ga0315906, IMG submission 203526) | Freshwater fungal communities from buoy surface, Lake Erie, Ohio, United States - Buoy 2 MA122 | ecosystem: Environmental > Aquatic > Freshwater > Lake > Lake biofilm | place: USA...
GACGGGACTCGAACCCGCGACCCCCGGCGTGACAGGCCGGTATTCTAACCAGCTGAACTACCGCTCCAACCGATGGTGGGTGCTGAGGGGATCGAACCCCCGACCCTCGCCTTGTAAGGGCGACGCTCTACCGCTGAGCTAAGCACCCCCTCCAAGAGGGGCGCGCAGTGTAAGCGAACTAGTGCGCCGCGGGAACCCCCTTTCGAACCTTTCGGTTGGGGGGGCGTTTGGCGGGGGTCGGGGTAGCAGCCGGGGTCAGCGGTTTCGGCTGCTCGGCGAGCGCAATCGCGAGCACCTCGTCGATCCACTTAACAGGCTTGATGGTGAGATTCCCCTTGATGTTCTCGGGGATCTCAACGAGATCCTTTTGATTGTCCACCGGGATCACGACCGTCGTGATGCCGCCGCGGTGCGCAGCCAAGAGCTTTTCTTTCAGCCCCCCGATAGGCAGCACTTCACCGCGGAGCGTAATTTCGCCCGTCATCGCGACCTCGGATTTCACCGGGATCTTGGTCAACGCTGAGACCAGCGCCGTGCACATGCCGATGCCCGCAGAAGGGCCATCCTTCGGAGTCGCCCCTTCCGGCACGTGCAGATGGATATCGAGCTTCTGGTAGAAATCCGCTTCGAGCCCGAGGTTCTGGGCACGGCTCCGCACCACTGTCATCGCGGCCTGGATGGACTCCTGCATCACTTCACCCAACTGCCCCGTGTGCTGCAGCTTGCCCTTACCGGGCACGGTGGCAGCTTCAATGGTCAGCAGCTCACCGCCCACTTCTGTCCAGGCGAGGCCCGTAACCTGGCCAATGCGGTTTTCATCCTCCGCCTTGCCGTGGCGGAAGCGCGGTACGCCGAGGTATTTCTCGAGTGTCTTCGTCGTCACCGTGACGGTCTTGGTCTTGCCCTTGGCCGTGAGGATCTCCCTCACCGCCTTGCGACAGATCTTGGCAATCTCGCGCTCGAGGCTGCGTACGCCGGCCTCTCGGGTGTACTGACGCACCACCTCAAGCAGCACCTCATCGCCCACCTTCAACTCGCCTTCTTTCAGTCCGTTGTTCTTCATCTGCTTAGGCAGCAGATACTTGTGGGCGATATTGAGTTTTTCGTCTTCCGTGTACCCGGGGAGCCGAATCACTTCCATGCGATCGAGGAGCGGGGCTGGGATGTTCAGGCTATTCGCCGTGCACACGAACATCACCTGCGAGAGATCGAGATCCACCTCGAGGTAATGATCGTTGAAGGCGTTGTTCTGCTCGGGGTCCAGCACCTCGAGCAGCGCCGATGACGGGTCGCCCCGGAAATCCATCGACATCTTGTCAATTTCATCGAGCAGGAAGAGCGGGTTCGTCACCCCGGTCTTCGACATGTTCTGCACGACCTTACCCGGCATGGAGCCGATGTAGGTACGCCGATGACCGCGGATCTCGGCCTCATCGCGCACGCCACCCAGGCTCATGCGAACGAACTTACGATTGGTCGCCCGCGCAATGCTCTGCCCGAGTGAGGTCTTACCCACACCCGGCGGACCCACGAGGCAGAGGATGGGGCCCTTGATCTTATCCACCCGCTGCTGCACGGCGAGGTACTCGAGGATGCGCTCCTTGACCTTCTCGAGCCCGTAGTGATCGTCATTGAGCACTTCTTCGGCGCGAACGAGATCCTTCAGCACCTTGGTGCGCTTCTTCCAGGGGACCTTCACGAGCCAGTCGATGTAGTTGCGCACGACGGTGGCTTCGGCCGACATCGGCGACATCATCTTGAGCTTGTTGAGCTCGGCCGTCGCCTTTTCCTTGGCTTCCTTGGGCATACCGGCAGCATTGATCTTCTGCTCGAGCTCCTGCACCTCGTTGACGCCGTCTTCCATCTCGCCGAGTTCTTTCTGAATGGCCTTCATCTGCTCATTCAGGTAGTACTCGCGCTGGGATTTTTCCATCTGCGCCTTCACGCGGCCGCGGATGCGCTTCTCGATCTGCAGCACGTCCATCTCGCCTTCGATGGCGACGAGGATGTGCTCGAGCCGCGCCCGTACATCGAGGATTTCCAGAACCTTCTGCTTGTCGCCAAGCTTCAGCGCCATGTGCGCGGCGACGGTGTCGGCCAAGCGCCCGGCATCTTCGATGCCGGCAAGAGCGGTAAGCACCTCAGGCGGCACTTTCTTGTTGAGCTTCACGTACTGCTCAAACTGCGAGACCACCGAGCGCGAGAGCACCTCGAGCTCTTTGTCGTCGTACTGGTTAATCTCCGCAGCCGGCGCCACCTCGGCAGTGTAGAACGCCCCACTTTGGAGGCTCTCCACGGTGCCGCGCTCTACACCCTCCACGAGCACCTTCACGGTGCCGTCGGGGAGCTTAAGGAGCTGCAGTATGGTGGCGAGCGTTCCGATCTTGTAGAGATCGTCCTGCTTCGGGTCATCGACCTCGGCTTGGCGCTGCGCCACCAGCATGATGCGCTTGTCGCCTTTCATGGCGGCTTCGAGCGCGAGAATGGATTTCTCCCGACCCACGAAGAGCGGGATCACCATGTGCGGGTAGACCACCACGTCGCGCAGCGGCAGCACGGGGATGGCGGAGGATTTCTCGATAGGCACGGGCAGATCGGACATGGCGGCAAGGCCCCTCGGAGGCGTAGCGGAGCGAAACAACGCTCCTAGTGTAGGGCCTTTGTGGGGGCGAAAGTCGCGTTATCAAGTCACCAGAAGCGGAGGCTGCGTCGCCTTGCCTTCCCAGTCAGCGAGCTGCTCATCCGGCAAGGGTTCGAAAAACTCGTCGCCTACAAAGCCCTGGATCAGCCCGGGCTTACGCGGTTCATCGCTTGGGGTGAGCGATAGCACCTTGGCGTCGTCACCAGCGACCGCCTTGGTAGCCATACCGACTAGATTGACCCACCCGACACTTTGCGGGGCGGATCCTCGGCCGGCGCCTCAGTCTTGAAGACGATATAGGGCTTGTTGTGGCCCTCGATGACCGACTCATCCACCACGACCTTCTGCACGCCCTTGAGCGAGGGCAAGTCGTACATGGTGTCGAGCAGCACGCCTTCGAGGATGGTACGCAGGCCCCGGGCGCCGGTCTTGCGCTGCATCGCCTTGCGGGCAATGGCGCGCAGGCCATCTTCGCGGAACTCGAGCTCCACCCCTTCCATGTCGAACAGGCGCTTATATTGCTTGGTGAGCGCGTTCTTGGGGTCGAGCAGGATCGACATCAGCGCTTCTTCGTCGAGTTCTTCGAGGGTTGCGACCACCGGCAAGCGACCCACGAACTCGGGGATCAAGCCGAACTTGATCAGATCCTCAGGCTCGACGTCGTGGAAGATGTCCGTGCCGTGCGGGCGCAGGTTCTGCTGGCGCACCTCGGAGGTAAAGCCGATTCCACCCTTCTGCGTGCGATGCAGGATCACCTTCTCAAGACCCGCAAACGCGCCGCCGACGATGAAGAGGATGTTGGAGGTGTCGACCTGTAGGAACTCCTGCTGGGGGTGCTTGCGCCCGCCCTGCGGGGGCACTGAGGCGACCGTACCTTCGATCAGCTTCAGGAGGGCCTGCTGCACGCCCTCACCCGACACATCACGCGTGATGGAGGGGTTGTCGGACTTGCGGCTGATCTTGTCAATTTCGTCGATGTAGACGATGCCCGTCTGGGCCTTCTCGACGTCGTAATCGCACTTCTGCAAAAGCTTTTGAATGATGTTCTCGACGTCCTCACCCACGTAGCCGGCTTCAGTGAGCGTGGTGGCATCGGCAATCGTGAAGGGCACGTTGAGAAGCCGCGCCAGTGTCTCAGCGAGCAGCGTCTTACCGGAGCCCGTGGGCCCGATCAACAAGATGTTGCTCTTGGCGAGCTCGACCTCGTCCTTGCTCTTGCTGCCCGTGGTGTTGCGGGTCTGCAGGCGCTTGTAATGGTTGTAGACGGCGACGGAGAGAACCTTCTTGGCCCGCTCTTGGCCGATGACGTAGTCATCGAGCACTTTCTTGATTTCGACGGGCTTCGGCAGTTTGTCCCGCGCGCGCTCGGCCCGGTTTTCGAGTTCTTCGCGGATGATGTCGTTGCAGAGTTCAACACACTCGTCGCACACGAACACCGAGGGACCCGCGATGAGCTTGCGAACCTCGTGCTGGCTCTTGCCGCAGAAGGAGCAGTAGAGCAGCTTGCCGTCGTCGCTCGCGCGACCGCGCGTATCTTCTGTCATGCGAGGTTTATAGCCGCTTTTCGAGGGCTTTGTCCACGAGACCGTACTCGATGGCCGCCTCGACACCCATGAAGTTGTCGCGCTCGGTGTCCTGCTGGATTTTCTCGATCGGCTGACCGGTGTGGCCCGCGAGGATCTTGTTCAGCCGCTCGCGCGTGAGCAGCATCTCGCGCGCCTGAATGCTGATGTCCGTCGCCTGCCCCTGAAAGCCACCCCAAGGCTGGTGGATCATGGCGCGGCTGTTGGGCAGCATGTAGCGCTTGCCCTTCACGCCACCCGCCAGCAGCACCGCGCCCATCGAGGCCGCCATGCCGATGCAGATAGTGCTGATATCGGGCTTGATGAACTGCATGGTGTCGTAGATCGCAAGACCTGCGCTCACCGAACCACCGGGGCTATTGATGTAGAGCGAGATGTCTTTGTCCGGGTTCTCGGACTCGAGAAACAGCAACTGCGCGACAATCAGGTTCGCCATGTGATCTTCCACAGGGCCCACCACGAAGATCACCCGCTCTTTAAGCAAACGGGAGTAGATGTCGTAGGCGCGTTCGCCGCGAGCCGACTGCTCGACGACCATCGGCACCAAGCCCAAGCCCTGCTCGTTCATGCTGCGTTCCCCTTGCCGAAGCCCGTGAGCTCACTGAAGCTCGAGGGCTTATCGGTCACCTTCGCCTGCGAGAGCACCCAGTCAATCAGCTGATCTTCGAGCGCGGCGGATTCGATCTGCCGCATGGCCTCGGCGTTCTGCAGATACTGCCGGCGCATCTCATCAGCACTCGGATGATCGCCCACGGCCTCGTTCAATCGCGCATTCACGCGGGCGCGATCGACCTTCAGATCCTGCGCGCGCACGATCTCGCCGACCACAAGTCCGAGGGCCACGCGGCGGCGCGCAGGCGCCTCCAATGCCTCATTCTTCGGCAGTTGCGAGAAATCCTTGAGCCCCATGCGCCGAGCAAGATCGACCTGCATGCTCTGCATCGCCTCGGCGACCATGCCCTTCGGGACTTCAATGGGGTTGGCATCGTGCAGCGCATCGAGCACTTGCGTGCGCACCTTGCCGCGGATGGCATTGTCGAGTTCGCGCTGCATGCTCGAGCGTACTTCGCGCTGCAAAGCCTCGAGACCGCCCTCGGAGACCCCAAACGCCGCGCAGAAGGCATCATCGAGTTCGGGGAGTCTCTGCTCCTCGACCTTTTGCACCGTGATGCTGAAGAGGGCCGTCTTGCCGGCCACCTGCTCGCTGCCGTAATCGGCCGGGAAGTTGACCGTGACGCTGCGCGTCTCGCCCGCCTTGGCGCCACGCACACCATCCTCGAATTCCTTGAGCATGCGGCCCTGGCCGATGACAACCGGAAACCCGCTTGCGCTACCGCCCTGGAAAAGCTCGCCGTCGATGCGGCCTTCGAAATCGACCGTCACCCGATCGTTCTCACCGGCTTCGCGCTCGACCGCCACAAAATCCGGCCGCTGCTTGCGCATGGTCTCGAGCATCGCTGCAACGTCGGCATCGGTGATCTCGGCGCTCGGGCGCTCGATGGCGATGTCGCTCACGGGGTTGAGCGTGATTTCCGGCATCACCTCGATGAGCGCCACATAGCGCAGCTCGGCGCCGGGCTCCGCCGAGAGCTCCTCGATTCGCGGGTCCGTGGCGGGCTTCAAGTTCTGGCGGGAGACGGCCTCGGCGTAGGAATCGCGCAACAGATCGCCGACGACTTCGGATTGCACCTGCGAGGCGTACTGCTGACGCACCACAGCGAGCGGCGCTTTGCCGGGCCGAAAACCCTTGAGGCGCGCCGTACGGGCGATTTCCTTGTAGCGGTTTTCGATTTCAGCGGCGACGCGCTCGGCGGGGACGGCCACCTCAAGACGACGCTCGAGACCCGCGACAGTGCTTAACGATACCTGCATGACCTATCCTGTAATGGTGCGAAAGGAGAGACTCGAACTCTCAAGGGTTGCCCCGCTGGAACCTAAATCCAGTGCGTCTACCAGTTCCGCCACTTTCGCTCCAAGCGGCTCGAGGGATGGTGGGCCGTGTAGGGATCGAACCTACGACCAATTGATTAAGAGTCAACTGCTCTACCAGCTGAGCTAACGGCCCAAAACAAACACATTCAACCCGAGACAAAATGGGGTGGACGATGGGGATCGAACCCACGACGGCCGGGATCACAACCCGGGGCTCTACCGCTGAGCTACGTCCACCGTCAACCTTGTCGGCCCGCCTCCACCGTGCCCCACCCGAAGGTGGCGCGCCCGGCAGGAGTCGAACCTGCGACCTACGGCTTAGAAGGCCGTTGCTCTATCCAACTGAGCTACGGGCGCCCTTCTAGGCATTCAACCATGGTTTCGGCTGGTCGGGGCAGAGGGATTTGAACCCCCGACCCTCTGCTCCCAAAGCAGATGCGCTACCAGACTGCGCCATGCCCCGACTCGACGAACCAACGCCCTCGCGGGGCCGCGAATCATACGAGGAGGGCCGGATCATGGTCAAACAAAATTCATGCAAGAAAGTGTTGACCCTGCCGATAGCGGGTTGGTACTCTTGAAACGAGATTTTGCAACGAGCCGGCCGTTCGGCTCGCTTCATCGAGGAATAGCTCATGGATAAAAAGACTCGCTTGGCTTCGATTGCGGCCCTCGCCGCGATCGTCCAGTTGGCCGCTGTCTCGGCCTCGGCCCAGCCGGCGCCGCAACAGCCGACCACGCCGACGCCTGCCACGGGTGGCACTGCCACCGGTAGCGCCGGCACGGGTACCGCCGCGGGCGGTGCTGGAGCAGGTGCTGGAGCAGGTGCTGGAGCAGGCGCCGCAGCCGGTGCTGCGGGCGCTGCGGCCGCGGGCATCGCAATCGTCCCGGCCATCGTAGCCGTGGCTGTTGTGGGTGTTGGCGTTGCCGCCGTCGAAGGTGGTGGAGATTCGGTGACCCCGCCGCCGCCGCCGCCCCCGCCCCCGCCGCCGCCGCCGCCGCCGCCGCCCCCGCCCCCGCCGCCGCCCCCGCCCCCGCCGCCGCCGACCACCACCACGACGGTGTCGACGGTCGCGACGACGACTACGACCGGCACCTGATTCAATCGACTGGTGTGTAACGAAAACGCCCGGCAATGCCGGGCGTTTTCTTTTCTGGGGTCAGTTTTTTAACGCGCCAGTCGAACAAGCGTCGCCGGCGCCATTCGGGGGACTAGAGTTGCTTCAATTGCTCGTATTTGCCCCGTGGCATCGAGAGTGATGGTGTGCTGAGCGGCAACCTCGACGCCTTCCGCTTGGCCGCGGCAGTCCTGCCGCGTACCGAGAGAGACATCGCTCACACGCCACTCCCGCGGTGGTGTGCAAGACAATCGGTAGGTCTTGGCACCTTCCCGGTCATACCAGCGCTCGGTGCCCTCGACTCCAGCTCGGTAGTTGCCGAAGGCCCCGGGTAGATTTTCGATCCAGTAAATTGTCTCGCCGTCCCAGTGCAATCGCAGGCCCTCTCGATTGGCGAACTGCACACGCCGCCCCTCGGCGATGATGGGGTAAACGAGGGTTTCGGTGCCGTTGAACGTTAAGCGCCAGGCGTATTGCGGTGCTTCGCGAGTCGGCAGCATTTGTTGGACAGTGCCGGCTTGGCGGAACGCTACGCCGCACCCCGCGAGTGCCAAAAGCGCAGCAACCCCCACAGTCAGACTCGCAAGTCGAGGTCTCATTCTGGAATCATCCGATCCTGGTACTCGATCAAGCGATTGCGCTGCACTCGACGCAAATTCAACCAAAGACTCCCCGGCCAGTTGTCGAGCATGCGGCCGCCGTCGCGGTTGATGGGCCTGAGAATTGTGCGATAGCCCCCGCCGGTATTCCGCGGGGAATACAAATCGAATGGAATGCTGAAGATCAGCCCCTTATCAAAACTCCCCTCGCCAAATTTCTCGAACGGCACGTCGGTCAGCGTAGCAAACGCCCCAACGGTCCAGCCGTTGGCGAATCGCTTGCTGATCTCGAGTGTAGCGCCGGTATCGCGAGCGAGGTAACGGCCCGCATGCACGGCGATGTCCACGTTCTTGATGGGTGTCGCCCAGAAAAAGCTCACATGCCCCGTAACGGTCTTGTAGTCGCGCACGCCAAACATTTTGTCGAACTCGCGCTGCACAACACCATTGAGGTTGGCCCCTATGGCAAAGGGTAGATCAGAGCGCTGCCACAGCACTTCGGCGCCGACACCCGAATACATCTCCTCGAGAATTCCGCCGTAGGCTTGGTAATAGATATCTCGCCCGATCTTTCCGCGTTTGACGAGTGCCAACTGATCAATGCCGCTTTCACCTTCCTGCAGGTAACGTTTCAGGTCGGTACGTACGGGTGGAAGAGCAGACCCACCCTCACGCTCAATTTGGTCAAACTGACTTTGGATGTTCTGCACCCAGATCGCGCTACCACTCCAGCCGTGCCCGAAGTCCAACTCGCCTCGCGCACGCAGCGAGAGCTGATAGAGGAACGGGTGGTCCGGATCGAAGATATACGCGCGAAGGTTGAGACCAAGATCGATGCCGCCAACCGGGTAAGGCATCGGTCGTGTTTCCGCGGGTTCGCCTCGAGGCACTACCGGTGGGCCCACTTCAATCGGACTCGCCGCGCGGGCAATGAGTCCGCTTACCGCGCCCGAGGGCCGTCGGTAGCGAACCGTGTGTGTGGGCAAATCCACAGCCTCCCCAACGAGCTGCACGGTTTCGACCTTCAGCGGCGCGTATTGATCGACGAGTGCGAGCGTCCGGCGAATGGCGTCGGCCTCCAACTGATAGGTCAGGTTTTTGTAGCGAAGCGTGATCGACTGATCATCGTCCCAACGCAAGTCACGAATAAGCACGCCGGACGCTTCAGCATCGCGCGTCATACGCGGCCACCAAGAAAGACCACGATCGAGGTTTTCAGGCTTGGTGACGCCTTTGCCTGCCCCGAAATTGTTGGGTGCCTTACGTGGTGGCGGTAAGCCAGTGTCGAGTGCCGCCGAGAGTTTGAATGCCACACCACCTTGTTGGTGACTGAGAGCAAGCCGCACTCCCGGCGTCGCCTCCCATTCGATCCCGAAGCTGACTGCATTAGGCGGATCGATCGTACCGAGGGCGACTTCGCGGGCATAACTGTCGCTGTTGTAGGCGGCGAGCAAGTCCAGCCGCCACTCCGGGATCGAATAGCGAACGCTACCGAACGCGCCAATCTTAGACCCGCGGAAATAGCTCTTGAGAGAAAACTCACCACCTACACCGAAACTGGTATCGCGGACTCTGAACCGCTCACTTAACCCGACGAGCGGATTCGTAGCGATGTCACGCTCCGACATCCGACCCCATCCTAGCCCGACGGAGAGATCCAGATCGCCGACACGTTTAGACGCCGCCACGTATTCCGAGCTCCACGCCCCGGTGCCGATGATGTCGCGAAGCCCCACTGCCACTTCTGGCAAGTATTCGGATTCGTCGAGTACTCGTAACTTCACTTCAAAGCTGCGATCGCGCAACCCATCGCAGTAGTCTGCGTTCGCAACACAACGAGTGCCCGGAATCGGCGACTTCTCGCGCGCATTGAAAATTGTGTACCGAAAACTCGTCTCCAGGCGTGGGAACACCTGGTATGCAATCGCGTAGATATCCGCGACATCCTTGCGAGCATAGGTGCTTGTGAACGTGTTCTCCGGTGCCATGCGCGCCGAGGGCACATCGAGCACGCCGCCGACGCCGAAATCATTGACTTGAGCGTGGGCTAGAGCCGGCCCAAGAACTAACACAAGGGACGCGAAATGCGACGGCCGAAATACATTCATTGAGCCAGCGCCCGCTGCAGCCCTGCCGTCGTACTACCCAGCTTGTGGCAGTTTTTCTTGCCGAGTTCCACCCCGAACTGATCGAAGGCGTTGATGCCCCAGAGCAAACTCTGCACGTAGACCTTGTGCTCGTAGAGTGCAATCAATGTACCCAGCGTGGCGGGGGAGAGTTGCTCAAGAACCAGAACCGCAAGCGGCCGATTCCCGTCGTGCCGGCGGTGCCGGTCGTCTCCACCCTGCCCTACGGTGAAACTCTCGATCTGCGCGAGAGCATTCGCGTTGGCAAGCTCTTGCTGCATGACGTTGCCGACCGGCGAGGTCTTGATCACGATGAACTCCAGCGCCGCGCGCAGCGTGCCCTGGTGCAACATCTGGAAAAATGAGTGCTGCGCGTTGTTCCCGGGCTCGCCCCAGACCACGGGTGCGGTGGGCCATCGGGTGGCCTCACCCGTGCGCGTGACGGACTTGCCGTTACTCTCCATCTCGAGTTGCTGCAGGAAGGCCGGAAAGCGCGCGAGTCGGTCTGTGTACGGCAACACCGCGACCGTGGGAATGCTCAGGAAACTGCTGTTCCACACACCTACCACCGCCAGCAACGCCGGAAGGTTGCTATCGAAGGGCGCAGTGCGGGCGTGCTCGTCCATGGCGTACGCCCCCGCCAAGAACTCCGCAAAATTCTTCGCACCAATGGCGATAGCCAGTGCGAGCCCCACGGACGACCATACGGAATAGCGCCCGCCGACCCAGTCCCACAGCTTGAAGCGCCGCTCAGGGTGCACCCCGAAGGCATCCATCGCCTGCGAATTCACGGAGACGGCCGCAAAATGCTCGGGGATTTGATCCGCACCGCGATGCTTCAGCACCCACTGTCGCGCCGTCTCGGCGTTAGCCAATGTTTCTTGGGTGGTGAAGGTTTTGGAGCAGACGATGAACAGCGTACGTGCAGGGTCTGCGGACTCAAGCACATCGTGCAATGCGCAACCATCAACGTTCGAAACGAACTCGACCTTCACGACCGGAGTCGCAAACGCCTTCAGAGCCTGCACCGCCATCGCAGGACCGAGGTCTGAGCCGCCAATGCCGAGATTCACCACCCGATCGTAGCGACCGCTGGTGCGCACCCACTCAGCGAAGACCAGCATGCGCTCGCGCTCGGCGAGCACCTCCGCCTCTATCTCAGGACCGCCGATACCGGCGCCCTTCGGCTGGCGCAGCGCCACGTGCAGCGCAGCGCGCTGCTCAGTGTTGTTGATTGGCTCGCCTGCCCACATGTCTGCGAGGCCCTCTCGAACTTTGGCCTGCTCAAGCAACTCGATGAGTGCCGCAAAGACGAAGTGATCGATGCGCTCGTGCGATACGTCGAGCAGCACGCCCGCGGCGCTGCGGGAATAGCGCGCGAAACGATCGGGATCTTGCACAAATGCCCCTCGGACATCTGCCCCGGCGCCCTGCGCCGCCAAGCGCTGCAGTGTCGCCCAAGCGGGCGTGTGCGGCGCGAGCGGGCTCATGCGTAAAAACGCGCGATGGAATCAACCACATATTGCAGCTGCTCGCGCGAGAGTTCGGGGAAGATCGGCAGCGCCAAGGTCTCGGCGGCAGCGAGCTCGGATTCCGGGAAATCACCTTCCCCGTAACCGAGTGAGACGAAGCACTCTTGACGGTGCAGCGGCACGGGGTAGTAGATCTCGCTTCCTATGCCTTCTTTGGCGAGATGCACCTTCAACGCATCTCGGCGCGGCGCACGGATGATGAACTGGTTGTAGATATGCCGAACGCCAGGCAATGCCGCCGGCAAGGTGACGGTGCTCTTGAGCCCCGCGCGCTCGAAGGCGCCAAAGTAAAAGCAGGCGTTTTCCTGCCGGGCTGCCGTCCACGCGTCGAGGTGCTTGAGTTTGATGACGAGCACAGCGGCCTGCAGCTCATCGAGTCGGAAGTTGCCGCCGATGATCTGGTGGTAGTACTTGGGCTCCATGCCGTGTACGCGCAGCATGGCGAGCTTGGCAGAGAGCGCCGCATCATTGCTCACGCACATGCCGGCATCGCCAAAAGCCCCGAGATTCTTGGTCGGGAAGAAACTCAAACAGCCGATGTCGCCGATGCTACAGGCTCGGCGGCCTTCAGCATCCGACGCACCGATAGCCTGCGCGGCATCTTCAATGACCTTGAGATCAAACTCTCGGGCGAGCGCCATGATGGGCGTCATCTCGACCATCTGCCCGTACAGATGCACAGGCATGATGACCTTGACGCGAGTGCCGCTTGCCGTGTGAACGAGCGCCCCGCCCTGACGCGCGCACTGCTCACGCAGCAGCACCTCAAGCTTGCGGGGGCAGAGGTTGTAAGTGGCAGGGTCGATATCGACAAACACCGGCCGCGCGCCGACGCGCGCGATGGTGCCTGCCGTGGCGAAGAAGGTATAAGGCGTCGTAAGCACCGCATCACCTGCGCCGATGTCGAGTGCCATCAGCGCTGCAAGCAACGCATCGGTGCCTGAAGACATGCCGATGCCATGTGTGCAGCCGCTGTAGGCGGCCACCTCGGCCTCAAGTTGCTTGACGGCGGGCCCCAAAATAAATGACTGCGCATCGCAGATGCGCTCCATGGCCGCATTGATCTCGGCTTTGAGCGCGCGGTATTGAGGCTTAAGGTCGAGCAGAGGGACTTGCATCAGGTTCACGCTCTACGAAATAGCACGTTGCCACCGCTCGCCTTGGCCACACGATCGAGGAGTGCCTCGTGGGCAACGGCCTCCTCTCCCTCAGCCTGCACCACGCGCAAGGCCTCGGCGGGCCGCTGCCAGCGGACCGAGGGCAAGCCGAGCGTGCTCACTGCCGCGCGACTCTCGCTGAGTTCGAGAGCGCTCTGCCCGCCGGTCATGGCGAGGTAGACCTCTGCCAAGATGCGCGCATCCAGCAGGGCGCCGTGCAGTTCGCGGCGGGAATTGTCTATGCCGTAGCGCTTGCAGAGCGCATCAAGACTATTGCGCTGGCCCGGGTGCATTTCGCGGGCGAGAGCCAGAGTGTCGAGCACGCGACAGAGATTGTCGAGCGGGGCACGCTCACCGCCCAAGCGCTGTAACTCGGCGTTCAGAAAGCCGACATCGAACGCGGCATTGTGGATGACGAGCTCTGCGCCCTCGACGAAGGCGAGAAACTCCTCGGCGACCTCCGCGAAACGCGGCTCGCGAGCGAGCTGCGCGCGGGTGATGCCGTGCACGGCGGTTGCGGCTTCGTCGATGTCGCGCTCGGGATTGAGGTACCGGTGAAAATGTCGACCCGTGAGGCGCCGGCTGACAATCTCGACGCAGCCAATCTCGATGACGCGATGGCCTTGCGAGGCCTCGAGCCCCGTGGTCTCGGTGTCGAGAATGATCTGCCGCATTGATCTAGCGAGCCGGGCGCGGCGGCCTGTTGCGCAGCGCCTGGCGCAGGAACACAGCGAGGATACCGAGGAACCCGCCAGCCAGCGTGGCGACGATGGCGATGAGTGCGCGCTTCGGGGCGTCCCGCTGCTTCGGCGGGGTCGCTCGGTCAATGACTTTGAAAGCGAACTGCTCGTTGCCGCGGGCAAGCATGAGTTTTTGCATCTCGCCTTCGAGCACGCGACCCATGGACTGCTGCAGGGAAACAACACTGGTTGCTGCCATTTCTTTCTGCAAATAGGCCACATTGCGCTCGGCTTCGATAAGCGCCTGGTTGCGCAAACGATCGTTCAGGCGTTTAACCATTTCGTTGGCCCACAGGGCGGCCGTATCGGCATCCTTCCAACGAACCCCGAGCGTGACGAGACCGGTCTTCTTGTCATCACTGACCGTTCGCACCGTCTCCGTGAAGATCTTCAGGGCGTCTCGGATGTCGGGTTCTTTATCGCCCTTCCAATCTTTCAGAAGCACCGGCATGAGTTTCATGTCGGTGATGAACTCGCGCGCAAAGTCCTTGGACTTCAGTACGGCGAGAGGCTCGTTGTTGTCACCCCCACCCACACTCACGCCGGCAAGACTCGCTAGGCCGCTGAGCTGACTCAAAGCCCCGGACATACCGCCCTTCTTGTCGGCGGGCGCCAGTACGACTTCAGCGCGATACCACTCCTGGGCGACGAGCGCATAAGTAACACCGCCCACGGCAAAGAGGCTGGTGATGGCGATGATGAGCCAGCGGCCGGACCAGATGGTGTCCCAGAGTTGCCAGAGGTCGATTTCGTCGTCGTAAGCGACGGGCGGTACGGGGTTTTCCATGGGGCGCGATTGTAGCAGCCGGGTGGGTGGCTCAGGCGAGCAGCGCGTCGATCGCAGCGTTAGCAAGGGCGTCTACCCGCTCGTTGCCGGGCACCCCGGAGTGACCTTTGACCCAGCGCCACTCGATGTCGTGGCGGGCGGCAACGGCATCGAGCCGCTCCCAGAGATCGCGATTTTTGACCGGCTTCTTGTCGGCCGTGCGCCAGTCCCGCGCCTTCCAGGCCGTCAGCCACTCGGTAATGCCGCGGCGGACATATTCGGAATCGGTAAAGACCCTCACCCGGCTCTCGCGCTTGAGCGCCGAGAGCGCCTCGATGACGGCGGTGAGCTCCATGCGATTGTTGGTGGTCGCGGCCTCCGCCCCGGAGAGCTCGCGAAAATGTTCCCCGAGCGAAAGCGTCGCCGCCCAGCCGCCCGGCCCCGGGTTACCGCGGCAGGCGCCATCGGTGTAGATCTCGATGCGCTCGGGGTCGGTCACGGTTTGCTGTGGCTGCGATTGACCGACGAGGGCTCGGTGAGCCCCCCGAGCACCCGCCGCCGCTCTCGCAGGCGGGGCCGCAGGGGCGTGAGCGCGTGCAGGCGCTTGCGTGCCTTGAGCAGATACGCCCCACCGGGAAGGGGGTAGAAGAGCCCCCGCCGCAGCCGCCGCTCGGGGGCGACGGGTTCGCCCCACGGGAGCTCGTGCAAGTAATGCCTCGAACCACTGATCTCGTACCCGAGCACCCTCAGCCAATCGGCGAGCCGCCGCTCCGAGAGCAACCGCCTAAGCCCCGGCGGGAACCCTGCCCGGGTGGCCGCAGCCCGCAGGCCCCAGGGACTGAAGGGGGTAAATCCCAAAACGAGTAGTTTCCCCTCCCCGGCCAGCACCCGGTCCACCTCGCGCAGCAAGGCATAGGGGTCGGTCTCAAACTCGATGGTGTGCGGCAGGATCACGCAATCGACCGAATCGCTCGCGATGGGCAACTGCGTGAGCCGGGCGAGGAGATCCACCCCCGGGCTCTGCTCTGCCGCCACCACGGCCTGCGAGCGCGTGCGGGCGCCAGCGATCAACGCACGACCTGCACCCCAGGCGCCGACCTGCAACATCTCCCAGCCAAAGCAGTCATCGAGTGCTTCGGTGAGGAGCGTGGATTCGGTGTGGCGCAGCGCCTCGCCTTGGGCGCCCTGAAGCCAGTCTGTCAGCCGCCGATTCATGAGGCCGGAAACGATAGCAATTTTCGGCCCGGGCCGGTTAAATACGCGCCCAATGCAGCACCCCTCCCGAAGGCTCGCCGGTACCCTGCTGAGCACGCTCCTGCTGAGCGCCTGTGCCTCGCTGATTCCGCCCGAAATCGCCTCCCGCCCCGAGCGTCCGCTCCCCTCCCCCAAGGCCCTGCCCGCCCCGCCTAACACCACGGACGTGGCGGCGGAGCGGGCGCCGCCGACCTACCCCGGGGTGGTGGTCCCGGCACCTTCGACGCTCATCAAGGCGGAGACGGCGGACGCCGCGAATGGAGAGACCTTCGATGATCTGATGGATCGGATCCGGGCCGGCTTCCAGCTCGCCGAAGAGGACCAGCGGGCGATCGATGTGCAACTCGCCTGGTACGAGCGCAACCCCGAGTACCTCGATCGGGTGTTCGGTCGGGCGGCGCTCTACATGCACTACATCGCCGAGGAAGTCGAACGGCGCGGCATGCCGATGGAGATTGCCCTCCTCCCGGTGATCGAGAGCGCCTTCGAGCCCTATGCCTATTCGGTGGCGCGGGCCTCGGGCCTCTGGCAGTTCATCCCGGACACCGGCAGCCGCTTCGGGTTGCCGCAGAACTGGTGGTACGACGGGCGGCGCGATGTGATGGAGTCCACCCGCGCGGCACTCGACTATCTGCAGTTCATGCACGATGAGTTCAATGGCGATTGGCTTTTGGCCGTCGCCGGCTACAACTGCGGCGAGAACTGCGTGGCACGGGCCGTGGCGCGCAATGTGGCGCAGGGCAAGGGGATTACCTTTTGGGATTTGAAACTCCCGAAAGAAACCACCGCCTACGTACCGAAGCTTCTCGCCATGAAGCGACTCGTCGCGAACCCAGCTGCGCTCGGCATCGAGTTCAGCCCCATCCCGAATGAGCCCTACTTTGCGAAAGTAGACGTCGGCCAGCAGATCGATCTCAAGCTCGCGGCGGAGCTCGCCGGCCTCACGCACGAAGAGCTCTTTGAGCTCAACCCCGCCTTCCATCGCTGGGCGACGCCACCGCAGGGGCCGCATTCGCTCCTGATGCCGATCGACTCGGCGGAGCTGTTCAAGCAAAACCTCGCGCAGCTCAATGCCGATGAGCTGATGCGTGTGACGCACCATGTGACCGAGCCTGGCGATACGCTCGCAGGGCTCGCTGCGCGTTACGGCACGAACGTGATGACGCTGCGGATGCTCAACGGCCTTGAGGATGGGCCGCTCGCTCCGGGCACAGACCTTCGCGTGCCCTCAGGCAGTACCCAGTTGCCGCCTAAGGTGATGCTCGCCGCAGCACGGGTCGATGGCCCCGCGCCAAGCTTGCGCAAAAAGCGCGGCAAGCCCGAGGTGCACGTGGTGCGCCGAGGGGAATCCATCTGGACCATCGCGCGGCGCAACAACATGGACCCGCGCACGCTCATGCGCCTCAACGGCAAGAGCCCGCGGGACAAGATCCGCCCGGGCGAGCGGCTCGTGCTCTCCGGCACCGCGGGTGGTGGTGGCGGCAAGGCTGCGGCGGCCAGCGGCAGCAAAGTCACGCATCGCGTAAAAAGCGGTGAGACGCTCTACAGCATCGCGCGCCGCTATGGCGTCACGATCGCGCAGATCGTCTCCTGGAACGGTATCTCGGCGAACCGGGCGTTGCGCGTCGGCCAACGCCTGACCATCAGAAAGCGGGGTTGAGCCATGGGCTTCATGAGCGGCAAAAAGGTATTGATCGTCGGGGTGGCCACCGAGCGCTCCATCGCCTGGGGCATTGCCGAGGCGATGCACCGCGAGGGCGCGGAGATCGCCTTCACCTACGCGAACGAAAAACTCAAGGAACGTGTCGCCCCACTTGCGGAATCTCTGGGTTCCTCGATCGTGCTGCCCCTCGATGTGACGAACGATGCCGAGATCGACGCGGCCTTCGCCGCGCTCAAGGAACGCTGGGGCGTGCTCGATGTGGTGGTGCATGCGGTCGCCTTTGCGCCGCGCGAGGCGCTCGCGGGCGGCTTTGTGCAGAGCACCACGCGCGAGGCCTTTGCGATTGCTCATGATGTATCGAGCTACAGTCTCACGGCCTTAGCCCGCGGCGCGGCGCCCCTGATGCAGGGCCGAGCCGGAGCCATCCTGACGCTCTCGTATTTGGGCGCCGTGCGGGCGATCCCGAGCTACAACGTGATGGGCCTCGCCAAAGCGAGCCTCGAAGCGAACGTACGCTTTCTCGCCGCAGACTTAGGTCCGCAGGGCATCAGGGTCAACGGCATCTCGGCAGGGCCCATTAAGACTTTGGCGGCCGCCGGCATCGGCGGCTTTCGCAAGATGCTCTCGCGCGTCGCAGAGGTTTCGCCCCTTCGGCGCAATGTGACGCAGGCCGACGTCGGCAATGCCGCAGCGTTCCTCTGCTCGGATCTGGCCGCCGGCATCACGGGCGAGATCCTTTATGTCGATGGCGGCTTCAGCACCGTGGGGATGAGCTTCCCGGAAACGGGTGAGACCTGACGCTCGCGTGATCTACCTGCACAAGCTGCTGCCGCTGCTGCTCTCACCCATCGTGGTGGTGCTGGCGCTGGTGCTTGTGGGTGCGTGGCGTCGCAGTCGTGCGGTGCTGCTGATCGCCGCCCTGCTGCTCTGGACACTCAGCACGCCCGTGATCGCCAATTCGCTCTTTCGGATCGTGGAGGGCGAGCGCGTACGTCTCACGGCGAGCGAGATGCCCGAAGCCGCCGCCGTCGTGGTACTGAGCGGCATGCTGCAGCATGTACAGGGCTCCAAGGGCCTCGTGCCCGAGTGGGGTGAGGCGGCCGATCGCTTATTCGGCGGCATCGAGCTCATGCAGGCCAATAAGGCTCCGCGCCTCGTGCTCACCCGAGGGCTGCTGCCCTGGCAAGGCGCCATCCGGGCAGAAGGTGAAATCCTGCGCGAGATCGCGGTCGCCGCGGGCGTGCCCGCGGAGCGTATCGTCCTCACGCCACCCGCGATTAATACGGCTGACGAGGCCGTGGGTGTGCGCAGTCTCCTCGCGAGCGATGCGGGTCCGGTGATCCTTGTGACCTCGGCGTTTCACATGACGCGCGCTAGAGCGCTCTTCGAGCAGCAAGGGCTTAGCGTGATCGAGTACCCAGTGGATTTCTGGATCAGCGAGACCGAGGGCGTACCCATGAAGTACCTACCGAGCGCGGGAGCACTACGCAAAAGTGATGTCGCCATCCGCGAATGGCTCGGTCAGGCCTATTACGCGCTGCGACGGTGATCGCCGCGCTCCGAACCAGCAGCGATCGACCGCTGCTTACTGGAAAGCGAGTTCGTTCTTCGTAATCTTCGCCTTGTCACGCAGATCTTCGACGTAGGCCGACACCGCTGCCTGCCCTTGGCGTCCCACGATCTGCTGGGCACGGGCCTGACGTACCACCGCATCACCGGAGGCCGGCATCACGCGCGATGCGCTCAGCATCACGACGGCAGCACCGCCCTCAGGTAGCGTGAGCGCACGAAGTTCGCTCTTGCCGTCTTTCGGACGCGGCATCGCAAACGCGGTATCGCGCAGCGCTGCCGGCACTGCGGGATCACGCCGATCGATGTAACGGGCCGCTTCCACCTTGAGCCCAAGACCCTTCACCATCTGCTCGAACGAGGCGCCGTCCTTGACGATCGCCGCCACCGACTGCGCGGCCTTCAGCGCCGCCGCTGCGGCCTGCTCGCGCGTGACGGCCTCAAGCACTCGGGCGCGCACCTCAGCGAGCGGGGGCACCACGGGCTTACGGTGCTCGAGGACCTTGACGAGCACGAAGCGATCTTCGCCCGCGGGCACTGGGCCGCCGATGCGCCGCTGATTGAGCACGGCGTCGCCAAACACCACGCTTTCGAGTTCCGGGTTGTTGATGAACGCGCCACCGCCCACGCCTCGCGTGTAGACGGGCAGTTCACTCAGCGTGAGGCCGAGTTCCTTCGCAATCGTCGCGAGATCAGCGCCCGACTGCTCGATGCGACGCTGCGCCTGTTCCTGCTTCTCACCGAACAGATCGGCCGCGCGATCGCGACGAAACTCAGTGTCGAGCTCGGCTTTGACCTCATCGTAAGACTTGCTGCGCCCGGCCTCGATGCCCTCGAGCCGGATGACGTGATAGCCGAACTCGCTTTTAACCGGGCCGCGCAACTCGCCTTGCTTCATGCTGAACACCGCTTCGGCGAAGGGTCCAACGAAGGCGCTCTTCGGCGAAAACCCGAGATCACCGCCGTCGGCAGCCGAGCCCGTGTCGGTCGAGATCTTGCGTGCGAGTGCCGCGAAATCCGCCCCGCCCTTGAGCTGCGTGAGCGCCTCGTTAGCGGCCTTTTCGGTGGGCAGCAGGATATGCCGCGCACGGCGCCGCTCGGGCTCGACGTAACGATCCTTGTTCTTGGCGTAGAGCTCCTGCAGGTCGGAGTCCGCGACTACGACCGCGGCGCTCGCCTCGGCGAGCGAGCCTTCGGCGTATTGCAGGCGCACGGTCTCCGGGGTCAAAAACTGCACGGAGTTCTTCGCGTACCAGGCGCTGAGTTCGGCCTCGGTGGGCTTGATGGCGGCGCGGTACTTATCGAGCGTGAAGGTTGCATAGCGCACTTCGCGCTGTTCATCTTCGAGCGCGATGCGCCGGCCGATCTCGGTCGGGGTCACGAACTCCGACACGAAGAGCGCTCGCTGCAGCTCCTCGTTTTGCAGACTCTTGCGCACATCGGCGCGATAGGTATCGGCGGAAATCCCCACCTGCGCGAGGCGCGCGAGCGCTAGCGTCTCGTTGTATTTGCCTTCGACCTGAAAGGCCTGCTCGTTACGGATTTCTTCCTGCACGCGGGTGCCGCTCACGCGATAGCCGGCTTCACGGCTGCGCTCGGTCACAAGCTGCGCGCGGATCAGCCGCTCCAGCACGCCTTCCTGCAGATCCTTGCGAATGTCCTCAGGGATATCAGTCCCCACCTGCTGCTGCCAGCGGGACTGCTCGTCCTGCCAGAGGCGGTTGGCTTCCTCTTGTTCGATACGCTCGCCGTTGACCTTCGCGGCATACGTCTGGGGCCCCATGAAGTCGAGGTTCACGGCACCCGTTGCGCCCCAGGCGACGAACACGAGCGCGAGCGGCGCGAGGATGATCCACGCGAGGATTTTCTTGCCCTTGAGGGAGTCGCCGATTTTCTGGAGCATGG
>Ga0315906_10003591_pt1 | contig 20574 bp, 19 predicted proteins | sample LakEriMetagenome_4_FD_203526 | JGI IMG/M metagenome (GOLD analysis project Ga0315906, IMG submission 203526) | Freshwater fungal communities from buoy surface, Lake Erie, Ohio, United States - Buoy 2 MA122 | ecosystem: Environmental > Aquatic > Freshwater > Lake > Lake biofilm | place: USA...
TCGCACAGGTGGTGGGTGCGTCGGCGAAGGTCTCCGGCGTCTGGATGGAGGGCGGCGGCCAACTGCACATGGAGAACATGGCCGTGGCGTCCTAACGACGATTGACGAAGGCGGGGTCGACAAGTGGCCAAGTACATCTTGACCAGGCTCGCCTGGAGCGCGTTGATCGTGATCGTCAGTTCGATCGTGATCTTCCTGGTACTCAGAGTGCTCCCAGGTGACCCGGTGCTCGCTCGACTTGGAGCGAGCACCGGGGTCGACCCCGCCGCGATCGAACGGTTACGCGTGGAGGCGGGACTCAACGACCCGCTCCTCACTCAGTACTTCACATGGGCATCCGGCATCTTCCGGGGGAACTTCGGCACGGCCTACACGAGCCAGTTCCCCGTCACCTCACTGATCGCGGAGAGACTGCCAGTAACCCTCGAGCTCACCGCCTTGGCCATGACCGCCGTAGTCGCAATCGCTGTTCCGCTCGCGATCGCGTCGGTGTATCGGCAAGCCTCACTGGCTGATCGTGGAGTGCGGCTCCTGACGTCAATCGGCATTGCCGTGCCCCTGTTCATCGTGGCACTGGTGTTCATCCTGATCTTTTCGACCATCCTCGGCTGGCTCCCCTCGCGGGGCTACATCCCCTTCGCCGAGAGTCCGACGGAGAACCTCAAGTTGATGATCCTGCCCGTCGCCAGTCTGGTCGTGGTGGCGTCGCCCCTCTTGATTAGGCACATGAGGGAGTCCATGCTGGAGACCGAGAGCGAGCCCTTCGTGCGAACGGCGCTGGGCAAAGGTGCCGTACGCACGAGAGTGGTCTTTCGGCATGTGCTGCGCAGCTCCCTGGTCCCGAGTCTGACCATGCTGGGACTGCTAATCGGCTACACACTCGCGGGCACTGTCGTGGTCGAGTACATCTTCGGGCTTCCGGGCATCGGGTCACTGGCACTGGAGTCCGCCCTGAAGCGTGACTATGCGGTGCTCCAGAGCGTCGTGCTTCTGATCGTGGTCATGTTCGTGGTCACCACCTTCATCGTCGACATCGTCAATGGGCTTGTCGACCCCCGCGTCCGGCTGCAGGCAACACATGGCTAGCCCGAATGCCGTGTCAGCGGTAAGGATCCGACGTCTCTCGCATCGACCGGATGCGGGAACGGTCCTGGTCGTCGTCATCATCGTGGTCTGCCTCGTCGGGCCATTTCTGTGGCCGTATCCCGCAGACAAGATCGGGGCAGGGCTTCCCTATCTGGCGCCCGGCTGGGGGCATCCCATGGGAACTGACGACCTCGGACGGGACCTACTCGCTCGGATCCTCGCCGGTGGTCGAATAACACTGGGGGTCGCCGGCGCTGCCACCGTGGTGTCTCTCATTCTGGGCATCACTTGGGGAGTGGTAGCAGCTGCAAGGCGAGGCTGGGTGGACGAGGCGCTGATGCGCACCGCCGACGGGTTCATGGCGATACCGCAAATTGTCTTCGCGCTAGTGTGTGTCGCCGCCTTCGGCGCGACGGTCGTGTCCTTGACGATCATCGTTGGGTTCCTGTTGGCACCGGCCACCGCGAGGATCGTGCGCAGCGTCACGCTCGCGGAGTTGACAGCTGATTACGCCATCGCGGCCCAGGCATGTGGGCTGCCGAAGTGGCGGGTCCTGATCCGAGAGGTGCTGCCCAACCTGCTGCCCACGGTCGCGGTGCAGGCGACGATCAACCTGGCCTCTGCGATCATCCTGGAGGCGACTCTGAGCTTCATCGGCCTAGGACTCCAGCCTCCCGCGGCGTCGTGGGGGACGCTACTGCTGCAGGGGTACGGGAAGATTTACAACAGCGCTTGGCTAGTGCTGATTCCCACCATCTGGATCGTCGCAACCATCTGGGCACTCATGTCATCCAGTGACGCTATGCGAAGCCGAGCCCGCAACGGGGGTGGGGCATGACGGCGAATCGTGCCACCCCGGTGTTGTCGGTCAGGGACCTGCATGTGTCGGTCCCCAACGGCGGAGAAGATGTGCCTGCCGTCCGCGGAGTGTCGTTCGATGTGCCGGCGGGCGCCCGGATCGGCCTGGTCGGCGAGTCTGGCAGCGGCAAGTCCCTCACGGCACTGGCTCTCATGCGCATGCTGTCACGCGGTGTGAAGATCCAGAGTGGACAGGTGCTCCTCGAAGGCGAGGACATCCTGCAGAAATCCACCCGGGAGATGTGTGACATCCGCGGGCGACGCATTGCCATGATCTACCAGAATCCGATGTCGTCGCTCAACCCCGTGCTCACCATCGGTGCCCAACTCGCAGAGGCGATGACCATTCACGGTCGAGTCTCAAAAGCGGCGGCAAGGCGCCGTAGCGGTGAACTCCTGGGCGAAGTGGGTATTCCGAACCCGCTTCGAGTCATGGACTCCTTTCCCTACCAGCTCTCCGGCGGGATGCGGCAGCGGGTTGTCATTGCGATGGCGTTGAGCTGTGAGCCGGCGCTGATCGTCGCGGACGAGCCCACAACGGCCCTCGATGTCACGACGCAGGCACGAGTGCTGGCGCTGCTGCACCAGATGGTGGATTCGCTCGGCGCCGCGGTCATCCTCATCACCCACGACCTTGAGGTGGCAGCGGAGTTCTGCGAGGAGATCCACGTCATGTACGCCGGACGTATCGTCGAGCGAGCCGAATCGGTCACCCTCTTTCGCTCCCCGAGGCACCCTTACACCAACGCACTACTCGACTCGACATGTGACTTGACGACGGAAGTCTCCAAGCCAATCCCCGTCATCGCGGGCCAGCCGCCGCAGCCGGGAGACATCCCACCCGGGTGTGCCTTCGCGTCAAGGTGCGCGTCCGTTCAACCTCAATGCCTTGACAGCGATCCGCCGCTGGTCAGCGAGGACGGATTCACGGTCGCCTGCTGGTATCCGGTCCCGGTCGTCCCCACCACAGGCACCAATGACATTCGCTCGGAGGCTCAAAGATGACCGACACCACGAAGGAGCCCCTCCTGGTCGCGCAGGGACTTCGCCGCACGTTTGGTCGCGGCGAGGGAGCGGTCCGTGCCCTTGACGATGTCTCCTTCTCCATCAATGAGGGGGAGACCCTCGTACTGGTCGGTGAATCGGGGAGCGGCAAGACGACCGCCGCCCGAGTCGTTCTGGGTCTAGAGCGACCCGACGCGGGAAGCGTGCGGATTGGCGGCCGCGAACTAGTGGGACTCTCGTCGAAGGCGATGCGACAGGTGCGACGGAACGTCCAGGTGGTGCTGCAGGACCCGATGTCCCAGTTGAACCGTCGCCACACGGTCGAACAGATCGTCGCCACGCCTCTGGTGGCCTACGGGATCGGGACCAAGGCGACGCGCCAGGAGACGGTGCGCCAACTCATCGAATCCGTCGGACTCCAGGAGCGACATCTGTCGCGGCGTCCGCATCAACTGTCCGGCGGTCAGGGTCAGCGAGTCGCCATCGCGCGCGCGCTCGCGCTGAACCCCAGGCTGGTCGTACTCGACGAGTCGGTCTCGGCGCTGGACGTTTCAGTACGAGCGCAGGTGCTGAACCTTCTGCGTGAACTGCAACGCAGTCACAATCTCAGCTACCTGCTCATCACTCACGATCTGGCCGTGGCGCGGTACATGGGCCAGCGCCAGTGTGTGATGTTCCGCGGGCGGATCGTCGAGTCCGGAGAGACGAGCGCACTGTTCTCGCAGCCACAGCACCCCTACACGCTCAACCTCCTGGAGTCGACATCATCCGGAGATGTGCGCCGAGATAGGGGACTACTGGAGCGCGCACCGGTCCAGACATTGCCGGCGCCTACCCCAGGCGACCAATGTCAGTACCTGAGTCGCTGCACGGCGTCGAATGACGCTGAGAAGTGCCGTGTGGAGCCGCCGGTCCTTGGCGGCACTAGCCGGAATCACTTTGTGGCCTGTCATTTCCCGTTGAAGGAGAGCGCGAATGTCTGATTCCCGTGAGAGCCCCGAGGTGCGCCAGTGGCGCCCCTTCGCGAGTCGGGTCCTTGCCGGGGTGGGCCGTCGGGACATCACCCCCGAAGCTGGGATCCGCCTGTGTGTTTGGGGTGCACCAGATTCGCCGGAGATCGCCGAGGGCGTTCATCAGCCGCTCACAGTGACGGCGCTGGCCCTCAGCGGACCTCCAGGGGAACCCATCTTCCTGGTGGCAGTTGATCTTGGCTGGTGGCGGGCGATCGACGACGAGCAATCGGTGCGGCTGCCGGTCCTGAGCGCCCTCGACATACGTGAAGAGCGGCTCCTCCTCCATTTGTCCCATACACATGCAGGACCCTGCATGTCGCACGCCGATGTCGCCCGTCCCGGAGGCGATCTGGTCCCCGAGTACCTCGAGCGCGTGTCGTCCGCCATCATCGAGGCTTGCCACGAGGCCCTGGATCAACTAACCCCCTGCGACGTGACCTGGGGGAGCGGCTCCTGCCAACTCGCAGCGGTCCGGGACCTGCCGTGCGGGCCCACTGACATCGTTGGGTTTAACCCCGCACAACTTGCAGACGACACCCTGGTCGTCGGGCGGGTCTGCAACGCAGAGGGTGCGGTGATCGCGACTCTCATGAACTATGCCTGTCATCCGACAACGTTGGCGTGGCAGAACGCCCTGTTGTCCCCAGACTTCGTCGGGTCTGCCAGGGAGATGGTTGAGTCGGCGACCGGGGCTCCGGTCATCTTCCTGCAAGGAGCGTCCGGCGATCTCGGCCCCCGAGACCAGTTCACCGGCGACCTTGACGTGGCAGAACGCAACGGACGCGTGCTGGGCCACGCCACTCTCGCTGTCCTCGAAGGGATGCCGCGTCCGTGGCGGATCCTGCAGTTCGCGGGTGTGATGGAGTCTGGCGCGCCCCTCGGACTGTGGGAGCAGGTCCCCGGGGACGCGTCGACTGAGGTCAGCACCCAGATCCTTCGCGTCCCTGTACCACTGCAGCATCTCTACTCCGAAGACGAGCTGCGCGCCAAGTGGGCCCACTTGGGTGAGAACACGGCGAACGAGCGAGTCACCCGGGCTCTGATGCTCCGCAAGGGTTACGTCGACGGGTCCGAGGCCCACCACCCTGTGTGGATCACGCACATCGGTGACGCTGTGATCGTTGCGCATCCCGGGGAGGCCTACTCCCTTTTGCAGACCGAACTTCGGCGGCGGCATCCCGACCGCTCCATCCTGGTACTGAACTGCACTAACGGGCCGGGCTACATGTACGTGCCCGACCGGGCGGCCTATGAGCGGCTCCGCTACCAGGCTTGGCAGACCCTCCTGGGACCGGGCGCACTAGAGGCCGTCTTGGAGGCGGCGGACCGTGCCATCACGCAACTGCCTCAGGTGCGGGGGCTGCAGGAACTGGGTGCCCAGTGAAGTCGGCCGTGGTCACAGGGGCCGCGTCCGGGATCGGACGTGCTATCGCTGTTCGCCTGCTCGCTGATGGCTGGCGGGTCGTTGGGGTCGACATCGACGCTGAGGGCCTGGACCGGCTGATGCAGGATTCGGCAGTCACGCACGATCGATGTGCCGTGGTCGTCGGCGATGTCAGTGATCGACAGACCCACCTGCATGCCAGACGCGAGGCCGCCGGCCTTGGCACCCTGACGGCATGGATCAGCGCGGCCGGCATCTGCGTGCCCTTCCCCCTTGCCGACATTGACGCCGACTCGGCGCGCCTGATGGTCGAGGTGAACCAGCAAGGGGTGCTGTGGGGCTCCGCTGAGGCGCTCGCGGATTTCGTGGAGAAGGGGACGCCGGGCGTGGTCGTGGCGATCTCGTCGGTCCACGCCCGCCTGGCCGCCCCGGACTTCACTGTCTACGAGATGACAAAAGCAGCGATAGAGGCCCTGATTAGAGGTATCGCCGTCACGTATGGTCCGCGTGGTATCCGAGCCGTCGCGGTCGCCCCCGGAGCCATCTGGACGCCTATCCTCAGGGGCGTCTACGAAGGGGACGGTGACGGCGCTGCCGCGATCCGCAACCTGACTGCTGGCACTCCCGCCCGTCGCATAGGCGAGCCGGAGGAGGTCGCAAATGTGGTTTCCTTCGTCGTGTCGGACACCGCCTCATTCATGACCGGAAGCACGATCACGGTCGACGGCGGCCTTTCTGCCGTTCTGATTCAGCAGCCCACGGATGATGAAAACACCACGGAGGGGCACTCGTGACGTCCCTGCGCAGCTCGCGCTGGCTGGATGGTGACGACGAGGTCGCCATGCTCCACCGCGTGGCGCTCGCCGGAGTCGATTATCGCCCCGGGCGGCCGGTCATCGGGATAGCCGTCACGGCCAGCGACCTGAACCCCTGTCATGGTGACGTCACTCGGCTGGTGTCTGCTGTCAGCGACGGCATCCGAGATTCGGGTGCGACCCCTGTGGCTTTCCCAGCCATGTCGCTGGGCGAGGACCTCATGAAGCCGTCAGCCATGATGTATCGGAATCTGCTCGCCATCGAACTCGAGGAATCGATCCGGTCATATCCCCTCGACGGGATCATCGTGTTCGCGGGCTGCGACAAGAATGTCCCAGCGGCGCTGATGGCCCTGGCCAGCGCTGACATCCCCGGCCTCGTTGCCCTTGTGGGGACTCGCAGTCCAGGCGAACTGGGAACCCGGCGGCTCGCAGCCGGGACAGACATCTGGCGTGAACTCGAGAATCGCCGGGCCGGCGTCACCAGTGACAGCGAATGGCAAGCCCTGGAGTCGGGGCTTGGCCGGGTCGGCCCAGGAATCTGCAACGTGATGGGCACTGCCGTCTCCATGGGCCTGCTCGCCGAGATGCTCGGCATGGCGATGCCGGCGTCAGCGACGATGAGCGCGAGGGGGGAGGAGATTCGAGCCGCGTCCTACGAGACCGGCCAGATGGTGGTGGCGATGGCTGAATCCGGATGCCGTCCGTCAGCCCGGATGACGCCTTCGGCCTTCGTGAATGCAGCCAAGGTGCTGGCTGCAGTCGGTGGGTCCACCAATGCGGTCATCCACCTCCTTGCCGTCGCGGGCCGCCTTGCTCTCCCTTTCAATCTTGACAGCATCGAGGATGCCATTCGCGATGTCCCGTTGCTCGCAGACGTGGAACCATGCGGCGCCGGTCTCGCGCAGGACTTCCACGCGGCAGGTGCCTCGCCCGCGCTCGCGCACGAGATGGCGGACCTGCTTGATCTGGGCTGCATCGGCGCGGACGGTCGAACGTGGGAAGCGATATGTGCCGGCCGTACGCCAGTCACCCGCACGATCCGGAGTCTCAGCGATCCTGTGCTTCCCGCGCCGACCATCGCGGTGCTGCATGGATCACTTGCCCCAGGCGGCGCGGTGATCAAGACCGCGGCTGCTTCAGCCGATCTCCTGACGCATCGTGGTCGCGCGGTGGTCTTCGACGACTATGCGGACATGCGGATACGACTCGATGACCCACAACTAAGCGTGGATGCAGACTCCGTGCTGGTGGTTCGTGACTGCGGACCGGTCGGAGCGGGAATGCCCGAGTGGGGAATGGCGCCCATTCCCAAGAGCCTTGCTGAGCAGGGCGTCCGAGACATGGTCCGTGTGTCCGACGGACGTATGAGCGGAACCAGTTTCGGCACGGTCATCCTGCATGTCACGCCTGAGGCGGCCGTGGGGGGGCCTCTCGCTCTGGTGCGAGACGGTGACGTAATCGAACTCGATGTGCCATCTCGATGCATCAATCTCGATGTTGCCGAGGAGGAACTGGATCGTAGACGCGCTCTGATCGAGGCCGCTCCGGAATCCGTCGAACGGGGTTGGCCCGCTCTCTACCGGCAGCACGTGCTGCCGGCATCCCTTGGCTGCGACTTCGACTTCCTGGCCCCGCGCGACGGGCCGACACAGCTTGTCGAACCAGTCATCGGACGGTCCTAGACCGCAGCCCTGCCTCATCTTGACCACACGCCATCACCATCAACAGAGTGGAAGCCCCATGTCTCTCGAGTCCAGCATCACCGGCGTGCTCCCCGTTGTGCACACCCCATTCACGATTGATGGGGAGATCGATTTCGACGCTTTGGGCAAGGAGTTGACATGGGTGCTTGACCAGGACGTCGACGGTCTGACAACCGGCATGGTGAGCGAGATCCTTCGCCTGTCCGGTGAGGAGCGACGCCTCCTCACCGAGCACGTGTGTGCAGCGGCATCCGACCGCGCTCGCACCGCCATCATCAGTGTCGGTGCGGAGAGCCTCAACGTTGCCGTCGGCCACGCCACCCATGCAGAGCGCCACGGTGCGACCGCGCTGATGGCGGTGCCCCCCGTCACTGTGGCGCTGGAGGATGAAGCCCTCTACGGCTACTTCTCGGGGATCCTTGCCGTGACAAGCATTCCCCTCATCGTTCAGGACGCCAGCGGGTACGTGGGGCAGCCGCTCTCTATCCCCCTGCAGGTCCGACTCTTCGACGACTTCGGCGATCGGGTCCTGTTCAAGCCCGAATCCCCACCGGTCGGGCAGCGCCTGTCGCTGCTGCTTGCAGCCACCGGAGGGCGGGCACGGGTGCTGGAGGGTGCCGGTGGCGCGGCCATTGTCGACAGCTACCGGCGAGGAATCGTGGGAACCATTCCAGGATCCGAAGTCTGCTGGGCCATTCGCCGGCTGTGGGATGCCGTCATCGTCGGAGATTGGGAAACCGCCTACGCGATCAGTGGGCCGCTGAACCTGCTCACCGCAATGCAGACAACCGTGGACGGCTACGTCGCGATTGAGAAGTACCTCCTGGTGCGCCAGGGCGTGCTCGCCGCGGATCACCATCGGACTCCTCGAAGCTTCGTCATTGACCCCGACACCGCGGCTGAGGTCGACCGGCTCCTGAACCGAGTGGCCATCGCCGCTGGCCAGCCGGATCGGGTCTGTTGAGCGCATCAACGGAGGCAGAGGTCGGCGCCAGCGAACGTTGTGCCGACGAGGTTCGTCTCTTGACACGAAAGAGGCATTGACAGCACACGAGCCGTTGCCTAGAGTCGCTCTATTGCCGAACAGCGTTTGGTGATACCGAATCGCAGCCTTACCAAAGTTCGTTACAGAGGGCTTCATCAGGCGTCATTGGAGAGTGGTGAATCGTGGGTATCAACGTTGACGAAGTCGTCGGCGACCTCCTGAAGGGCATTGAAGACCGGAGCTACGCGCCGCACATCGGTCGTTGGATAGATGACCGTGTCGTGGCGGTTCTTGGTTCCCCCGGAAACGATGTGTCCACCCGAATGGCGTTTGGGATGAGTGCGCTCCCCGCGGGAGTCAAGACGCCCTCGCATTCGCATGAGGCCGAGGAACTCGCGGTCGTCCTCCACGGCCGCGGAGTGATCACCGTGGGTGACTCCCACCACTCCGTCTCCGCAGGCGATGTGGTCGTCGCCGGGCCGTGGGTTCCGCACGTGACCACCGCCTCTCCTGACGACGCGATGGTTGTCATGTGGGTGTACGCGCCCCCCGGCAGCGAATCACGATGGCTGGACATGGAATCCGACAAGGGGGCGCAATGAGCGACTACCGAACCGTTGACGCCCGACGTCCGTGGGCGCCGATCATCGCCTACAGCCGGGCTGTTCGCCGAGGGAACGTCATCGAGGTCGGCGGCACCAGCGCTACCTCACCCGAAGGTGAGGTGCTGTATCCCGGTGACGCATACGAGCAGACAAGGCACGTGCTTGGCGTCATGGTCTCGGCGATCGAGGAACTCGGTGGAACGGTGGCGGACGTGCTGCGCACTCGAGCCTTCCTGACGAACGTGGACGACTGGGAGGCAGTCGGTCGTGCCCACGGTGAGGTCTTCTCGGGTGTATACCCCGCCAGCACCTTCGTTGAGGTCAGTCGTCTGCTGCTCCCCGGCCTCGTGGTTGAGATGGAGGCAACCGCCATCTGCCGGAGCGAGGACGCGTGACCACAGAGGTCGCTGTTGTTGTAGGCGCGGCGTCAGGTATTGGCGCCGCTGTCTGCCGCCGACTGCGAAGCGACACGAACATGCGCGTCGTGGGCATGGACCTGCATTGGGGACCATCTGACGGCTCGTGCCACGTCGAGTTGCCCGTTGACGTGACGGACGAGCGCTCGGTGGAGCGGGCATTCGATGCAGCCCTGGGCGACGGCGAGAGTCTGCGCGCGATGGTCTGCACCGCTGGCTACCAGCGTCGTTGCCGAGCGGAGGACCTGTCGCTGACCGACTGGAAGGCCATGCTCGCGGTACATCTCGACGGCACGTTCCTCTCAGCTCGCGCGGCGAAGCGTCGCATGCACGAGGGCGGCGCAATGGTCTTCTTCTCCAGCGTTTCGGAGTTCTTCGGCTTCCCTGAACGAACTCCATACGTGGTGGCAAAGGCGGGCCTCTCGGCGATGGCACGAAGCATGGCAGTCGAGTGGGCGCCGGATGGGATCCGGGTGAACACCGTGGCTCCCGGATATGTGGACACCCCGATGGTGTCCGAAGCTCGTGCCCGTGGCGACCTCCCTGTCGACCCCGTCACCCTGCACGCCCTTGGTCGACTCGCTGATGCAGATGAGATCGCGCTCCCGGTGCTGTTTCTGCTGGGGGACGGCGCCTCCTTCATTACTGGCGAGACCCTCATGGTGGACGGCGGCTATCGCATCCACCGATCCGGATAGGAGAGCTCCATGACACTCACCGACGGTGCACCGACTACCTCGTCAGAGATCGTTGGCCGCGCCATGCCCGGCCTGACGGTCGACCGGGTAGAAGTGATCCCCGTAGTGGCACCACTTGCCCGGGTCTTCCAGGGCAGCTACTACAAGATGGATTCGCGGGCGACGCTGATCACCAGGATCTACACCAAGGAGGGGATCGTCGGCGAGGCCTATGCGGGCGACGAGGTAGAGACTCTCGCCGCCATATCGGCTGTCGTCACGGAGGAGATCGCACCCAGGCTGATGGGCATGAACCTCATGTCGACGGCCCGAATCTGGGAGGCGCTCTACCCGGCCACCTATGACATCCTGCGTGATCGCCGCATCGGTCTTGTGGCGATGGCCGGCGTCGACGCTGCCATGTGGGACGCATTCGGCAAGGCACTGGGCCTGCCGCTCCACAAGCTGTGGGGTGGCTACCGGGACGAGGTCCCGATGATCGCCATCGGCGGATACTACGGAGAGCCACTGGGCGCCATCGAGGACGAGATGACCACGTATCAGGACATGGGCCTGGCAGGTGTGAAGTTCAAGGTGGGCGGCGCCTCACCGCAGGTCGACGCAGAACGCGTCCGGCGGGCACGGCTGGCGGCAGGTGATGACTTCGTCATCGCTGTTGACGCGAACCAGGGCTACACGGTCAACGAAGCCATCGACTTCGCTCGGCGTGCGGAAGACCTCAACGTGCGCTGGTTCGAGGAGCCCGTCGGGTGGGCGAACGATCGCCGAGACCTGGCCACCGTGCGCCGCGCAAGCCGTATCCCGGTCGCGGCTGGCCAGAGTGAGATGTCACCGAGCGCGTGCCGGGATCTGATGGAAACCGGTTCCATCGATGTGTGCAACTTCGACGCCTCCTGGTCTGGCGGCCCTACCGCATGGCTGAGGACGGCTGCCGTGGCGACCACCTACAGCGTGCAGATGGCGCACCACGAGGAACCGCAGGTGTCTTCCCACCTGATCGGCAGCCAAGCGCACGGAACCTACGCCGAGTGCTTCCATCCGGATCGCGACCCCTTCTGGTGGAATCTCATCGCGAACCGCCCTGAACTCAACAATGGAATGCTTCCCCTGCCCATGGATCCGGGGCTCGGCTGGGTCCTCAACACTGACTACATAAATGCGCACCGCATCGATCGCTAAGGAGACCCGTGCCAGGACCTACCGATCCCTTCGCCGGACGCACGGCCGGTCACCGTGGCCGCCTTGTCGGATGGGAAGGCCACGACTTGCTCGAGCTGGAGTCACCTGAGCTCCGGGTGGTCGTAAGCCTGACCCGCGGCGGTGAGATCCAAGAAATCCGTGACAAGGCAACCGACGTCGACATCCTGTGGCATGGCCACGAGGATGTGCGGCGAGGCGTTCTCGCGCCGACGACGAAGGAACTGCCGCATGGTGCGTTTCTCGATCACTTCGCCGGGGGATGGCAGGTGGTGTTCCCGAGCGCGCAGTACCCGACGACGATCGGCGGTGCCCCCTTCGGCGTTCACGGAGAGCTGGCCCTTCTGCCGTGGCGCCTTGAGCGTGTTTCGGAAGACGACCATGAGGTCTGGGCCGAGCTCTCGGTGGAATCCCGGCGAATACCCGTGCGGATGACACGACGGATCACCGTGGCGGCCCGCAAGGTGCTCATCTCCGACATCATCGACAACAACTCCCAAGAAACCTTCGACGTCCAGTGGGGGCACCACATCGCACTGGGTGGAGCGGTAGCCGAACCAGGAACCACCATCAGACTCCCAGAGCACACGCCCTTCGAAGTCCCGGATGACCCCTCGCCGAGCTACCGGTACGCCGCCGGTGCCTACACGTGGCCAAACGTCACCACGCGAAGTGGCGAATACGAGGCCGTCGATCGGCTCCCGCCCAACGATGGCACCGACGGTCACGTGATCGCGGGCCCCATGAAGGAGGGCGCAGCTCACGTTGCTAGTCCGGCAGCAGGGCTAGAACTGCTCCTGGAGTGGGACGCTGCGATGTTCCCGTACTGCTGGATTTGGAACGTCTTCGGCGGGATGCACGAATGGCCCCTGTGGGGACGACACCGGCTCTTCACCCTTGAGCCGTTCACGTCCCCCCTGGAATCCCGTGACGACGCCGTGGCCGCCGGTCGAGCCGTCACGCTCGGGCCGGCAGACCGGAGGTCGACCGAGATCGCACTCACCGTGAGCCCGCTCACGAGTGACGGGAAGACACAGGAGGATCCGTCGTGACGGCCAACCTCAGCTTTGCAGAGAACTACATCTGGCAGATGCTGCGGATTCGGGAGTTCGAGAACCGGATCCAGTCGCTGTTCAGCGACGGTCTGGTCAGGGGCACGACGCACTTAGCCAACGGCCAGGAGGCGGTCGCCGTGGGCATGGCTGCCGCGATGCACCCCGGTGATCCTGTGCTGTGTACCTATCGCGGCCACCATCACAGCATCGCCCGAGGGCTGTCGCTGGATTCCGCCTTCGCGGAGATCCTCGGCCGCGAGACGGGCTGCTGCGGGGGCAAGGGCGGATCCATGCACCTGACCGACAAGGGCCTGGCGCTGATGGGCAGCTACGCCATCATCGGCAGCCACATCCCGATCGCGGTTGGAGCGGCCTGGGCTTCGGCGCTCACCCACGACGGGGCAGTCACATGCTGCATGTTTGGTGATGGGACGACCACGATCGGCAGCTTCCACGAAGCACTCAACCTCGCTGCCGTGTGGAAGCTGCCCATCGTGTTCATCTGCGAGAACAACCTCTACAGCGAATACACGAGGATCGAGGAGGTGGTTCCGGTCGCGCAACCGGCAGCCGACCGCGCCAGCGCCTATGGGCTTGAACGCATCATCGTAGATGGCAATGACGTGGAGGCCGTTGAAGAAGCTGTGGTCATCGCGCGCGAGCGGGCGGCGACAGGACAGGGCCCCTCGCTCATCGAGGCTCTGACCTACCGGCAGGGCGGCCACTCGCGCGCCGATCCGGCGAAGTATCGGCCGCAGGCCGAGGTCGACTACTGGATGAGCCGTGACCCGATCATCGTGTGCTCTGACCGCCACGGCGTCAGTCCCGACCGGCTCGAGGAACTCACTCAATTGGCGCGGGGTGAAGTGGAGGCCGCCGTTCAGGCTGCTCTGGCCGCGCCTGAGCCCAGACCCGAGGCCCTGTTCCGTAACGTCTGGAGTGAGAGCACCCCATGACCGTCATCAACTACCGCAAGGCAATCGCTGAGGCCATCGCCCGGTCGATGCGCGATGACCCAACCGTCGTCTTCCTCGGTGAGGATGTCGGTGTCGCGGGCGGGGCGTTCAAGACCACCGTCGGGCTGCGCGAGGAGTTCGGGCCCGAACGGGTCTTCGACACGCCCATCAGCGAGCAGGCGATCATCGGCGCCGCCATCGGCGCCGCCATGCGGGGGTTGCGCCCTATCGCGGAAATCATGTTCTCCGACTTCCTCGGCACCTGCTGGGACGGCATCGCCAACCACGCCGCGAAAATCCGCTACATGACAGACGGTGCCTACTCGGTACCGATCGTCATCCGCGTTCATGGAGGTGCGGGTCTGGGCTTCGGGGCGCAGCACTCCCAACTGTTCGACAGTCTGGCCATGTCGATCCCGGGACTCAAGGTCGTGGTGCCGTCGACGCCCAGTGACCTCATCGGCCTGTTCCAGTCAGCCGTCCGAGACCCGGACCCCGTCCTGTTCATCGAGCACAAGGCACTGTTCGACGTCAAGGAGGACATGCCACCCGAAGGCCATTCGATTCCTCTCGGCCAGGCACGCGTCGTCCGCACCGGGTCGGACTTGACCCTCGTGTCAACCGGCGCCATGGTCAACGTCGCGGTTGCTGCCGCGGACACAGTGCAGTCACGCGGCGTCAGTTGTGAGGTCATCGACCTGCGTACCCTCACCCCGCTAGACATGGACACCGTTCTGTCCAGCCTGGCCAAGACCTCGCGCATCATCTTGGTCGAGGAGGGTCCAGGGATCTGCGGATGGAGCAGCGAGGTGGCCGCTCGAGTCGCCGACGAGGGCTTCTGGATGCTAGACGCCCCCATTCGGCGAGTGTGCTCACCGCCGACCCCCACGCCGTTCGCCGAGTCGCTGGAGAAGCTGTGGCTGCCGAGCGCCGAGGCCGTTGCGGCGGAAATCGAGTCCTACTCGTGACCGACCAGCCTGCGACGAAGGTACTAATGCCGACGCTGGGTGAGAGCGTCACCGAGGGCACGGTCACGCGCTGGCTCAAGGCCGTCGGCGACACGGTTGCGGCCGACGAGCCGCTGCTCGAGGTGTCCACCGACAAGGTGGACACCGAGATCCCCGCCCCCGCCTCGGGGGTGTTGCTGGCGATCACGGTCGGCGAGGACGCCACCGTCGAGGTGGGCGCCGAGCTCGGCCTCATCGGCGCCCCTTCCGCGGCTGCCTCTGCTCCGGCGCCGGCGGCACCTGCGCCAGTTCCCGCAGCCCCGGCACCCCCAGCGCCGGCCACCCCAGCCCCGGCACCCCCAGCGCCGGCAGTCGCTGCACTTCCGGCCGCACCTGCGCCGGCCGCTGCCCCATCGCCCGCGGAACCGGCCGGGAACGCCGACGCGTACGTCACCCCGCTGGTCCGGCGTCTGGCCGCCCAGCACGGGGTCGACCTGTCCACCGTCACCGGCACCGGTGTGGGCGGGCGGATCCGCAAGTCCGATGTGCTCGATGCCGCGCTGAATGCCAAGCCGGCTGCACCCGCTGCCGCCCCGACCGCGTCGGCAGCAGCAGCGCCCGCCCCCTCGACCCCCGCGACCACCACGGCCGCCCCGGCAGCGGCGTCGGCACTGCGTGGCAAGACCGAGAAGATGAGCCGGCTGCGCAAGGTCATCGCCGAGCGCATGGTCGAGTCACTGCGGGTCTCGGCGCAGCTGACGTCCGTCGTCGAGGTCGACGTCACCCGCATCGCGAACCTGCGCGCGAAGGTCAAGGGCGACTTCGAGGCCCGCGAGGGCGTGAAGCTGTCGTTCCTGCCGTTCTTCTGCAAGGCCTCGGTCGAGGCCCTCAAGCAGTTCCCGCAGGTCAACGCCACCCTGAACATCGACGAGGGGACGGTCACCTACTTCGAGGCCGAGCACCTCGGGGTCGCCGTCGACAGCGAGCGCGGCCTGCTGGTGCCCGTCATCCGCGATGCGGGCGACCTCAACATCGCCGGCCTCGCCCGGCGCATCGCCGACCTCGCCGACCGCACGCGCACGAACAAGCTGTCGCCCGACGAGCTCAGCGGCGGCACATTCACCGTCACCAACACCGGCAGCCGCGGTGCGCTGTTCGACACCCCGATCATCAACCAGCCCCAGGTCGCGATCCTCGGTACAGGCGCGGTCGTCAAGCGCCCCGTCGTGGTCAAGGACGACTCCGGCGCCGACGTCATCGCGATCCGGTCAATGGTCTACCTCGCGCTGACCTACGACCATCGCCTCGTCGACGGCGCCGACGCCGCCCGCTTCCTCGGCGCCATCAAGGCCCGACTCGAGGAGGCCGCATTCGAGGCCGACGTCGGTGTGGTGACCGCATGAAGATCACGAGCATTGAGCCGGTCGTTGTCAACGCAGGTATGCGCAATTGGGTCTTCGTCGTGGTGCGGACTGACCAAGGCGGCCTTGAGGGCATCGGCGAAGCAACCCTGGAGTTTCAGACGCGAGCTGTCTCGGGGGCTGTCCAGGATCTCGCCGAACTGATCATCGGCAGGGATCCGACCGACATTGAGCGGCTTTGGCAGATCATGTTCCGCCATCCCTTCTTCAAGGGCGGTGCCGTGACCATGTCGGCACTGAGCGGGATCGATCAGGCGCTGCACGACATCGTCGCTAAGGACCTAGGAGTACCGCTCTATCGTCTGTTGGGCGGACTGGCCCGCGATCGGGTGCGCTTGTACGACCATCTGGGTGGCGGAAACTCCACGGCGGTCTACGACCACGACTCGCCCTCGGCCTTCGCGGAACGCGCTGCCGAGTCCCGTGAGGCGGGGTTCACCGCACTGAAAGTTCTGCCCGTCGGCCGAACCCAAGCGCTCAACGACGCTCGAGGCATCGCTCACGCTGTCGACCTCGTCACGGCAGCGCGCGAAGGTGCTGGAGACGATGTCGAGATCATGATCGACTTTCACGGCCGCACCAGCGCTGCCGCTGCCATCGAGGTCTGTCGCGCCGTCGAGCACCTACGGCCATGGTTCGTCGAGGAGATCTGTGCCCCTGATCGCCCCGATGAGCTCATCAAGGCTGCACGTTCGGTTGCAATCCCAGTTGCGGCAGGTGAGCGCCTCTACGGTCGGCGGGACTTTCTGACCTTGCTGGAGGCGGGTGCGATCGACATCGCGCAACCGGATGTCTGCCACGTCGGAGGTATCACCGAATTGCGCAAGATTGCCAGCCTCTGTGACACCTTCGGCGTGGCGATGGCCCCACATAACCCGCTCGGCCCTGTGGCCACGATGGTCAACGTGCACGTGGCGCTTGCCACTCCCAACTTCCTCGTTCAGGAGATCATGCGATCCGACGTTCCGTGGCGCGGCGACGTGATCGAGGATGACCTGACGATTGATGCGGGGTACGCGCTACCACCGGGGAAGGCTGGTATCGGAGTGACTCTCGATTGGGCCGTTGCTGCGGCTCATCCGCCGCTGGATGAGCGCGCACCCCAGTGGTTCCATCCCGATGGCTCCGCTGCGGACTGGTGAGAGATACCGCCTACCGATGGTCAAACCCCTCTTTGGTGCTCCGATGCCAGATGATTCACATAGAAGGTAGGTCTGCGATGACGGCCCATACGTTCCCCGTAGGCACGAATATGCCGGCGCTTGTCTACGAGGCGCCCCGTGTCATGACGATGCGCGATGTCCCGATCCCGCTGCCCAGGCCCGATGAGGTGCTCATCGAGGTGGAGTACTCCGGCATCTGCGGTTCCGAGCTGAGCGGCTTCCTCGGGCAGAGCAGCATCCGCCAACCACCACTCGTCTTCGGCCACGAGATTTCTGGTCGTATCGCAGCCCTCGGCGACGACGTCGATGACTCGTGGCAAGCACACGTCGGTGATCCAGTCACGGCCAACCCACTGGTGAGCTGCGGTCGTTGCGACTTCTGCGCCCGCGGCCGTCAGCAGTTGTGCCCCCGGCGTCTGCTTCTTGGAGCAACGCTGCCTGGAGGAAATGCCCGGTACGTCGCGGTCCCGGTCGCATCCGTCCTCGCAGTTCCCGAAGGTATGGATCTCGCGACTGCTGCCATGGTGGAGCCGGTGGCGTTCGCCCTGCGCGCAGTCGAGGTCTCGACCGTCACGCCCGCCTCATCCGTGCTGGTAGTGGGAGCGGGTGCGATCGGGTTGCTGATCCTCCAGGTTCTCGCTGCTTCGGGCGTCCGGACGCGCTACGTCGTGGAGAGGAACCCCGATCGCCTGGCGCTGGCTGTCGCACTCGGCTGCATCCCGTTGGATCCGGGCGAACGGGGTCTCCCATCAATGATCGATGAGGTGACGGGGGGCCGCGGAGTCGATGTCGCCATTGATGCGGTCGGTGCACCTTCGACAAGGCGGGAGTGCATGCTGAGTTTGACCCCGGGCGGGACCATGGTCCTCGTTGGCCTCCACTCGGACGAGACAGAACTCCCACTGAACACCGTCGTGCGCTCGGAACTCGTCATCCGAGGGGCGTTCGCCTACTCGCCGGTGCACTTCCGGCAGGGACTGGCATGGTTGGCGGAGGGGATCGTGGGCCTAAAGGCGGGCGTCGTCCTCGCGCGTCTGGATGAAGGTCAGAAGTGGTACGAGCAGCTCGTATCGGGGCACCCCGCCTCAAAGGTTCTCCTCCAGCCGGCACCTCAGGCCTCCTGAGGCCCATCGTCAACTGGCAAGCAGCACTCGCGCGCCATCGGTAGAGATATAGAGGAGACCTTCGCATGAAGCTCATTCGAGTCGGACCCATCGGCCACGAGAAGCCCGCCGTGCTGACGGGCGACGGTACGTTCGTCGACATATCGGATCTCACGCGGGACGTCGACGGCTCCTTCCTCGAGCGGCTGAACGTCGCAGATCTGGGCACTGTCGTGGCCAGCCGGCTGGCTGATGGGCAAGAGCGATCGCTGGAGGGGCTGCGCATCGGCGCACCGATCGCTCGTCCGCACCAGATCGTGTGCATCGGGTTGAACTATGCCGATCATGCTGCGGAGTCCGGGATGCCTATCCCGGACGAACCAATTGTCTTCAACAAGTCACCGAACACACTGGTGGGACCCAGGGATGAGATCCGGATCCCACGGGGCTCGGAAAAGACGGATTGGGAGGTCGAACTTGGCGTAGTCATCGGCTCCGAGTGCCGCTACTTGGAGTCGCCCGAGGAGGCATGGTCGAGGATCGCGGGACTGGTGGTGAGCAACGACGTCTCGGAGCGGGAGTTCCAGTTGGAGCGTGGCGGACAGTGGGTGAAGGGCAAGTCGTGCGAGACCTTCAACCCATGCGGGCCGTGGCTGGTGACCCTGGACGATATTCCTGACGTGCGACAGCTGGCGATGTGGCTGGACATCAATGGGGAGCGCCAGCAAACGGGGTCGACAGCGACGATGATCTTCGAAGTGCCCTTCCTCGTCTGGTACCTGAGCCAGTTCATGGTTTTGGAGCCCGGTGACCTGATCAACACGGGAACCCCGCCGGGCGTGGGTATGGGCAAGAGCCCTCAGCGCTTCCTCGTTGCGGGCGATGTCGTCGAGCTGGGCATCGAGCACCTGGGCGCCCAGCGTCAGGCCTGCATCCCAGCGCCGTGACCGGCGCGGCTTCGTCGCCGACAGCCGACGTGAGCATGTTCCGTCGGTTGGCTGTCGCGCACGATGCGTCGCACTTCCTGATCCTCCCCCGTGAGGTGGTGACCCCGGACTCTGCGGCGCAGGTTGCAGCGGTGCTGGCTGATGCGACGCGGAGGGGCCAGCCGGTGACCTTCCGTTCAGGCGGTACCAGCCTGAGCGGACAGGCGCAGTCCGCCGGGATCCTGGCGGATACGCGTCGGCACTTCCGTTCGATCGAGGTCCTGGACGGCGGCCGGCGGGTGAGGGTGCAGCCGGGTGCGACGGTGCGGCAGGTCAACGGGCGCCTCGCAGGGGCGGGGTTCATGCTGGGGCCAGACCCGGCTAGCGAGGCGGCATGCACGATCGGCGGGGTGGTCGCGAACAACTCGAGCGGGATGGCGTGCGGGACACAGTTCAACTCCTACCGCACCATCGAGTCGCTGGTGCTTGTCCTGCCGAGTGGATGCGTGGTAGACACCGCGGGTCCGGACGCTGATGGGCGGTTGCGACACGCCGCACCCGACCTGCACGCCGGGCTGGCGCAGCTTCGAGACAAGGTCCGCGCGGATGCCGGGTCGGTCCGCACCATCAAGCGCCTCTTCGCGATGAAGAACACGATGGGCTACGCAGTGAACGCCTTCGTCGATTTCGATGATCCAGTCGACATCCTGTCCCATCTGGTCGTGGGCAGCGAGGGGACGTTGGCCTTCGTCGCGGAAGCCACGTTCATGACGGTGCCGGTCCGCCCCCATGTGGCGACCGCATTCGCGATCTTCGACAGTCTGGGGTCCGCCACCGGCGCCCTGCCGGAACTGGTGGCCTCGGGGCTGGCCGCCATCGAGTTGCTGGACGCCACGTCGCTCCGCGTTGCGCAGCGAGATCCAAGGTCAGGCTCCGCACTGCCGGGACTCGCGGTCGAGGGCCACGCGGGACTACTCGTGGAGTACCAGGAAGCTTCCGCCGAGGCGCTGGCCGCCCGGGTCGAAGAAGGCCAGCGGCTGCTCGACCGATTGGCGCTGTCGCTGCCCGCTCAACTGTCGACCGCGTCGAAGAGACGAGGAGACCTGTGGCACGTGCGCAAGGGACTGTATGCGGCGGTGGCGGGGGCCCGGCCGTCCGGGACGACGGCGCTGCTCGAGGATGTGGCGGTACCGGTTGCTGCGCTGGCCGACACGTGCGAGGGCCTCCTGCACCTG
>Ga0315906_10003594_pt1 | contig 20565 bp, 16 predicted proteins | sample LakEriMetagenome_4_FD_203526 | JGI IMG/M metagenome (GOLD analysis project Ga0315906, IMG submission 203526) | Freshwater fungal communities from buoy surface, Lake Erie, Ohio, United States - Buoy 2 MA122 | ecosystem: Environmental > Aquatic > Freshwater > Lake > Lake biofilm | place: USA...
AGGTGGCTTGAAAGACCACCGTCCAAGGCCATCTCAATGCATCCAATATGGACCCTGGGCCACAGTACCCTGGCTCCGGAAGATTTCATCCGATTGATCCAAGGGGCCGGCATTCAGGCGATCGCCGATGTCCGGAGTATTCCATTTAGCGGGCGACAGCCCCACTATTCCTCACCCAACCTGGGACACCTGCTGGAAAAAGCCGGAATTCGACATGTCTATCTGGGAGACCTGGTGGGGGGCCGACCCCGCCACTCCGGTTTGTACACACCCACCGGCCGGGCAGATTTCAGGGCAATGGCCCAATCAGAGTGGTTCCTCCGGGGCTTGGAACGCATCCTTGCCGGCCTGGAAAAGATGAGCATCGGCTTGATGTGCGGCGAGGAGGACCCCCTCCCCTGCCACCGCGGCCTGTTGATTGCCCCCGAGCTGGTGGCACGGGGCTTGGAACCGAGGCATTTGAGGAAGGGAGGCCGGGTGGAAACCCAACGCGAGCTGGAAGACCGCATGCTTGCTGCCGCCGGAATGGAACCCTCCCAAGGAGACCTTTTCCTTACCGGGGGGCATTCAGGACCAAGTCGAGTTGGTTTGGCCCGGGAAATTTTGGCGGAAAAGCACGCCTGGCGGCAGGAAAGCCCCCAGACGGATGATTCAGGCGGGCACCTCGAATAACCAAAGCGTGCAGACCGACCGTCCATTTAAAATCGCGTGATTCTCGATGCTTCGGCACCCCAAACCCCTGGCGAATGCCCCCGCCAGTCCGCCACTGGTGCCATAAATCCCGACTTTCCACCCCTTGGCCATCTGGGCCAGCCGTGTTCCGAACTGGTGATACAGGGGCATCAAACCCCGCTCATTGGAAAGCCTTTCGCCGTAAGGGGGATTGGTCACCAACCACCCCGGCTCAAGCCCCGTGAGGTCCAGCTCCCTGGCATCCAGACATTTGGGCTCCAGGAATCGCCCGAGGCCGGCGGCCTGGACGGTTTGGCGCGACAAATCCACCACCTCTTCCCGCCTTTCTGACAAGAGAACCCGGGCAGGCAATTCAGCTAGCATCTGCCGGCGCGCCCTTTCCCTCAGGGCACTCAGCAATTCCCGCCGGTGCCCGATCCAGGATTGGAAGGCGAATTTCCGGTTCAGGCCCGGCGGCCTGCCGATCGCCCTGTGGGCGGCCTCAATCGCCAAGGTGCCCGAGCCGCAAAAGGGGTCGCAAAACGGCTTGGATGAATCCACTCCCGCGGCCAGCAGCAATCCGGCGGCAACCGCCTCGTTCAATGGGGCCTTCGGCTGGATGGGGCGGTAACCCCTTTTGTGAAGGGATTGCCCCGCGCTGTCCAGGGACAGCGTCATCTCCTCCCCCACAATCCTGAGGTGGATGGGAATCATCGGGTCATATGGGTCAACACTGGGCCGTTTACCTCCCGACCTCTCCCGAAACTGATCGCAAATGGCGTCTTTCACACGGCGTGAGGCGAACTGGGAATGGGTGATGGCTCCATCGCGGACCGAGGCGTCCACTGCCAGGGTTTGTTCCACCCGCATGTAAGCCGACCAATCCACCTGGCGTGTGGCCTCATACAAGGAATCGGTGTCGGATATTTTGGCCCGGTGAATCGGCACCAACACCCTGACTGCTGTCCTCAGCCAGAGGTTGGCCCGGCAAAGGCCCTCCTCATCCGCGCGGAACCCCACCCCACCCCTGGAAATGGCGCAAGGGCCCAGATCGAGCGACTCCAGTTCCGCGGCCAGGAAACGCTCCAACCCGATAGCGCAGGGGGCGTAACACTCCACAGGCCACTGGAACATCTGTTTTTTCCAAAAATTCACGAATTCAGGACCACGCAGCCCCTTCCCACCCACGGATTCTATTCGTCCCGGGACAAATTTCCCCGGATTGCGTTAAACTTGAGGTTTGGCAAATGGATTCGGTCGGTGGGTTGGAACCTGGTTTTGGGGGTCCGACTGATCCCCGCTCCGGGAGATGATAAAAAAATGAGCCTTCCCTGCGTGGCCATTGTGGGCAGGCCCAATGTGGGCAAATCCTCCCTGTTCAACAGCCTGGCAAAACGCCGGATTGCGATTGTCGATCCCACTGCCGGCGTAACCCGCGATCGGCTGAACACCGCCATCGCGGCGGGAGACAAATGGTTTGACCTGGTCGACACAGGCGGCGTCGGGGTCGTGGACGCGGACGAGCTATCCGACGATGTCGACCGCCAAATCCGGCTCGCCATGGAGCAGGCCCAGGTCATCCTGTTTTTGGTCGATGCCAGGGACGGCGTCATGGCACTCGACGAGGTGGTGGCCCAGCGGGTACGGGCCCTGGGGAAACCGGTCCTGCTGGTTGCCAACAAATGCGACACCCCACACATCGACCAGCAAGGCGTGGAGTTTTTCCGCCTCGGATTCGGCGAGCCCCTCTGCATCAGCGCCCAACACAACCGTAACAGGGATCAATTACTGAACCGGATCGGCAAGATCCTGCCGGACTCGCGCCCCGAACCGGAGGAACCGGTCCTGAAGCTCGCGATCGTTGGCAGGCGGAACACCGGCAAAAGCACCTTCATCAACAGCCTGGCTGGCCAGGAGCGGGTCATCGTCAGCGAGGTGGCCGGAACGACCCGCGACAGCGTGGATGTGCGTTTTGAAAAGGACGGGAAGACGGTCCTAGCCATCGACACCGCCGGTGTGCGGAAGCGCAGGAGCCTGAAAGGAAACATCGAGTTTTACAGCCTCGCCCGGGCCCAGCGTTCCATCCGAAGGGCGAATGTGGTGCTGCTTTTCCTGGAGCCCCGCTTCAGGGTCTCCAAGGTGGACAAACAACTGGCCGAATATATCCTCGACCAATCCATCCCGGCCATTTTCGTGATCAACAAATGGGATCTGGTCAAGGACCGCATCACCACCGAGGAAATGGGGGAATATATCCGCAAGGTTTTCCCCAGCCTCGACTACTTGCCTATCGCCTTCATCACGGCCAAGACGGGGCGGAACGTCCCCATGCTGATCGACCTGGCGCGAAGCCTGCAAAAACAATCCTCCTCCCGCGCCCCGACCAGCGAGCTCAACCGCGTCATCCGCGAGGCGATCGACACCAACCAGCCCCCCAACCGCATGGGGCGCTCGCCAAGGTTCTATTACGCTGCGCAAATCGCCGAATCCCCCCCCACCATCGTGCTGCACACCAACGCATCGGGCATTTTCGATCCGCCATATCTTAGGTATCTGGAGCGCACCATCCGCGACCGCCTCGGGTTCAAGGATGTCCCCCTGAAGCTGATCGTGCAGGGAAAAGGCGTGACCAAGGCCAACGCCAGGAACAAGGCGAACCAGGACGACGAGGACGTCTACGAGGGCGAAACCTACCCCTCCAGCACCGCGATTCCACAACCCCGCAAAACCGGGCGGGCAGAATCCGCCGGGCAACCGGGGGATTATCCACGCCCGAACCCAAGGCAAGCCAGCCGATCGGGCGGTGACAGCCAGCGCCCCACCCCCAAGCGGGGTGAAAAGGCGTCTCCCGAGGGAAAAGGCAAAACACCCGCGGATCCTGACAAAAAAAAGAAAAAAGGATCCGCACCCGACAAACGCGGCGGGAAACGGTTTGGCAAAGGAAAAGAACCCCCTTCCACCTGGGATCTCTGACCGGCCGAGGGGTGGATTGGCCGGGATTGCCCCTCAGGCAGGGTCGTACCCTCCCGGACACCCGGGCCGGCACCGGGACAAGCGACGGGCTCCCCGCCAAAGCCCTGGAAAAAAACCGTATTTGGCAACCGCATCCAGCAGGAACTGGCTGCAAGTGGGCTGAAAACGGCAACTTGCCAGGGGCAGCCAGGGCTTGAGGATCAATCGGTAGGCGCCGACCAGAAGTCGGATGAACCAGCAACCGCATTGGTTGATCAGGTCCAGCAAAAGCCTCATCGGCGGTCGCTTCCAGGCGGGGCCTTAGGGCGGCTCCTGGCCTCCAATCGACCACGAACCTGCTCAGTCAGTTTGGGAATCAGCAGCAAAAGATCTTGCCACAGCGGTATTCCACCGCGCCGCGAGGTGAGCACCAGGTCGATTCCGGGGGGAAGGCCTTCCCTGGTCAAACGAATCGCCTCGCGCAACATCCGCCGGACACGATTCCGGCGGATGTTATTCCCAACCAGCCGTTTTCCAATGGAGGAACCAAACCGGGAATAGGGCAGCCCGTTGAAACGGCCGTGGACGGCCAACCAGCCTTCGGAACAACAGCAGCGATTGTCAAAGACCGCCCTGAAATCAGCTCCCTTGTGCAAACGAGTCCATGGGGGTAACCCCAATCCAGACCGGCTTGTGCGATTCACCGGTTCCAAGGCAAATCCGCCCGGGGTGACTGTGGCAACAGTTTGTCCAATTCTTCCACCAGCTCCAAAGGCCTGCCTTCCTTGACTGCAGGAATGACTGGCTTCAATTCCAGCAGCAAGTCCCCCCCCGGCAAACCCATTCCCTTCAGACGCATCCGCTGCCCGGCCGCCACACCGGCCGGGACTTTAACGGTCAATTTCTCGCCGGCGAGGTTGGGAACCTCAACCTTTGACCCCAGGGCAGCCTCCTTTAAATTGAGGGGAACCTCCAGCAGCAGGTTGATGCCCTCGCGCTTGAACCATGGGTGCTGAGCGTAGCGAACCTGGATCAGCAAATCCCCCCCGGCTCTTCCCTGCCCTTTGAGCCTGAGCTTTTTCCCTTCCTCCATCCCCTTGGGAATGGTGATCTGGATATCCTTTCCATCTAGCTGGATGGTTGGCTTGCCGCCGGAGGCAATGGTTTCCAGAGCCACATCCAAAATCACCTCGGTGTCCGCCGGGGCTTGAGGCCTTCGGGCTTTGCCCCCTCTGCCCCCCCTGCCGCCCATTCCCCCGAACATGCTCATCAGATCTTCGAGGTCGATACCAGCCCCTTGGCCCCCACCGGGGAAACCACCGGGAAAACCGCCACCAAAAGGGTTACCTTGGTCACCTGAATAGCCAAAACGGTCAAATTGCTGTCGCTTTTCTTTGTCGCTCAGGATGGCAAAAGCCTCCTGAACCTCCTTGAACTTGGATTCCGCCGATTTGTCCCCAGGATTTCGGTCCGGGTGAAAATCCCGGGCCATTTTGCGATAAGCCTTTTTGATTTCATCATCCGACGCCGTTTTGCTGACACCCAACACTTCATAAGGATCACGGGGCATGGAACAACGCTCTCTATTAATAAATATAGATTGCTATTTTAAGAATTTCACATCGGAACAACGGATTTCGCACACGACCATCCTAGCCAATTTTTTCCGCCTCGGGAAAACCCTTTGATTCAAAGGGGCGGACCTTTTTCAGGGATGCAAATCGATAAAAGTTAATCTGTATCAGTTAAGACAAGGCACCCAACAGCCAAACTGGCCCAATTACCCTATTTGGCTTATTTTATTTGGAAGCCTAATTTGGTAGCCTGTGCTAGAGTTGTTCTGCCAGCATGGATGCACCGTCTACCCGAAATAGATAATTCCCATTCCCAGACTGAGGGTTCCCATGTTCGGCAATAACACCGGTCGCAAATCCTCCCACCGCAAGTCACCCGCCATTTCCCGCCAGCTTCATCTGGAAACATTGGAAAGCCGCTTGGCGCCGGCATCACTTCCCGTGGACCTGATCTCGCATCTCGCACAGTTGGCCAGTGACCTCGGAATTTCGAGGATTTTCGCGGGCCCGGGAATTGCCCGCGAGGTTCCCGGTTCTGTTTATCTGAAAGCCACTGATCTGGTCCAAGATCCCGTTGAAGACGGATTTATCAACGCGCCTGAGGCGGAAATCGAACCAACTGAAGAAGGTTTAGAAGACCTGATCATTGGTGACGATATGCCATCGGATGATGAATTTGACCCACCAGCCGATTTGGGCAATCCAGATCCCGGTAATCTTCCGGAAATTGATCCCATCAACGGGATTGGAATCATCAACCCGATGGTTCCAGGATTACCTGGCATTGGGATCATTAACCCGAACAATCCCTTGAATCCGGGAATCGGCGGTAATCAAGAAAATGGAGATTTACCGGGTGCCGGAGGCGTTATGCCAGGCGCCGGCATCCAACCAGGAGCCAATGGAAATTTGCCTGGCGGTGGGGCAAATCTGCCTGGAAATGGTGGAAACTTCCCCGGCGGCGGGGCCAATCTACCCGGAAATGGTGCAAACCTCCCCGGCGGCGGAGCCAATCTACCCGGCAATGGTGCAAACCTCCCCGGCGGCGGGGCCAATTTGCCAGGAAATGGTGCGATTCTCCCTGGCGTTGGAACCATTCTGCCGGGCGTAGGCGCCTTCCCGATTGGTGGTATCAATCCAATCAACCCGGCCACCGGCAATCCCTACTGGCCTAATCCAGGCCCAATGCCCGGTGAAGGCATCAACCCTGGCAACGGCATCCAGCCCGGCAACGGCGTGGATGGCCCTACCGGTCAGCCCACCGGCCCCGGCAGTGGTGGCACCAACCCGACAGGTTCCAGCCCGACCAGCGTGTTGAGGGTTTCCGGAATCGATCCGGACACCGGCTCCAGCAATTCCGACCGCATCACCAAGGCGAAAAGCCCATCGGTTCTTGGAACCGCACCCGCCAATTCCCAGATCACCGTTCTCTCCGCCGGATCGGTGATTGGACGGGGTGTGACCGACGCCTCCGGCAAGTTCAAGGCGCCCCTTTCTGTCGCCTTGGCGGATGGTGAACACCTCTTTCAGGTGAACTGCAGCAACGGCTCCTCCGCCTCACTGCGTGTCACCATCGATACCCAGGCCCCGGCCCCGACCATAACCGCAACTCGCTGGGTCCCTGAAAAAGTTGATCTGGAAGTAAAACTTGGATTGTCCTCCATTTCTTCTGCCGTTGACAGCATTCTTCTGGATGTGGACCTCAACCAAAATGGCGCATTCGAGGACAACGAACTGGCTTACCGAACAGGAACCGCGGATAGCGTCTTTGTGCTGAACAACTTGAACGGATACGGGGACTACACCCTGCGGGCCCGGGCCGTGGACACGGCCGGCAATGTGGGCACCACCACTGCCATGAGCTTTGTGGACAGGAATGCTGGATTTGTCGGCGACGACTCGCTGAGGAAAGCAGCCCAAGGGGCCTATGAAGCACTTGGCCACAGGGGAAATTGGGATGGTCGGGCTGTGAACTTGGATCCTTTGTGGGTCCCTTCCGATCCAAAGCTTCTCGCCCCGGTCCACATCTCAACCCGTACAGGATTAAGCGCGAAATTCGACTCCTATCTGGAGGAAATCAAAAAGCTTGGGCTGAGGGATTACGCGACAAACAGCCGAGATGGGCTGGTTGAAGGTTATTTACCTTCTTTCAAGATTCTTGCACTCCCACAACTCCCAGCTTTTTCCTCAGCAAGCAGAAACTACAAGACTACTTTCGCCGGAACGGTCCAGAATGAAGGCGTTCCGGTGATGCAGGTTCCCCAGTTCTGGGCCACCACAGGCTACACCGGTATCGGCATGAAAATCGGCGTCTTGTCCGATTCGGCCAACTCGACCGGTGCCTTAACCAATGCCCAGGCGACCGGTAATCTTCCCCAAAATGTCCAAATCATCTCGGACATGCCTTCCGGGCAGGGAACTGATGAAGGCACCGCTATGATGGAGGTCGCCTACGATGTCGCTCCGGGTTCCTCCCTCGCTTTTGCATCAGCATTTGTTGGCGGCCCCCAAGGGTTTGCCGATGGAATCCTTGCCCTTTCAGCGGCCGGCTGTAACACCATCGTGGACGATGTAACCTACTTCGCCAGTCCTATTTATAACGAAGGCCGCATTGCGCTTGCTATTAACGAGGTGGTCTTTAACCAAGATAAATTCTATTGCGGGGCCGCCGGAAACCAGGCTGACAATGGCTACAGGGGTTTCTGGAAATCCTCAACCGCATCTATTGCCGGTGGCTCCATCACCGGAACCTTCATGGATTTCGGCGGATCTCCTTACCAAGTCATAAATGTCTCAGCAAACACCGATCTTCAACTTTCCATCAAATGGGATTCCGCTTACTTGGAAGGGGGCTCCTCTCTTCCCAATTTCCAGGTTCCCAATGTTGTTTATGCCTACCTTGTGGACCTTTCCACGAACAGCGTGGTCGCCACAGCTAATGACGACAACCTAAACACCGATATGGCATGGCAGTTACTGAATTACACAAACAGTGGCACCAACACCAGTTTCGGGATTGCCTACCAGTTGATTTCCGGCCCTGAACCAACTCGACTCGGTTGGACTGGTTATGGGGCAGGAACGGGAGCCAATAGCCTTTTCCCCAACGGTGGGGGCGGCTGCAGCATCTCCAATACAGCTTTGTCAAAGGGATCCGTCGCGGTTGCTGCCGTTGATTGGGCAACCCCGACTGTCCCTGAAGATTTTTCCTCGAAGGGCGGGGTGCTTGAGTTTCTTTTTGATGACGCAGGCAACAGGCTTACCACCCCTTACACATTCTTCAAGCCCCAGATCACAGCACCGGATGGAATCAGTACCACCCTTCCCGCCGGTGGTGGCCTAAATCCCTTTTACGGTACCTCCTGCGCTGCCCCCCAGGTTGCTGCTGTTGCAGCTTTGATTTGGGGCAATCAGCCAAATTTGACCCGGGATCAACTGACATTCCACCTCTACGCCACGGCGATCGACATCTATGCCCCCGGGCAGGATGATTTGACTGGAGCCGGTCTCATCCAGGCGGTCCCAGTGCCAAGCGACGCTTTCGGCACTGGGGATATCAGCAACAATTCCCTCACAGCTTGGCATTTGGGTGTGATCGGAAGTTCTCCTGTGATTTCTCCCTACCTGGATATCTCCAATCAGGCAGGTCTCCCTGACTACGACTGGTTCACGGTTCGTGCTGGCAAGGCTGGCAAGCTGGACCTTCGAATGATTCAAGGAAGTTCTGGAAGCCTGGAAGTTCGCTTTTTCACCCTGGACCAGAATATGCACCTGGTTGAGCGGGCATCCAGCACCAAGCCTAACCAGTTCTACCGAAACCTCTCCATGAATGTTTTCGCCAACGAATTGGTCTACATCGAGGTAAAGGGCCGCAACTCGGCATATGGCGTGATGGATGAGGCCTATTATCAAATGACACTAAAGGTTTCCTGACCAGTCGAACCAACCAAAAAGCGCGAGGGCCGCCCGAATCGGGCGGCCCTCGCGCTTTTTCAAATCACCTGTTCTTTAGAACAGGAAGTGAAACTCGATGCTCGGCCCCTGGAAGAAGGCGCTGCGCAACTGGGTGTTCACCACAGGGTTGGCGATGTTGAAGTCGATCAGGTCGGCTGACCGGGCGATGCCGCACATCCACAGCAGGTTGTAACCACCGCGGATCTTCATGCGCTCCAGCACATTCCACTCCAGGTTGAAGTTCATCGAGAACACCTGGGCGTAGTTGGTGGTGGAGTTGCCGATGCTGAAGGCGTTGTAACCATCGGCGCGGTTGAGGGCCATGTTCCTCTCGACAAAGTTGGCGCAGAAGGCTGTCTTCCACTCGGAGGTGAACGACAGCCCCCGCCAGATCGCGGAACCGTATTCAAACCCGATCTGCGGCCCCACCAGATTGTTGAAAGCCTGGGTTTGGTAATTTACGGCCAAAGCGGGGTCGGACTGCCCGGTGGCCTGGCTGATGTAGGTCGCGCCGTCGTCGCTGACATACATGTTCGACCCCTCCTGGTAGCCCATGTAACGGACACCCAGGATCAATTCAAATTCCCGCAGGGCCCAACCGGTCTGCCGGTAATTGGCTTCCAGATTGCCCATTGCCACCGACTGAGTAACCGTCAGGATGTCAGCCTGCGCCCCCAGGATGTTATCCCCCTCAAAGCCGAGAGGCATGCCCTGGAACGGCACATTCAATGATCCAGGAGCCACCAAGGAGTACTGGGAAGTATTTTGCGGCAGCCAGAATCCGGTGATCTCAAAGGCCTGATTATCAATCAGGCAACCCAGGGTGGCGTTGAAGCCCCAGTTCATGTTCGGGCTGATGCTGTCGTAATTGGCATTCGCCTGCGCACCCAAAGTTGGCGGGGCGCCGCTGTCCAAGGGTCCCGGCCCGGTGTAGGAAAGATAGCGCGAAGACACTTTTTGGGGCTGGAGTCCCAATGCCCCGATATGCATGAAGACGGCTTTCTCGATGTCGTAGCCTTCCTCGATGAAGGCGCCCGGGCTGTCCGCCGGCAGACTGAGTGGATCAGGTGGACCGGCAGGGGCGGCCCAAGGGGCCAACGGTCCAGGTACCATGCCCCCCATGCCAGGCATCCCCATGGGGCCGGCACCGCCAGGGATACCGCCCCCCGGAATTCCGGTCATTCCCGCCCCAGAAGGGCCTGCGGGAATGGGGTCCGGAAGCACGGAAGGCTTGCCGCCCGGGAGCGACTGGGCCCACAGGCTGCCTCCAAGGCCGAACCAAGCGCTCAGTGTGATAGCAGCTGCTTTATTCCAACGCTTCATGGGTCCGCCCCTCGTCCGCCGTCGCCGGTTGACCAGTCCACTGGGTGGGGATATCAGGTAAAAACCTTCCCCTCGTCCTATTCCTCATCGACGGTCCAACCTGCACTCTTCAACCAATCCGTCCAAACCGGACAAGCAAACCCAAGAATGAAAAAACAAAGTGCCCCATTTTTCCCATTTATCCAAAATCGAGCCATAAACCCTTTGGATGGATCAGGTTCGCTTGACGCAAAATGCGCCTAGCCTATGATGGACTCTTTGCCGAGTCATGCGATTTAGCAGGGTTAAGCACGGAACGAAGGTACTTTTTTCCATGTCCAGAGCAGCCAATTCGACTTTCATGGCCAAGGCCGAAACTTTCCAGCGCCGTTGGTGGCATATTGATGCCGCCGACCAATCTGTTGGCCGCCTGGCTGTTGTTTTGGCCAACATCCTGCGCGGCAAGCACCGCCCGGATTTCACCCCGCACTGCGATACTGGCGATTTTGTGGTTGTGACCAATGTCGAAAAGCTGGTCCTCACCGGTGACAAGCTGAATTCAAAGATCTACCAGACCTACTCGGGTTATGCCGGTGGCCAGCGTCGCGTCACCGCCAAACAAATGATGGCCACCCACCCTGACCGTGTCCTGATTCAGGCGGTTAAGCGTATGATTCCCCGCACCCCCCTGGGTCGTCAGCAACTCACCAAGTTGAAGGTTTTCTCGGGTCCGGCACACGACCATGCCGCCCAGCAGCCCCAACCCTTCCCCGTTTCCTGAATCATTCAAGCCAAGGACATTTGGCAGTCTGAAACAGTCTTGAGAGGTTATTGAACGTGGCAGAAACCAAAACCAAGAAACAGGTCCACCTTGGCACAGGTCGTCGCAAGACCTCTGTTGCCCGAGTTCGGGTGACGGAGGGTTCCGGCGTCATTCTGGTGAACGACAAGCCCTTTGATGTTTTCTTCACCGAAGACAAGGACCGCATGGCCGTGGTTGGTCCGATCGAGGTCACCAACCTCCGTGGGCGGTTGGATGTCCATGTGACAGTGCATGGCGGTGGTGTTACCGGTCAGGCTGGTGCCGCATCCCAAGGCATCGCCCGTGCCATCAAGAAAATGTTCAATTTGGTTTCCGCCCCGGCACCAACCGAGGCGCACGCCGAAGGGGCAGCCCCCGCCGCGGAAGATCCCATCAACGCCATGTCCCGCAATCTTCGCGCCTCCGGGTATCTCACCCGTGACGGCCGCATGAAGGAGCGCAAAAAATACGGCCACAAGGGTGCCCGCAAGAGCTTCCAGTTCTCCAAGCGCTAGTCCTTGGTTTTCCCGATTTCCAAAAGCCCGCGGCTCGTTTGCCGCGGGCTTTTTTATCGCCCCAACCGAAACAACAGCCACTCCACCCGATTCCTTGCCTCCGGCCCCCAAGGGCCGCCTTTCCTTTTGTCCATCCAATTGCAAAGCGCGGCGACATGGCCCGTCCATGCGAGCATACGATCTGATTCCCACCCATCTCCTGCGGTCGCTGTTTCGGGTTCACCCGCCGAACCAATCAGCCTGGCCCGGTCGCTGGCCGGATGGTCCCAACGAACCGTGGACCAGTCGATGATGGAATATTCAGGAGTTCCAGAGTCGGTATTCATCTGAATCCAATTTCCGATCCACGGGTCGCCGTGGCAGGCCCGCAATTTTCCGGAAAGCCGGATGGTTCCAAGAAGGGCCATGGCACTGCCGGCGCATTCGGCCAATGCCTTATGACAACGGTTTTCCAAGGAACCCGCACAGGTAGATGCATTTTCCAACCATTTCAACAGGGCATTTCGACGGGAATTCACACAGGGGTAGGCACCTTCCCGTTCCCCCAAAATACGCCTGGTCAGGTCGGAAAATTGTTCCAAACGATCCAGTCCAAGCGACAGCTTGAAGGTCAAAGGCTCCGGCACATCTCCTCGCATCCAGGTCCAAGCCTGAAAAATAACACCCCTGCCAGTAATCCAGGGTTTTTCAGGATGTGCGAGGGCGGGAAGCCAGGCACACGATTTCCAATATGGGTGGGTGGCCAAACGCCAAGCAAGCATGGCGTGTTCGCGGTTCTGCGAACCGTCAGGCCGTTCTTTGACCAAAATAGAATCGCCGGTGGTAAGGGAAGTCCAACGCCATGCCCGGCCGACATGAAATGGGCCGGTGGGAAGCAAAGAATGGTTGTCCCGGCCAAAATCGACTGTCGAAATTCCCAAGTCCGCCAAATATGCAACTGGCGATTCGGGGTCGGCTGGTTGGCTCATGCCATTCAGCGACTCTCACCCGAACTTTCCTGAGCATCCCCCAAAACCAGGGCTACAGGCCGGTGTGGCGCGGTAAGCGCGGTTTCCTTGACCAACGGGCGCACAAACGAATCGGCGAGACCTGGAGCAATACCTCCCACCATTGTTGCCAAGGCGCAGAATGCCGCCGCCCACAAGGGCAATGGGGACCTTGGTTGGGGCTGGGGGCCCAAGGGTAGACGCAGGAAAGCCCTGGATAGGAGCGAAAGGTAATACCATGCGCTGATGGCCGCATTCACAACAATGAAAAACGCCAGAACCAGATAAAGGCTGTTGCCCTGATCGCCAGAGGCATTGAGGCTGGCCCGCAGGATTTGAAGTTTGCCGATAAAGCCCGAGGTAAGCGGCAGGCCGATCAGCCCGATCACACAGACGCCAAAACTCAAGGCCGCAACCGGGCGTGTGCGAACCAAACCGGCCAGGTCATCAATCCGCTTCACCGGGGAAGCGGGATCATCCAGGTAAGCAAGAACCGCGAATGCCCCCAGGGTCATCAGGCAGTAGGCGGCCAGATAAAAGGTCATGGCCCCCAGGCCTTCCATCCCGCCTGTGGAAATTGCCGCAAGCATGTAGCCACCCTGCGCGATACCCGAATAGGCAAGCAGTCTGTGGATATTCTTTTGCCAAAGGGCCAGCAGGTTGCCCAAGGTCATGGTCGCCACCGCCAGAATCCAAAGCAGGCTCCATTCCACACCGCCGAACGGCGCAATCCCCCCTTCCCCCGCGGCAATCAGGCGAAGCAAGGCGGCGAGTCCAGCGGCTTTCGGCAGTGTGGCGAGCAATCCGGCAGCGCCCGGTGAGGTTCCCTGGTAAACATCAGGCGCATAAAAATGGAAAGGGGTCGCAGTGATCTTGAAACCGACCCCAGCCAACAAAAACAAAAGCGCCAGGGTGCGCGCCGCCGGGATAACCCCCTCCGGCTTGGATTCGTCCCACCGAAGGTTCTCATGGATCCCGCCCAACCCTTCCAGCCGGGTGGAACCAGTGATGCCGTACAGGTAGCTTGCACCGAACAGGAAAAAAGCGCTGGCAAGGACGCTCAGAAGGAAATACTTGATCGTCGCTTCAAGACCACCGCGATCCTGGCGGGCCGTGAAAAGCAAAAGGTAGACCGGGATGCTGACAAGTTCCAATCCAAGGAACAAAATGATCAGGTCCGGCGCCATACCCGCCAGGCCGACCCCGGCGGACGCGATGAGGATACAACCAAACTCCTCTGTGCCTGAATTTCCCGAATCCCTTTTGCCGGGAGCGATCAGCATCGTCCCGACCAGGCCGATGACCGGTCCCAGAAATCGGAAAAAAGTCGCGCCCCCGTGCAACAGCCAATTGCCGTTGGTCTCGGGATTGCCAGCCTCGATGCCCTGAAACACCAGGGCCAAACCAAGCACTATCACGGTCGCCACGGCCCAGAAATGCCGGTTGCCAACTACGGTCCCAAGCAGGAAAAACAGGCAGGCAGATGCCAGCATCCCGCATTCGGGAAGGGCCAGGTAAAACGAATCCAGTATCCGGGTGGTGTCCACTCTCGCACACTCCTCAACGCGAAGCCAGGCTGACGGTTTCGGCTCGGTGCACCTGGCGTTCCAGGTACACCGTTTCCACCCGCGAAGCTTTCAGGATCGGCCTGGGCCATACCCCCAGCAGGATTGTCAACAGGGCCAGTGGAACCAAGACCAACCAATCAGCCACACCTAGCCCGGATAGGGCCTTATGTTCCCCTGGCACCTTCAAAGGACCGAAAAGAAGCCGCTGGAGCAATGTGACCGTGTACCAACCACCCAGAAAGATCCCCGCCAAAACTCCAATGGCCACAGGGATTCCCTGGCCGTATTCAGCGGAACCCAGAAAACCCATCAAACAGAGGAATTCGCCTGCAAATTGGGCCAAACCTGGAACGCCGACGCTCGCCAAGGCGAACAAGACCAGAAACGCGGCCAGATATCTATGCTTGGCCGCGAGACCGCCCAAGCCAGAGAATTGCAGGGTTCCCTCCCTCTCCCAGATCATTCCGGCACTAAACAGCAGGCCGGCGGTGATCACGCCGTGGGCCAGCATGTGCAGGATCGCCCCTTCCAGACCCACCCGGTTGAAACTGAGCATTCCCAACAAGGCCAATCCAAGGTGCGAGATACTCCCGTACGCCAATAACGATTTCAAATCCTTTGCCCCGAACGCGCAAAAGGCGCCGTAGACAATACTCACCACTGCCAGAGGGACCAGAATCTGGATGCCCACCTCGGCTGCCGTTCCAGGCATCAGGAAAAAACAAACCCGCAACAGACCGTATAGGCCCAGTTTTGCCAGCACGGCGGAAAGGAATGCGGTAACCGGGGTGGGTGCCTCGCCATAGGCCAAGGGCTGCCATGAGTGGAATGGAACCAGCGGTATCTTCACCACAAATCCGGCGCACAGCAGGAGAAAAACCAGCCCGTGGGGAATTTTTCCAGGTGCGTCCAACAAGGCCAGTTGGGTGGACGCCTTGCGCGCAAGCGCCTCCCATCCAAATTCCATGCCCAGCCCCGATTGGGCTGAAACCGCCAAGAGTCCAAGCAGGGTCAACAAACCACCCGACAGGGTATAAATCACCATTTTCAATGCCGCCGCCTGGCGGTTGGGGCCACCCCAATTCCCAACAAGGAGAAAAAGGGGAATCAAGGTCAGCTCAAATGCCACATAAAACAACAACAGGTCCTGGGCCAGGAAAGCGAGGGATGTGAGCCCGACCAGGATTCCCAACAAACCGAAATAGCGATTGGCCCGATCCATTTTCAGGGGCAGGGAAGCCACCACGGCCAAGGTTCCCACCAGGCCGGTCAGCAACACCAAACCCGCGTTCAATCCATCCAGCCCAAGGCTGAAACGCAGAGTGCTCCCACCCCCGAAGACCGCGCCCAATTCAAAGTGCGGTTGGCCGGCGCCAAGGACCGGGTCCACAAGTTCCGGATTGGTGGCATGGGAGTGCCAATCAAGGCCCGAGGCCAAAGCCATGCCAAAGCCAGCAAGGCATGAAGCCAGAACAATGCCCGCCGCCCAAGCCCGATTTCTGGCCAGCAGTGCCAACAGCCCGCCCGCCAGGGGCAGCGCGGGAATGAACGGCAGAAAAGCCAAATTCCAGTCCATTGTTGCGCCTGTCCTCAGCGTGCCAGGGTAAACATGGCGATAAGCACCACCAGGCCCAGTGCCATGGCCAGCGCGTAGTATTGCAGCAATCCGTTCTGCAGGGGCCTGAGGGAATCCCCCATCCAGGCTGGTATCCGCCCAAGCAACTCGGCCAATTTGTCCACCAGTTCCCGGTCCAGGAAGTTCAGCAAACGGCCACCGAATTCGAACGGTTTGGTGATGAAGCTGTTGTAGACATCATCAATGAAGAAACCGCTTCGGGCAGCCCCCACCAGGTTATTGGAAGCCCTCGTCGGCCGACGGTCACCCAAAAGAAACGCAACCGTGATACCCAACAGGCCGGCGCCCAAACCGATTCCGGCCATTTTCCAGGCGAAATCGTGGTGCTCGGCTGGGCTCCATCCGGGGGCGCTTTGAATGAAATCGGCGAACAAATGGCTCGGACCAACTGCCAATCCAACCAAGGCGGCGGGGACAGCCAGAACCGCCAGGGGAATGGTCATCACCGGGGGGGACTCATGGGCATGGTGCCCGGCTTCCTCTGGAACGCGTTGCTCACCCCAGAATGCAAGCAGGTAAGCGCGGAAGGTGTACAAACCCGTCAGGGCTGCGGTAACGAGGCCCAGGAAAAGCATGGCTTGCTGCAAACCGGCCCTCTCGCCACCCGAATGGGCCCCCTGTTCCAACGCCTCAAGGATCCCGTCCTTGCTGAAAAACCCGGAGAAGGGCGGCAAACCTGCAAGCGCCAATGCACCGATCAGGAAGGCGATATGGGTGATGGGAAGCAACTTACGCAGGCCGCCGATCCTGCGAAGATCCAGCACATTCCCCATGGCGTGCATCACACTGCCGGCGGAGAGGAACAATAAAGCCTTGAAAAAAGCGTGGGTGAAGAGATGGAAAACCGCGGCGCCGGACGCCGCGCTCACCAATTGGTGACATTCGGCCGTGCCGGAACTCGTTCCCACCCCAAGGGCCATGAACATGTAACCCAGTTGGCTGAGGGTGGAATACGCGAGTATGCGCTTCAGGTCGGTTTGCCCCAATGCGATCAACGCGGCAAGCAGGGCAGTTACGCCCCCGCAGACCAGGACGATGTCCTGAAAGTTTCCGACAGCCTGCAACTGAGCCGGAGATACTGCATCACCAGTCAATGGCGGCAGAACCCGGGCCAGAAGGTAAACACCGGCGGTCACCATCGTGGCCGCATGGATCAGTGCGCTGACCGGGGTGGGCCCTTCCATGGCGTCCGGCAACCAGACATGCAGGGGGAACTGGGCCGATTTGCCAAAGGCGCCAATGCCCAGGCAGACAAGGGCCCAATAAAGAGTGGTTGGATCATAATTATGGCTGAACATGGTGTCGAACGACAATCCGACTGGGTCGCCGGCTCGGTAGACCAGCACCATGCCAGCAAGCAGTGCCACATCCCCCAGCCTGGTGACCAGGAAAGCTTTCCTGGCGGCCTTTGCGGCCTCGGGCTTGGCGAACCAGAAGCCGATCAACAAGTAACTACAAACCCCCACCCCTTCCCATCCCAGGAAAAGCAGGGGCAAATTGTTGGCCAGGACCAGGATGTTCATCGCGCCCACGAACAGGGAGACCGCCGCGAAATAACGTGGGTACCCTGGGTCGCCATGCATGTATCCGGCACTGAAAAGGACGATCCACAAACTGATGAAGCTGACCATTGCGGCCATCATCGCGCTGAGAGCGTCTAGCCGGAGCTCCCAGTCCACCCTGAGATTTCCCGCTTCAAACCAGTTCGCGTAGTGGTAAATCGCCTCCCGGGCCTGGTCCTTCCCGGCATGGTTGACATGGATCAGGGCCAAAATCGCGATGACCGCGCTGGTTCCCACCGCCAACAGCACCGGGTAGTGACTGCGATTGCCCAGCCGGTGGCCGAAAAGGGCGACCAGCATCGCGGCAAACACGGGCAAGCCGGGAATGAGCGGCAACAATACCCACAAATTCTCGGTGGTCACATTAAACACGACTCAGCTCCTCAGGCGGCTGCGGACCGAGGCCAGCGGTGGGCAAGGGCGGCATTGGCGGTTGCGCGCCAGGCAATGGCAAAGGCTCTGCGTCCACCACGGGGTCGAGACTGTCTTCCCGCAAGTCCTGCCAAACGCTCACATCCAGGGTTCCCCGATTCTTGTAAAGAACCAAGATGAGTGCCATCGCTATGGCGGCCTCGCAAGCCGCAATGGTCAGGAGAAACAGCACAAAGGACTGTCCCTCCAGATTGCCCCGGTAACGGGCAAAAGCCACAAAATTCAGGGCCACACCCTGAATCATCAGCTCGGCGTTCAGGAAGGCGAGAATCAGGTTCCGCCGGGCGACGAATCCCACCAGTCCCAGACAAAACAAGATGGCGCCCACCAAAAGATGCTGGCTTAGGTCTGGATATTCGGAAGGAGGAGCCATCACTTCACCCCCGGTCCGGCGACAGCCGGATTTTTTCGCTGCGCGATAACGATCGCCGCCACCGTGGCTACCACCAGCAACACACCGGCGACTTCCACCCCGATCAGGAATTGGCGGTAAATATTGGCTCCCAAGAATGCGGTGTTTTCAGCCGGGATGGCCAACCTTCCCGAGGCATCAGCCCTGGCGCCGGCTTCATCCGCCAAACGGGCGGGCATCACGGGGGCCGGGTTGGATGAAAGTGCTGGCAATTGCAAACGGGCCCGGTCTCCCGTCACCGTATGCGCGATCACAAACAACAAAAGCCCACCGGTCAGGGCGGCGAGAAATGGATCCCGGCTCCTTGAACTTGAATCACTTGGCCCGTCCTGCTGGGCCAACATCAGCACGAAAAGGAAGGTGACGATGATTGCCCCGGCATAAACAATTACATTCGCTGCAGCCAGAAAGGGGGCGCCCAAAGTGAGGTACAGGCCGCTTGTACCCAAAACAGCCAATGTGAATGAAAGCGCCGCCCGGGCCGGATTGGACTGTGTGACCAAAAATACGGCGCCCAAAATGGCCGCTGCAGAAAAAACCTGTTGGAGGACAAGCTCGACTGAAAGGGCGGTTTGTCGGCAGCAGGAGGCGACAAAGGCAGCCAGAGCGCCCAGGACAATCAGGTATCCCAGCAAGCGCGGGCCACCCCTTGGGTTTGGCAAGAGGAGAAAAACCCCGAATGACGCGGCCAACACCGACGCCAATGGCAGGAGTTGCCAGGGATTTCCCATCCCCGTCTCCGCGAACAATACCGGCATCCCAGACGGCGGCATAAAGCCTTCCTTCATGTTCAAACCGAATGATCAGATCCGTTCACCCGTTTGCGGCGGGCGGTGAAAACTTGTCGTTAACTTTGCGCGCTCGAGGAACCTGTAAGGCCAGCCCCGGCGGGAACGGAGGCAACTCCCAACCTGCCCGGCTGGGTCCTCACCGGATCCGTCCCCTCGGCAACCGTACGGTCAAAGACGCTCAACAACTTTTCCTTGTCGAACATCATTTGTTCCCGGCTCAGGCCGGTCAGGTCGAAAATCGTGGTCAGCTCGATCGCGTCGACCGGGCAGGCCTGCTCGCACATGCCGCAGTAAATGCATCGCAACTCGTCGATCACGAAAGTTTCCGGGTATTTCTCGCGATCACCCCAGGGCGAAGGGGCCGCGACGATATCGATGCAGTTGGCCGGACAGGCTGTCGAGCACATGTAGCATGCCACACACTTGACCCGACCTTCGGGGTCGCGGTTCAGGCGATGCACACCCCGGTAAAAGGGAGGCAGCTCCGGTTTTTCCTCGGGATAACTTTGCACATGGATATTTTTTCCGCCGGTCCCCGAGCCGGTGAGCGTGCCCACCATGTGCTTCAGGGTGGTGGCCATGCCGCTGATCACCGTGGGCACATACATCTGCTCAAGTAGCCCCAATTTGGGGGGCTTTACCCATTTGACCTTCATTGGCCTGGCTTGGCTCATCGTATTGCCTTCCAAGGTTTGGTTGCCTCCGCTCATACAGCACCCGCCCCGGCACGGCGGGAGGGGCCGCCCAGCGCGCTGGCGGAGGATGGGGCCCGACCCCTTGTCAGGCGCAGATGCACCTTGGGATCCTCCTGGGGAAGGAACGCGCCCAGCGCGGTGACCAACAAAAGAATGAAACCCGACCAAGGCAACAGGAGCCAGGGCGACAGGTGAAACTGACCAACAAACATGGCGCCCAGCAAGCCGAGCACACCCAGGGGCATCATGCCTTTCCAGGCCAGATTCATGAGCTGATTGAATTTGAATCGGAGAATGGTCCAGCGAACCAGCATGAACAGCATGATGATCACGCCCACCTTCGCCGCGAAAACAGCCAATTTGGCGACCAGCGCGGCAATGGATCCGGAACCAACCAACGCCTCCAGCCCCGGCAGGTGCCAACCACCCAGGAAGAGGGCAACCGTCAGGAAGCTGGTGGTGATCATGTGGGTGTATTCACCCAGGAAAAACATCGCGAATTTCATCGCGCTGTACTCTGTGTGGTACCCGCCCACCAATTCCTGCTCGCATTCAGGCAGATCGAAAGGCAGGCGATTGCATTCGGCGAAGATGGCGGTCAGAAAAAGAAGAAAAGCGGTGGGTTGGTAAATGCCGAGCCAGCCATGCCTCGCCTGCCAGTCGACAATCCTTTCCAAGTTGAGGGAGCCCACCAGAATCAGCACCCCAAGGA
>Ga0315906_10003596_pt1 | contig 20562 bp, 18 predicted proteins | sample LakEriMetagenome_4_FD_203526 | JGI IMG/M metagenome (GOLD analysis project Ga0315906, IMG submission 203526) | Freshwater fungal communities from buoy surface, Lake Erie, Ohio, United States - Buoy 2 MA122 | ecosystem: Environmental > Aquatic > Freshwater > Lake > Lake biofilm | place: USA...
TAAACATCGCATCCCGATGGCCGACTTCGCCCCCCAACGCGGTCGCCCGCTTCCTCAGCCGGGTCTTCGCGCCAGCCCCCGGTTCAGCAGCTACCTCACGCCCAACCCCAATCACCGCCTCACTCGCTTTCGCCCGCATTAACTCAACAGCTGCAAGAACTCGCGGAACGTCGTATTCAGCTGTTCGGGCGTCGCGTTCGGATTCTGAAACGCAAGCGCCTGGCGCAGCGCGGTACTGAACTCTTTGCGGGCCGTCGCATATTCGTGATGCACGCTCGCCGGATCTTCGTTCCAAAGCATGGCGATGTCCCGAATTGGCAAGCTGTCCTGAAAACGCAAACGCAGCAGCTCCACGCGCCGCACTTCGCGCGGTCCCTCGCGGGCAGCTGCCTCTGCATGCAGTCGCGTCGCCTCGGCGAGGATCAGCCTGGCCCAGGCCCGGTCGAACGCCTGAGAACAACGGGTTTGTTCGTCAGGCTGGTCGGCGATCAGACCTGCTTCGGGGAGCCGTTTGGTCTCGCGACGGAGGGCGATATTCCGCAGCACACCATGAAAGAACTTGCGAAACCCCTCGGGCCGCTCACCTGCAACTCGCTCCAAGACGCCATCCTGCCGAAAGCACTCGACAAATGAATCCTGCACGGCGTCATCGATGTCACTCCGCAGCGGCGAGGCGGCCCAGCGACTCTGAAAGTAACTGGTGGCCACGGGCTGATAGAGCCGCACAAATTCACCGCGCTGCGACTCATTCCCTGCCGCCGCAGCGTCAATCAGCGTCCAACATGTCTGCTGCTCACCCACTGCGAGCCTCCCGTACCGCCAAAACCCAAACCGGCCAATTATAGTCGCCGCACCTCCACCTAGAGACGCGACTGAACCGCCAATTCGACCTGAAGACTGACGAAAATTTCAGTAAGAAGTTGGGTTTCGCACCGGCTGATGGGCGTGCTAGCAGGGTGGAGTCAAGGTCCGCCGGACGGTGAACGAGCAGCGGAATGCCCCCCGAAACCTTCATCGAAAAGGCCTCGCTGTCACTCCCCCCGCTTGCTACTATCCCGGGGCAAAAACCTCTCTCTCCGCGGTCCTCACGCCAACCAATCCCTCGTCGGTCTCCTGTCTCAGCATGCACGTAAGCTCCAAGATTGCGGCCATCGCTCGCGGGAAGCCGATCCCCGCATCCCGCCGCGAACGGGTCGCTCCGGGGCGCGTGCTGCTTGGGCTTTGCCTGGTCACCTTCAGCGTGGTTACCTGCGGCGGATGCTCGCGCGTCGACTATCGCCTTGCGGCCGATCGAGACTCTTATGGTCTCCTCGCCAGCCGCGAACTGGATCCGCGCTGGACGATTCCGCGCCGCAGTCTGGAAGCCGAGCCCGATTCGCGTTTTGCCGATCCGAATTGCCCCGATCAAAGCTTGATGCCACAAGACGACCCGGCGGCGAATGTCTTCCTCCGGCACCCCGCCGGCTTTCACAACCATCGCTACTATGATCGAATCGGCAAGTCCGACGAGATCGAACAGTCGGACTACCTGGCGAGTCTGCCGCGCAATGACCAGGGCGAACTCGAGCTCGATCCGCTCAATTCTGTCGACTTGTCCCTTGTGCACAGCCGCGAGTACCAAACCCAATTCGAGTCCATCTACTTGAGTGCTCTTGCCCTCTCGGGAAACCGCTTTGAATTCGATACTCAATGGAGCGACACGCTGGCGGGGACGTATGCAGCCTCGGGACAAGCGCCCAACGAATCGCGCTTTCTCGCCTTGACGAATCGGTTGGGGCTTTCGAGGAATCTGGCGCGAGGGGGCCAGTTTGCAACCAGCCTCGCCAACTCATTTTCCTGGGAGTTCGGCAATGGTCCGGTCTCCAGCGCCGGCGGTACGATCGTCGCCGCACTGACCTTGCCTTTGCTCCGGGGGGCAGGAACCTATGTCCGGCTCGAGGGTCTGGTCCAGGCAGAGCGCGACTTGCTCTTCGATGTCCGCGACTTCGCCCGCTTCCGTCGCCGCTTCTATCTGGAGGTCGTCAGCTCCTATTTCAACCTGCTCGGTCAAGTCCAGGCGATCCGCAACACCGAGCTGAATCTCCAGTCTCTGGAGCTGAATCTGCTCGAGCACCAGGAGCTGTTGGCCCGGAAAATGGTTTCCCAGATTCAAGTCGATCAGGTTTTTCAGGACTACCAGAATGGGCGCCTGAACTTGCTCAGCTCGCAACAGCAGTTCGCCGATGCCTTGGACGCATTCAAGCTCCAGCTTGGCCTCCCTACCTGGATTCGCGCGTCGGTTGATGAGGAGTTGCTCAAACCCTTTGAGCTGAATTCCACCGAGCTCCTCGAGTTGCAGGCCGATACCCAGGCCCTGTACGAAGAGCTTCTGGCCAGACTGCCTCCCGAAGTGCCAACACGGGCCGAAATGGAAGTCTACTTCGAGCGTTACTGCGAACTGCAGCGTCGCACCGAGGCACACCTGCCACAAGTACAGTCCGAATTCTCCAGCTGGCAGGCCCGGCTCGACCAATTCGCCGCAGAAGGCGCGGCGCCAGATGACCGCCTTGATTCGAATCAACAAAACCAAATTGCTCAGCAACTGGCGGGGCGGCTCGACGACCTCGCTGGACAGATCGATGTCGACCGGCGGAACCAGGAAACGTACCGCGCTGAAGTTCTCGACGGCCAGGCGGTCGATCCACCTCCGGGAAATGCGGCTCGGCAGAATCCCGAACTGGAACTCGACCCGGAAGCGAGGAAGTGGGCCCGGATGGTTGAACTGGTTGGTCGCAGGCTGCGGGAGCAGCTGAGTGAAATGTATACGGCCGAGATCCAGAGCCGGGTCTTTGCCATCGACTTGGAGCCTGTTGCCTTGAAGCAGGAGTCGGCCGTCCAGTTTGCCCTGGAGAACCGGCTCGACCTGATGAACCGCCGCTCTCAAGTCGTGGACGCCTACCGACGAGTCGAGGTCGCCGCCAACAACTTGCGGTCTCAGCTCGATGTGAATGTTCAGGCAACCATTGGTACTGATCCCGAAAAACCTAACCCGTTGAGCTTCGATGATGACGAAAATGTTTATCGGGCAGGATTCCAGCTGGACGGTCCACTCAACCGCATGTCTGAGCGAAATGCCTATCGGGCTACCCAAGTTGCCTATCAACGTTCGCGGCGCGACTACATGCAGACCGAGGACGAGATCGTCAACGCGGTCCGCGAGGATCTGCGCCGGTTGAGAATCCAGCGGCTGAACTTTCAAATCGTGCGGCAGCAGTTGATCACGGCGACGCGCCAAGTCGACGAAGCACAATTCAATCTGCGGACCGCGGTCCAATCAAGCACCAACTTGACCCGCGACTTGCTGCAGGCCTTGCAGGGCCTGCTTTCCGCCAAAAACAATCTGGTCTCCAGCTGGATCGGTTACAAGGTCAGTCGAATTCGTTTGTTTGTCGATCTGGAGCTGCTGTATCTCGATGATGCCGGTCGCTGGACGAACGAGGATCTCGCCTTGGCGAAAATTGAAGGTCTGTTGCAACAGGAGGACCCGATCGATCAGCGGCGGGCTCCCTATGGCGTCGACCGCAGCCCCCTGTTTCCCAATGAGACCCTGCGCCAGCCGGCGGAGCCGCCGCCGGGCCCAGCGCCAGAGTCGCTGGACTTATCCGGCGAATCAGAGGGCCAGCCAGAGCGACTGTCCTCTCCGAATCCGCTTCGCTGACTTCTGACAGCTCAGGTCAAATGACCGTTCCGCCATTTCCGTCTGGCGAAATCCTGCGATTCGATTTCCATGGCACCGGCCGGGCGACTAAAATGGGCTCAGAAAGCAAAAGCCGGGATTCGGTTTTTCAGGAGTCTTGCCTGTGTCTCACCCTCAATTCAAACATCGAACGAGCCTGCTGCGTCGAAGTAAACTCCGTGCGGGCGTCACTCGGCTTGCTTTGATCGGCTCAGGGGTGCTGGTCCTGAGCTTGGTCGGGATGGGGCTCCTGCTGTCTGACTTCTGGTACAAAAAGTCCGAACCGGCAGCGCTGACCTATCAAGTCACTCGCCGCAACCTCCAGGACACCATCATCGAGCGGGGAACGCTCGAAAGCCAGTCGACGGTACAAGGAATCTGTGACCTGCCCGGCTGGCAAAACAAAATCATCTCAATCGTGCCTGAGGGGAGCACCGTCGAGACCGGCGCGCTCGTGGTTGAGTTCGACAGTTCGGAAATCGACAAGCTGATCGCTGCGAATAAGAGCAAGCTGGTTGCCGCGGAAGGGAAACTCGAGTCGGCCAAACAGGAATTGGCTGTCCAGAAGAACAAGGGCGAAAGCGATATCGCCGCTGCCGAACTGGAATTGCAACTCGCGGACCTAGACCTCACGAAATACCGGGATGGGGATTACATCGCCGAAAAGGCCGACATGGAGCGGGGCATCTCCGAGGGTGACGCTGAACTCAAGAAAGTCAGCGACGAGCTGGTCAACATGCGTGCTCTGGTGCGGAAGGGTTTTCGCTCACCCGAACAGCTGCGGGAGTTGGAGTTGCGGGTAAAGACCGCTCAATTTCGCGTCGATCGCGACCAGCAGAAATACAACGTGCTCTTGAAATTTGACCATCAGCGGAAGATCACGGAATTCAGCGCCAAGGCTGGCGAGGCCAAACGCAAACGCGACCGGGCCAAAGCAACTGCCGAAGCCGAGATCCGCAAGGCAGAGGCCAACCTGCTCTCGGCCGAGAGCGATCTCGCGCTGGTACAAACCGAACTCCGCGAGTTGGACCGGTACAAGGCCAACTGCCGACTGACCGCCCCCAAAGCTGGGACGATTGCCTATGCCAACAACGAGTGGATGGGCCCGGAAGAACGCATTCGCGAAGGGGCCTCAGTCCGGCAGCAGCAAACCGTCTTTTACCTGCCCGACATGAGCCGGATGCAGGTAAAAGTCAATGTCCACGAATCGGTCGTCAACAAGGTGAAGAAAGGGCTGGAAACGAATCTGCAGATCGAGGCATTTTCAGGCTCCAGTCTCAAAGGCACCATCCAGCAAGTCTCGGAACTTGCCTCCAGCAGCCGCAGCGACTCCAAGTCGTACGAGGTCACGGTCCTGATTGATTCGTTTCCGCCCGAGCTGAAACTGAAGCCGGGAATGACTGCGCGGGTTGAAATTGTAGCTGGCAATTACAACAACCTGCTCGCGGTTCCGGTCGGTGCATTGACCGAAAAAGACGGCCGGGCTTTCACCTTTGTTTCGGCGGATAATGCGATCCTGCCGCGGGAAGTCAAACTCGGCCGGACAACGCATTCGTTTGTGGAAATCGTGGAAGGCTTGGAAGAAGGGGAGCTGGTGCTTCTTGATGCCTACGTCCGGGGCCTGACCGAGCTGGAAGATCAAAATCCCGGCACAGGAGAGTCGCCCACGGAGCCACCAGGGAATGTATCCAAGGAACAGGACAAAGCGACTTCCAACGGATAAGGCCCTGAATGATCCTGCAAACCTGGCGGCGATTTCCCGGCATGGCCTTCATGGCACTGCGGTCCTTGCAGATGCACAAACTGAGATCGGCGCTGACCGTCCTGGGGCTGGTGTTTGGCGTCGCCAGCGTGATCGTGATGCTTGCCGTCGCGGAAGGAGCTAACCGCGAGACCCTTCAGCAAATCGAATCGCTCGGGGTCAAGAATGTGATCATCCGGAGCGTGAAACCAGCGGCCAATAACAACACGCAAATCTCGTTTAGCAATTTCGAGAACAGCTATGGCATCAATTACGATGACTTGCGGCGGATCGAAGAGACCATTCCTACACTAGTCAACGCCGCCCCGATGCGCGAGTTCATTCAAATCGCACGGTTCGGCGATGCCAAGTTCGAAACGGCCCGCGTTCTGGGAGTCCGTCCCAGCTATTTTCGCAGTAATCGGCTGACGCTGGCCCAAGGCCGGTTTCTCGAGGAACTGGACGAGCTCAACAGCACCAATGTCTGCGTGATCGGCTTCGAACTGGCCCGGCAACTGTTTCGCAACCGCAATCCGATCGGCCAGTCGATTCAGGTAGCCAACCTGCACTATTTCCGAGTGGTCGGCGTCTCCGGCTATCGCTCCCCCTCCGCAGGAATCGGCTCCAGCCTCTCGGCCCAGGATTACAACTTCGACATCTACATCCCGCTGAGCACCGATCGCAACCGCATCGGCCCCACACTGTTCAAGCTGGAGCAGGGATCGTTCTCCTTGACCCGCTTGGAGCTGAGCCAAATTACTGTGGAAGTGGGCGACCGGGAGGAAGTTCGGGAAACGGCCAGCGCCTTGTCGGGCTTGATGCGACGTTATCACCCGGCCGAAGACTACGCGATCACGATTCCGCTCGATTTGCTGGAGCAAGCCAAAGCGACGCAGCGGATTTTCAATATCGTGCTGGGAGCAACTGCCGCGATCTCGCTGCTGGTCGGGGGCATTGGAATCATGAACATCATGCTCGCGAGCGTCAGTGAGCGGACACAGGAGATTGGCATCCGACGGGCTCTGGGTGCCAAGCAGGTGGATATCATCGCTCAATTTCTGGTCGAGACGGCGACCCTCTCACTGATCGGCACGCTGATCGGAATTCTGGTCGGACTGGCTGCTCCCTTTGTCGTCACCTGGGTCTCGGGCATGGAAACCCGGGTCACCTTCTGGTCCGTGCTGATTGCCACCGCTGTTTCGTTTTCCGTGGGGATTATCTTCGGGATCTATCCCGCGCGGCGCGCGGCCCTGCTCGACCCAATCGAAGCTCTCCGCCGAACCTGATGCCGCCCGGGAAGCGACGATGAAGCAGGCCGTAGAGCAACCGTTCGATGGGACCGCGACGAAGCAACTGGAGACCGAACTGAGGGGCCAAGAGCTCTCGCCGCGCGAGCTGGAGATCCTGGAGAAGGACGTCTCCAATGCCGAATATCACCATCTGGGCTCAGCCCGCATCCTCGACGGAATCGGGAGAGGATTCGCCGAAGCAATGCGGAAACTGGTCGATTAATTTTCAATACTGGCGAGAAGATAGTACCAATGACCGATCGAGAACCCTCCGAATTTCGCCAGCGGCTGCTGCGGGGCGAGACGCTGCTCGGAACGATGCTGACGCTCCCTTCACCCTCGGCTGCGGAGCTCTTGTCTGCGAGCGGATTCGACTGGCTGTTTATCGACGGCGAGCACGGCCCGCTGGGAACTGGTGAACTGCTGGCGATTCTCCAGGCAATTGCTGGCCGAACGGCTGCTTTGGTTCGCGTGCCGACTGGCGATGGCAGAGCCATTCAGCGAGCGCTCGATTTGGGAGCTGACGGAGTCATTGTTCCCCAAGTCAACACCGCAGCTCAAGCTGCCGCGGTGGTCGGTCAAGCGCGCTACGCTCCGCTTGGTGGGCGCGGAGTCGGACTGGCCAGAGCTCACGGCTATGGATTCGACTTCCAGAATTATCTGTCCTCTGCCAATGATCGAAACACAGTCGTTGTGCAGGCTGAACACATTCAGGCGGTCGAGAACATTGAAGAGATCGTCCGCGTTCCCGGAGTCGACGCGATACTTCTGGGCCCCTACGACCTGTCCGCCAGTCTGGGCAGGACGGGACAGCTGGATGACCCGGTTGTGGTCGCGGCAATCGAACGCGTGATCGCTGTCTGTCAGCAGGCCAGGATTCCAATCGGCTACTTCGGGGTCTCGGCCGCGGCGGTCCAGCCGTTTCGACAGCGGGGCTGTACCCTGCTCGTTGCGGGCGTCGATACGCTACTGCTCGGTTCGGCCGCCCGCCGCCTGTTGGCGGAACTCCAATAAGCGGCCGGAGCTTTACTTAAGTTGTTCGAGCAACTTCGGGTCGAGCACGGAGTCACTGGCCTGCAGCTCACGAAAGTTGCGGACCCGGTGAAAGGTCAGGAAGTTCGCATCATGGGCCCGGCCGGCTCCGCCGAGCCCGTCATTCCAAGCCGTACGACTGGCAACGATCAAGTCGTCACCTTCGCTCACCCAGTCGAGATATTGCCAGCCATGCCGCTCGACATCCGGATGGTAGAGCAGCAGGCAGCGCGGCTCCCAGCTCCGCAAGTCACGCGAGAACATCAGGGCGACTGCGTTCCGCACGCTACCTGCTTCCGTCCCCACGTGTGGCGGCAGCACGGGATTGCTCAACGTCCAGTAGCCGCCTGACCGCTCGTCCCAGCGAATCGTGAACTTCTTCGCCCCACCGGGAAAGCGAATGAGGTCGCGATCCGGATCAAACCGGAGCGCTCGACCTCTGTCCGCGACATGTGCCATCGCGACCCAGCCGCCTTGAGGATGCTGGACTCGCAGCAGGTTGACGACCTCTCCCTCCGGCGTCGCGACCGGGTTTCCCTCCAGCCAGGCAGTGAACTTTCCGTCAAGCCAATTCGGGTCGCGAGGCAAGACGTTGGAGCGGGTCCAACTGGAGGCCGCCAGCAGGTCGGCATCGGCCGGGGCCGAGAACATCATCGCCCCAAACCGCTCTCCCCAGTTCCGCCCCAAGGATGCATCTTCGATCGCCTTGTAGAGCCGCCCTTGGTACTCCAGCACGGGCGTGGGCGCCGTGTGGTACTCTCCGGGTGGAGAGATAAAGCCACTTTCCTGATCCTTCGCGGATGACCAGGTCAGCCCGCCATCGAGGCTGCGACGGATGGTGACCCGTCCATACTGCTTGGTGGTCCCGAGCAGATAAACCGCATCGCGATGGACAAAAATGCTGGCCCAGAACAGGTCCTCAAGCACCGCGACTTCTTGCCAGCTGACACCCCGATCGGTCGAGCGAAAAACCCGGGTAATGCCAGACAGATCTTCGCGCGAGCCGGGCCCAAACTCATCGAGCTTGGTCAGATAACTCCCATCCGCCAGCCGGGCAATTCCTGGTGAACCGACGTAGCGACCGCTGCTGGCCGGGGAGTGATGAATCACCACGCCGGGGACTGTTGAGAAATCGGCTTGCGGCTCGAGCAGCTTCAATTGCAGCTTTGGCGCCAAGAGCACACCACCCGCCCAAGCCCCCTGCTCTACCGTTACCCGTTCGCCTGCGGCGAGCTTGCGCTGATAGATTTGCATCCGGGTGCGGGTGCGATCGCTATAAGTGAGCTCCCACTCATCCACTCGCTGCCAGCCGGTCAAATCCTGGCCAGCCTGAGTCGCAGCCGCCGCCATCCAAATCGTTGCGGCCAGTTCGCCGGTCACGGTCAGCCGCGTCTGCCCACCGCCGGCCAGTCGCAGGCAATCCCAACCGGCGATAGTTTCGGGTACGTCATGCCATTGGTAATCACGGTTGGCGAAAGCACGCTCACCTTCGACCAGACGACCCAGCTCCGCTGTTCCTGTCACTTCGACCACCAGCGACTGTGCCTGCAAGACGAGGCTGTCTGGCGGAAAGAAACTGCTGAGCGAGATACCCGCCAGCAGGACTACCTTGAATAGCCTGACCACTGTCGGTGAGTCAATCATCGTTTCCTTCCTGAATCGGTTCATTGCTCTCAAAGAGGTTTATTCTAAGCGAGGGCCCTGATTGCCGGCTGGGCCTTGGTCGGTGACGACGGATCGGCAGGAAAGGGCAAGCGATGCTAGAATCGGGATGGTCGACTTTGTACTCGTGCCGCTGAGCTCACTGATTTAGATATTATGGTCCGCTCTGCTTTGACTTACCTGCTGCTGGTCGCGTTCGCCTTCTGGATGGGCGGGTTCAGTTTTTACTTTGGCGTGGTGGTGCGCATCGGTGATCAGGTAATCGGGGGAACCGAGCAGGGTTTCATTACCCGTCTAGTCTCCTGGTGGCTGAATATCGCCGGACTCGTGACGCTGGGACTGATGTGCCTGCACCTGTATTTCCACCGCTCCTGGGTGCTCGGCTTGAGCCTGCTCGGAATGGCAAGCACCCATGGGTTGCTGATGTTCCGGCACAGCCAACTTGAAAGCCTGCTCGACCCGGAGCGAATGTCGGTGCTCGAACCGCAGCGGTTCGCCCTGCTGCACGAGAACTACGAGTTTCTCTCCGGCTGCCAGTGGCTGGCGGCGATGATCTATCTGGGCGGGTTGGTCTTTTTTCTCTCCCGTTCTGCTTCCCGGACACTGCAATCTCAGTCGCCGGCATCCGGGCTGTAACAGTCCAGTCATCTGCCTCGGACACTTTGCCAAGGAAGGCACGGCGAATGGCGCCGAGCTGCGGGCATCGGTCAAGGCAAAGCCAGTGCGTTCAGGAGCTTTCACCCCTGAACAGGTCGAGAAACCGATCCTCGTAATCGGAAAAGGCCCCGAGCCGATCGAGCAGCTGCTTCAGCTCATACGCCTTTGACTTGTCGGCCTGCGATTGGCGAAAGAGTTCCTCGATCTGCCGCTGTTGCGAAGCGCTCAGCTTCGGTTCCGGAGATGCCGTACCGAACTCTTCAGGTTCCTCTTCAGCCCCGCCGTTTCGCAGCGACTGTTCGGCATTAGCCAGCAATTCGCCCAGCCGCTCGTTCATGGTCTCGACTTCCGCCTCCAGCTCGCTCAGATCGAGTTCAAAACCGCCCAGTTGGCTGAACTTGCGGAGAATCGCCAGTGGCGCCGCCGGAAAGGGATGTCCGCCAAACATGTGCGGCATTTCGCCGAGCAGACAGAGTCCATGCAGTTCGGCCTCGACCGCCGCGCCCAGCAGGATCCCGTTCAAGCCGCTGATCTGTCCCTCTTCGAGCACCACGATGCCCTGCCCGGCGATCGAAGCCAACACTTCCTCTGAAGTCGCCGCGGCAAAGACTCGCGGTTGCCGCTGGGGGTGCATGTTGGTGACCATCGCAGCAAAAGTAAAGACTCGCTCCACGCCAGAATTCCGGGCAAAGTCGAGAATCTTCTGACAGAAGGAGTACTTGCCCAGTGGCGGCTGCGATTCGCCAATGAACACGATAATGTCCCGCTGGCCGGTCGGATCCTTGCCAATGAAGAACTGGTTCCGCGGCAGCTTGCCCGGGCGAATCAAGCCCGCCTTCACTTCGATCTGCTCGACATCAAAGAGCTCCCGGGCCGCCACCTCAGCCAGGGCCCGCATCCCCAGCTTGCTCATCAAATAGTACCCGGCACTGACCGCCACCTGCCCCATCCCCGGCCAGACGGCGACCAACCACGGTTTACTCTCTTCGCTCATTGGATGACTCCTCAAGGTACCCGGTGTTTGCAATTTCTAGCGCTGCGATTCAGCGACCAGTCGCCCCGTCGCCAGCCAACGTTGCTCCAGCAATCGGCACGCCTCTTCGTCGCTGAGCTGTTCAAACGAACGGTAGAACTGCCCAACGGCATAGAAGTCCCGCGGCGCCTGGAGATAAATAAGTCGGTCACAGTGCTGACGCAGCGGCTCCAGCCGATCGGGCGGAGCCACCGGGACGGCCACAATCAGCTCCGCGGGTTGCTGCAGTCTCACGGTCTGCAGTGCGGCCAACATTGTCGATCCGGTCGCAACGCCGTCATCGGTCACAATCACGGAGCGGCCTTTGAGTTCCGCCGCCGGGCGAATCGCCCGGAACATCGCTTTACGCCGTTCGATTTCCTGCAGCTGGTGCCTGATCTCCTGGGCCAGCCATAGATCACTCACCTGAGCGAGAGCCTGCGTTGTCCGTTCATGATAGACGGAGCCATCTTCGCCGACCGCTCCCAAAGCCAGTTCCGGCTGCTGGGGCGCTCCCAGTTTCCGGGAAAGCACGATATCGAGTTCCGCCCCGAGGACCTCGGCGAGGGCTGCGCCGGTGGCGACACCTCCCCGCGGAATCGCCAGCACCACCGGTCGCGTGAGTGGCAGGTTCTTCAGTCGAGCCCCCAGCTCTTGTCCCGCCTTGGCCCGATCCTCAAAGACTCGCTCGCTCATGACTCTGGCTCCCTCAACCTTCATATCCGTCCATCGGCTCGCCCAGATGAGCGTTGAACCACTCCACTGCCAGGCGGGCGACTTCCTCGAGTGCCCCAGGCTCCTCAAACAGATGGGTCGCGCCTGTTACAAGTTCCAGCCGCGCCGGGCATTGCAGCTTGGACAGTGCATTCCGATTCATCTCGATCACCTGATCATCTTCTCCGCCGACAATCAACAGCGTCGGCGCGGTGACCCGCTCCAGCCAGTCCTCTGCCAAATCCGGACGACCACCCCGGGAGACAATCGCCGAGACAGGCTGTGGACTGCGTGCCGCCGCAATCAATGCCGCCGCGGCGCCGGTACTCGCGCCAAAAAAACCCAAGGGAAGCCGGGCCAAGGCCGATTGCTTCCGAACCCATTCAGTAGCTGCCGCCAACCGCCCGGCGAGCAACTCCACATCAAACACGTTTCTCCGATCGGCCGCCTCGCGCTCCTCCAGCAAATCAAACAGCAGTGTCGCCATGCCAGCTTGTTGCAAAGCCTGCGCGACCTGATGATTGCGAGGGCTCAGCCGACTGCTGCCGCTGCCATGGGCAAACAGCACCATTCCAACCGGCTGCGGCGGCACCACCAGTTCTCCCTCCAGCTGATGCCCAGCAACCTCAAGAACAATGGGCAGGTCGAGCCAGCCTCGTCCCGGTTCGAATCCCACTGACTCTGTCTTTTCTGGTCTCATCGCTGGTCCCTCTCAAAGCACGGTAACTGCCATTGGGAAATGTCGCTTCCCGGACTGGTTCAGCCATGTGCAATTGACGTGCCGCGACCGAGAATCAGGCATTCAAGAGTGGTATGCATGATCGGTTCGCTTCAAGACGATGCTCGCGTTCGGTTCCGCACAGTCCGAGCCTTTTCGCCCATGATCAAGACGAGGATTCCGGCCGGGCAAGGCTCCGATCGACAGCCAGGTCTTCCGCATGGAGATTATCATGGTTCCGCGTGCTCCCCGACCTGCTGTCACTCAAGACGGAAAACGGCCCATGTCGTTGCCCCCGCTGAAACTCCCGTCTCCCCTCGCCCGACCTCTCCGAACCGGTCTGCTGCTGACGTTGACGCTGTGGGCAGTTCACTCCATGGAGCGGCTCGGCGCCCAGGACCGTTTGCACGGGGAGAACCTGTTGCTTACCCGTCAGCCCGATGGGACAGTCGCCGCGGCGAAAACGCCCGAGCACTGGGAAGGGCGCAGAGAGGAGATCGCCCGCGGGTTTAGCTCAATCGTCGGCAACTTGCCCGGCGAGGAGAAACGCTGTCCACTTGAGGTTCAGGTCGAAGAAGAAGTTGACTGTGGCAGTTATCAAAGGCGGCGAATCAGCTACCAGTCTGAGCCCGGGTGCAGAGTTCCGGCATATCTCTGTATTCCAAAACGGTTACTTGAGGGGACGAGCGAGGAAAGAACGGCGTCTGCGGTTCTTTGTCTGCACAGCACCGATGACCGAGCAGGATATGGTCTGGTGGTGGGGCTGAGTGACCAGCCCAACTTGGCCTACGCCAGTGAGCTGGCCGAGCGGGGCTTGGTCACGATCGCGCCGAGTTATCCGCTGCTGGCCAACTACCAGCCGGACCTTGCGGCCTTGGGCTGGGAGAGCGGTACGCTCAAGGCGGTCTGGGACAATCAGCGGGCGATCGATCTACTGGCTTCGCTGCCCTATGTTCGCCCCGGTCCGGTCGGTGCGATCGGTCACTCGCTCGGCGGACACAATGCCGTGTTCACGGCATTTCTCGACCAGCGCGTCGGCGTCGTCGTCTCCAGCTGCGGGCTCGATTCGTTTGTCGATTACTACGACGGGAACGAGCGGGTCTGGATGCCGGAAAAAGGTTGGACCCAGACCCGCTACATGCCGCGCCTGGCCCAATACCGCGGCCGGCTGGAGCAGATTCCCTTCGACTTTCCCGAGTTAGTCGCAGGTCTGGCACCGCGGCCAGTCCTGCTGATCGCGCCCCAGAGGGACGAGAATTTTCGCGCGGCGAGCGTCGACCGAATCGCCGCCGCAGCGCGGCCGGTGTTTGAGCTGTCGGGGAAACCCGAGCGGCTCCGCGTCCTGCATCCCGAGTGTGGGCATGACTTTCCCAGGGAGATGCGCGAAGCAGCTTACGAGTGGATTGAGCAGGCTTTTCGGGAGCGATAGTCGAGCGAGCTGGCGCCGCGGTTCATTCGCGGAGGGAATGACTACATTGGGCTGCAGGCCGGCAGTTGGCGTTACTCCTTGTCTGGTTCCGGCTTGACCCATTCGCCTTCGGCCAGCTTCAGCTCACCAGCCTCCTTGCCGTTCTCAATGAAGACCACCCGCTCGTAAGGCTTGGCCGGCAAACGGAGTGCCACGTAATTGCGAACCTCGTAGCTGGCGGCAGCGGGTGCCTGATAGCGATACTTCAGGATCAGCGTTTCGCCTTGCTCTTCCAGTGACTCAATTTCAAACACCGCGTCCAACCTGTTGGGGGCTGGCATTTGGCGGGCGACCAGCAGAATCTGCTCTTGCTGATATGACTTCTCGGCCGGAGCAAAGGGACCGCGCGAGCCGTTGACGGCAGCAGGTTGGAACAACTCGCCATACTCGGCCGCCGAGCGAATCAGGGCAAACCGCTGCGGCTGCACAGATGTATCCCAGCCGATCAGAAAGTTCTGGTACTCGTTCAAGCCGATCCGCTGGTACTTCACGGGCTGACCCTCATCCGCGGCGATCGCAAAAGAGCTGCGACAGAGAATCGCCAAACAGCAAAACACACTGATGGCACTCAACACGAGTGAGTTCAACTTCATTTCCGGTTCCCTTGATCGTCAGTCAGCAGACAACAAAAGCAGGTCGAATGATTCGCCTCCGCAGCGCGAGAGGCGGATTACTTGTCGGGCAGCAGTTCGGGCTGCGGAATCGGCGGCAATTCAAACCCATTCGGCAACTTCGGCAACCGTTCCCGATTGGCTTTCCTCTGCAGCCCGGCACCATCGACGAATTTCCGGGACTTTCCGGCGAGCGTCGCCGTCGCCAGCTCTTGGCCGAGCTTCCGCGCCTGCAGGGCTTTGGAGTCTTCTTGCTGCGGAGCGGCTGTACAGAGTAGAGCCAGCAGCAGGCCAAGCAAAACAGTGTTTACCATGATCGACACTTCCACTGTTGAACAATGCCTGCTCTACTCCATCCACAACCTGCGGAGAGGCGGCGCACATTCTAACAGGACCCTGCCGTCTGGCTGAAGCACGTTGAAGTCATTTGAACGCTGATGGAGCTGCCTGATGTCCACTGAACGGACGAATGCGTTTCACGCCTGTCCCTGCTGCGGTTGGTGGGGACTCGAGTATCCCGCCTACGACAAGTTGCCCCAGCCGCCATTTGGCGACCTCGGCCAGCCGCCCTACAACGAGCGCTACGGGAGTGCGTCGTTCCAGTGCTGCCACTGCTGCGGGTTTGAGTTCGGCTACGACTGCGATCCGGCTGCCAGTGGACGCCACGGCAACTTCCGCGACTACCTTCGAGAATGGGCTGAAGCGGGGCGGAACTGGTTTCGTCCGCTGGAACGCCCAGAGGATTGGTCATTGCCAGCCCAGCTGACTGCAGCCGGTTTACCGCCGCTCGATCAATAACTGATTCATCCTGACCCTCGCCGATCAGTCAATTGCCAAGACCAGTTTGGCCTTGAAGTTTTTGTCGCCGGTGAATGGACAGACCTTCATCGCCTCCATGGAGGGAATAACCGGCAGTGGATGCTTCACGTCCGGGAATTGATAGAGCTGGATAAACTCGCCCGTGCGATGATCCCAAATCGTCATGGCCGGCTTGGGGGCTGGCTCCCGGCGATTCCACCGGAGGTATACAAACTGTTTGCTCTCCGGGTCGAAGGCCGTGTACTGCTCGAACAGCTTCCCCCCGCCAAAGTTGACCATGTAGGTAAGTTCCTTGTCGCCCTGCCTGGCAGTCACCTCATAGCCGTCGCCCGCCCAAACCGAACAGGTTCCACAAATCAAAACGACTGCCAGCCAACTACTGCGTTTGAACATGAATACCTCGGAGATACCTCAGTTTCAGGACGGCCCACTTAGGCTGTTGACGAACCTTCACTCCCGTGAGTTCCACGCAACCCGAACGATTTTGCCTGAGTTCCTGAGTTTATTCTGTTTGAGTGCTCTGCCTTGATCTGCCGCTAAAGGTGCCGTGCAGTCCCCATTGGATCGGCGGGAAGCGCATGGCCGGGCTGGCCTGATTCAATGCGGATCAGGAAGCGGGCGAAACGGTCTTTTTCGGGCTTACTCACGACAGCGGACTGAAATGGGAGATCACTGGTTTGGTCCAAAATAGTGAGGCTCACCATGGTCACCCCGGGAGCAACGGGCGATGGCTGGCTGCCCCCGCATTGGAAGTGAGTCTGTCCCGCACGGGTAATACCCCAAGCTGCGAGAGGAGCGGCCAAGCCACAGCCATCGACCCGAATCAATCCAACATCAAGGTCTCGCCTCGGCTAGTGGTGCTTGAGCACTCCAAGCCATTCGGCCTGACAAGTCGGCGATGCGGTGAGGATTGTCCCGGTTCTCAACGAATGCTTGACATCCTCTCCGACTCAGCGTTGCCCAAATACCTTTGGGCTGTTCTGCAGGATGTTTGGCTTGTTGCCCGAGTGGCGAGCGTAAGCAGCGTCGGAGAAAGCAAGAATTGGCAGAAAGATCATCGGCAGGAAGATCAAGCCCAAAGCAAAGCCTGTTCCCTTGCCAAAGGCTCGGGCCAGATCGAAATATAAAAGGATCGATGGAATGATGTTAAATACTGGAATCAGGAAGAGCAGTAACCACCATGCGGGCTTGCCGACAATCTGCAACATCACATACAAGTTGTAAAAGGGAATAAGAGACGCCCATCCAGGCTGGCCTGCTTTGGTGAAAATAATCCAGAGCGAAGCAATTATCAGGGCAAATAACGCCAGAAGAATCAAAGCTGCAAGCAAATCGGCAGCGTTATTGATTTGAGCAAGCAAATTGATAATCAACATGGTGACACTACCTTTCGAAATTGAGCCGAGAACCAATCCTGAGACACTCAACCGGGTGAATAGCATAGCAGGTTCAAATCGCGTTCGCCGAGTTCCGCCCGAATCCGTTGAACAGCACTCCTTTCCGGGTTACCCCTGCTTTGCTCTCCGATTGTGAAACTGCAATATTCATGCAGCCGACCCGAATTTTCCGGCAGACCAAAGGGGTATTCGGCGAGCAAGCCCCGAATAACCGATGACCCTCGTGTAAAGAACATGAACCAGCCTGAACCTTCAATCGCGCGGCGCTGGCCTTCTGGTGTTCTCTTCTGCCTGGCCGCCGCCGTACTTTGGAGCACCAGCGGCTTTTTTGCGGGGGTTCCGGAGTTTGCGATTTGGCCCATCGAGCAGCGGGGCAGTGCCTTGGCCTTCTGGCGGGCCTGTTTTGCCCTGGTCTTGCTGTTGCCGCTGGTGCGGCGGGTTTCTTGGCATTGGCGAATGCTGCCGATGATGGCCTGCTTTGCCGCGATGAACTGGACTTACCTCACTGCGCTGGTCGGCGGTCCACCGGCAAATGCGATTTGGCTGCAGAATCTCGCTCCGGCCTGGGTAATGCTGTTCTCGCTGCTCGTTTATCGCGAACCCGTCGAGCAACGCGATTGGTGGATGCTGGGACTGTGCATTGGCGGGGTCCTGTTCATCGTGGCCATGCAGTTGCTCCTTGCCCCGCCCAGCGAGCGGAACTTTTGGTGGGCCCCGTGGCTGGCGATCCTTTCGGGAATCCTCTACGCCGGGGTGATCCTCAGCCTGCGGCAACTGCGGGCGCACGACTCGGCTTGGCTGATCGCGCTCAATCACCTCGCGACCGCAGCGACGATGCTTCCGCTGCTGCTCTGGAATGGGTCAGCACTTCCCGCAGGCCGGATGTGGTGGTGGCTGGCCGGGCTGGGGATGCTCCAAATGGGGATGCCGTACTGGCTGTTTGCCCGGGGGCTGCGGACCACACCCGGCCATATCGCCTCGCTGATCACCCTGCTCGAGCCGCTACTCTTGCCGATCTGGATTCATCTCGCCTGGAGCAGTAGCCCGAACTACGCGCCGCCCCCCTGGTGGACCTGGGTCGGTGGCGGGCTGATTCTGGCCGGACTGTTATTACGATTTGGGCGGAGAACGTCCTCATGCTCACAAGGGGCCAGTAACTTGAATGTCGATTCGATTGATTCCTGACCACCGTGCGATTTCGGCACAAAGTGTGCGGAGAGGCAGAGGCTGCCTGCCCAAAGCGATCTGACCAAAGCGAGCCCGCAGCAACTCCGCTTCCCTCGTTTTTCGACATTTTGCCCGCGCACCAAACTGGCATTGGAATTGCTTCGCTCTTTGCCCTGTGCTTCCCGTTGAGCTCCTCCCCAACCCTTGCGCGGCCGAGGCGGGGTTGGCTTCGCCGCTCGATCGTCGCCACGAACGTCTGACTCCTTTCCCATACCGCCTCAACTTCCACCCGTGGTGTGAGCATGTACGACCTGGTCGAATTTGCCCTGCCCTGCATGGCCATTATTCTGTTGCTCTGCTTTCCGGTGACTCTCGTCATCTTGGCTGTGAAGATCTCGCGGCTCATCCGGGAGCAGGCGGAGAAGTTTGAGCATGTCGAGAAAACGCTGACCTTGATGTCGCGGCAAGTGAATCACTTGCGCCTAAGTCGCCAGAGCGGAGAAGAACTTGCCGCCAGCGAAACGGCTGGGTCAACGGTAGAGACTTTCGCCGCGGAGAAGACTGCCGAAGCTCCATCTGTCCCGGCTCGACCAGCCCAAGGACCAACCCGCGAACCAAGTGCGCCACCCGAGCGAAAGCTCCCTTGGAGTTATCCTACACCCGGCTCAAGACCAAGAGTTCACCCTACCGGGCCGCTGCACCATCCCCATCGGGCGGGAATTCAAGCCACTGCAACTCAGGCTTCCATTTCGCCGGAAGCTCACCTGGCACCGTCTCTTTCCTCAGAACGTCAGCCGGACAGGCTTCGCAATGATGCCCTGCCCTCCACCCCTGCCAGCCCTTCGCGAGAGCCAACCCCTTTCGAGCAAGCATTCCGGGATGCGTTAAAGCGGATCTGGAATTGGTTTATCGTGGGTGAAGACCGAGTACCCGAGGGGGTCTCGCGCGAGTTTGCAATTGCCAGCAACTGGCTTTTACGCATCGGGATTTTGGCAGTTATCGCAGCGGTCGGCTTCTTTTTAAAATACTCGATCGACCGCGGCTATCTGGGGCCGTCAGCGCGAGTCGCTTTGTCCGCCATCGCCGGGCTGGTGATGCTGACGGTTGGTACCCGCCTGCTCGGGCGGCGATATCACCTGATGGGCCAGGGGTTGATGGGTGGCGGAATCGCTGCGCTCTACTTCAGCGTTTACGCCGCCCACAATTTTTTCCAGCTAATCCCCCAGCTCCAGGCCTCTGCCTGGATGGTCGCGGTCACGCTGCTATCCGGCTTTATCGCGGTCCGATTCAACTCGATGCTGGTTGCGGTACTGGGCGTCATTGGGGGCTATGGCACTCCGGCCATGCTGGCTTCGGACTCAGTCCATTTTCCAGGCTTGTTCGGCTATCTGCTGCTGCTGGGGATTGGCGTCCTGGCAATTTGCTATTACCGCGACTGGCCGCTGGTCAACTTGTTAAGCTTGTTTTTGAACTACGCGGTCGTCGCTCTCGCTTTTGACAACTATCGTCCGGAGAATTTCTGGGAGGTACTTCCCTATCTCGTCGGCTTTTTCGTACTCTTTTCAACGATGACCTTTTTGTACCAAGTCGTTCGAGGGAGAAAGTCCAATCTGCTCGATCTGTTCGGCCTGTTAGTCAATGCAGCGGTCTTCTCGCTGATTTCTCTGCGGATGATCGAAGACCGCTACGACCGGCACTGGTTTGCTGTCGTTTCACTTGGGCTTTCCGCTTTTTATGCCGGGCACGTTTTCCTGTTCCTCAAGCGACGCCTGGTCGATCGGGAGTTAATCATCTCCTTTCTGGGTCTTTCGAGTCTCTTCCTCGCGATCACGATGCCGGTAGCTCTCTCCGCGCAATGGGTGACCGCTGCCTGGGCGATACAGGCGCTGGTCCTGTTCTGGATGTCGGGACGGCTGTCCAGCCAAATTGTTCGCTTGGTGGGGATGGTCCTGTTTGTTTTGGTCGGTCTCCGATTTTTCGCGCTCGACCTTCCTCAGGCCTTTGCGTTTCGCGAGTTATTCACCTCAGAGGAGCAGTTGCCGGTCGGGACGTATTTTTTGAAACTGGGCGAGCGGGTGATTGCGTTTGGTGTGCCGATTGCCTGCCTGGCCCTGGCTGCACGCCTGGCAGCGGCCAAGTCCCATGAGGATGTCCCGGCGGAAAATTCCGCTCTCTGGGTTCCCGCCAATGATCTTCCTTGGCGCTGGAGCGGCTCTTCGGCGGCGCTGCTTCTCTTGGGCCTCGCCTTCATTACCCTTTTCGCCTATCTGAACTTCGAGATTTACCGCACGGCTGGTTACCTTTATCCGCTTGCACAGAACATGGCCTTGACGCTCCTCTGGCTGGGAGGCTGCCTCGTTTTATTGCAGGTCTGGCTCCGGACGGACTCCCCGGAGCTGCAAGTCGTGCTGGCCTTGTTTTTGGCTGCGGTCGGCGTCAAGTTGCTGGTGGTTGACCTGCCGGGCTTTGGGATCAACAACCAGATCCTCTACCCTGAACCTTATGCGTTGGAAGTGGCATGGATTCGTGCAATCGACTTTCTCTCAATTGCGGGAGTGCT
>Ga0315906_10003597_pt1 | contig 20561 bp, 14 predicted proteins | sample LakEriMetagenome_4_FD_203526 | JGI IMG/M metagenome (GOLD analysis project Ga0315906, IMG submission 203526) | Freshwater fungal communities from buoy surface, Lake Erie, Ohio, United States - Buoy 2 MA122 | ecosystem: Environmental > Aquatic > Freshwater > Lake > Lake biofilm | place: USA...
CCGGATTCAGATCGTGCTTATGGGTAAAAATAGTGAGTACCTTAACCTTATGCCCCGCCTGCAACAAACCCTGAGTGATGTTGTTCATAGCTATACAGCCTCCATCACGGGCTGGCAGCGGTGGTTTTAAACATAACTGCAAAATCTTCATGCCGTATACTCCTTCGTTTTCATTCGGTAGAATCTTGCAAGTTTAGTAAACCAAAGCCATAAAGGCGACTTATCCATTAAAGCCGATTCGTTCAGCGCCTTTCGTGTTATCCAAATACTCATTGGTAATAAAACGGCTGTACTTATCCACATGCCTAGCCAAGGCTCAATAAATTGATTCTTTGCCATACGCTCTCCTGCCATAGTCAGCAATTGATAAACAACAAATAAACCCAATGCTATCAAAGTAGGTATTCCAATTCCTCCTTTGCGGATAATGGCTCCCAAAGGTGCACCAATAAAGAACAGCATAAAGCAAACAACAGCAAGGAAAAATTTACGATGCCATTCGATTTTGTGGCGATTCACATTTTTCAATCGCGACTTCAGTTCATCCATTTGTCGCTGCAATAAATCCTTCGACTTGCGGGTGTTCTCCATGGCCCAGTTAATCGCCTTTTGCTGCGTTTTAACTTCAGCACTATCGAATAACGAAAGCTGCGGAATCGTGGCAACCTCCATACTTTCATCCAACCTTTTCGTTGTCAACCGAAGAGTGTTTCTGGCATACTGATCATGCAGGGTGTCGACGATACCTTTCAAACTATCTATGGCCTGATCCAACTGCCGGACACTCATCATCTCAGCCGGATTTTTCATCACCTCTTCATTATCCGCGCTAAAAGCCAATGAACTCAAATCCATACGTAATTCCATTTTCTCAAATTGACCTGCAACCAGTGCGTGTTTGGGTTCTCTAATCTTCTTGTCACGCTGCTCATCATAACTGTGCCCATCAAAAAGGGTAAGAATCAAGTATCGTTTGTCCGGAGTCTGTTCCATTTTACCACTCTTCGCACGAATTACTGTTCGGTTGGCTTTTTCTCCTCCACGATGATCATAAATGAGCACGTCGGTCAACTCGCCGCTATCGGTATTGTTGCGGCCGGCACGTATACTTACTCCTTCAATTCCGTTGTAGAAAACTCCATCCGTCAGATTCAAAGCCGGCTTTTGTTTCAAGATACTGAACAGCATCGTCCTAAACTTAAGGTTGGCAACCGGCCATATGTTGTTGGCAAAGACGAAAGCAGTCAATGAGACACCTACACTAAAGAAAATAAGAGGCCTCATAATTCTCAGCAACGATATACCGGCGCTTTTCATAGCAGTCATCTCATTATTCTCCGACAATGCTCCCATAGTCATAATGGAACTCATAAGAATGGCCAATGGCAGCGCCATATTGACCAACCGTGCAGAGGCGAAAATCAACAACTTGAAGATAACCCAACCTCCAAGCCCTTTACCCAATAGCTCGTCGAGATACACCCAAATGAACTGCATCTCAAAAATGAACATTGCCACCAAAAAGGTAACCACGAACGGACCGATGTAACTGCGCAGCAGGAGTACAGACAACTTATTCACTTCACAAAATTAATCGTATCGGGGCCTCCAAAGACATTTAACCGAACCCGCGACATTGTTCAAACATGGCTGAAAATCTCACAACAGATTGATGCCTGCGCAGCTACAAGGCACTATTTTTACACCCCTGATAACCATTCAAAACCACACCATTTGTTGTACCAACTATCCATAGTCGCCATTTTCCTTTATGGCTGCTTTCTGATGTTCTTGTTTATCTACAGCCTTGTTCAATTGAACCTGGCAATCAAATACAGCAAATTCAGAACTGCACAAAAAAACAAACCCAAGCTTCGCGATGATCAGTGGCCGGTTGTAACCGTTCAACTGCCCGTTTTTAATGAGTTGTATGTGGTAGAACGACTTATTGAATCAATTTGTCAATTTGAATACCCCGCAGGCAAATTGGAGATTCAGGTATTGGATGACAGCACCGATGAAAGCTTTGATGTTGCCGCAAAAAAGATTGCCGAAATGCAAAAGCTCGGCATAGACATCAAACATGTAAAACGTCCCAAACGAGAAGGATATAAAGCGGGCGCTCTGGCCTACGGCCTTGACATTTGCCGCGGTGAGTTTGTGGCCATTTTCGACGCCGACTTTATTCCACGCAAAGACTTTCTCCTTCAAACTATACCCCACTTCTTCCACAGCGATAAAATCGGTGTGGTGCAAACCAAATGGGAACACCTCAATGAAGAATACTCCCTCCTCACCCGCCTTCAAGCTTTCGGTCTCGATGCGCACTTTACTGTGGAGCAAGTAGGTCGCAACAATGGTGCTCACTTCATCAACTTCAACGGAACAGCCGGCGTATGGCGAAAAGCCACTATTTACGATGCAGGCGGATGGGAAAGCGATACAATTACAGAAGATCTTGATCTAAGCTACCGTGCGCAACTACGCGGATGGGACTTTATTTACCTCCCTATGATAGGCGCGCCATCAGAACTGCCCGCTGAAATGAATGCGCTTAAGGCACAGCAGTTCCGATGGACAAAAGGCGCGGCCGAATGCACAGTAAAAAACCTTCCGAAAGTTCTGAATGCCAAACAGCTCACCTTCGGACAAAAAGTACACGGTGCATTTCACTTGATGAACTCGGTGGTATTCCTCTGTATCCTCGGAACATCGATGCTGAGCGTGCCGATGTTGATTATTAAGAATACCTACGGCGATTTGGAAATCCTTTTCAAAATCGCAACTGTATTCATGGTCAGTTTCTTTTTCCTTGGCTTCTTCTATTGGATTTCACGACCTGAAAAGAACTTCTTCAAAAAGATGTTCAACTTCCTTTGGGAGTATCCCACGTTTTTGTCAGTGAGTATGGGACTTTCACTGCATAACGCAGTGGCGGTAATCGAAGGATTCACAGGTAAAAAATCTTCCTTCGTTCGCACGCCGAAATTCGCCATCAGCGGCAAAACTTCGGGCACGTGGAAAGACAAAAAATACCGCGCTATCAAAGTGTCTCCCCTTACCTTGTTGGAGTTCACATTATTCCTTTACTTCAGCTTCGGTATTTACTACGCATTCACCATGACGGGGCGCAGAGAACAACCACTTACACAGCTGTCGCCATCAACAACCGAAAATGCGGGCAAGGAGTTTTGGTTCACCTATTTCAGTGGCGATGATAAACCGGGAAAGCCCGGGCACACGCTGCGAATCTCCGCAACAACTGCAGGCACGGGCTTACTTGAATCGAAATTGACCGGCTGGAAAAAACCTATTTCCTGGAAAGCCAATGAACCCGTTCTAGTATCGCTTCCCGTTGACTCCGTTGCTACGCCAAGCGATAATTCGTTCTTCGTAGGAACTATGCATTGGATCAGCGCTGAAAATGTGAAGCTTGAATTATTGAAAGAACCGGACGCGGAGCAAGCACAGTTAATTCGTCCTGAAACGGCTTTCGCAGGGGCGTACACCGTACCAAATGCACCAAGCAAAAGTGAATCCATCACCGAGATATCACTTCTTGCCACACAAGACAGTACGGTGGTGACGGTTAATCCAACTTCTGAATTATTCAACGGTAACCCGGCCAAGCAAGCCTACACCGTCCTCATGAACAAAGGCGACATTCACAATATTTTGGCGAAAGACGATCAGAGTCTTGCAGGAACGGTTATTAAAAATGCAGAAGGTACTTCGATTGAAAAGACTTACGGATGCTATGGCGGTGCTGCGCCACGCTCACGCGACTTCGGACTACTGCCCTTCCACATCATGCTGGCTTTGGGATATGCGTTCGTAACGTTTTATTCGTTAAAGCACGCGCGATCATGATTTAGGTAATAGGTGTTAGGTAATAGGTATTAGGTAGACTCTTGTTAATCTATGACCTAACACCTATTTCTTAAACAGATTGTACTTCACAATGCAATAAATTGCGCGGAAGCCGTCTTTCCAGCCAATCTTCTTTCCCTCTTCGTAAGTGCGTCCGTAATAAGAAATGCCAACTTCGTAAATTCTGATTTTCGGGATTCGTGAAATGCGTGCGGTTACTTCAGGTTCAAATCCGAAACGCTTTTCACGCAGAGGCAGACTTTGAATCGTTTCACGCTTGAATACTTTGTAACATGTTTCCATGTCAGTGAGATTCAAGTTCGTCATGGCATTGCTCAAAAACGTGAGGAACTTGTTACCGATGGTATGCCAGAAGAACAAAATTCGATGCGGTCTTCCACCCATAAAGCGACTGCCGTAAACTACATCAGCAAAGTCATCGAGAATGGGCTTTACCAAAATATTGTATTCCTCTGGGTCGTATTCCAGGTCTGCATCTTGAATGATAACCATGTCGCCGGTTGCAATGCGGATCCCCGTGTGAAGAGCTGCTCCCTTACCCTGGTTTACTTCGTGCTTGAAATACTGAATGTGCAGCTCTGGGTTCGATGCCTGATAGCGCTTGATGGCTTCTTCTGTATCGTCCTTAGAACAGTCGTTCACAATGATAACTTCCTTCTCCAAACCACCGATTAGTTTTACAGCCTTTACCTTATCCAAAATAAAATGGATGGTTTTACCTTCGTTGTAGGCCGGTATAACAATGGAGAGCGTTTTCATGGCGGTGGGCTTTTGGGCGGGCAAATGTAATAGGTTCGACGCATCAGTAAAAACGGCCCCTAATGCTTGCGGTATATGCGTATCTCGTAGAGATAATTATTCAATGTGTAAAACAACGTTTCGGGCTCAATAACGTGAAGTAATTGTAGCGAGCTATCGCTTTCTAATCGCTCCTTAGGGAGTTTCATCTCGTTGGGTCCAAAATGTCCGTCCCACACAATGACATCGCCCTCAACTGCATTTTCAACCTTGTCCAGGTTTTCAATCTTTGCAGTATCGAACGGATCGACGTCAAGCAACAAATTCAAATATGGGTGAGCTGTAAAAAACTTGGTCTCCTGAACATTGAAATTGCTCTGAAGAAACTCTGCTGCTATCGCATTCTGCTTCTCTTCCTCCCCCAACGCAGGGAAAATCATAATTTCCTGAAAAGAAAACAAACGAACTACAAAAGGACCGGCAATCACCAAGAATACAACCATCGACAACGTAATGCTCCTGGCGGCTCCCGAAAAACGTTCAAGCAGCCACTCAGTTGCCTTCCCGGCCATAAGGGCAATAGGCACGGCAATCACAAACATGACACGCCCCAATCCAAGCGAAGCCCACATGCCCTGCCACCATAGCACGGTATGCGCAAGGAAATATCCCCAAGCTGAACCTGCAATTAGCCATATCCAGACTTGATCTTGCAGGCTCCAACTGCGACTTTTCCAGATCTGCAGAGCAAGAGGAACTTCGCGCACTGTCTGAATAAGCCAAAGTAAATAGGAGATACCAAATAGCGGCACCGCGTACTGGAAGAAATGGTAGAAAGTGCCATGACCATACATATCAAATGTGGTATTCACATAGGGATTTGATTGAAAGATCCACAACGCCTTATCCGTGATAAAATACCCCAGCATATTAAAGGCAACACTTCCCGCCAATAACCACGGCATATAGCGCCAGCGAGCAGTGAATGCATAAAACAACATCACAAGAGCGACTATCACAAACCCTTCGCTTCGGGCAAAGGGCATAAAGCCGAGAACCACACTCGCCAAAATAAATCGCTCCCTCAATGCCATACGGATGTAATAAATCAAAAACAAGGAGCATATCATTTCGGTCAATGCCGAAATTCCATTACCCGCCACCACCGGAAGCCACAAAGCGATAAGAGCAACGAGCCACGGACGTTTTAGTTGTAGGTCTCGAGCAATACCAAACGCCCAAAATGCACCCAGAAAAATCAGGACAATGTTGGCTAGCACAACCGCGCGGAAACCAAACTGCGCGATTGGTGAAAACAAAATTGTAAACACGGGCTTGCCCCACTGATCTATCAACAAATAATCATGCTGCCAAGAATATTTCGAAATCTGATAATGCGTGATACTGTCAGCCCCACCATTGAACCCTGGGCTCATCAGGAAATTGATGACATAGAACACGGCAGCAGTCAGAAAAACAAGAAGTAGAGACCTGGTCGCAATTGATTTCATGCGGCAAAAGTAATTGCACGAATCCAAAGATGTAGTTTTGCGCATCTTCGAACCTATGTCAGCAACCACCTCTTCTTCCTCGCGGCTGCGGCCACTCGATGCCCTTCGCGGCATTGCCGCATTGGCGGTGGTGTTCTTTCACTTTACGCTGCACCACGAGGGCTATGAAAAGATTTTTCGTTTCGGTACAACCGGTGTCGATTTGTTTTTCATCATCAGTGGTTTTGTAATCTTCATGAGTCTTCAAAAGGCTGATAGTATGCGAACATTCATTGTCAATCGCTTTACGCGTCTATACCCCGCCTATTGGATGGGCGTCTTGTTTTCATTTGCCATCATCAGCATTCATTTCCACTACACACAGAAATACCCCATCGAAAGGCCGGTTGTTACCTTGTTGGGGAACCTCACTATGTTTCAGTATTACCTGGGGCTGCCCGATTTGGAAGGACCTTACTGGACGATGATTGTAGAGATGATTTTCTATGTGTTTATGGGATGCCTTTTCTTCTGCCGTCAACTGGGTCGCATCCATGCAATCGGAGCCACAATCTGCATTGCCCTGACGGCCGCAGCATTTACGGTCGACACAACCTACTGGGTAAAAGAGATTTTCATGAAGGTCCCTTTGCTCTATCACTTCCCCTTGTTCTTTGCCGGAATAATGTTCTATGGCAAATACACCCGCACGCTAGACAGTCGCATCTTCTTTGCAGGAATCGCCATTGCGTTCACAGCTCAAATGGCTCTTTTTCCTCATACCTGGCGGGCTTGCAAACACATGAGTCAGACCGAATACCTCGTGGTGCTGGCTCTTTTTTTCAGTGTATTCTTTCTATTCGTTTCAGGAAAACTCGAGCGAATTGCCAATCCGGTAACGCTGTTCTTCGGAAAAATCTCCTATCCGCTTTACCTCACCCATCAATACCTCAGCATCAATCTCATCATTCCATACTTTATGTGGAAGCATGAAATGACGCTCTGGCAAGCGTCATTGCTTATCGCTCTTCCTACAAGTATTGCTGTTGCGGCCGCAATTCATTACGTGGCTGAAGTAAAGGCGAGTAAATGGTTGAAGGAAAAACTTCAGCGCCAATAGACGCCCCTGGGATTTTAAGCTTGGGTCAGAAAATAATTCTACGAAATAAACTGAGCCATGGCCTTCTGTATGGATCGAGCCTCCGCTGCTGCAGCCTCTGCAAAATCAGGCCCTGATGAGGCGTACAGGATGCTGCGCGACGCATTTATAAGCAACCCAATGTCATCGTTCATGCCATGCCGCATCACGTCCTCCAAACTTCCGCCTTGTGCGCCCACTCCGGGAACCAATAGAAAATGATCAGGCACCACGTTGCGTATTTCAGCAAGCAATTCAGCGCGTGTTGCTCCCACAACATACATGGTGTTATCAGTAGTGCCCCACTGCGAGCACTTCTCCAAAACGTGGGTATAAACGGCCTTGCCCTCCGCTGATAGCGTTTCAAAATCGAACGCTCCTGCATTCGATGTCAGGGCCAGAACAATAGCCCATTTACCAGCATGGTTCAGGAATGGTTCAACAGAATCGCGGCCCATGTACGGTGCCACCGTCACACTATCAAATCCATAGGTGTCGAAAAACGTTTTGGCATAATAACCGGATGTATTGCCAATATCGCCTCGCTTGGCATCGGCGATGGTGAAATGATCTCTGCCGATGTAGTCGACTGTTTCAGCCAAAATATCCCACCCTTTCGGCCCCAACACTTCATAAAAGGCCAGGTTGGGCTTGTAAGCCACACAAAATTCACGTGTAGAATCAATGATGGCCTTGTTAAAACTCAGCACATCCATGCCCGCAGGTATTTTCGAGGGGTCTGTATCCAGTCCCACACAAAGACATGACTTCCTATTTCGAATGAGGTTCACAAGAGTCTTTCTATCCATGACGCAAATATGACGGCTACACCCTATTTTCGCGTCCCGAATTTTTACACAAGTCATGAAGATTCTTGTCTGCATTAGCAAAGCCCCCGACACTACTTCCAAAATTGCTTTTACCGACGGTGGAAGCAAATTCGATGAAAACGGTGTCCAGTTCATTGTGAACCCTTACGACGAATGGTATGCCCTTGTGCGCGCCCTCGAACTCAAGGAAACGATAGGTGGCACAGTCACCATCCTTTCTGTGGGTGGAGCCGACTACGAGCCCATCATTCGTAAAGCTTTAGCCATTGGCGCTGATGAAGCCGCGCGCATCGATGCTGCCGAAAGCGATTCGCTTTTTGTTGCCAAACAGATAGCTGCGTATGCCAACGGTAAAGGATTCGATATTATCTTCTGTGGGAAGGAAACCATCAATTACAATGGTTCTGTGGTACCGGGGATGGTTGCCGAATTGCTCGATTTACCATTTGTAAGCCTTGCTATGAAGCTCAACATGAATGGCAATGTGGCCACGATTGAGCGCGAGGTTGCAGGAGGCGAAGAGGTAATCGAAGTAAATACACCATTTGTGGTCAGCGCTGCGAAAGGCATGGCCGAACAACGCATTCCCAACATGCGCGGTATCATGGCTGCCCGCACCAAGCCGCTGGAAGTAGTTGCGGCTGCTGCGGCAGAAGCCGCGACATCGGTGAAGAGCTATTCATTGCCACCTGCCAAAAGCGGTTGCAAATACATTGATGCCGAAAATGCAGGAAGCCTCATTCAACTCTTACACGAAGAGGCAAAAGCAATCTAAGTACAACCCCTAGAATTCAAGAAAATGTCAGTTCTTATATACGCAGAAAATCACAACGGCAAATTCCCGAAGAGCGCTCTGGAAGCTGTAGGTTATGGCGCCGAAGTAGCAGCCATGCTGGGAACAGAGGCCATTGCCATTACCTGTGGAACCATCAATGGCGACGGAGGCCTTGGCAATGCCGGTGCTTCTAAAGTATGGGTAGCCAATGCAAACACAAGCGATTCGCAAGTGATGGGTAAACTCATCGTTGCCGCCACTGCCCAGGCCGGGGCAAACGTCATCATTTTCTCGCACGACGTAGCGGGTAAAATGATTGCACCACGCGTGGCTGCTCGTCTCGACGCCGGCCTCGTACCGGGCGCTACGGCATTACCAAGTGCCGACTTCGTGGTGCGCAAAAACGTGTTCAGTGGGAAGGCAATCGCCGATGTTGCCATGCACACAACAAATAAAGTTATAACTGTTCTCCCAAACTCATTGGGTATAAAAAACACAGGTGCAACAGCCGCTGTTGAAGCCTTTGCATTCGAAGCGGGCGCTTCTCGTATCACCGTAAAAGAAGTGAAAAACGAAAACAAGGACGGCGAAATTCCATTGCCGGAAGCAGAACTCGTAGTAAGTGCCGGCCGCGGCATGAAAGGTCCGGAGCACTGGGGCCCCATTGAAGAGCTTGCTAAAATTCTGGGCGCTACAACCGCCTGCTCACGTCCTGTAGCAGATATCGGATGGCGTCCTCACCACGAGCACGTTGGACAAACCGGTGTGACCATTCGTCCAAATCTCTATATAGCTGTAGGTATTAGCGGAGCCATTCAACACTTGGCTGGTGTAAACGGTAGCAAGACCATAGTGGTAATCAACAAAGATCCGGAAGCGCCTTTCTTTAAAGCAGCAGATTACGGAATTGTAGGTGATGCCTTTGAAGTATTGCCGAAAATCATAGAAGCGGCCAAAGCTTTCAAGGCAGCTCACTAATGAAAAACATCAGTTGTAAACCCAACTGCTTAGAACTATATTCGCTCAGAGAAAGCGAAACCAAGACCACCTGCAGAATTTCTGTTCTATGAACAAGAACAAAATCGAACTTCAAATAGCCAACATTCAGCCTAGCGGCAGCACAAGTGGTGCATACACCATGGTTCTAGCCGAAACCGATGGCATGCGCCGCCTGCCTATTGTTATTGGAGGAGTGGAAGCACAGGCAATTGCCATTGAGCTCGAAAAAATGACTCCGAGCAGACCGCTCACACACGACTTGTTTCGTAGTCTCTCCCATGCCTTCAATATCGAAGTGGAAGAGGTACTCATCTATAACCTGGTTGAGGGTATTTTCTTTGCCAAGCTCATCGCGACCCATAATGGTAGATCGGCAGAAATCGATGCACGTACAAGCGACGCAGTAGCTGTTGCCGTGAGATTCAACTGCCCCATCTATTGCTACGAGTTCATAATGGAAACGGCAGGCGTAAGCGGAGAAGAAGAATCAGGCATGCAACTCGAAGATCCTGATATCGATTTGGAGCGCATCGAGTCTGCTCCTGAAGAAAATATGAGTATCGATGAATTGAAGCGCCAACTCGATATTGCTTTAGCTAACGAAGAATACGAGAAGGCTTCGCAAATCCGCGACGAGATTAATAAGCGGGAAGGTGGGGAATAATCCCTATAGCTTAACTTAAATACTTTCAGCATAATTTTTACTTTCATGGCAAATTACCCCCATGAAAGTCCTGCTAGTACTAATCTTGTAGTTTATCGCTCTCATTACCCGCAACCAAATGATTACTGTTGCTTCCGAGAATCTCTTCTGAGTTTGAATTCAACCAATGATTCTATTCATCGGCCAGCTCATCAACTTTCGAACTGTGTTTACTCGCTGAACTTTAAAAGCGAGCATTCCGTTATTACAAAGCGGGTGATATTCAATCCTAATTTTTTTACCGCAGAAGCGCCGTAAAAACTACTTCCCATCCGATTAAAATCATTTACGACGCTCGGCCTCCAGCAAAATAACGCGCGGCTTCTCCCCTGCTATGTGCACATTTACTTCGTTGATGTCCTTACTAGGATGGGTAAGTGGTTGGAAAGGATTTAATGGCAATTTAGACCCTCAAAGCAACCCTATAAGTTAATTTGCGTTACAGTGGAATACATAATTTATGTAATAGATTTACTTACTTATGATTCGCAGCCTAACTCTTCTCATGCTAGTGCTTACCTGCGCATTTGCCACAGCCCAGGAAATGCCTATCAATGGTGCTGATATCACCCAGTGTGGAGGCTTTTTAGTTGATGATGGATTAAGCTCCTCCAATTACTCCAACAATCAGGATCAAACCGTTACTATTTGTGCATTAGCACCGGAAACTATCGTCAATCTCTACTTTACAGTGTGTGCATTAGGAGCAGGGGATTATCTGGAAATTTATGATGGGCCTGATACAGCATCCCCGCTGATAGGAACCTATTACGATACAGATTTACAAACAACGGACATTACTTCTACCAATGCCACTGGATGCCTTACTGTACATTTTTTTTCAGACAATGCAGCTGTCGGAAATTTTGGCGCTGAAATTTCATGTGGTCCACCGTGCGAGCGGCCATTTGCAGTGGTTAACACCAATCAGAATCCTTATCCTGTGTTGCTTTGTCCAGGCGAAGAGATCACCTTTGAGGGTGGCGCAAGTACCTTTTCTCCCGGCGCATCTTTGCAGAGTTTCGAATGGATTTTTGATGATGGCACCACCAATACAACAGACTGGCCCAACGTCACACACGCGTTCGACAATCCGGGAGTATATGAAGTGCAACTTATGTTGACGGACAATAACGATTGCAACAACAATAACTTAACCGACTATGTTATTCTGGTAAGTACTTATCCGGATTTCAGTCTTCTTTCACCCAATTTTGAATTATGCCAGGGTGGTGTAGAGTACCTCGGTGTCAATTATTTTATTCCGGATAGTATTTTCGGAAATGACAGCCTGAGCAGTTGGATAGATGTTCCCTACATACCTCTTCCCGATGTAGACTTCGGTGGTGCATTGTATATACCAGATGATCAGTCGGAGTGCTTCAGCAGTGAACTTACCTTTACAGGGTTCGACAATGGTTCGGTGATAGATGAAATTTCCGATTTCAATTATTTCTTCATCAATTTCGAGCACAGCTTTATGGGTGATTTAGTCATCACGTTTATTTGTCCTAACGGGCAGTCCATAGCTGTCCATCAGCAAAGCGGTAGCGGTACTTTTTTGGGAGAGCCCATAGATGATGAGTCGGGAGACCCCGGTGTAGGTTATGACTATTACTGGTCGCCCGACGCCACAAACGGAAGCTGGGCGGAGAACGCGGGTGCCACACTGCCTGCAGGCACCTATGAAAGCGAGCAGGGGTGGGACGTATTGCTCGGTTGTCCGTTAAATGGAACATGGACAGTGGAAGTGTGCGATATGTGGGCATTGGACGATGGTTATATCTTCGATTGGACTATGTCATTCGATCCGGAGTTGTACGGCGAGCTTTATACCTTCACTCCGGTTTATGGTTCAGATTGCGACAGCAGCTATTGGACAGGGCCATTCATTATTGATCAGGACGAGAACTGTGACTTCGTGGGGATTGAAATAAACACCACCGGACATTATGATTACACTTACACAGTCACCAACAACTTCGGTTGCACTTTTGATACCACCATTGCGGTAAATGTATATGTAGCTTCTCCCGTAACTGCGGGGCCAGACTTGGTTTTCAGTTGCGACCCTATTCAGTTGACAGGTGGAATAGATATTACCGCCGCACCGGATTGTGATAATGCAGCGGGTACTTACGATTATTGTCTTAGCAATAATGAGGACTGGATAGAAACAATTTGTCCCGATTTAGTGGGTGATGGTGTCACGGCTATGTCCATTGATTTTGTGAGTGGAGAAATTGGTGCGGGCGATCAGTTGTTTGTCTACGATGGCCCGTCTACCGGTTCGCCACTGCTAGCCGGCCCCATTTCGGGTGAATTAGCTGATTACTTTTTTACCTCAAACAATGCTGAGGGTTGTATAACCATTCTTGTGCAGATGGATGGAACTGGCTCGTGCACCTCGGGTGAATTTGCTCCAATTATGTATGACGTGGTTTGCGGAGATTCTGAAATACCCTACGTGTGGCAATGGACACCGGCTGCCAATCTGAGCAACGGCACCATCACCAACCCTATGTTAAACAGCTTGAGTGGCCCTACAGAATTTATTCTCTCCGGATATCCGCAAGGTTATCCCGGTTGTGTCAGTTCAGACACAATGCTAGTTAACCTAGATAGTAATTTACCCAATGCAGGTCTTGATGCTGAAATAAGCTTATGCCTCGGAGAGCCTGCCCTTAATATGATAGAGCAGCTTGGGGGAACACCAACCCCTGGTGGCACCTGGTACAACAGTGGTGGTATTTCTGTTATCGAAATTTTTGATTCCAGCATAGACCCAATGGGAGTGTATGAATATAGAGTATCACTGGATGGTTGTGTGTTCTCGGCCTTTCTGGATATCAGCATCAATGGGCCTGAAATTTTTGTAAGCAATGACACCACCGTGTGTTTAGGTGGGACTGCCATACTTCAAGCATGGACAGATCCGGCTAATACAGGGTTTGTAGATTTTTACTGGACAGATGGCGTGCAGGCTGCTGAAAATGTCATTAATCCATCGAATGAATTGACAATAGGTGTTTACGCATCAGATGGTAATTTGTGTGTTTCTGATACTGCTTATACTAACGTTACGATTTATGATGCACTCAGTCTAGAGTTGGAAAATGATTCTACCATTTGCCCCAATCTGATCGCACTAGCAGAGATAGATAACAATAGCGGTGGAGTAGCGCCTTACACCTTCATTTGGACTGCCAACGGTTTACCCATTGGCAATGGAATCAACATCCCCTTCCAAATGCAGGATGATGAAGTGGTCTTTTGTGCAACCATGACAGATGCATGCGAAACACCATCGGCGCAAGACTGCATGACAGTGGAAGTAGCCACTGCTATTGATATTATAATTGAACCCTTGTGGCAGGCCGATTGCTCGCCATTTACTGCCACAGTTAGTATACTTACAGATCAGTCTCTTTATAGCAGTGCATCCTGGCAATTCAGCAACGGCGCTTCATCTACGGCTTTACAGGAGGGGTCTGCTACATTTATGGACCCCGGTTTTTATGACCTAGAAATCAGTCTTCGAAATCAGTTTGGGTGTGTTTATACAGAAATATTCACCGACATTATACAGGTCTATACCGACCCTTATGCTGCTTGGAACGCCACACCGTTGTCTACAGATCTGCAAAACACGAATATCCAATTCACCAATTATTCTCAAGGTGATAGCCTTACCTATTCATGGGATTTTGGGGTGGCAGGAGGCGCAGACATCAGTGCACTGATGAATCCAAGCTTTGCCTTTCCAACTAATGCGGGCGATGAGTACATTGTAACACTTGGTGTAACCGATGCCAACAGCTGCTATGACGAAGTGCAAGGCCTCATAGACATCAACGATTTGTTTAATGTATGGGTACCTAACTCCTTTACTCCAAACAATGATGAAGTGAACGATGTCATTTTCGTTTCAGGTTCGGATATATCTGCAGATAACTTTGAGTGGATTATTTTCGACCGTTGGGGACAAGTCGTTTTTCGCAGCACTGACCCTCTTGTTCCATGGAAAGGCGAAATAAATGGAGGCGCTCATTTTGCCCAAGACGGAGTTTACAGCTACATCTTGAAAGTACATTCAGAAACACACATCGAAGAGATGACCTTTACCGGACATATTACTTTGGTGAGATAGGTGGTAGTTTTTTTTCTGAAGCTTTGCCTATCTGTTCACAGCCGTAACCACAGCATCAGGCTAAAGGGCTGCACATACTTAGAATGTTTATCCGCTAGCCTTGGGAACGCAAAGGCACGTTTCAGCTTGGCAATTCAACAGACGCGTTTGGCAGTGCGAAGATTGCCAACCTGAACAAACCCTCTGTTGCTAGCGAATGTGCTTCCTTCGATCTTTTTCAATTTAAAGATTGCTCAGCAAAAAGATGGAGCTGAGAATCAATGTCGATAGCTCGATTAATACAAAGCCGGCAAGTGTTCAACACTATTTTTCTTAATCGCAAACGCTCAGAAAAACCCTTTTTCTCTGAGACTCTGAGGTTAAAAGATTATTTGCGACGCTCGGCCTCGAGCAAAATAACGCGCGGCTTCTCCCCTGCTATGTGCACATACACTTCCTTGATATCCTTGCCCTGACGCGTCAGCGGATCAAAGCCGACCACCAATGTGGCAAACTCCCCCGGTAGTACGATATTCTTATCCAACGTCGGTGTAGTACAACCACACTCGGTTGTCACGCTGTCAATAACCATCGGAGCATTTCCATTGTTGCACAATAGAAACTCATGCTCCACAGCACCGCGTGTGGGAATAATGCCAAAGTCTACACAGGGCTCGCTCAACTCAAGCTCCGGTTTGCGAATGGTGGGCGGAATATTTACTACCTGCTCTATTTCAATTCGGCGCTCCAAACAGGCCGCACGATTGTAAATAGAACTGCGCTCATCACCCAAATTGTCACTCACGGTTTGGTCAGCCTTCAGCTCACCAAAGGGTAACAATACAACTTCCAACTTGGCGCCGTTGACAGCTTCGTCCTTCAGATAAGGATTGAACACACCGCTGCTGTCGGCCTTTAGATAATTGACCAAACTGGCCGTACGTCGTTTGGTCAGATTCAAGTTGTAATCGGTTTTGGCGCGCGGACTAGCGAAACCACGCACATACAAGCGAAAACTTCTGCCTGCATTCAGTTCTTCTAAAAGCGCATTTGCGAAACGATCCAAATCTTGAACTCCTTTGTCCACCTTCAAATCGAAGAAATCCTTGGTGATTTGCTCCTTATCCTCCTTCTGTTCTCCTTCGAGACCTTTGCTATTCTCCCGCATATACTCTTCCTTCAATCCTATGTAGGAACGGTAGGAATCCATGTAAGAAAGCGTAGTGGTCGTATCAAGCGTCTTTGGGTTAGGCTCGTCGTTGTGGAAGTAAAGCACGACAGGCAACTCGCGCATGAGGCGATCTAAAACCGTTTGCGTTGTGTCAATTTTTTTCTCCCCACAATCGACCACCGCACTAACAACATACAAATCGTTGCAGCAAGCAGATTCCGCTTTCAAACTGTCCGGTTTGTTCGAAGCGAAATAGAAATTACACCGGCCGTCAGGTTTAGATACCGATACGGAGGGAGAAAGCTCATTGAAAGTTGAGTTGTACGTCTTACCCATGTTGACCGGCTTTTCGAAAGACTCTCCTTTTCGATTGGCATAAAACAAATCATGCCCACCATATCCGTTGTGATAATCGCTCGAAAAGAACAAACGACCATCCCGATAAAAAGGGGTAATCTCATCTCCCTCGCTATTAACGCGCTTACCCGCATTTTTCGGCTTCTTCCATCCATTATCATTGACCGAATACCATATATCCATGCCGCCTTCTCCACCCGCTCTGTTGGAAACGAAAAACAAATACTCGACTCCATCTATCATAGCGAGGTGAGGCATTGTATTGATGGTTCCCTCGTCATTCAAAATGTCCATCACATAAGCCGTCACAATATGATCAACATCCCAACTACCTGTCATGAGCTGCGTGAAATACCCATTCACCTGACTGAAGTAAACACGATCATCGACCTGCGAGAAATTCGCCTGGGAACCTTCCACGTAGGGCATTCCAACAACTTCACGAATGTTTTGAAATGTAGGTGCGTTTGCCTCAGTTCTCACGCTGTCGATGAGCGCATCGGCCATTCGCACCCGCCACTTACCTTCCACGTATTCCGAATAATAAAAAGTTGTATGCATTTGAAGCGGTGCAAGCTCACTTGTACTTCCGATGATATTTTCAGGAAGTTTCGATTTCTTCCAAGAAATGCCGTAACAATCATCACCCATTACCGCCATGAGCAAACTATCCGGCTTATCTTGTCTGTCAAGGTTATTCAGCGCCCATTGCGACGCCTTCACCTCGTGTGTAGCAAGCTCCACCAATCGGCGCTCCGCTGTTGCCTTATACTTCTTGGTGAATTTCTTGAAATTACGCTGAGCGTCTTCATAGCGTCCCATCGTTTTTTCAAGCCAGGCTATATAGTATAGAGCATTGGGGTCAGACTTCCCCTCATCCATCAAATAGTTTTGTGTGTAAAGTTGATAGGCCATCGGAAAGTACTTCACTTCGCGGGCTGCATCGGCCAGTTTTCTTCGCAAACTAAATGAACTACTATCGAGCGCGTAGGCTTGCTTGTAATATCCAAAAGCTTCATCCCATGCGCTGCGTTCGAGCACAGCATTGTCGCCATACTTTTCATATTGGGCCGGCGACTGAGCTTGTAGAACCGAGGCAACGGAAGATGAAATCAAAAGAACTATCGTAGTGAGGAAACGGAATCTCATAATACCCTAAATATTGAAAGTCGGTTAAAGGTTATCGGTCAAAAACTGAGTCATACGTGTATACAAATGCAGACGCGTGTTTCCGCCTGAGATGCCATGATTCTTATTGGGATAAACGAACATATCAAATTGCTTGTTGGCAGCGACAAGTGCTGTTACCATGTCCATCGAATTCTGATAGTGCACGTTATCATCGGCACTACCATGCACCAGCAAGAACTTCCCCTTCAGGGACTTTACGAAATTGATGGGTGAATTATTTTCATAGCCACCGCTATTTTCCTGAGGCGTGCGCATGAAACGCTCAGTATAAATACTGTCATAATATTTCCAATTGGTAACAGGTGCTACAGCAATTCCTGCCTTGTATTGGTCTGCTCCCTTGGTCATGCACAACGACGTCATATAGCCGCCAAAGCTCCAACCCTGAATTCCGATGCGCGATGCATCGATAAACGCCTGTCCACCCAGATACTTCGCGAAATCAATGAAATCTTCCGTTTCCAGCTTACCCAAATTCATGTATGTACTGTGCTTGAACTGACGTCCGCGGTATTGTGTGCCGCGTGGGTCGCAACTCACAACGATGTATCCTTGCTGACAAAGAAGTTGATGCCACAAATAGCCGCGACCACCCCATGCATCCGTGACGGTGTTGCTACCGGGGCCTCCATAAATCGCAACCAACACCGGATATTTCTTGCTTGGATCAAAATTGCTTGGCTTCATCATCCAGCAATTCAAATCGACACCTGCCGTGTTCTTGAACGTGAAAAACTCCTTCTTGGTCAAGCCATACTTCTGCATACGCTCCTTCAATGAGGCGTTGTCTTTCAATACACGAGTCAACTTCCCTTTCGAATCATACAATCCGAAATCTGTTGGCGTATTGGCATCACTGTGCATGAGAATGTAGTATTTGAATCCCTTGCTGAATTCCGCGCTGTTGTTTCCCTTCTGCACACTCATGCGCACCGGCGCTTGGGGTTGCTTCTTAAAGTTCACAGAATAGACATGCTGTTCCATGGCACTTACCATACTCGAGGTGAAATAGGCGATCTGCGATGCTTCATCGATGCCATAAAAGTCAATGACGTCCCAGGCCCCCTTCGTGATTTGCTTTTTTACAGCACCCGCTGCATCAAACAAGTAGAGATGGTTGTATCCGTCGCGTTCACTTAACCAAATGAAACTGCCATCTGCCAGGAAAGTAAGCGCATCCGATACGTCAATGTAAGTTTCCGCCTGCTCTGTGTATATGACTTTCGTGGGAACTGTATTCAGACTTTTCGCCATCAAGTCGGTGAGCAAAAACTCCAGCTTGTTCTGATGTCTGTTCATGCGCATGGCACAAAGCTGATCGTTGTTCTTGGTCCACTCAATGCGCGGAATGTATTGATCGGTATTAGAACCTGTCTCCACTTTGCGACTTTGGCCAAGACCCAAATCATACACATACAAACTCACCGCGCTATTTGCCTCACCGGCCTTCGGGTATTTGAAGCGCTGTTGTTCGGGATAAAGCTCACCGAAGATGTCCATGGAAAACTCACGCACATTCGTTTCATCAAACCGCAAATACGCAATTCGATTGCCGACAGGGCTCCACTCAAAGCCCTTCACCAGCGCAAACTCTTCTTCGTAAACCCAGTCGGTAGCACCGTTGATGATTTTATTCTTCACACCATCGCGCGTTACCTGTGTTTCCAACATGCTGGCTATCTCCACCACAAACAGATTGTTGTCCCTCACAAAAGCCACGTGCTTGCCATCGGGCGACACTTCCGCGAGCATCTGCTTGCCCTTAGTGAAATCAGAAAGGGCAATAGTTTTCTTCGTCGCTATGTGATAGAGGTAATAATTCGCTAAAAAGCTGTAGCGATAAATTGGCTCCGACTCTGTTTGAATCAGCAAGTATTGCTCATCGCTATTAAACTCGTAGCCATCAAACGATTTTGTCGCATCTCCGAATATATCCTGTGCTGAAGCTACGGTGCTTACCTCGCTCCCGGTCACGTAGCTATACTTCACTATGCGTGTTCCGAATGCATCGCTTGGCTCGGTAGCCGTGTAATGAAGGCCATCGTTCATGCTGTTGAGTCCACCTACAAACTCACCCGAAAACTCACCACCACTCCAAATGAGCGCATTGGTCAAATTTTGCTGAGCACATAAGGGCAAAACAAAAAAGAAGAGCAGCACAAAGGCCGGTGACTTGAATTTCATAGAATTGGTTTGGTGTGCCGAAAATACGGCATTAGGATGGAATCCGAAAACCGACTTTTACCCAACTCCACGAATAGAAAACCCCTTTGCTCCGCTCAAATTCAACCCTTCCATCTTTCCACATTCCTTCGAATATACGAGCGTACAAAATTGAGGTCACCGGCATTGCGGACGATGCTTTCATGATAGCGCGATACCCACTCGAATTCGATTCCCTTGCGGCGTGCTTCGGCAGTTACAGCAGCCTTGAATCCACGAACAATCGAGGCCAGGTTGGTTGTTTGGGGGCGAAAGGCGTTTTTAGGGTGATTCAGAGCGTGAAGCAGTTCCTCGTTCGTTTGCAGCTTGGCACTGGGTGCGAGATGGCTGTTATGGTCATTCACACCTATGCGCAAAACGGCATGGAAATGATCTGGCATGACAACGAACTCTCCCAACCAGATGTTCATGTTCGGGCGAAGCTCCGGTGTTTGCTTCCATGACCTTTCAGCAAATTCGCCCAAAGTTGTCTTGTACATTACACCACCGCGTATCTCACCAAACGACCGTTTTCTGCCGCGTATGGTCATTGTCACAAAATAATAGCCTGCCCTGCTGTAATCCCATGTCTGCAAACGGCTTGAGTGATTGCTGTACAACTTCTGATACTTGCTCATACGATCTGATTTTTAGTTCAGAGCGCAACTTTAGCCAATCGCAAAAAAGAAAAGAGCCCGGAATTGGCATAAACGGAATACTTATGCCGGCAAGCTATGAGATATGCCAAGATCATCTAACTTCTCGCAAGGGGCGACCATGACCAAGCGAAGGCACCTCTGCTTCTCGCACAGCGCGACCATGACAAAACTGAGGGTACGGACGCACTGCAGTGCGTCCAAGACCACGGCCTCTCTCGAAGGGCGACCATGACCAAGCGAAGGCACCTCTGCCTCTCGCACAGCGCGACCATGACAAAAATGAGGGTA
>Ga0315906_10003602_pt1 | contig 20541 bp, 19 predicted proteins | sample LakEriMetagenome_4_FD_203526 | JGI IMG/M metagenome (GOLD analysis project Ga0315906, IMG submission 203526) | Freshwater fungal communities from buoy surface, Lake Erie, Ohio, United States - Buoy 2 MA122 | ecosystem: Environmental > Aquatic > Freshwater > Lake > Lake biofilm | place: USA...
TGAGCATCGAAAGAGGCATTGTTCGCGTTTGCATAAAAGAACGCTCCTGTTGGTGTACTACCACCAGAGAAGAATGTTCCTCGGGCTTCCAAGTATGCGGTAATCCACATTTTCCCATTGCAACTATACCGAAAATACAAGTCGGTGTTGTTGTCTTCAATTTGAAGCCAACGAATCCAATGTCCTGCATTATCGGCACGCAAACTTGCTGGCGAGCTTGAGTAAGTAGAAAGGTCAGTGAGTTTCACTACTTCCACTTTATGCGTATTCGTCGTGCTACTGTTGATTACGTGAATCCCCATAGCCTTGCTAGACGCTGAACTTCTAAAGCCGATGCCAACATGTGGGCTATTGGCATTTGCAATCAATGGTACAAAGTGCATTGTCACTTTGTAAGGGGCAGTTAACGCTTTGTAGCGTGCCCGAACATTGTAAGTTCCACTAGCCGGGGCTTTCAGAACTACTCCGCCTCTTGTCGTATCAATTGTTGCAGACCCCTGGTTTACCCAAGAAAAGTCGCCATCAATAGGTGGAGTCAAGTCTGGGAAAATCGGTCCAAAATGGTTCCAAGCAGCACCATCATCAATGGCAATTGTGCAACCATCCGACGCAATAAAGAATCGACCGCTCGAACCAGCAGATGGAATATTGGCATAAGTGTCCATTATTCTCGCATCAGCTAACCAAGCGTCAAAACCTTCTTTGGTGATTACTTGACTTACAAGTTCACCAATGTTGTGAGCCGCAGCACTTGTACCACCTTGACCCCGAGTGACAGTCAACGTATTACCAGATACGTTTGTCAGGGTCATCAATTCAATTACACCACTGGTTTCAACTGCGATTCGACCGGGCGACGAGAAGTTAGACCCGTCGCCAACGGTCAAAGTCGTTGCACCACTGGTAGCATTGGCAGTCAAGTAACTTTGTGCGAAATTCTTTGTTTGCTCAGCCATGTTACTCTTCTTTCCAACTTAGCAAGGAGAACTGATGAGCAGAGCCAGAGTTGGTATTGTTACGGCCATAAAACATGACCTTAGTTGGGTCGTTAGTCAAGTATGAAGTTTTTCCTTCACTGTAGACTTGCAACCAATCAATACCATTGTTACTAATTCGAAAAATCAAATTAGTGCTATCGTGTTCTACTTGCATGTAGCCAAAAGCGATTCCTGCATTGTTCAGGAAGCTGTAAGTTGGGGCACTGGTAAACGTCGTTGTATTAGCCCATCGGCAAACTTCTACATAGGAGAAGTCCACATCAAACACAATGTTGTGCATTGATACAAGACGACCACCAGTGGGGTCATAGAACCCCATGCCACAACTTTGATACGACAACGAAGACTGGTTGAATACAAAGTAACCAGTAACTTTGTATGGCGGAGTCTTCGATTTATGCAGAACTCGAAGGTTCACATTTGGGTTGTTATCGGCAGGGATATTGACAAAGATTCCACCGTAAGTGGAAACAGCCGTTGACGATCCCTGACTCAGCCAAGTGAAATCACCCAATACAGGTGGTGTGAATTTCTTCAAAGGTGCAAAATAATCGAGTGTTGAACCGTTGTCGCGTGTGAACAAATCAGCGTCGCTTGGCAAGTAAATCAATCCGCTTTTTGCAGCAGCAGGAACGCTTGCAAAAGTACCGCTTTGCGACAAGTCAGCCAGCATTTGGTTGACTGCACCGGCTGTCAAAGGGCCGGTAACAACCGCCAAATCGGAATGACTTGCAGCGGAAGTTCCTTCTTGTGCACGCGTCACGGTCAGAGTGTTTGTCGATCTAGCAGTCACCAACATGATTTCAGAGTCAATTAAGATTCTGAAATTACCAGTTGATGGAAACACAGAACCAGTTGTAACTACAACGGTTGTAGTGGAGTTATTGATTCCTCCATTCAATGTCGTACTAGCCAAGTTTGTCTGTGTTTCAAGTGCCATGATTAAAACTCTCTGTAGTGGAAAATTTCCATAAAGGCATCAGTGTCATTACTACATTGAACGCCAAATCCCACTTGGTCCATAGTATCGAAATTTGCCAAAGTAGTCGAATGGAACTGAAACCAATTGATTCCATCTTGACTGTAGGTACAAATTCGGAATGTACCATTATTGGCAATTCGGAAAAAGTAAGGCCAATTCAAAGTACCCATTCGTGGACTGTTTGCAACAGTCACGTAAGTGGAATCAAATGTTCCATTTCCAAGGTACTTATCCACCATCAAGTGGAGTTTGTCTGCGGCAGTAGCGTGATACACACAACCGTAATGGATATGTGCATCATTGGAAGCCCGCTTCCAGACCAAACCGCAACCGACAAAATCAGAAGGATGCACAAGCACCCGCATTCCTATTTCGATTGTGTAAGGCGTAGCAGGAGCAGTTTTCACCATTGCTCGCACAACACCGGTTGTGTCGGCAGGTACCTTGAGAATCCAAGAACTGCCGTCTTGAGTGAATGTTGCACTACCTTGCTGGAACCAAGAGAACCCAGAACTAAAAGTCGAGCTTGGCGGTGTAATCTTGTACAACGGTCCGTACTCTTCCCAAGCAGAACCATTATAACGTGACAGCAAAAAGCCATCAGTCGATTCGTAAATGGCTCCCGTTCGGGCAGAAGATGGGCGATTCGCATAGGTTCCAGAGCTATACATCTCTGCACGAATCGCATCCATCGCACCGTCTGTCAGTTCGTAATCAACATTCACACCACTTGCGTGCGATGCACCTGTTGTACCCTCCTGGCCACGAACCACAGTAAATGTTGTACTGGCTACACCAGTAACTCGCATCAGTTCATTACCGATTCGAATTCTAAATGTGCCAGATGTCGGAAAAGGTGTTGCACTGGCAACAACCAATGATGTTTGCGATGCGTCAATACTACCCGACAAGGTAGATCGTCCAGCACCGTTAATTAGCTGCTCCATTGGATGCTCCTAAAGAAAGTTACGGGGGTGGGATTTGAACCCACGTTGTTTGGCTTATGAGACCAAGCTGGGACCAGACTCCAGTCCACCCCGTAATAGCGGTCAATAGGGGAATCGAACCCCTTCTAGTTGTGCGACAGACAACTGTGCTAGCCGTTACACCAAAAGACCGTTAGGGTTGTATTCGACGCTCTCTCCGCCTAAAGGCAAGTGCTTTCGTTATACAACCCGAAAATTACGGGGCAACCTCAATGAGGTTGCCCCGTTTGATTACGCTACGAACACGGCACCGAGGTTGGTATCGAGCGTCTTGATACCCGCGAGGATATCGAGAGTCACGCGAGTACCTTGGGCCTTGCCGTCGTAGGTCATGACAACGCGAACGGACAGGCCGTTGTAGTTGACATTGGCCGACGCAGCACCGATTCCCTGGCGAGGCAGTTCCATCGGACGAGTCACGAGTGCAATCGCATTCTTGTGGAAGGCGAAGTTGTACTCACCCATCGGCGACAGGTTGACTTCATCTTCATCGGCAACAGCCACGGACAGCGAACGATCCAAGGTCAGACCGTAGCTGGGACCAGCGTAGGTGCTGACATTGATGATCGTGTAGACCGGGCTATTGGCCGTGTTGCTGAACGAAACCAGTTGGCCGATCTTCGGTGCAACCGTGAGACCGTCAACGATGATTTCCTTGTTGTACCCAGCCGCGTATCCGGCGGTGAGTTCAACAGCACCAGGGACAGTGAACGTCACGACAGCACTGTCAAGCACCGCACCCGAAAGAGCCGGTGTGAAAGTGATGCTCGTAGCCGTCGACTGGCCACCAGTCACAACGCGGTGCGGAACGCCCGAGCCGGCAACAGTGAACCACGTGTTGTTATCGAACAACGTGGTACCGGTCTTGAGGGCAAGAGTCGTCGCGCCAGCCGCAGCAGCCGCGTTGGTACGGTACGTCGCATCGACAGTCGGAGTCACGGCAACGCTGGACATGTGCTGAGACATGTACGTTCCGAATCCGTACTTGCGACCGATGTACGCGTTCGCGAGAGCCTGACCTTGGTCACCGACTTGGTTGGCCTGCGTGAAGATCGGCAGGTTCAAGAGAGTGGTTTCGGTCGAGGGAGTCAGAATCAGGTTACGTCCATCGACGTAAGCGAGGTTCCGATTCATGATCTCGCGAGTTCCGAGGATGCCGTCGATCGCGTTGTTGACGGTCAGGCCGTTCAGGGTACCGTAGGAATTACCCATGAAGTTACTGACTTGGCCGAGAACGACCTTGTCAATGGCCTGAGCGTGCGCCAACATGGCGGGACGCATGTACTCGGTGACCAAGTCCTTGAAGGACTTGCTGGCTTCCGCGTCGTAGATGACGAAGGTCACGTGGAACAACTGGTCGAGAACGACCGGTACGTTCGTGGCCACCGCATCTTGATCGGTCACGTTTTCCGTGCCGGTCTTGCGGATGGCAGTGAACTTGCTGGGCCGACGAGTGTTGACCGTGTCGCCGTAGGAGGCGATCAGCGGGCTAAAATCGCGGTGCACCAAGTTGGCTGCCACCATATTTTCCTCAAGGATGGCGAGCGATTCCTGTGCCCACATCTGAGGAACGTACGCGCTGTTGTCGTTCGAGTAAACGGTGCAAACAGCGACCGCTTGGAGGTAATTGAGAGTCTTCATGTTTTACAGACCTTCTTTCTTGCGCCACTCACGATATTGAGCGGGCGTCATTTCGGATGGATCGACACCCCTGCCACCGGGCCGTGTATTGGCTCCCACGCCAGCCTGTGCAGTAGTTTCAAACAAGTATCCATACTTGGGAATTTCTTTCATGCGTGCCACAACTTCCGGCACCGTCAAATCCGCGACGAATTCCTTCTTCTCTTTGTCAACATCCTTGAACTTGGTCTTGGGGACGAAATCGCCGGTCGGTTGACCAGATTCGTCCAAGACTTCAACGAGTCGCGTATTCGGCCCCAGAATAGCAATCAACGCGTCAGAATCGAATGCTTTGTGGGCTGCTGCCTCACTGGTAATCGCTTGCTTGATCTGAGACGTATGGAAGCGATTCTTCCACTGATCACGTTCGGCCGTGAGTTGCTCGGACGTGGCCTTAAGGTCCTTCTCAAGCTTTTCTTTTTCCTTGGCAGCGCGTTGTTCCTTCGTCAACACGCTATTTTGAAGCTCTTCGATCTTGGTCGTCAGATTCGTCCGTTCTTGATCAGAGAGGCTTTTGGACTTCTTCAATTGCTCAAGCTCAGCGACGTGCTTGTCAACTTGAGCCTTGTGCTTTCGACGGTCTTCCGCCAGCATTTTGTTCACTTGGTCTTGTGTGAACACCTGGTTCGGATTCGCTTTTGCGTCCGCTTCGGCTTTGGCTTTGGCAGCAGCTTCGGCTTCGGCAGCCTTGGCTTCCGCTTCCGCAGCCTTCGCGGCCTCGTCATCGCCTTCGTAAAACGTCGAAACGATCAGCCCAGGGAGGTAACGATTCTTCATTGCACACCTTTAGAAATCCCTACTATTTGTTGGGTGTAGGTTTCCCAGTTCCGCGTACTGGCACTTTACCAGTATCATTTTGAGTGGGGTCTTTCTGTTCCTTTTTCTCATTTTTACCAGCCAGTGGGTCACCACCCTGGTCTATGATTCCTCGGGCTTGTCCGTCTTGGACAGGATTCTTAGGAGCTTGAGCTTCCTGAATCCGTTTCAATCGCTTCTCATGGTCCTTTTCAGCTTTCTCGGCTTCACCCTCAGGGTAGCCGCGAAGGATAGAAGCTGTCCCATTGGACACCAATCCGTGTTCCACATCACTGGCAATCGTCACAGGATCGCTACAGAAACCAGGAGCGTCATCGATTTCCTTGTAAATCTTCTCCATCGTTTCTTTCGAACTCGACGCTGCAAGTAACGAGTTTGCCAATTTCTTGCCAACAGTCTTCTGGTACGTCACACTCGGTACAAGTGGCAGAAGTTTGCCCAACTGTTCCGATTCGGTACGGCGATCTTGTTCGGTCCGTAACGTATACGTCTCAGGATAGTTGACTGTCGCGACTTTGTTCTCTCCTTCGTAGTATGACCAAATTTCGGCTACTTTCCGTTCGCCGTTTTCAAGAGTCATACCAATGTAGCTAAGACCAGCTTCAAGAGAAGCTTCATCTTTTGCTTTCGATTCCGCCGATGCCATTCGTGGACCTTTAAGATTCGCAAGAGCAAGTCCGACAAGTTGTCGAATTTCTCCCTTGAGTTGGTCCTGTTTTTCCATCGAAGCGGTCATCGGTTCCGAAGAAGGGTGGATGAACTTCGGAGCTTCAACACCCTTCGGGTATCGGCGTCCCTTAGCGACACCCATCTTGACTTCTTCGGTTGTTGCTGCTGCAGCACCTTCCGCCGTACCATCTCCGACCGGTCGAAGATGCTGACTATTCATTCGTGGTTCGTACTGTTCGACGTAGAATGGGAAGTTAGCTTTCAGTGCATAGATCATATCGGCCGAAGCCAAGTTGAGCAATGCAATCTGATAATCCGCGATGTTCTTCATCAACGAATCGCTAATCTCAAACAACACGAACGGTACGATTGGAATGTTCAGGACTGTTGGGTCTTTGATCGGTTGATTATTCTTGTCAACCATATCTCCAGCAGCATTGTAGAAAGCGAAGTAGACCTTTCCGGCTTCCTTCCAGATTCGTCGATAACGCTCAACACAATTTATCGGGAAACCAAACTGATTATCATATTCGTAAATATGGTCTCTCAGTAAGACAGACTGAAACTGAGTAAGGTCATCAGTTTCATCAAGCTTCCAAGCTCGAATGTCTTCGGTAATGTAGGTGTAAAGATAAGGATGTTTGTGTGCCGAATCCGCCTGACTTTGTCCTACGTCACTTGGCATATCGACATACACCCCGACTTTACGCATCTTGAGCATTTCTTCAAGAACATTACATCCAATGTAGTAGTTCATCGAAGAGCCGCACAAATCGACACCACCGTTGCCACCCTCACAAGCTGCTTGATACTTCTTGCTGCCACCTTGCCGGCTCACATCGGCCATTCGCTGATAGATGGAGTTCTTCACTTCATCAAGAGCGGCCTTTGCAAAGGCAGGGCAATAAGAAATATCCCGACGCATCGTAAAATCATCAGGGTCTTCACGATTGGTAAATTGGCGGAGATACTTTCGGATGAAAGCGGTTCCGCTCTCATACGTGTATCTCCACTTTATCCATTCTTGAAGTTGTTGCTGGTAATCTGGATGCGTCAAATTACAAACATTTGCATTTGACATGTCATCTCCAGATTACTGGGTACTCTGCTTGAGTCCCAACTTGTTACCAACGGAAACATTGATTTGTTTCCCTTGCACCAGTTCTTTGAGTCCATTGGGCAACGCACCACTTAGGACTTCCCAATTTGAGGCATCCAAAACCTTAGCTCCAGTTTTCGGATTGTAGGTGATGCCCGCACCACAGGCGGAACAAGCGTGTGGATGGGAGCATTCACCCGCTTGTTCCGCCGATTCTACATGTCCGCAGTTTTTGCACTTAAACATGATTACCCCGAAACCGTGAGAGTGTCAGTGACGGTGAGCGTATCACCGTTGCCGACAGTTGCGTCTTGGTTCAACACCGTCTCGAAGATCATCGGGTCGGCTCCAGCAGCACTGAGTGCTGTGAAGAGACCCATGCGGTGAATGGCTGTCAACGTGCCCGTAATCGAGAACGCTTTTTGCAGCGTGAACGTCGCAGCACCAAAGGTATGGGCATACGTCGCCAACGCACGAGCAGCACCGTTGTTGGTGATTTCGCTCGTCAGCACAGTGTTCGATGCAGAAGCTGCCGACGAGTTTGTCGTCAACGCCATGAATCGAGCCGAAGCTGGTCCACCTGCTCCGATAATGAAAGAATCACCTGTTGTTGGTGTAGTACCAGTCGTGTCATCAGCCTCCCACCACTTATCAATCGTGATGACGTTTGTGGTATTGCTGATGATGTTGCCATACACCATCGGGTCGGTCGATGTATTTGGCGAAGCATAGACGCGAAGTCCAGCCAAACCAAGTTGTGGCGTTGCAAGATTGCTTGCAGTCCAGACCGAACCAGTACCAGTGATGCTCGTTGCAGAGACACCAGTGGAGATGTTTGAGGCAACAGTGTTACCAGCAGGAATAAACCCGCCGATTGCACCGCACAACCAGTCACGACCAATGTTTGTCAGCAAATTGTAGCTGACACCAAGGTCTTCGTAGGAACCATCCGCTCGGGTGATTCCTACATGGATTGCGTTCGGTCCCATTCGGACCTTACTGATGGCCGTTTGGGAACCCGATTTTTCACGCTGACGGAACATTGTAATCAATGCTCCATCGTTGTAGTGAACGATTCTATTCAGAATGTTCTTCAAGAACATGGTTTCTCCTAGATAGGTGTATCGAAAATATCTTGGCTCTGACCCATACCACACGCAAAAGGCAGAGCGATTTCGGCATAGTTCCGTGCATGTGCCAAGTGGTCTTCATCTCGTTCCTTCTTGATGTATTTTGCCACAGGGTTACCGTCCTGGTCTTTCTCGAAAACACGCACCAATGCTTTTAGGTGCTGTAGGTATTCAAGGTCCGTGTCCATTGGAAGCTCAATTCGTTTCGAGCGAAATCGTCCCAAGGACATATCGAGCCAAGAGGTTCGATCAACCGTGATGGTTGGCTCTGAGTTCCTGTCCGCATTCGGTACGTTAATCTGTTTCCCTTGGATACCTCGTCCATAGAAACACATCTTAACGTAACCCCAAAAACGTGAAGCAAATTCAAAAGCTTTACGTCTTTCAGGATTCGCGTCAACTACACAGAAGTTGACTTGAAACTCTCGCATCAACACATCAAGGTCTTCAAACTTTTGAACCTTACCCATCGTTACAACACGACAGAAAGATTCCAAGTTCAAGTCATTCTGAATGTGTTCGGGTGGATACCACAAATCGATTTCGTAGTGAATCCACTTACCAATATCGACACCCATTGTCGTGAAGCCGTTCTTAGATAGCTCTTTCTTCTTGTAGCTACCATAGCACTTCTTGATGGTTTCGTCATCAAGCTTGGCACCATCGACAGTATGAGCTAGGCCACCTTTTGAGTTCCAGTATTCTTGCTCAACAGCCGGGTTGTATTCCGATTCAATCGCAAACTTTGCCAATTCGTATGGCGATACTGTAGGCGAATACTGTTGATGAATGTAAAAGCCCCGTTCTTCACGGTCAGTATAGCTTGGCACCCATCGACCAGTTTGCAACCATTCTGACTTACCCTTATGGGGTAGCACGGCTTTACAGTGCAGACAAATCAAGTGGCTCTTTTCCAAGTCGGGATCAAACAGGTCTTTACCAGTGACCACCAAAGACTTAGGAAACTCCAGTTCAATGAACCGTGAGCAACTAGGACAGTTGAAGAAGAAATGCTCTTGTGTGGTTTTACCAAACAATTCATCAATTCCAAAGGTAGGAATCGTAGGCGTCGAAATCGCCCAAGCATTCTTTGTCAACTGACCGTCTTGACGAGCCATAGCCAGTGGAATGTTCTTCTCCACCATTTCGTCAACTTCGTCCAGAACCAAGAAGCCGACCGGAATCGACTTAAGTTGTGAACGACTTTTACTACCACGAATGTAAAGATTCGTAGGGCCGGCTCGTTTGTGTCCGATGTTCTTCACATCACTGAAAAGATTCTCCAGATGCGGCGACAGTTCCAAAGCCGGATCGAATCGTCCGGTAGAAAAGTCGCTCGCATCAGGAGTCTTTGAGGGCAGCACATACAGGCAATCAATCCGTTCGATATCAATCTTGAAGAACGTCAGATTGAGAACGGTTTCCGTGTAGCCCATCTGTGCAGACTTCTTACCCACATTCATCGGGGCTTGGGAGTCGTGCATCTCAACCAACCAAGGATGGTGTTTAAATCGCCACGGACCAGGGAAATCTTTACCACCAAGCACACGGTACTTTTCAGCCCATTGTGACGGTTTTGTAATTGTTTTCCGACTAAGCCCAGCAGCAATTCTATTGGCCATTTCCTTGAATAACGGGTGTTTCAGATTCGCCATGATTCATCTCTGTGATAACTCGCATGATGCGTTCGGAGACGCCAGCAATCTTGTCGGGAGGACAAACCTCTCCGATGATTTGAATGACGACATCGCCCATGAACATCATGTTTTGTTTGTTGACAAGTTGACCAGTAGCCAGCTCAAGTTTGTGGCAGCTAGCCACGAGTTTTTCGATCTTTACAACAAGATCAGAAATTTTACTGCTATAGAGCATGAGATCAGTGTCGGTATGACACTTATTCATGGTCTCTTCCAAGAGTAATCTTAGCACGCCAATTTCTTCGTGCAATGATTTCAACGAATCATTGTCAGCCAATTCGTTGATGCGATGTTGCCATTTATTGATTCTGTAGTTTCTTGCTTCTCTTTGTTCGGCAATCTTGTTACCGATTCCAAAGTGCAGCTTACAAAACTTTTGTCCTGGCACCGCTTGTATGTTACAAGGGCCATGAGCATTCAGACCCTGACAACATGTTGGATCATCGGGTTCTACCCGTATGAAAGAGGCTGCATCTTCAATTGCCATTTTTCACCATTGCGTTGAGATGTCCAGAGTAGCCACGTTTGGCACTGTAAAGGAAGGCTTGAGCGGCTCTCATGCCACCCACATAACCCTTCTTAAAATGCCAACTGTCAGTTCCGCATAAGCTAGGAAGAACTCTTACAAGCACACCATCGATAGTCTCGGCGGCATTGTAGTGCGTTTCTTTCACTCGATGGAAATGTCCCAATTTCCATTCGCGATGAGTCGTTCTGGCCCACTCGTGAGGCCATTGTCCGGCCATAATCGCTGGTAAAGAGCCGTGTTTCTCGTCACAACCGTGAGTATAACCCAAAAGATTCACACCGTATTCGATGTGTTTCCTTGGCATTTCACTCGCATCCACGGTTACACTTTTTGTGAACCGATAATGTGCCTCAAGCACTTTAATCAAATACCAACTTGTGTACCAGTCATGATTCCCAGGCACCCAAAGAATGTGTACTGGAGCAATTCCCATGAGCAAATCGCAAAGATTAATCAAGGCCCTTTGCCCGGTGGCAAAGATTTTGGCTAATCGGCCATCAACATCCTGCGGTGTACCGGCTGTTGTCGTGTTATTTGGTCCGTCAACGTGAAAAAAGTCCTGCCCAATGGGTAGAACGATCTTGTCGATGTTGAACCCGCGGCTCTTTTCGATTAATTCGTGAGCCGCATCAGAGTAAATCTGTTCCGCGATCTTGAGATCATAGTTCTCTCCGGTCTCGCGGCCCCATGCCAGCTTACCGAAGTGGTGATCCCAAATACTTATCTCAAGCAGGTAAGGATCAGCGTGTTTTTCGTAAAAGATTCTTTCGGTCCGTTGACTCGGAACCTGTGCAAGGAAGAGTTTCAAGCCCTCTTCAATGGTTACTGGCACTTTTCTTCGCAAAAAGACCTTAACTTGCCACAATTCTGTAGCGGCAAGCACCTTTTTGCCTTTGCGTTCAATCTTGGCAACACAGTCCCATTTGTTGATTACAAAGCGTTCGACTTCCCAAACCTTTGTATCAACGGCACTGGCCTTGAGAGCTTGTTCCAATGTCCGCACAGTTTTACTGTGCGAAGTGATTACTGCGACATCTTCCTTAACGTCGACCTCCAAGTTTTCCTTAACCCCAGCGACTGATTCCTTTCCGGCCTTCAACTTCTGACGAATCGAAGGGATTGTACGACCCAAACGCGATGCGATTTCCTTGTGCGTCATCTTTTGGTTGTTCAGGTTGTGTAAAATCGCTACTTGTTCAGGTGTCCAGAACATAAAAATCCCCAACTGAGGACGGAAAGACTACGGTCAACGCGACCGAATCATTCTTGGGGCGACATCCGCCAAGTACCCACCGTTGCGGGTCATTGGCGGATGTCCACCACAATTTCTACACGTATGTGTAGGGTTTGCAGTATGGTCCCAAGTCTCGCCACAACTGGTGCAGGTGTGAGTGTGGCCAACAGGATTCCTAGAAGTCTTTTGCACACCAACCCAAACTCGACCGTATGGACACGTTGCACATTCCTGGTAACCAGCAGTCAGCGGGTAGTAAACGTGCAAAATATCCAAACGAATTCGTTGTTTGGTTGCGGTTGGCGGGAAGTCCAGACGAACCAAAGCCCCATCCTTAGGCACTCCAACGATGTAACCAGGCTTTTCGCCTGTAATCGTTTTCAGTTCAATCAGCTTCCACATTGGACTTTCGATTTTCGGGGCACTTACAGCAAGTACCACGGCTTGGTTGTCTTTGATTGCTTTCTTGTAAACGGCGTCAAAGCTGTTACAAGAGATGCAATCGCAAGTGTCCTTTGTGCATTTGCAATCTTTGCAGTCGCAGTTCTGACACTCACAATGTAGCTTAACCGATTCGAAAGCCGACTTGGCAATGGAATCGAATTTCACTTGAGCGAAAGCATTCTTTGCTTGCTCGTCCTTCGACTGCCCAAAAGCAATCGAAGGAAAGAGAAGAAGTAGGAGAACTAGCTTTTTCACATCCAGCCCCCATCATTCAAGGAATCACCAACATCCATTTGATTCAGATTCGGTGCCCGAACAACTTGTGGACTCTTCGGCGATTCGAAGCACATGCACTGGTTCGGAGTTTGACAGACAATCATGCCCGTATTGAACATGATTGCGGGCATGAGAGTTTCAAGTTCTTGGTTCATGTCTTTACCCTCTTAAAGCCCCGTTACCGATTGCTCGATAACGGGGCTGAGTTTGGTTAGAAAATCCAGGGAACCCAGTCGGCTGGGAATCCTTCGACGAATGGCGAGTACGCGAACGTCTCACCTTGATTGCAGATGTATTGAAGTTCACCCTTCAATACCCAGAAGCCACCACCAGGCGCACCCGATGGACAGATACCGTGGACAAACCAGCCCCACGAGTTCTGAATGTAGAAGATTTCGCCAAGATCGGGGTGGTCCCAATAGGCGATAACGGCCATCTGGTGGTTCCAAGTGGTTACTCTCCGATTAAGGAGAACACCATTCTTCACCTGCGGCTTCATCGAGCCGCCCCAGTTGGATGCAATCGTCACGGCATACTTGTTGACAAGTGCGTCGCGAACTTGATCCGTTGTGCGGAGGTTCGCCGTACTCTTCACCAACTGCTTCTTGCCGAGTTCGATGTACTTGGAAGGGGCACCGTTGCGTCCCCAATCCTTCTCGACGTTACCCGGTTGATTCAGCGTCTTGCCGTCATCCGTGTAAGTAATCGTATTGGCGAGGCTCGGCTCATATCGGATGAACAAGGCACCGAATTTGGTAGCCGCTTCCGCAGCACCCGATCCAGTCGACCCGTCCGAGTTGCCTCTGATTCCTGCACAAACACGACTCTGAGCGTATCCATACGGCTCATAAATCTGTTCATACTTTTGTGTTGGATCGGCAAGGACCGTGTTCACCAAGGTGTAAGCCTCGGCACACTCTTTACCCTGACCAACACAGGAACCGATTGCTTGGTAGTTGGTAGGCTTGTCCTTACCAACTACCTGCCGGAAAGCATCCCAAAGGAACACCTTTTCGACGGCCTTGAATTGCCCGATGATCTTGAAGGCGGGCATCGCACCCATGATTGTGGCATGGGCGTTCTTTGTTTCCGTGGTTCGCACACCCGGCTCAATCCAGCCGGACTCAATGTGCTGTCCCTCGTTGGCTTGGGTGTACATTTACTTCACCTGTTTCAGAAGATTCGCAATCCGTTGCAGTTGCGGGACCAGTAGTTCCTTGTTCACTTGGGTTCCACCGTCACTTGGACTAATCGGGATGCCCGCAAGGGTCATCTCGTTTTGGATCAATTGTTGCACAGCAATCAGTTTCTTCGAGCAACCAAGTGTCTTGGCCACTTCGCTGAATGCCGTCCAGACTTGTCCGTAAGTTTTCAAATCGGCTCGCGTCTTGACAAACGTGCTTCCTTGTTCGTACAACGCGATCAATGCCTCAAGCTCAGTCTCCTTATCGCTTGAAGAGTCCGCGGCGTAGACGGCTTTCAGATTCTTGAGCAACTGTGCATCCGGACCCGGAGGCACAGGAATTGGTTTGATGTCGGGTGGCACAGGTACAGGAGCCGGACCACCGACTTGTACCACGCATGTTTTGGTAGTAATCTTGTCGTTCAACGTCGTGTTGGCGACAATGTAATAGGTTCCGTTTGTGTAGCTGAGGAGGCGAAGTTTGATTACCGTTGGGTCGGGATCGTACTCGCGGAAGATATCGAGATTATCGTTGGGCAAGGCAACGTAGTTCGTCGCTTTACCGTCCGATTTGATGGTCACAGACGCCATGCGTCCGTTTTTGACTTCGACTTTGTCTTCAATGGAAATCGTCTGGCCGAAGCTGATTCCTTGAAGGAGCAAAATCGCGATTAAGCTAAGAAAACTTTTCACCTTTTTCTCCCAAAAAATTCGTGTGTCGTTTTGTATACCCCTCTATGATAGGTGGTCCGATATGCCTATTTTTGTTTCACAAATTTTTTGGGCGTAAAACGTGAAAAAATATATCCGATTAACCCTGACTCATGACTCCCCGACCAATCGGGATTTTGTTAAGAAATGAACTAACCCTGACTCATGACTCCGCGATCAATCACCCTTTTTCTAACCCTGACTCATGACACCTTTTCCATTTGATTAACCATGAACCATGACTCTTTTCAGAATCGAACCATGTCTCTTTGAGGAATCGGTTCGCCGCAGATTTGAACCATGAACCTATGACACCTTTGCCGTAATCATCATGCACCACGATTAATCTTATCATTGGTCATGGGTCAGTGGTCATGATTAATTTTTTGGAATTTTTCCAGTGCAAAATACGATTGTTTGAAATGTGATTCCGACTCTGAATTTAACATTTGACCCCACCGGGGGTAGGGGTCTATAAAAATTTTCTAGGCGCGAAATAGTGTGGGGCGGCCGGCCAGGCGAAACCCCGTAGGCGACTTTGCCTAGGGGTTTTGACCCACCGGGGGTTATCGGGCTTTTCCCCTATGGGAAAATCGGTCCGCGTTTTTCAGTAGTGTACAAAAAAGCCACGTTCCGATGAACAAAATGAATAAAGCCATTTCCCTATTCGCTTTCTGGCGGACCAAACCGCCGTAAGATAACCGCGTTGAACCGTTCCCACAATTTCGCGCCCGCGTTCGCTGGCATACGTTGCCACAATTTCCAAACCGTTGCGTTTCGCTTGCTCATTGCGTTTCCCCGTGGCCGTTGTTCTTCCCGACAAGGAAAGATAGGGCGCGTTTCGCCCCTTGTCAAATGATAGAGACAGAAAACGGGGAAATAATTTCCAGAATTATTTCCGCCCGTGGCCGTGGCCCGTTATCGGGCCACGTTCAACGCCACGTTTAACCGTTCCATTTGAGCGAAAGAACGCTTGACAACGGAAGCGTTGCAAACGCTGGCGACGACGACGACGACGAACGCAAGAGACAGAAAGTAAGTTTTCATTTTGTTTCCCCGTGGCCCGTTGTTCTTCCCCGTTGAACTATGGGGCGCGTTTCGCCCCTTGTCAAATGATAGAGACAGAAAACGGGGAAATAATTTCCAGAATTATTTCCGCCCGTGGCCCGTGGCCCGTGGCCCGTGGCCCGTGGCCGTGGCCGTGGCCCGTGGCCGTGGCCCGTGGCCGTGGCCCGTGGCCCGTGGCCCGTGGCCGTGGCCGTGGCCCGTGGCCGTGGCCCGTGGCCGTGGCCCGTGGCCCGTGCGCAAGGGGAAACGGGCCACGGTTAGCGTTCCCGTGGCCCGTTCCCGTGGCCGATGAACGGGCCACGGTTAGCGTTCCCGTGGCCCGTGGCGTTTAGCGTTGTTCCGCCCGTTCCATCCGTTCCGCCCGTTCCCGCAAACGTCCTAAGCGTTTGCACAATTCGCCCGCGCTAATTCCCAGCGCGTCAGCTAGTTCGCGCTGGTTTGATGCGCCATGTTCCCGCATAGCTTCCGTAAGCGCGTCTAGTTCGGCATCATAGAAACGGTTAGCGTATCCGCGTTCCTTGTCTTCCCGCGCTTGCATCCTCATTTTGAGGATGTCTAACCGTTTCGCTTCCGCCCATTTTCTACGCTGGAAAGCGTTCCGCGCGTCGCGGACCGCGTTGCAAGTGTCGAATAGCTTGTTTCCCGTGGCGTATTTTTTCGCCCCGTCTTCCCGCGTTCCCGTGGCCCATAGAATGAACGCTTCTTGAATGATGTCTTCAATGTCACTGGCGACGAAGAACGCGGTTTGATGTTTGCTTGACGATGTTTTCCGCGCCTTCAATGTCGCGGGCGCATCCTCTTTCCCCGTGGCCGATGAACGCGGAGAAAAGATAAGACGTTTGGTGAGATAACGCAACGCGATGGTACGGGAAAAACTATCGTCTTCCCTTTCCCCGTGGCAAAACAACGCTTCGCACGTTGCTTGCCCGCGCGGTTTTTTGCTCACTTTCGCCCCGTTGCTCTTGCGCATCATCTTTCCGGTTTTTTCGTTCCGTTTCAAAATGATGTCATTCGCGATGTCGTCGGCGCGTTTCACTTTCGCCCCGTCAAGGAACGGATGCGCCTTTTCATGGGCGATACGTTCCTTGCGTTCCGCGTTCGTCAATGTCGGTTCAACGCGCCCCGTTCCTTCCCGCGTATCCGCATGAACGCGGGCCACGGGCGGAGCGATAATAACCGTTTTATCGCAATGAAGCGAAACGCGGTTAGTATGGGCGATAACGTCGATACGCGGAAAGATAACTTGCGTTATTTCCTTCCCCGTTGCTTCCGTTTCGCCCGTGGCCGTGGCCGTGGCGTTTAACCGTTCCATCGCGCCCGCGTCGTATCCTACGCTGGCGATGAATGCGGCGCGTTGTTCGCGGGCCAATTGGCGTTCCGCGTTTTCCCGTTGTTCCCGTTCCGTTTGGCGTTGTTCGTTCATGGCGTTTCCCCTTGCGTCGTTTCGCTCCGCGTTTTGCGTTGCGTTCCCGACACAAGAAAGATAGGGCGCGTTTCGCCCATTGTCCACTAGCAAGAGACAGAAAAGGCGAAAAAAATTTCCAAGATTCCATAACTCATTGCGGCGCAATGAGTTATGGCAATTTTTATTTTCCTGGAAATTATTCGCCCCGTTTCTGTCTCTTGCTTGTGTTCTCAGTCTTTTCCGCGAACGCGGGCCAGCTGGGAACGCAAGCAAGAGACAGAAACGGGAAAAATAATTTCTAGGAAATTATTCGCCCCGTTTCTGTCTCTTGCTTGTGAAGAGAGGGAAAACGATACAATACAATATCAGTGAAGTAATGTATGAAAATCATACAATACTCGACTGGTTTGGTAATGTATGAAAATCATACAATACTCGACTGGTTTGGTAAGGTATGGGCGTACACTGTACACTGGTATAGGTAGGGGTCGTTTTCCTCTAAGTATAAATGGGACCGGATCAAAAGCGTTTACAATTCCATTTTGGAATTGTGGAAATTGTTTGGTCCGTTTCTGTCTCTACTTAGTGAAGAGAGGAATAACTGCGAATAACTTCCGATTCTTAGGTGAGTACCCGCAAGGGTATCGCCGCAAGGTGAGCCGATCGGCCCATGCCTAAGAATTATGGAAATTATTCAAGGCGATTCTGTCTCTTCATTGCAGAGAAGAACGGTTTGGCTACGGGATTTCTCCCTTAAATGGGCGTGCGGGAAAGGCATACCTTAGACTTCAGAGCAAGTGGACCGATGGCGACTACATATGAACTACGCCATTCAACCCCACAGATGTTCACCTAAGCGAAGGCGGCACGTTGAATCCTTCCGCGTCAACCCCGGTTAGTAAGCTATAGTGGCTGAGTCTATCTATAGCGAGGACATGGGGCCAGTGGATAGCCTAGGCTGAATCAAGCCGAAAGACCAGCATACACCGCATGGGTATGCTAGAAAGCCTTGCCAGTAATGCCAAGCATATAGGATTACTTGGGGCTTTCCGTAATAGTCGGATATGAAATGGCTGTTTGTTTCATAACTGCCGATTATTGCGAGTGTACGGCGCTTCCGCCTAGTCCGCTTGACTTAGTGGCTTAGGGTATTCGCCCTCGCAATTCACTGACCCATGATTCTTTGAGTCATGGGTCACAAGGGGAGAATACCATGTTTCAAGTTACTGTGATTCGTCAAGATGAAAAGGTGACGCAAGTCATTGATGAAAGTTCCCTTCGCGGGTTTCTTGATTCTCTGGACCTGCGTTCACTGGTCGGATTGTCAGTGGAACAAGTGTCCACTGAAACGACCTGGACGGTCGAAGAGATTTTGGCGAGGGAGGGCTAACCTTCCCTCTAAGTATAAATGAGACCGGATCAAAAGCGTTTTCCGATTGGAAAGTGTCATTGGTCAGTGGTCAGTTGTAAACTAATAATCGAATCGGTTGATGCAAAGACCGATTGGATTCGGCGCGTAAAAATTCTTGTTCGATTCCGCTAGGGCGATTACCCCTAGCCACTAAGTTTTCCTGTCAGTTGAACGATTCCTTATGCTCTAGCATGTCGCTAGAGTATTCCGTTTCTTCCATCATGAAAGGCAAGTGTTACTATGGCAAGCGCTACCTCACACAGCACGAACGTCAAGGTCGGCGAAGTCTTCCATCATCGCGATTTCAACAAGGCTCGTCTCTCGGGGGAAACGAATCCCACGAAGGAAGCCGAGTTGCACAAGAGCATGGTGGCGGACGGCTGGCGCATGAACGGCGACGGTGTCCTCGAAGTCGTCAAGATCGACGACGCGTGGTTGAAGAAGGCCACGGAGATTCTGACGGAGCGTTGGAACAGTCTCAAGGAAGCGGCGAAAACCGATTCCAAGAAACTCTCCGCCCTCCACGTCTTCGAGGCGACGCGCACGAGCAAGGGCAAGCTGATTCTGCCCAAGTACATGGGCGTCTCGGGTAACACCCGTGACAAGCTCCTGGAACTGGGCGTCGTCGGCGACAAGCCCCTGCCGTCGGTCAACGTCGCGCGATACGATGCGGGTCTTCCGTTGATTACGGAGTACCCGGTCATCGTCGTCGAGTTCGAGAACTCGATGGAACGCATCATCGCCCAAGTCTTGGAGAACTCCGGCAAACTCACCGGCTTCTCCAAGATGACGGAAAAGGATTTCCTCCTCGCGGCGAAGGAGATTTACACCGAGTCGAAGAAGATTCGGAAAGGCTCCCTCAAGGGTGTCCAGAACGACATCCGCCGTGCGGTCGGCGAAACCTCGGGCCAGAAGCTCTACGGGATCATGGTCCTCGACGAGCGATTCCCCGAAGTGAAGCTGTTCCATCGCCTCACCGAACTGAAGCCGGAAGACACCGGTTTCCTGCGGTACGGACCGATTTCCGGCCCGGCCCTGCCCAACCTCGTCATGCGGTCGGACCCGACGGAACTCGCGAACGAGAACGTCAAACGCCGCACGAAGGGATTGGAGCAGTACGCTCCGATGACCGCCGAGAAGCTCGAAGAGTTCCTCGGCACTCCGAAGACGAACGCTCAGAAGATCATGTCGAAAGACAACATCGCCGCGTTCGACACGGAGTACCAGAACGACATCATCAAGGAAACCGCGAAAGCGATTTACCGGAACGATGTCGATTCGCTGAAGAAGTTCGAGGTCCAGGCCACGGTCTACAACACCGTGGCGTCCATCTGCACCCTCGGATTCGGCCCGGACATCGAGGAGATTCTCCTCAGCGTCACCAAGGCCCAAGACCCCAAGGTCGCCATCGCGTCCTTGAAGAAGGCCGTCAAGGTCTAAGTCCCAGCCCATAAGGGCAACCCGCCCACTATTCAAGCGGACTAGGCGGAATCGCCGTACACTAACCAAGGAGAAAGAGATGAGTCTGTTGCATAGTCTCCATAACCCCGAATTGATTAAAGCACCTGGAATGGTGTATGAGATTTGGGAAGATGGGGAGATTACCCTGACAAAGTCGGGTGATCTCTACGGAATGCGTGGACTGCACTGTATCGTACCGGGCAAGCAAGGCGTGAATGTCCCTCTCCCTGTCAAGCGAGGGAATCATTCCAGCATGGCTATCGCCGATACTGATATTGCGGTTGCTCGCAAATTGATTGTCGGCGACAATGACCCGTATGAGACTTGCTTGCCGGGTAAGAAATATGAAACCCAGCAAGAACTCTACGATGAAATTACTCGCCGGAACACGATTGCGATGAGCTAACCAGGGGCTTCCCAGTGGTCAAGCTGGGAAGACGGAAGTGCCGTACACTAACCAGAGGAATCAGAAATGGACATGAAGATACTTGCCACAGAAATCGAAAGATTGCGAGACAAGTTTGTCTTTGCCGAAGATGAGCCAGTGAACGAATCGCTAATGTCACAAGGCTATTGGCTGGCGTCACTGGCGTCATTGCAACAAGCAATTGCCCAAGCAAGAATCGGAGCTTGTCTCCAAGAAGAAGGAAAATAACCAGGGGCTTCCCAGTGGTATAACTGGGAAGACGGAAGCGCCGTGCAGTTAGGAATTGATGCGAAGCGGACGCGATGAAATAACCATCGTGAGAGACCGCCAGACCT
>Ga0315906_10003603_pt1 | contig 20533 bp, 18 predicted proteins | sample LakEriMetagenome_4_FD_203526 | JGI IMG/M metagenome (GOLD analysis project Ga0315906, IMG submission 203526) | Freshwater fungal communities from buoy surface, Lake Erie, Ohio, United States - Buoy 2 MA122 | ecosystem: Environmental > Aquatic > Freshwater > Lake > Lake biofilm | place: USA...
ATCGACCTGCCGGAGCTTGGCGACGATCTCCTCCGGCTTGTGCTTCTTCTGGGGCATTCCTTCATCCTCCAAATGGCTCGAAAACCATACCTCAGGGAGGACCACTTTTCAGGGGGCAGGCCACAGGGAGAAAACTATGTCCATGCAGGATACACGAGTCATCATTTTCGGTATCGGCTCGGTCTACACTTGCGGAATTGGCAGAACTCAGAGGTAGACAATTCGGTTCAGTTGGAAGAACCCGACCCAGCTGTTCGCAACCCAGTCGCTCCGTCCTATGCCTTAACCGCCCTCATGTCCTATCCCGTGCATCGCTTGGCGCGGGGTCATGCCGTAGTGACGACGGAACGCTGTCGAGAAATTCGCTGAATGTTCATAGCCGACCTCGAACGCGATTTGGGTGATTGAAAGCCGCCGCTCCTGCATGAGTTCTAGGGCACGCGCCATCCGCATCGCGGTGACAAATTCACCGATCGTCCGCCCATCTACGGCCTTGAATAGTCGCATTAGTCGCGAAGAAGAAGTGCCCAGCTCTGTCGCGAGATGCGCGGTTGGCGGAATCTGGTCCAGCCGCGCCACGACACGGGTTTTTGTTCGCTCGACCAGCTCAATCTCTCCCGGTCGGAAACGTGCGCCAGTACTATCCTGCAGCGCAGTTTGTTCGAAGAAAAGCCGCAAGATGTCATGGGCGCGGGACAGAAGGTGTAGACGCAGCGCGAAAGGGTCGGCAATTGGGTCGAAGAATGCCTCAGCAGCAAGCTTCATTTCCAGTGTCATGTCGGCTCGGAGAAAGGCAAAGCTATAGGATGAGCCTGACAGAAACGCCGCCACCGGTCCCGAGAATCTCTCAGGCAGAAAACCAAGTTCACCCGACAGATGGTCGCGGGTGCAAGAAATCGTGACCGATTTTTCGCGCGTGCCAGCAGCAAAGAGCTCTACTTTGCCCTCGCCCAAGGGCTGCAACAACGCCGAGCACATAGGGGGGGTGATGGGATAGGGTCCCTGATCCTGGCCGGTTCCAGCAATCGTACTAGGCCCTTCCAGCCGTAGATTGATCTTCATTGCCCCGCTGCTGTCATAGCGTTCCTCGACCGCTTCGCCGCGCTTCACCACAGCCCAGCTGGCAAACATACCCTCGGCAAGGCGTATTGTGTTGCGAAAACCTGATGCGCCACGGCCATAGGGCCGCGTCCGTACCAATGATGCCGCGCCAATCAAGCGCACATCCGCAACCTCGAAGGATTGCGGAGAGAACACCGATACGTTGAAGGAAGGGGTGTCTGTCATAACACCGACACCTTCCACCAGCGGCCGGAAATATCAAGCGATTGGTTTCGTCCTTCGTTCTAGTAGCGGGAAGACGCCGTTCTTTTCAAGTTACATGTGTTCCGGTGATCAGTGCCCCAACAGCCCTACCACATGAGGCATACCACGCTCATAAAACCGGCAAAGATTGACGGCGTCGATATTAGCGCCGCAGACCACAAATCCGATCCGCCCCCCAGCGAGTTGGCCGCGCAAGGGCCCGAGAGCTGCCGCCAAGACGGCACCCACTGCCGGTTCGACGGCAAGCCGCGCCTCTTCGGCCAAAAGTACAAGTCCTGCGCAAATCTGATCGTCAGTGACCGTCACGACCCGGTCGACATGAGCGGACGTCAGGGCAAAGCCCATCGGCAGCGCCATCGGCGGGGCTAAGCTGTCGGCGATGGTGTGGGTCTTTTCCAGCGTCACTGGATGACCTGCCCTCAAGCTTTGCGACATGCTGTCGGCGCCTTCCGGCTCGACCCCATAAACCTTGCAGGCGGGGTTCATGGCCTTAATCGCAGCGGCGACCCCGCTAATCAGCCCGCCGCCCCCCACCGCGACTACCACCGCCTCAAGGCCCGGCACATCTTGCAGAAACTCGATCCCCACGCCGGCGGTGCCCAGCGTGGTGTGAATCCCTTCGAACGGGTGAACGAAGGACCGCCCCTCGTCCCGTACCAGCCGTTCCGCCTCGGCAAAAGTTGGCGCGCCTGGATCACGCATCACAACTTCGGCCCCCTCGGCCCGGGCCCTGGCAATCCGCAGGGGGTTGGCAGTGTTCTGCATCACAACCTTGGCCGACAGGCCAAACTGGCGCGCCGCCCAAGCTGCTGCAATCGCGTGGTTGCCCGCACTGGCCGCCGTGATTCCCGCAGTTCGCCTTTCCTTCGGCAAGGCCGAAACAACCGACAGCGCCCCCCGAGCCTTGAAAGTGCCTGTGTGCTGAAAACACTCCAGTTTCGCCCAGAGTGCCGCGCCATCCAGGGCTTTCGTCAGCCGGTCAGAAGTCAGCCGCACGACAGGCGTACGCATAACATGAGCCGCCAGTTCGGCATGCCGCGCCTGCATGGCAGCCAGCGTAACGCCCGAGATATCAGCTTCGCTCATAGCCAATGTCCTTCATGATTTGCCGAAAGGTTTGCTGCCCGCGATGGAGAAGATAGGCCCGCCAGTCTGGGTCGGCGGGGGTGAAAAAGTCAACCAACGCCCGGCGGGCCGCGACAAGGTCGGGGTGTTCGCCATGGGTGCCATGAGCGCGGGTGGCACGATGCTCTGCTATCAGGCGGCGCAGGAATTCCTCTTGGCTGAGCGTGCCAACCTCGAGAACCGCGGCGAGAACCTCGGCAGTTGGGAAAAGCGACTGATAGCCGTCGGTTGAATGGCCGGTAACATCAATGAAACCGGGCGGCGGGTTGTCTCGGGGCGCCAAAACCCATGGACCGTAAAGCGCCCGCATCCTTGCCAAAGCGGCCCCTTTCTGCATGGCAATAATCGAGCCATAGCCATAGGGCCCGACACCGGTATGGTAATCCAGCGCATGGATACGCTTTGCGCCTTCCGCATGGGTCCGCATAATGGATTGCAGCAAGATACGCGCCCGTGTCGGGGCCTGCCCACCAAAGCCGATGCCCTGAGGATCGTCGTACTGCCCGCCAAGTGCGGCGGCATAGAGCGCGGCTATGCCATGGGCCTTGGCATAGGCGAAAATCTCGGCGTCTGCTTCGGCGATCTGCCCCGGTTCCGCATCAAAAGCGGCGCGCAAGGCCGTATAGCCCGGGGCGGGTTGCGGCAACGGGGTGGCGAAATCCATGAAGTTTCGACAAAGATCGACATTCTCTTCAGTATATCGCCGACCAAGAGCCGCGCCGATCGGATTGGCGGCATGGATCAGCACGATGGCAACGTCTTGCGGCAGATCCGCCAGTGCCCCGCTGCGCAGCAGATCAAGCTGGCAAGCCGTTCCCGCCCATTGTTCCGCCCCGTGGATTCCCGACGTCAAAAAGACAACGGTTTCTGCCTGATCAGGGCCCAGTCGCAGCACGCCGGTTTCAAGCCCTTCGATCATGGCACCCACAGGGTGAAAGCTTGCCAGCCCCGGCGCTGCCAGCGCTGCGGCGCGGAACCGCGCCATCAGGGCAAGCGTCTCATTGATCTGGGCGGTGGCAGTCATGTCTTGTCCTCGACCCGGTAATGGCGAGCGAAGGGTCGACTGAATTCGGCCCATGGTGAGGCGGAAATCCGGGCGCGATGCGCGTCGAAAGCTTCGGAATCGGCGAATGTCTCGTTCACGAGATAACGACCGGGCGTCGTTGTGTCGGGCCGGACGTCAAAGTGCTGGCAACCCGGCTCGGCAAGGCTTGCTGCCCGGTGCCGTTGAAGTTCTGCCGGGACCTGGTCGCGCAGAGCCTCGGGAACATCAAAGTGACCAGTGACGGTGACTGTCATTCGCTTACCCGATGCGCACCGCTGTGCGCCCTTTCAATTCGCCTGACAGCAGCCGCTCGGCGAGGGCTGGCAGGTCGGAGAAATCATGGCACTGGCCCAAACTGTGCAAGAGATCGCGGTCGAGATGCTGATCCAGAGCGTCCCAGGCGCGGGCGCGGCGCGCTTGGGGGACCATGACGGAATCGACACCCCGCAGCGTGACCCCACGCAGGATGAAGGGATAGACTGTGGAGGGCAGATCACCCCCACCTGCCATACCGCAACAGGCCACCACCCCATCGTATCGGGTCTGCGCTAAGGCCTGCGCAAGCGTCGCCCCGCCGACGACATCCACTGCCCCGGCCCAGCGCTCACGCGACAGCGCCTTGGCCCCGCCTTCGGACAGTTCGGCTCGGCTGATCACATCCGTTGCGCCCAGACTTTTCAAGAAGCCGGACTCGCTTTCGCGGCCTGTCACGGCGATGACCGGAAACCCCATCCGTGCCAGAAGTGCGACAGCGACCGAACCCACCCCGCCCGTCGCGCCCGTCACCAAAACCGCATCCGACCCGGGCTTCAATCCATGGTACTGAAGGGACTGGACACATAGCATAGCTGTGTATCCGGCAGTCCCGACCAGCATGGTTTCTTCAGCGGTAAAGCCCTTGGGGCAAGGCGTCAGCATGCTTTCGGGCAAAGACTGAAATTCGGCGTAACCGCCCCAGCGCGTTTCGGAAAGGCCCCAGCCGTTCACCAGAACTCCGTCCCCGGGCGAAAACTTCGGCGAGCGGCTGTCTGTCACAACGCCCACAAGGTCGATCCCCGGCACCATGGGAAAGCTTCGGATGATCGGCGCGCGGCCAGTAAGTGCCAGCGCATCCTTGTAATTCAGCCCGGAATGGGTGATCCGCACCAGCACATCGCCATCGGGCAGGTCCGTCAGACCGATGTCCTCGAAACCAACAGCATAGGTCTTGGCCCCTTCCGCACGCCGCACCATCAATGCGCGGAAACGGTCAGGTCGGCGGGCGGTCTGGCTAGTCATTGGCAAATGCTTTCGGGGTTCGTGGCGGAGCGCTGCAAGAGGGGCGTCCGCAGGACACGCAGCAAGGATCGACCCATCGGTGTGGTCGGCAATGAAAAGCCGCAAAGCAGCATCCGGCAGGACGACATGCCCCTCCGGAGCGAAGATCGGCAAGAGGACGCGGGGGCCATCCTCAAGGTCCACCAGCCCTACCACATAGGGCGCGCGGCGGGCCAGCGCCCCTGGTGCGGCGTGTATGACTGTTGCGGCATAGAGCTTGCCCTTTGCGGGCATGGTCTGAGGCGCGAAATTGCGCAGACCGCAGGAACACCGGGCAGGTTGTGGGAAATGCCGCAGCCCGCAGGCGCAGGCAAAGACCTGTGGCTCGCCCCGTCTAAGTGTTGCCTCGTGCACGGCAAGGCCAGGAGCTGGGAGGGGTTGAACCGGCCGGGGGCCGAAAAGTGCCAAACGTTGAAGGCCCGTGGTCATGCAGACACCCCTTGACGCAGGATATTGACCATTGCTCCGTTATACTTGCCGCTTTCGCAGGCCTGAAGCCCGCATTTTGCCCCCATGACCTGCCGCGCTCCAGCTTGACCAGTCACCTGAAGGAAAACTTCCATCAGATCGTAAAGCGCGGTCACCCCGGTGGGGTGGCCGCGAGAAAGAAGCCCGCCCGAGACATTTACCGGTCGCGCTCCACTGAGTGCGGTGACACCCTCGACGGCCAGTCGTCCGCCACCCCCGACCGGGGCAAGGCCAAGAGTTTCCAGACTAATCGCCTCGACCACCGTCATCGGGGCATAAAGCTCGAAAAGGTCAACGTCGTTCAACGACACACCAGCCTTGGCCAGCGCCCCGTCAGCAGCGCTGCGAAGGGAGACATAGGGCCACGCCGGGCCGGGTTGACCCGATGTCTGGAAAGCCCCGTCATGGGCAAAAGCAGAACCGGCAAGAACAGCATAGGGCCGTCCGGAGGCGCGGGCAAAGTCCAGATCGGCAAGCACGAGACAAGCCGCACCGTCACCGCGCGGGGCGACATCATAAAGACCCGCAGGCTCTACCACCGGACGGCCGGTCAACACTTCGGCTAGGGTCAGGCTTTCACGGAACTGCGACAGGGGGTTCAAAGCGGCATGACGGCGGTTCTTCACCGCAATCGCCGCAAGGTCCGCCCGCGTACCGTCGGTTTCGTGCAGCCAGCGCGCCGCATCCATCGCATACCAGGAGAGCGGGGTTGCCCCCGAGGGCGTCTGATAGCCAACATCACCGGTTGAGCGAATTGCCCCGTCCATCGCCAGCGCAGTTGTAATGCCGGTTTCCATCCAGACGCCAAGGGCCAGCGCCACCTTGGCGCGGCCTCGGGCGATCTCGGAGGCCGCGGCGTCGAAAGCAAGGCCGCCGATCCATCCGCCCGTGCCGCTTTCCACCACCTTGCCCGCAGCTGTGAAGCCCAGCCGTGCCGTGGCATAGGCTGAGAACAGCCTTTGTGCGGTGCCGGGGCCGGGTGAGGTAAAGCTCAGCGCCTCAACCTGCGCTGCGCTGACCCTGGCTTCTGACAGGGCCAGAGCCACGGCTTCGTCCAAAAGATCAAGGTCCGGCCGGCCGGTCTTGGCCTGCCAGCGGTCAATGGGGGTGGCCCCGGCGCCGATGATTGCGATCCCTGTCATGCTGTCAGCCTAAAGGCGGAACCCCTGAAACTCCACCGCTTGTCGCCTTGTATAGCTTTGCAACGCGGCAACGCCCCATTCCGTACCATAACCGGACTTGCCCGCCGGTTCGATCGGCAGCGCCATGCCGGTGCCCGCATCAATACCGGGCTGCGATTTCACCTTGATGTGACCCGCAACAACCTGTCGGCTCAGCGCATTGGCCCTGCCGATATCGCCCGTCCAGATCGTCGCCGCCAAGCCGTAACCGCCCGCGTTGGCCAAGGCCACGCCATCTTCGATCCAATCATAGGTGCCCATGGCCAGAACCGGACCGAAATATTCTTCGCGGAAAATCTCGGCCTCGGCCCCGGCGGCAATCAGGCTGATCCCCTGCAACAGCGGGTCCTTGCCACGGCCATCACGCAGCACCTGCCCACCCGCCTGCATGGCGCGGTCCACAGCATTCGTGATCCGGTTGGCATGGGTCAGCGAGGACAGCGGGCCATGGGTCGTTGCCGCCTCAAGCGCAGCCCCCGGCAGTGTGGCCGCAGCAGCAGCAGCCAGCGCTTCTCCGATCCTGCCTACCATGGCTTTCGGCACCACGATTTTGGAGCGGGCCGAGCAAAGCTGTCCGCTATTGGCAAAAGCCTCGGCAATCACGTCACGCGCCATGCCCTCGATATCGGTGATGTCGTCGCAGACCAGAATCGGGTTCTTGCCGCCCGCCTCGATGATTGCCGGGATCACCTGCGCGGCAGCCATCTGCGCCACTTCACGGCCAACACGGGTTGATCCCGTAAAGGCCAGCATGTCGACCCCCGCATGCGAGCACAGCGCCCTGCCGGTTTCGGCCCCGCCTGCCAAAGCGACATAAAGCCCGCGCGGCAGGCCTGCCTCTTCGGCAAGGGCGGCCAGCCGGATGGCCGAACGCGGTGCCTGATCGGAAGGTTTCAGCACAATAGCATTTCCCGCCGCAAGTGCCGGGGCAAACTTCATCGCGGCATTGATGGCCGGGTAGTTCCACGAGATCATCGCGCCCACCACCCCGTAGGGCCGGGGGTAAGAGACGGTCAGCGCCTCACGCACCGAAGGGATGACCTGCCCCGCCACCTTGTCGATGGCCCCGGCGTAATAGCGCAGGATGAAGGCGGTGACATGCGCCTCTTGAATGGCCACCGAAATCGGCTTGCCCATGTCGGTGCAATCCATCCGGCCCAGGGTTTCGGCGTCGCCCTCGATCTTCTTGGCGAATTCATAAAGGAAATGCTGGCGAACCAGCGGGGGCATGTCGGCCCATTGCATCTGCGCCCCGTGCGCAAGCCGAACCGCCTGATCCACTTGCGCGACCGAGGCGCTGGCAAAGCTGGTTGCCGCCCCTGACAAAGCCGGGCTGTCCCAGGCGATAACCGCTCCATCCCCGGCTGTTCGGCCACCGATATAGCTTTGGAATTCCTCTGCGGCGATGGTGTTCGTCATGACGTCACTCCCGAACTTCGGCGATGGCTTCGATCTCGACCAGCGCGCCGGGCACCATCAGATCAGCCCGCACCGTGGACCGCGCCGGTGTGGCCATACCGTTGAACGCCTCGGCATAGGCGCGGTTGAAGGCCGGAAAATCCTCCACTCGCGCCAGCCAGACCGTGGTCTTGACCACGTCCGACAGATCCAGATCGCGCTCGCGCAGAATGCGGGCGATGTGGCCAAGGCAGATCTGCGTCTGCTCGGCCACATCCTTGCCGGTGATCCGCATTTCGGGGCCAAATGGCAACTGGCCCGAGACAAAAATGAATCCTTTCGCCTCGCGCAGGACTGAGAAATGCGGGCGCAAACCTTCGACCGGGGGGGGCGCGTTGGCATCGGCACGCAAGGTCATCAACGGGTCTCCTTCGCAGCAGCTCGGATCAGATCAGCGGCCTTTTCGCCGATCATGATCGAGGCTGCATTTGTATTGGCGGAAATCAGGTTCGGCATGATCGAGGCATCAGCAACGCGCAGACCCTGAATGCCCTTGACGCAGAGATCAGGTGTCACGACCACCCTGTCATCATTCGCCGCCCCCATTCGGGCGGTGCCGACAGGGTGATACATCGGGAAAGCCATGGCGCGGACCGCAGCCCCCAGTGCCGCATCGCTTTGCAAATCGGCGCCCGGCAGACGTTCGGCCCCCGCGATTGCGGCAAAGCGGGGAGACGAAAAGATCTGACGCATCATCCGGATGCCCTTGACCAGGATTGCCACATCCTTGTCGCTGCCCAAAAGCTGATGGTCGATCACGGGCGGGGCGGCCGGTTCGGTCGATGCCAGCCGGATTTCCCCGCGCGCGCCGGGGCGGCAGGGGTTCACGGCTACCCCGCAGGCGCGTTCGCTCGCCAGTGTTGCACCGGCTGGGCCAAAGTCATAGGCGAAGGGGGTGAACTGGACTTGCAGATCAGGCAAGTGCAGGCCCGGATCGGTTTTCAGATAGCCGACGGCATGGGCGATTGAGGTCGTGGCCGCGCCGCGCCGAAGGAAAGCGAATTCCAGCGCATGGCGCAGGTAATCAAGTGGCCCGGTTTCGGCGTTCAGGGTTGTCATCGAGACATTGAGCGAGACGACAACTCCCGGATGTTCCTGCAGGTTCTGGCCAACGCCTGGCAAAGCGGAGTTCACCGCGATGCCCATCTGCGAAAGGTGATCGGGGTCACCGATCCCCGACAGCATCAGGATCTTCGGCGTGGCAATGGCCCCGGCGGACAAGATGACTTCTTTCCGCGCCCGCGCAAATTCAACTTTGCCCTTGTGGTGGAAGTGAACGCCCGTGGCACGCCCGGCGTCGATCTCGATCCGCTCGACCAAAGCGCGGGTCAGAACGGTGCAGCTTTGCCGAAAGGCCGCCCGGTGCAGATAGGCCCGCGCCGCCGAAGAGCGCAGCCCGCGCCGCTGGCTGGCCTGCGCCCGTCCCAGGCCCTCGGGTTGGTCGCTGTTCGGGTCGCGGCTTTCGGGAAACCCTGCCTCGCGTGCGGCCTCAAGGAAGACCTGCGTCACCTCACGCGGGGCGCGGATGTCGTCCACCCCCATAGGCCCGTCAGCGCCGTGAAACCTGTCCGCCCCGCGCCGGTTGCCTTCGGCCTTGCGGAAATAGGGCAGGACGTTCTGATAATCCCAGCCCGTTGCCCCTGCTTCAGCCCAGCCGTCATAGTCGCTTGGCAGGCCACGGATATAGACCATGCCGTTGATCGACGATCCCCCGCCCAGCACCTTGCCCGCCGGCCAGATATCGACACGCCCCTCGCGCGATGGATCAGGCGCGATCGGATAGCGCCAGTCATGCTTTTCATTACCGAACAGATGCATGTGCAGCGCCGGGATATGGATCAAGGGCGAGAGGTCCCAGCCCCCCGCCTCCAGCACCAGCACCGTGGCATCGCCACCCTCGGAAAGGCGGCCCGCAAGCGCCGATCCCGCCGACCCGGCACCGATCACGATATAGTCAAAGTCCAGGCTGGCCATGCCTTATACCTCCAGCCATTGCCGCCGGATGTCCTGGCGGCTGGAAAATTCCTGAGGCGTGCCTTCAAAGACGATCTCGCCATGCCCCATGACATAGATGCGGTCCGCCACCTCCAGCGCGATATCAAGCTTCTGTTCGACCAGAAGAATGGCCAGACCCTCGGCCTTCAGCTCCTGCAGGATGCGGCCGATTTCCTCGACGATCTTGGGTGCCAGCCCTTCGGTCGGCTCGTCGATCAGAACAAGGCGCGGGTTGGCCAGAAGCGCGCGGGCCATGGCCAGCATCTGCTGTTCGCCACCCGACAAGACACCGGCATCGGTGTCCATCCGCTCGGCAAGGTTCGAAAACCGCCCAAGGATGCGCTCCATCGTCCAGGCAGCACCCGGCCCGGGCCGGTTCCGCACCAGTGCGAGGTTTTCGGCCACCGTCAGACCCTGAAAGATCTCGCGGTGCTCGGGCACATAGCTGATCCCATGCCGGACCACCAGATGGGTGGGCAGCCCGGTCAGTTCAACACCTTCAAAGCGGATCGAACCCTTGGTCGCCACCTCACGCATCACCGATTTGATCAGGGTCGAACGCCCGACCCCGTTGCGCCCGACGAGGGCCACCACCTCGTGCGGGTTCACGGTCAGTGTGACGCCATGCAACACGTGGCTTTTGCCGTAAAAGGCGTGGAGGTCCGAAATCTCAAGCATGCCGGCCCCCCAGATAGGCTTCCTGCACGGCTGGGTTGGCGCGGATTTCCTGCGGCGTGCCGGTGGCAATGAACTTTCCCCGCACCAGAACAGAAACCCGGTCGGCCAGCGAAAAGACCACCCCCATGTCATGCTCGACGATGACCAGCGTCCGCCCCTCGGTCATGGCGCGTATCCCGGCGATGGCGCGGGCGGTTTCGTCCCGGCTCATCCCGGCGGTGGGCTCATCCAGAAGCACCACCTGCGGCTTGGCGGCGATGGTCATGGCGATCTCCAGCGCGCGCTGGTAGGCATAGGCAAGCTCGCCTGCCGCAACCTGCGCTTGAGGCTGAAGGTGCGAAAGCGCCAAAAGCTCGTCGATCCGGGCCTGCAGGGCGGGGTTGCGCCCGGGAAAGCGGAAGGGCGAGACGCCATAGCCAAAGCGGCGCAGAAGCGCGCGTTCCAGATTCTCGCGCACTGAAATGCCGGGAAACAGGTTTGAAATCTGAAAGCTCCGCCCCAATCCGCGCTGGGCCAGAACATGCGGCTCCAGCCCGTCTATACGCGCGCCATCCATCGTGACCTGCCCGCCCGAGGGGCGCATCCGCCCCGAGATCAGGTTGAAGAGGGTCGATTTCCCCGCCCCGTTCGGGCCGATCACCGCGTGGCGCTCGCCCTTTTCCACCCGCAGGTTTGCGCCGCGGATGATTTCGCTTTTCCCGAAACGCTTGGTCAGGTCATGCAGTTCAAGCATGTGGCACCTCCGCCCCAGCGGATTTCGTGGGCGGCACCAGATGTTTCGCCCCCCAGGCGCCCGCCGCGATCAGCGCAAGCGCAAGAAGCCAGTAGGTGGGCGAAGTCGCGTCGACCGACAGGCCCAGAACCGGCACGGCATCCCGCACCACCATTGCTTCCTGACTGCTCAACACGGTCGCCATTTCGACGGCAAGAATGGTTCCAAAGGCCAGCACCGCAACGGCCAGAGCCCGGCCAAGCAGCCTTCCCAGAACCTGAACTCTGGCCCCCGGCGCGCGGAAGGCCTGCGCAATGCCTTTGCCAATTCCGGCCAGACCATCCGGCGAAAAGATCAGAACCGCGCAGAAGACAAGGCCCAGGTACATCGGCCAAGACCCGGTGTAGCCGGGCAGGACTTTATCTAGTGCGGACAACAGGACCGCCCCCAGAATGGGTCCGTAGAACACTCGCGCTCCGCCGATGACGCACATGAACATCGCGAAGGCCGATGTCTTAAGCGAAAACTGTTCGACCGAGACCTGCTCGATGTTGATCGCATGAAGCGCCCCGGCAAGACCCGCAAAACCGCCCGCCAGAACCATCGCAACAAGCCGGATACGATAGGTGGACTGGCCGGAAAACCGCACCCTCTCTTCGTTCTCCCGCGTCGCGGCCGCCAGTTGCCCGAAGGCGGTGCGGGTCAGAAGCCACATTAGCCCTGCGGCAAGCGCGGTCCATGCCAGCACCAGCCAATAGGCCTGCCGTTGGGGGCCAAAGCTGACGAGACCGAGGAACGAGTCCTGGAACGCCCGGTCGATGCTGACACCGCTTTCCCCGCCAAAGATGGAATCGAAGTTGTCCACGGTCGAGACGGTCAGCGTCGCCAGCGCCATGGTGATCATCACAAAGGCCACCCCGGTTCGGCTTGCCAGAAACAGGCCGTAGATGAAGGCGGTCAACGCTCCTGCGGCAAAGGCAGGGATCGGCATGATCCAAAGCGGCAGACCCGCAAGCAGGCCCTCGCCCGCTGCGGCGTTCACCGCATGGCTGGCGGCAAAGGCACCGGCACCGAAAAAGACGGCATGACAAAAGGACAAAAGCCCTGTCTGGCCGAAGCTGATGTTGTAGCTCAGCGCCATGACCGTCCAGACCAGCATCTGTGTGGCAATCGACAGGGTCGCATTGGTCGGCGCGATCCAGGGAAGGGCCACGGGGAAGACAGCCAGAATGGCCAGCAGGGTAAGGCGGGGTGGAGAGAGGTTCATGTCACAGGTCCCTCTGCCCCATCAGCCCGCGCGGACGCAGCAGCAGCACCAGCAGCATCAGAAGATAGGGCAGCATCGGGGCGAAGGTGGTCGTGTTGATCGAGGCGATGTCGAACAGGAATGTGCCGCGCTCTTGCGGGCCGAAGAGGCTGTTCACCACCGGCTCCAGTGAGATGCGATAGGTCACGGCGGCGGTGTCGATCAGCCCCAAGACCAATGAGACGACCAGCGCCCCGATCAGGCTGCCCAGACCACCGACAACCACGACAACGAAGAGAAGAGTGATGATCCTCTCGGCCATAACCGGGTAAACCCCGATCATCGGGCCGGCCATTGCGCCCGCCAAACCTGCAACGGCCAGCCCAAGGCCGAAAACCAGATCGTGAATGTGGTCAAGGTCATAGCCCATGGCCCGCACCATCTGGGGCCGCGCCTGTGCCGCCGTCAGGATCAGCCCGACACGGCTAAAGCGCAAAAGCCCGTAGATCGCGACGAAGAGACCGGTTGCCACGGCAAGGATGAAAAAGCGGTAGATCGGAAAATCCAGACCGCCCAGATTGAACAGTGGCTCCAGCATGGCCCGTGGCGCGTGATAGGCCACGGCATAGCGCCCCCAGATCATCTGCACGCCTTCGGTGACCACCATCGCCGCGCCGAAGGTGATCAGAAGTTGGCGCACCTGATCCTGAATGCCGATCCGGAACAGGATCAACCTGCGGAACGCCACGCCCAAAAGCCCCAGTACCGCCGGTGCCAGAATCAAGCCGGGCACAAAGCCCAGCGTCACGGTGAACTGATAGCCGAGATAGGCACCCAGCATGTAAAAGCTGGCATGGGCAAAGTTGATGATCCCCATCAACCCGTAGACCAGCGTCAAACCGGCTGCGAGCATGAAGAGCAGCATCCCCGTCAATGCGCCGTTCAGAATGACAAAGGGCAAGACATCCATTGTGGTTCAGGCCTTCCGGAGCTGCGGATATTACAGAGCAGACTTGCGGCCCAACGAAGGGCCGCAAGCGATGTGACAGGCCGATTACTCACCGGTCAGGGTTTGTCGGTCATCTCGCAGCGGGTGGCCATCGCCATATCCTCGGCGGGGACCAGATAGCGCGTCTTCCAGCCAAAGCCCTTGTCGTCACCCTTGAACAACACGGTGTGCTTGGCTTCCTTGTCCACGCCCATCACGAAATACGGGATGATCAATTGATGATCTTCAGCGCGGACATAGCCGGTGCCACCGGCCGAAGCGATTTCGACCCCGCCGATATTCGCCATCACGTCCTTGGGTTCCGCCGAGCCTGCCTTGCCGATCGCGGCCACCAACCCGTCGACCATCATCCGGTAACGGTCGGTTCCATAGTTCGACTTGATGACCTCGCGGTATTCGACGTTCAGCTCTTCCAGAACCGCAACGCCGCCAGTATCATTCTCGTTATACTCGACCGGGTTCATCACGTCGGCAGCGATATAGCGGTCTGCACCCAAAGCACCCATGCTCGACGGGTCGTCGCCATAAAGCGTGGCGAACTTCGCCTTGAGGCCCGCATCAGTCGCCGCTTGGATGAAACCGATCAGATCGGGGCCGAAGTTGCCGGTCAGCACCACATCCGCCCCCGACGCCTGAATGCGCGCGATCAGCGGGGTGAAATCGGTAACCTGACCAAAGGGCGCCATCAATTCCGCCCCGACCAGTTCAAGCCCGGTTTCGCCCGCGCCGACCAGGCTTTTGAAGCCTTCGTCCACGGCATGGCCGAATTCGAAATCAGGGTTGATCATGAAGACCTTGGAGCCGAATTTTTCAGCCTTCATGCCTTCGACCAGCGCTTGCAGCTTCATCTCGACCGTCGGGTCAAAGACTGCCTGCCAAAAGGTGCAGTTCTCGTTCGAGATCTTGCTGTCCGTGGCCGAATGCACCAGGAACGCCATCTCGTTGCCCGGGTTGCGGTCGTTGTGCTTCTTGATGAACCCCTGCACTGCGGCCGCATGCTGCGGGCCGATCCCGTTGATCACGAAATCCACACCCTGATCGGCAGCTTGCTGCATCGCCTGGGCGGTCTTTTCGACGTCCCAGCCATTGTCGATACCGATCACTTCGAACGTCGTGCCGCCCAGAACCCCGCCCGCGGCGTTCACACGGTTGAAGATAAACTGGAAGCGCTCAAGGATATCGGCTCCATTGGCGGCCAGCGGGCCCGACAAGGGCTCGATGATCGCCACCTTGATCGTGTCTTCCGCAAAGGCCGCCGCCGAGGTCAGGGCTGCAAGCCCCATTGCCAGAGCGGTTGTTGTCAGAAATTTCATCTTGTCCTCCCCATCGTCGCCCCTTCAGGGGCTGTTCAGAAATCGAAACTCAGGTTTCAACTATGACAGAGGCGCACTGAACTACTTTTTGCGCCCTGCCCAAAATCTTTGCCAGCCGCGCGATGCCGTGGGACTATAGGTCTTCGAATGTCACAGCGCTTTGTGGCCGCTGGTCGATGACGCAGCGGATTATGTCAGGCCGCGCATAATGGCCGGCACTGTCCATCACCATTTTCAAAGCGTCAATCTGGGCAAAATCGACCTCACCATGCACCACTTCCTCGCGGTTCGGATCGGCCTGCACCACCCAGTTGCCCCGGCAGTCGATGACACCCGAAAGCCCGCCTCCGGGGGCAAGCAGATCGGTGCTGCCGCCGCCGCCCAAGGCCGCGATCATTTCGGGCGTGTTGATCGCAGTGACATTGACCACAAAGCACTGGCCCTCAAAGGCATAATGGCGCACGGCCCGGTCGATGTTGCCTTCGATCCCCTGAATGCCACCCGGCCACATGGCGACATGGATCTCTTCGCCGCGCCCCTGCAAGGCATAGCGGTACAAGGCATTGGTATGCTCAAAGCAGATCAAGCCGCCAAGCCGACCGATCGCGGTCTCGTAAAGCGGAAAGTCGCGGCCATCGCCCATGCCCCAGACCATCCGCTCGTGATGGGTCGGCATGACCTTGCGGCGGTGACCCAACCGGCCTTCGGGGCCAAAGAAGGCCTGCGTGTTATAGGCCGTGCCGCCCTGACGTTCAGTCAGGCCCATGACGATGTGAATGCGGTGCTGCCGCGCTGCCGCTTCCAGCGCGGCCATCTCCGGCCCGTCAAGCGTTGCCGCTTCGGCCAGAAAGCCCGCCTTGAACTTGCGCGCGGACTGCGGGTCGATGTGTAAGGTCCAGAAGGGATATCCGGTCAGAAACACCTCGGGGAAGGCGATCAGATGCGACCCGGCCCGCGCCGCCTCGGCAATGGCGGTCAGGGCCTTGTCCAGCGTGGCGGACTTGCCTTCCGGCGCCGGGGCCAGTTGTGCTGCACTGAGAATGACTTTGCGGTGGCTTGCTGGGCTCATTTCTGCGGCTCCTTCAGGATTTCGCGGTGTTCTTCCTGCAGCAGACGCTTGCGTATCTTGCCAGTGTCTTCCCGCGGCAAGCAGTCCACGAAAAGGATCTTCCTCGGCAGCTTGAAGCCCGCAAGCCTTTCGCGCAAGCCTGTCAGAAGGGCGGCCTCGCTTGGATTAAGGCCGGAAATCGGCTCAACCAGCGCAATGACCCCTTCGCCCAATTCGGCCATCGGCACACCGATGACAGCGCAGTCGGCAATCCCCGGCAGCGCCATCATCTCTTTCTCGATCTCGGCGGGATAGATGTTCACCCCGCCCGAGATCACTACGTCCGAGGAACGGTCGGTAAGATAAACAAACCCTTCGGCATCGACATGACCGATATCGCCCAAGGCAACATAGCCCGGCCAGCCGGTTACGTCCTTGGCCCCGGGCCGCCCGTGATAGTCGAAGTTCCGGGTCGAATCCGAGGCACAAATCAGCCGCCCGGTCGCGCCTACCGGCAATTCCGTCCCACCTCCGTCAATGACCCGAACCTCGGTCTCGCCAAGCGCTCGCCCAACGGAGCCAGGATGGGCCAGCCAGTCGCCCGCCGCAATTCCGGTTATGACTCCCGTTTCCGTCCCGGCATAGTACTCGCAGATTACCGCGCCCCACCACGCAATCATCGACCGTTTGACCTCGGGCGGACAGGGCGCCGCACCGTGGCAGATGGCACGCAGCGAGGCGGAACTGAAAGCGTTTCGAGTTGTCTCAGCTAAGGCCAGCAGCCGCGAAAACATCGTGGGTACGAAATGGGCGTGGCTGACACGATGGCGTGTGATCAGGTCCAGCGCAGTTCCGGCGTCGAAGCGCGGCATTAACACCAGATCATGCCCCATGCCCCAAGCATAAAGCGCATGGGCATTGGGGGCCGAATGGTAAAGCGGACCCGGGGCCAGCGTGACTGCCCCCGGCTTGGCTCCCAGAAGCCCGAAGCCTTCCAGCGTCCGCCCCTTGACGCGCGCTGCCTGCTCATCTGAAAGGGGCGCACGGACCACACCCTTGGGCTTGCCGGTTGTGCCTGAGGTGTAGAAAACCCCGCCCCGATGACCGGGCAATGGGTTCCCCGTCACTGGCTCGTGTGCAGCTAGGGTCGTCTTCCAGTCATGCCAGTTCCCAGATGCATCGTTGCCGCATTCCTTCGGATAGGCCGCCACAACCTCTGGCGGGGTCGGCACCGACATTACCGGCAGATCGGCGCGATTGGACAACCCGTTTTTGTATAGAAGGTGGCTATGCCCGATCAACGCCTTGGCTGCGCTGTCTTGCAGGATATAGTCCAACTCGGCGCGGGTCAGATGCCAGTTGAGCGGCAGGGAATAGGCCCCAATCAGCGCGCATGCGCGCGGCAAGACCAGATAGGGGAAGTCGTTCCAAGCCAGAATCGCCACGACATCGCCTGCCCCAACGTCCTGCCGCTTCAGCCACGTAGCCAGCCGCCGCGCTTCATCTTCGATCTCGGAATTCGAGACCGCCCTGTTACTGCTAATGGCAAGTTGCATCGTGTCTCCAGTCAGTCCAAACCATGTTAGGCGCAAACCCGCGTGAGTCTTTTTGTGCATTAGCAAAAGCCTTTGCGAAGCAAGCCGAGTGGCATTGTGGCCCTCGACGAGTCTTGACCACGCTCAAACAATGTTACCACCGTGCTACTGTGTGCAACGTCTTGGGGGAACACATGCAAGCCTCGCCAAATTCCGCTCTGCTTCTTTTTCCGCTCGGGGGGCAAAGTGCTAGTTTTGCATCTTTACTTGATTGGTGGATCACATATGGCAATCTTATCGTCAGCTTGTCTGACGATTTTCCGGAAGCGGTTCCCTTGTTGAATGGCCGCTTTATCCAACTGACGAATGAGACAGAGAACCTGTTTTTTGCGAGTAGTCTGCTTTCACACCTTCACAGGACGTCTACCAAGCGACTTTATTTTCTCGGTCTGGATGTATTTGGTCGGATGGAAACAACAATCCGGGTGGCCCACAGCCTGTCATATGATCCCGTCCTTTTTTGGGATTCGAAGCATTTTGGCCCAATTGCCCCCTCTGATTACTCCAGGCTCGCTCGGTATTGTGAGCCAGTAAGAATAGAGGATTTTCTGCAGGTCGTACAAAATGGATGGACGGATTTCTCAGCTGAACCGGTGAAAATATCTTGCTTCAGTTCCAAAGGCTGACTTTGCCTCCGACCCATCTTGAGGCTTGTAAGAGCATTAAGACGTATAATTAGCACTTTTCTTGCACCGATTATGTCTTCGAGTACATTGACATTTTTCATAACCCGAAGCGCAAGCACACGAACAACGGCACGCCGTTGCCCGTTGACTTCGAAATCAGACTGAAGAAACTGAACGAGGCAGGTGTCTAGGAAACCAGGGGCACCTCAAACAAAGCAGTGCGATATTGGCAGACTACGGCGGTTGTGTGCCCCCGCAACCAAAAAATAATACAACGATAACATATGCATAGGCCTCCCTCGCGGGAGGCTTCGTCATTTGGTGCCACAGGAAATTGTCGCGTTCGTTGCGGCGTTAAGATGTCGCTTGGCGGTGACCTGAGAGGCACTGCGCCATAAACAAGAGCCACAAAGCTGACGGTAGGTGGCGGAATCCATCCGCACTGCATGAGCGTTAGCTCATCCGCAAGCGATTGTTGGTGCCTAGTTATCCAACTACGGGTCCCCTCGGACCAAATGACCTCGCAACTTGGACCAAGGCCCACCCCCCGCGGGGGCTGAAACGGCCCTGCCTTCCAAGACAACGGCCACGTAACTTGGTTTAGAAAAGGCTAACGCAGGCAATTCTATTCGGTTGGAAGAACCGGACCCTGCGGTTGGCAACTCATTCCCTCCGCCATCACGTACAATTTCGAATAACTCCGCTGGAGCCCGCACTATCCTGCAGGGTCTGGCAAATATGACCGGATACAGGGGAGGCAAAAGCTGCCTCTGTCCGCGTGGCAACCATGTCATTGACGAACAAGCCCACAGATCTGCGAAAAGTCAGATGCCGTCATCCAGGCGCGCCCTTGAGATGTGGTGGTTCTTCGAGCAAAGTGGATTGGGCAAGCCGCAATGACGTCCCTGGATGTCGCATGGCACCCCTTTTCCAATGGCAGAACACCCGATGAGCACACTCCTCCAAACCGATGCACTGGACTTGGCCGCTCGGATCGCCAGACGAGACCTCTCCGTGCGTGAGGCGACGGAGTCTGCGATTGCGTCCATTGAAAGGCAAAACCCAACGCTGAATGCGGTTGTGGCTGAGCGGTTTGATGCCGCGCGGGCTGAGGCGGACGAGATGGACCGCGACCGACCCGAACAGCTGCCGCCGCTTTGGGGCGTGCCGTTCCTGCTTAAGGATGTGAACCTGTATTCGTCGGTGCTGCCTACCCGCTTTGCCTCGCGCTTCTTTGCGAGTGCGCAGCCAAGAGGTGACAGCGCGATGGTTCGCCGTTGGCGCGAGGGTGGGCTTGTCGTTCTGGGTACGACAAACACCCCGGAGTTCGCGGGCGATTTCACGACCGAGCCGTTGTTCTACGGGACATGCCGAAATCCGTGGAACGTTGGGGTAACGGTCGGTGGCTCCAGCGGCGGCGCGGGTGCTGCCGTTGCCAGCGGCATGGTTCCCTTGGCGCACGGCACCGATCTGGGCGGATCGATCCGTATTCCTGCCGCCTGCTGCGGGGTGTTTGGATTCAAACCCTCTGTCGGGTTAAATCCGTTAGGGCCGTGGTGGGACGAAATCGCTGGAGGTCTGGATTCCGATCACGTCCTGTCCCGGTCCGTGCGCGACAGTGCTGCGGCACTCGATCTGACCGCAGGTCCGGACTGTGGGACGCGGAACGGACGTCTGGCACCAACGGGTGGCTTTCTGAAGGGATTGGACACAGCGACTGGTCCTTTGCGTATCGGATTGGCGACGAAGACTGCATACCGGCAGTCCGCCGGTGCCGCGCAAGTTGCGGCGGCCGAGAAGGTGGCCCACCTCCTAGACGCGATGGGGCATGTCGTGGTGCCCTATGAGTTCCCGGTTGAAGCGCAGTTTGGCGCGTGGTTTGACTCGCTCTGGATCGTCGAAGTCCTTCATCTGGTGGAGGAGCGCGCGCGCGAGCTTGGGCGCCAACCCGAACGCGACGAATTGGAGCCGATGACTTGGGCCTATATCGACCAGGCAAGGCGGCTTTCCGCTCTTGATCTGCTGGAAGCCCGCGTGAACATGACCACAGTGGCGCAGGCAATTGGACGTTCGATGAATGAGATCGATCTGGTACTGACGCCCGCATTGGGCGAAGATCCTGCGCCATTGAATACTCTGACCTTTGCAGCCTGCGGGTCAGACCTCCAGACGTGGGTTGAACGGGGTTATCGCTTTGCCCCCTTCGCGACGCCGGCCAATCTTGCCGGGCAACCCTCGGCGGTTTTGCCGGTTTCCCTGACTGCGTCTGGCTTACCGGTGGCTGTACAGATAACCGGTCGGCCCGGCGCGGATGCGCTTGTCCTGCGCCTGTCCAAAGCGCTGGAGGACGCGATCGGCTGGGCTGGGTTGCCTGAGTGAACAACCGAAAGA
>Ga0315906_10003606_pt1 | contig 20511 bp, 16 predicted proteins | sample LakEriMetagenome_4_FD_203526 | JGI IMG/M metagenome (GOLD analysis project Ga0315906, IMG submission 203526) | Freshwater fungal communities from buoy surface, Lake Erie, Ohio, United States - Buoy 2 MA122 | ecosystem: Environmental > Aquatic > Freshwater > Lake > Lake biofilm | place: USA...
CCTTTCTCCTACTCCTGGAACTCCGTTCCTGTACAAAACACAGCAACCGCAACAGGACTACCTGCGGGTAATTACTCTGTGACTGCCACAGATGCGAATGGGTGCACCATCAGTCCTCCAGCTGTTGCCATTACCCAACCAACTGCATTGAGTTCAAACTTTTCCTCTACTCCAACCCTTTGTGGTCAGTCAACAGGCGTCATCACCTCTACCGCGACAGGTGGCACATCACCTTACAGCTATTCCATAAACGGAGGACCATCGCAAGCATCAAATATCTTCAACAATGTGAGTGGCGGAAATAACAGCCTATTGGTTACGGATGCCAACGGCTGTACCAGCAGTTCGAACGGTATTGTTGCAACCGTTCCATCTGTAAATATCCAGTCAGCCACAACAACACCTGCCCTTTGCAATGGCTCCAGTACAGGAACTGTAACTGTTTCGGCCACGGGTAATGCTGCCCCATTGAGTTATTTGTTGACTGGTTTCCCATCTCAAACTTCCTCCACATGGAACAGTGTTCCTGCAGGAAACTACACTATCACGGTTACCGATGCAAACAACTGCACAGCCGCTTCTAGTGTATTGGTAACTCAGCCCACAGCCTTATCGGGTTCCACCTCTGTTTCGGGATCGGTATGCTCAGGCGCCAATGGAAGCATTTCCACATCAGCCGCAGGAGGTACTGCTCCCTACTCCTACTCCCTAAACAATGGGCCATCGCAAACAAGCCCCAATTTCAGCAATCAAACAGCAGGCTCTTACACGGTACAAATTTTCGATGCCAACGGTTGTTCAATAAACATAAACGCAACCATTAACGATCAACCCTCACCGCTAATAACATCCATCACCAATACACAGGTTTCATGTAACGGTGGATCAAATGGTACCGCTACTGTGATTACTTCTTTAGGCACGGCACCACTCAGTTACTCGATAAACGCTGGAGTTCCGCAGCCTAATGCAAGTTTCAATTCGCTTGCTGCAGGCACATACACCATTTTGGTTACGGATGCCAACAACTGTACGGCAACAGGCAACATCACGATTACAGAGCCATCTGTGCTTACAGCAACTGCGAGCTCAATAGATTTGGACTGCTACGGTGATAGCAATGGTACAGCCAATGCAGTTGCCAATGGAGGTACCGCTCCCTACAGCTACGCATGGAACTCGAATCCGGTCCAAAATACGGCCACAGCCACCAACCTGACTGCCGGTAGTTACCAAGCTACAATCACCGATGCATTGGGTTGTACCGTAACAACCATCAGCACCGTCATCAACCAGCCAGCACAAATTGCACTTACTATCACCTCCACCCCCGCACTGTGCGGACAATCGAACGGCACCATCAATGTAGTTGCTTCAGGAGGAGTAACTCCATTTGCCTTCAACATCAATGGCGGAGCAAGCCAGACATCCACATTCTTTAACAATCTTACATCTGGCATCTATTTGGTTGCCGCCACCGATGCCAATGGCTGCGTAGTTGATTCCAATGTTACCGTAGGTGTTCAGCCCACCATAAACATTCAATCCACTACCGCTACTCCTGTTTCATGCAATGGGGGCAATGATGGAACCTTAAGCATTATAGCAACTGGAGGCACTCCACCACTTAACTACAACTTAGCTGGATTTCCACAGCAACCGAATCCCGTTTGGAACAACTTGGCTGCTGGCAACTACACCGTTATTGTAGTGGATGCAAACAACTGCGTGAACTCAGCTATCGTCAATGTCCCTCAGCCAACAGCTTTGGTTGCGTCGGCAAATTCCATAGGAACGGTTTGCACCTCTCCATCGGGTTCCGTTACATTGACATCATTAGGAGGCGTTGCGCCCTACAGCTACTCGCTGAATGGGGGATTGGCGCAAGCGAGTCCCACCTTCAACAACTTAGCTCCAGGTTCCTATACTGTTCAAGTTACCGATGCCAACGGATGCACTGCTGTAGCTAATACTATTGTCACCGACCAACCCGGACCACTAATCACCTCCATAACCCCTGTTAATGTAACTTGTTTTGGTGATGGTGATGGCTCGCTTACTGTTAATACCAGCTCCGGAACTGCGCCGTTCTCCTACTCCATGAACGGAGGTGTCAATCAGACAAATTCCACATTTAATTCGCTAGTACCAGGCAATTATACTTTGTTGGTTACGGATGCCAACGGATGCACCATATCGGGACAAGCATCCATAACTGAACCAACCGCGTTAACATCTGTAACATCCCTGGTTCAACATTCTTGTGGAACTCCCGCTGATGGTTCGCTCCAGGTTGTTTCACAAGGCGGGACTGCACCATTCAGCTATGTATGGCTACCAACAGGTGGAACTTCATCGACGGCTTCGGGCTTACCCGGAGGAACATATACTGCAACAACTACCGATGCAAATGGTTGTACGATATCTTCCAGCGCCATTGTATTACAATCGAACTTGGCTATCAGCTTTACTACGGATTCCGTTACCTGCTTCGGTGGTAATGATGGATCTGTTTCATCCCTGGTAACAGGTAATACCGGCGCTGTCCTTTACAACTGGAGTCCTATTGCATCAAATACACCTGACATCAACTCTCTTTCACAAGGGACTTATACTTTGAGTGTAGTGGATTCCATCGGGTGTACGCAAAGCGCCTCGACAACCGTTTATGAACCCCTCCCCCCCGTGGTTCAAGTTTCAGCAAACCCTTCGGGTGTTTGCTTTGGCGAATCCACTGTAATCACGGCCAGTGGAGGTGTATCCTATGCCTGGTCGAATGGTATAACCACGAATCAAAATACAGTTGCACCAATCGCTAACACATCTTATACGGTTACGATAACCGACATTGATGGCTGTACCAATAGCTCAAGCATTTTAATACCTGTGTATCCGCTGCCCGTTGTTTCTTTCGTAGCCGATACCGTTTGCGAGGGTCAACCCAGTACCGTTTTCAGCTCCTCCACTGTAGGATCCGGAAGCATAGCGGGATTGAATTGGAATTTTCCAAACGGAGCTTCCTATAGCGGTCCAAGCGCCACGATTAATCTTCCGGGTGGAGTAACAGACATTCAACTGGTGGCAACTACAGACAGAGCATGTGTGGATTCGATAACCGGACCTGTTCGAGTGTGGTTCGCTCCGGTTGCGCAAATAGCTTCTGATGATACCGCAGGATGTCCGCCACAGACAGTACTGTTCAATGATGCATCCACATCTGTTGATGGCGCTGTACAAAGCTGGTTGTGGGATGCAGGCAACGGATTTACATCTTCAGATGCATCTTTCTCAAACAACTATCCCCTAGCTGGTTTCTATGATGTGAACTTATTGGTAACAAGTACTTATGGCTGTACAAACAACTTGCTCATCAATGACTACATCCATGTCTATGATCAACCTATTGCAGACTTCAGGAATATGCCTGAGCAGCCGTCCATTTATGTGCCCAATGTCCAGTTCATTGACCAATCGTTTGCCGCTTCAAGTTGGTACTGGACTTTCGGCGACCAAGGAATTTCTGCAGTACAAAATCCGATACACACCTATATTTTTCCTGGAAAATATGAAGTCGAGCTGGTAATCACCAGCGATGAGGGTTGTATGGATAGCATCACAAAAGAAGTGGTTGTTCTCGATGAGGTTGCCATTTGGGTTCCGGATACCTTTTCGCCAAATGGTGACGGAATCAACGATGTGTTTTTTGCCTTTGGAGTAAATCCCACCGAATTTGATATCAAAATATTCAATCGCTTCGGCGAGATGGTATTTTCATCGAACAGTAATTCCAATGGTTGGGATGGTCGATTTAATGGGCAAGATGTGATCCAGGATGTGTATGTATATATGATTGCATTCAAGACTCTGAAGAATAATTTGGAGGTTAAAAAGGGATATATTTCGCTGATTAGATAAAAATGTTTAACTTTTAAATAACTGACTATCAATATAAATAGTCATTTTGTTTAACATTTTTAATATATAGTTAAACATTTCTGTTTTTCTCGTGTTTTGGATTTTGTAACTAATCAAAATTTCCAAAATCATGAAAAAAACAATTGTACTAATTCTTACCCTTGCTGCAGGTATGTTTTCCAGCAGTCAGGTTTCCGGCCAGGCCGAACTTCAAGTCATTCACAACTGTGCCGATCCAGGTGCTCAAACTGTTGATGTGTATGTCAATGGTGCGAACGCTATCGACAACTTTGCTTTCCGCGCGGCCACTCCATTCCTGAACCTCCCATCCGGAGTAGTTCTCAATATCGGAATCGCACCAGGAAACAGTACATCTGTTAATGACACATTGGTTAACTTTCCAGTGGTGTTGGCCGCAGGCGAAAAATATGTAGCCGTAGCTTCAGGAGTTTTAACTCCTTCCACTTTCAGCAACAATCCTGATGGCAAGAACATCGGTTTCGGACTGAACATCATCACCAATGCACAAACCGCATCTGCGCAACCAGGTAATGTGGACATCACCATCCTTCACGGATCTACCGATGCCCCTGCAGTGGATGTAATTGCGCGCGGTGTAGCTACATTGGCCGATAATGCTTCTTTCGGCGATTACACTCCTTACATCGGTGTTCCTCCAGCAAGCTACATTGTTGACATTACTCCTGCTGCCGATAACAGCAACATCATCGTATCATACACCGCGGATCTATCCGGTTTGGCTGGTGGAGCTGCGGTAGTATTTGCGTCGGGTTTTCTTAACCCAGCAGCCAACCAAAACGGTGAAGCTTTCGGAGTTTTTGCCGCACTTCCCAATGGAGCTGTTGTTCCATTGCCAACCACAAGCCAAGCGCGTTTGCAGGTCATTCACAACGCCGCAGACCCTGGTGCTGCATCCGTTGATGTTTATTTGAATGGCGCTCTCGCAATACCTGGTTTCGCTTTCCGCGCCGCCACTCCATTCCTAGATGTACCAGCTGGAGTTCCAGTTAATATCGGTATTGCACCTCCCAACAGCACCAGCGCAAACGACACTTTAGTAAACTTCACTGTTACCTTCAACAATGGTGAAACTTATTTGGCAGTAGCCAATGGCGTATTGAATCCACCCGCATTCGCAGCCAACCCTGATGGTCGTCCTACAGGATTCACCCTGTTTCTACAATCAGGTATCCGCGAAAGCTCACAGAACGGAACTGGAAATGTTGATTTCATCGCCATCCACGGCTCTACCGATGCTCCTACTGTTGATGTGATTGCTCGTGGGGTTGCAACTTTGGTTGACAATGCTGCTTATGGCGATATCACTCCATACATCAGCGTACCTGCGGCCAGCTATTTGCTCGACATCACTCCTGGCAACAGCAACAACACAATCGTAGCATCTTACACTGCTGACCTTTCTGCCCTCGGTGGAGGATCTGCTATAGTATTTGCTTCAGGTTTCTTGAATCCTGGTGCTAACCAAAATGGTGCCGCTTTCGGACTGTATGCTGCCTTGGGTAACGGAACCGTAGTGGCATTGCCTGCAACAAGCCAAGCGCGTCTTCAGGTAATTCACAATGCTGCCGATCCTGCAGCTGCATCTGTTGATGTGTACTTGAACGGAGCTCTAGCTTTGAACAACTTTGCTTTCCGCACGGCCACTCCATTTATTGATGTTCCTGGTGATGCATTAATCAACATTGGAATCGCTCCAGGCAACAGCACATCAGTTAACGATACGCTAGTGAATATCCCCGTTACACTGGCCAACGGACAAACCTATGTAGCCATTGCCAACGGTGTTTTGAATCCAGCCGCCTTTGCTGCAAACCCTGATGGAAGACCAACCGGTTTCAACCTATTCTTGCAAAACAATATCCGCGAGAGCGCACTCAACGGCACTGAAGTTGATTTTATCGCCCTGCATGGTGCTACAGATGCCCCAACAGTTGACATCAAGCTTACAGGTGGTCCAGTATTGATTGATAACGCTGCCTATGGCGATATCACTCCATATATCAATGTACCTGCCGCTTCTTACAGCTTAGATGTAACTCCTGGAAACAACAATAGCGTTGTAGTAGCAAGCTATCAAGCTGACCTTTCTACATTGGGTGGTGGTGCAGCTGTAGTATTTGCTTCCGGATTCCTGAACCCTGGAGCCAATCAAAACGGAGCTGCCTTCGGATTGTGGGTAACACTTCCAAATGGAACCACATTCCCACTTCCTGTAACAACCTCCATTGGCGAAATCGATAACGCTTCCACTTCGGTATCCATCTATCCTAATCCAGCGGTTGCAGGCTCATCCATTTATGTGAACAACAACACCAATGGTGTGATGACCTTGGAAATGATCAATGCAGCCGGACAAATTGTTCGCAGTATTGAAGCAAATTATGGCGAAAACGCCATCGAAACCAACGGACTTCGTGCTGGTGTTTACACCGTGAGAACCATCACCGGTGAAAATGTGAGCACCGGACGCGTGGTGATTCGCTGATTCGAAAAATAAATCGTGTGTGTGTGAAGAACCGGGGCCGTAACCCCGGTTTTTTTAGTTTATGGATGTGATCTCAAAGGCATTCTCGAAGTTTTCCCGAATGGTGGTTACCCAGTTGGATCCTCCCGAATGAATATTGTTATTATTGAAATCGACCGAGTTGGGAGAACGGTAAAGCTTGTTAAGGTTGAAGCGAAAATTCACCGTCTTTTTTTGACCGGCACCTAAAGAAAATGAGGTTGGAAATTTGTGTTCGCGGAGGGCCTCCAAAGCGCCATAATGATACACAAGTGGAAGTGTATCACCTAAAGTAGCCACAAATTGGCCCTCATGTTTAAAATAAATATACCCCGTGTTCCAATCCCAAAACATACCAAACGACGGATCCAATTCACCTGCCTGAGCCCCGGAAACATTTTTGATGCTATCCACACCTAAAAAAAATCGTATTTCATCAAAGTTGGCCTCAGGTACGATCATATCGAAGGAAAGGGAGGAAGGGTCTGCAGCGTTAACCAACTCATAGTTGGAAGACTCGTGGACAACATTGCCCTGATACATAAACCTGATGTTACTCACATAGTATTTCAACAAATCGACACTATAGGTATTTCCAGCATCATTCGTGTATTCCAAATCTCCGAGCTGTATGGCTGTACCGTCGACCGTATTCTCGAACTGAAATCTTATGACACCTGTAGTAGATGCATCCTCTTTTTTACAAGATGTGAAAGTTGTTGCTAAGAGTAAAACCAAAATCTTCAGACTTTGATTTCCAAAATTCAGGTAAGGGTTCATTTCTTATTGAGTTTATAGTATGCACGAAGTCCAACGGTTTGACTCAATCTTAATCGACGATCCCATCCAATATTGACTCGCTCCAACAGTGGTGAATAAACCAGTTGCAGATCCCATGGTCCGCTAGTATTTACATCAAAACCCAGTCCGGCAAAAGCACCAAAGCCCAATCCAACAGGCCGGGTGCCGGTGAAATAGATGTCGCCGTTGGGACTTTGAAACTCATCGGCAAGACTAATGACCAAATCGTTGATTTGAATTTCGTTATTGACGAACTTGGCCAAGGTGGCATGCAGCCCTCCTTCCAGTAAAAACTGGATACCTTGTTCGGGTCCCAACACCCCCTGATAACCGAGTTGCAGATGCAGCCGTTGCTCTTCACCAGCAATTTCGAATGTATTTAAATCTTTATTGATTTGTGTAGTGTTAGAGCTTGGCACAAGAATGTTGAAGTTGCCTGTTGCTTTTAGAATGGATGCATTGAGGTTTAGTAGAACACCGTTTTTGCCATCACGGGAGTAACGCGTATTGAGACCAATAGAAAAGGCCGTTTTAAACCTCATGTTGATGGGCATGTAATCCGAGTTTTCGAACTTCCAAAATTCATTATTGGCTAATCCCAATGCGGGACTAATTAAATCAGGTCCAAGGTCATTAATTGATTTATCACCATACTGCTCATTGATTTTATAATTCATCCAACTATTCTCAAAATTATTCTTATTCCCCTCGAGATCGTAGCCATACCCATCGTACAAGGAAGCCGCCTTTTTGTTGGGGAAGTAGGATCCCGCATACAAACCGATGACCCATCCCTTCCGTGTATATACGGGGTTTTCGTAATAGGCATCCATGTCATCCTGCGCCATGGCAGGCAATTGCAACATAGTGGCTAGAAGGAGAAAGCTTGGTATAAATCCTTTCATTTGGATAACTTGTTTACATACAAAGTTAATGCAAAACGACAATTAGTAACCTGTCTACCGCTAGGTAGACAGGTCTAAAATCCCTGGTTATATGCAACGATTCAAACTAAATGCCCTTCAACGATGATGATGACACCTTCCACTTGGATCCTTGGTGCGGTTGCGGCACGGCAGCCCTTTTTTGGTGGTTCCAGAGCATTGCACTGCCGGAGTATCGTTGGATACGGACCCTGCTTCGCTATAGGTTGATGATGATTGCCAGGTCCATTGGCTTATAGCCACACCAATCTCGAGCTGTTCTTCGATTTGGTCATGCAAAGCCGGAAAAAAATTGATGCCGGTGATGCGCTCCACCTCATCGACACTTACCACATACGATTGCAATGATGCCTTGGAAGATGCATTGGGCATGATGAAAGCGATGGCCTTGAGGTCGGGGCTGGTATGGTCGAGAATCACTTTGTAGTAGTAGTTTGGAACCGCTACCTGGCTGTAGCCGATGGTGGGCAATCCTTCTTCGAGGATGCCTGCAGTGACCACGCTAACGGCTCCATATTCAACGGCCCAGGTACGAACCAACTCCTCAAGTCGCTTCCAGATGCCTCGGTTGAAGCCGGGAGTTTGCGGCGACATGTTGCTCATATAAAACGACTCAGCCATCGATTGGTATGACCAACCCATGTCTCCGGCAGGTGCCAGGTGTCCGCGGTCGTAGCCACTGCCTTTGTAATCGTTGGGCGCCGCAGATTCGGTATGTACTGCCGGATCCGACATAAACTTGTCGGTGCGTGCATGAGCCGATTGTGTTTCCTGCGCCGTGAGCTCATAAGCCACCCATTCCGCCTGCTCGAAGCGCTCGTTGTAAACAAGAGTATATCCCGATTTGCGAATGAGTATTTGCCCAGGCTTCAACGCAGGAAGCTCCAGTTCGAATAGCGAATCGGTGTTGAAGGCGACCCTCGACTGTTCTGTATAACCTACCTCCGTTTGGGATGTGTTGGATCCGGAGGTGGTTGGCTCTTTGCGTTCGTTCCCGAAGGAGCAACCGAAGGAGCAAGTAGCTAGTAAGACGAACAGCAGTATGGAAAAATAAAATCGCACCTGGCGGGAGTTTTGAAGGGTATTCAAATTTAATGAAAAAAGAGGGACACGGATTGATAGTTTGTTCATTAGTCGTTAACTTATAACAACTAAGCAATAGTATTACTGGAATCCGTCTTTATATTCAGATAAAAGTGACAAGTGACATGTCACAAGTGTAAAGTGTCGCCATTCATGCCCAAGGCAAGCAACAGTCGCTATTGGCCTCCTATTGTGATTCGCACAGTTCGTGGACGGGCCACGCACCAGCGTTTTTAAGTTAGATGTTACATGTTAACCTGTACCGCCTACCGCCACTGCCTACTGGTACTGGTACTAGTATTCATACTGATTCTTCCCATCAATCTTGAATCCCAGCAACATGATTTAAAATCATAACATCAAACGCACCCTGGCGGTCGATTTGGACTTGAATGGGAATGTAAAAGGCAGGCTTGTTTAAGAATAAAGAGAGAAGACCATCGCTTTGTAAACGCACAAAATCCTTTTCGGTGGTGACGAAGGTGGTGTTGGATGGGTGGGCACTGAAGATGCGCTGCAATTCATCGGCGGAGAACCGGTGGTGATCGGCGAATGTGTAGGTGTGTAATGAATTGCCAAGTGTGGCTGCGTGTTGGAAAAAAGCTTCGGGGTGTGCGATGCCGGCGAACGCCACCACTTCATTCGTTGACTGGATGCCAATGGAAGAACCATCGAATGCAGAAGGCTCTCCATATACAATTTGTGAGAAGAAAACGGATTGGTTCGGTAATGGCTGAATTTCGTCGACGATGTGTTGCTTTTCATTATCCAACATGCCCTGCGGGCAACCCGTCACAATGATGATATCGGCCCGCCAGTAACCCGATCGCGGTTCACGCAAATTACCCATAGGTAGCACATGATCTTTGGTAAATAGACTACTGTTGGGCGTGAGCAAAATTTGCAATGAGGGTGTGACGCTTCTGTGCTGGTATCCGTCATCCATGAGCACCACATCACAACCATCCGCGGAAGCGAGGAGCCGCTGCAATCCTTCAGCCCTATTGGCACATACCGCCACTTGGATATTCGGATACTTGCGATGGTACATGAATGGTTCATCGCCCAACCGAGCCGAAGAGGCATCGGCTCCAGCCAACTGGAATCCTTTCGAGGATCGGCCATATCCCCTGCTGAGTGTGGCCAACCGATAACGGTCTTGCAACAACCGTATCAGGTATTCCACATGCGGTGTTTTACCCGTGCCACCCATGCTCAGGTTACCAACGAGAATGACCGGCTTTTCGAACGAAGCAGAACGAAGCAGACCACCGTCGTACAGAAAATTACGAACCGCAATTATCATCCCATAGAGGATGCTAAAAGGGAAAAGCAGGAGTCGCCAGTTCATAAGGCGCCAAATTAATCCATATTGTTGAACCCGCTTCGCTACCGATTCTTAATTTTACATCCAAACCTAGCACCGTGGAAAAGCTATCCAACATCATCCGGCATTTGGAGCGACTGGCACCGCCATCGCTGCAAGAGGACTATGACAACAGCGGCCTGATCGTGGGCCATCCAGATATGGAAATACGCGGCGCTGTGATTTGCCTGGATAGTACTGAAACCGTCATCGACGAAGCCATCCAACACGGATGCAACCTGGTGATTGCCCACCACCCTATTGTGTTTTCGGGACTGAAGAAATTCAATGGCAAGAACTATGTGGAGCGTACGGTGATGAAGGCCATCAAGCACGATGTGGCCATTTATGCCATACATACCAACCTCGACAATGTGGCCCAAGGAGTGAACGCCGAAATATGCAGCCGATTGGGCTTAGTGGATACCCGCGTGCTGGATGTCAAAAAAGGACAAATCAAAAAGCTGGTAACCTATTGCCCCGAGAAAGATGCCGAACAGGTCAGAAACGCCCTATTCGCTGCAGGTGCCGGACACATCGGCAAATACGACGAGTGCAGTTTCAACACCTCTGGCGTTGGCACATTCCGGCCCGGCCAAGGTGCCGATCCCACCATTGGGCAAATCGGTGTGAGGCACCATGAAAACGAAATTCGCATCGAGACCATTTTCGTGCAATACCTCGAAAAAGCAGTCCTAAAAGCACTTTTTGATGCCCATCCTTATGAAGAGGTAGCTTACGAATTATATCACACTGACAATCAGCACCAAGGTATTGGGGCGGGTATGGTGGGAACACTTGAAAAACCTATGGACACAATGGCATTTTTGAGCCTAGTGAAAGAACGGTTTGGAGTTAAATCACTGAGACACACAGATATCACTAAACCTAAAGTGTCCACCATCGCCGTATGCGGTGGGTCGGGTAGTTTCCTTCTTAAGAGCGCTTTGTCGGTCGGAGCCGATGTGTTCCTTACAGCCGACTATAAATACCACCAGTTTTTTGATGCAGAGGGCAAAATTGTAATTGCCGATTTGGGACACTTTGAAAGTGAACAGTTTACGAAAGAACTACTCCATAGGGAATTAAGCAGGGAATTCACTACATTTGCGCTCCGTTTAACGGACATTGACACGAACCCTGTAAAGTATCTCTGAAATGGCGGTAAAGAAAACTGCTTCAAAAAGCGCCACCGGTGAGGCGGTAGCTGAAAAGAAAAAAGCCACCAAGAGCAAAGCCGAAACTGCAACCAAGGAGCCAAAGGCCAAGCGTGCCTCCTCGCGTTCCAAAGTGGTTGAGAAAATAGTTGAGCCTGCTAAAGAACATCGCTTCAACTTCAAGCTTAAGGAATTTGGAAAAGGAAAAGATGACTTCACCGTTGAGGAGAAGCTCCAAGCCTTGTTTCAGCTCCAGCTCATTGACACTGAAATTGACCGCATTCGCATCATCCGCGGAGAACTTCCTATGGAAGTAGCCGACTTGGAAGATGAAATTGCCGGTTTGCAAACACGCATCCACAACCTCAGTGAGGATGTGCAAGGCTATACCAACTTGATTGCCCAAAAGAAGCAGGGCATCAAGGATGCCAAAGCGGCCATCAAGAAGTACGAAGGCCAGCAGATGAATGTGAAGAACAACCGCGAATTCGACTCGCTGAACAAGGAAATCGAGTTTCAAAACCTCGAGATTCAGCTCTCCGAAAAGCGTATTCGCGAATACGAATACGAACTCGAAGGACAAAACGCCATTCTGGCTGAGGCCAATGCCCGACTCGAAGAGCGTATGGGCGACCTCAATGCCAAGAAGGAAGAACTCGATACAATCATTGCTGAAACGCAGAAAGAAGAAGCCCAGCTGATGGACTTCTCCGATCAAGCAAAATCTCTCATTGATGAGCGTTTGTTAACAGCTTACTCACGCATCCGCACCAACGCCCGTAACGGCTTGGCGGTGGTAACCGTTCAGCGTGATGCATGCGGTGGTTGCTTCAACAAGATTCCGCCACAAAGGCAGTTGGACATCCGCCAGCACAAGAAAATCATCGTGTGCGAACATTGCGGACGCATCCTCATCGATTCGAACATCGAAATGTAAAATCGGTTCAACCGAAACCAAAAGGATCTCCCAACGGAGGTCCTTTTTTTATGGATACACTTTACTAGCTTCGTACCATGCGCCGATTGCTGTTGTTGTTGGTTTTCTCAGCCACTACCCCTCTGATTTGGGCCAAGCCGTCGCACTTCACCATCAGCGAGGTTTGTCGTACCGCTCATGGCGAAATGCTGCGCATGCAGTTGTCATCCGCAACCAAGCGGCTCGAGGCGGATGCCTCGGTAGATGTTCGCAATGCCGCTCAATTATTCTTCATCAACCAAGCGGATTTCATCCGCGCATTCGTTTCGGAGGAGCCTGGCGATTTCAATCGGATGCAACAATCGGCGAATCGATGCCTGGATTTGGTGGAACACCTCGATGACAACAACCCGTGGAAGCAATTCGCACATGCCGAAGTGCTGCTGCGCAGTGCTGTGGTAAAGCTCAAACGAAAGGAATTCCTGTCGGCAGGTAACAACATCCGCAAAGCGTTCGGCATGGTGATGGAGGTGCGCAAGTCGCATCCGAATTTCGCTCCCGCACTCAAAACCGCCGGACTGCTGCACGCCATCATGGGCACCGTGCCCGAGAACTACAAGTGGCTCGCTAACCTCGCAGGTATGCAAGGCACCATTCCGCAAGGTGTGAATGAATTGGAAAACGCCCTGGTGGCATTGAGAAAAGACGCTGCCAACGGCTTCTTATATGACGAGGCCCTGCTCTATCGGGTGTTTTGCGCCTCCCACTTCGAAAAAAATGAACCCAAAGCGGTGCAGCTCATGGAACAGCGTGCAAAGGCAACGCCTCCTCAAGGACTTTTCCTCTTTTTCCATGTGAACTCACTCGTAAAAACAGAACGGTATGCCGATGCCTTGCGAATGATCAACAACCAACAACCGAACACCACTGCGTTTCCGCTGCATTACCTGCAATTCCAGAAAGGGGTGATTTTGTTGGGCAACATGCAAACCAAAGAAGCTGCGCAAGCGTTCGGTAGTTATGTGCGTTCGTTCAAGGGTACTTCATTTGTGAAAGCATCGTGGCAGAAAATGGCGTGGATCCATTTGTTGAATGGCGATGTGGATAGTTATCGCAAGCATATGCAGCGCATCCCATCGGTAGGTTCCGATTTCACCGATGAAGACCAGCAGGCCCAACGGCAGGCGGAGTCGGGAGAAATCCCAAATGTGCCGCTGCTGGAGTGCCGTTTGTTGTTCGACGGCGGAAACTACGACCTGGCGCTGGAAAAACTATCGGCCATCCCAACTAAAAAACTCACCACCGTGCGCGATAATCTGGAATACACTTACCGCATGGCCCGCATTTGTGAAAAGAAAAACCTCGCCGAATTAGCCATGAAATATTATGCTGCGACCTACGACAACGGCAAAAATCAGCGTTGGTACTTTGCAGCCAACTCGGCCTTGTTGCTGGGAGGAATGCATGAGCAACGAGGTGACAAAACAATGGCATTATCGTGGTACAAGAAATGCCTCGCTCTGCGAAACCACGAGTATCAAAACAGCATCGACCAAAAAGCAGAGGCCGGCAAGAACCGAATAAAATAAAATCAAACCACCATGGAATTCATAGATGAAAAATTGGCATCGTATGCCGAACAATACAGCGAGCCGGAATCGGCATTGCTCCAAGAACTGAACCGCGAAACCTGGGCCAAGGTACTCATGCCCCGCATGTTGTCGGGGCACATGCAAGGACGCATCCTATCGATGTTCTCCCGCATGTTGCAACCGAAGCGCATCCTTGAGATCGGCACCTACACGGGTTACAGCGCGCTGTGCCTGGCCGAGGGCCTTTCGGCCGATGGAAAGCTATACACCATCGACATCAACGACGAGCTGGAGCCGATGACCAAGCGCTACTTTGCGCAATCACCCCACAACACGCAAATCGTAGCCATGATTGGTAATGCAGTGGAGCTGGTGCCCACGATAAAAGAAACCTTTGACCTGGTGTTTATCGATGCCGACAAGGAGAACTACGCCACCTATTTCGATCTGGTGTGGGATCAACTTCGGCCTGGTGGTGTCATCATCGCCGACAATGTACTTTGGAGTGGCAATGTACTGAAGCCCGAGTCGGAGATGGATGAGGAAACTATGGCGTTGCATCGCTTCAACCAAAAGGTGAGCGCGGATCCCCGTTGCAAAACGGTGTTGATGCCGGTGCGCGACGGACTGATGGTGATCATGAAACAATAGCCTGCGATGAAAATTGAAAAAACATACCGCGCCACCATCACGCGCATCATCGACGAATCGCCGATCGTGAAACGATTCTTTTTTTCGATTCCCGAATCGGAAGGCTTCACTTTTGCGGCGGGACAGTTCATTGCGCTCAACATCCCAGGTGAAACCGAAAACATCCGACGCTACTACTCCGTGGCATCCGCGCCAAGCGTTGCCAACCAACCAACCGATTACTCTTTCGAGCTGTGCATCTCGTTCAAACCGGGCGGCGCCGGCAGCGCGTTGCTTTGGGACCAAATCACCGCAGGCAGCCAATTGGATGTGGACGGCCCCTATGGTAAGTTCCTCCTCGGCCAGCCCATCGACCGCGAGCTGTGTTTCATTGCCACGGGAACGGGCATCGCGCCGTTGCGCAGCATGATCGCACACATCTTCCAATCGGGGTTGGCACATGGACCCATCACCCTCATCTCGGGCAACCGAACCGAGGCCGACAACCTGTATGCTGCCGAGTTTGAGGCACTTCAGGCACAACACCCCGAATTCCGTTTTATACCCACCTTGTCGCGGCCTTCGCCCGATTGGACGGGCGAGCAGGGCTATGTGCATGCGGTGTACCAAAAGCTATTCGCCGAGAAGCGACCGGCCACCTTTTACCTCTGCGGTTGGCAGAACATGCTCAAGGAAGCCCGTAACACATTGGAAGCTATGGGATACGAAAAGCAGCACATCCGATTCGAATCATACGGCTGAGCCGTCATCCGCGCAAGCGTGAAAAACCGCAAAAGTTATGAGCATTGGTTAATAACTTAACGGGGTGGATTTTTAGAGTGCAAAAGGGGTAAAAGATATATTTGCACGACTGAAAAAACCACATGGGATCCGGATCCATAATTGCCTTGATGCTTGCTGCTGTCGCCTTTTCAGGGATGGCATTGGTGATTTCGAAATTCCTACTCAAAACCACGCCGAACCCGGCGAAGCTGCAACCTTATGAGTGCGGCATCCCGACCATTGGACCGAGCTGGGTGCAGTTCAGCGTGGGGTATTACCTGTTCGCGCTGATCTTCCTCATTTTCGATGTGGAGTTGATATTCCTCTTCCCATGGGCCGTTGTGGTTAAGAAGCTCGGCTGGGTGGCATTGGTGGAAGCACTTATCTTCATCACCATCCTCTTCCTCGGATTCCTCTACGCACACAAGAAAAAAGCATTGAAATGGATGTAAACCCCGCAAACAACACTCCATTCCCGGGCGAGGTCATCCAAACGCCGAGCGGTGGCATTCTGGTGAGCAAGCTCGACCAGGTGATCAACTGGGCCCGCAGCAACTCGCTCTGGCCATTGGTGTTCGGCACTTCGTGCTGCGCCATTGAGATGATGAGCACCGCATCGGCAAAATACGACTGGTCACGCTTCGGATTCGAGGTGGCTCGCGCCACTCCACGCCAAGCGGATGTGATCATCATTGCTGGCACAATCGTGAACAAGATGGCTCCCGTGCTCAAACGGTTGTACGACCAAATGGCCGAGCCGAAATATGTGATCGCCATGGGCGCATGCGCCACCAGCGGCGGTCCGTTTTTTTACAACACCTACTCGGTGGTGAAAGGCGCCGACCACATCATCCCCGTGGATGTGTATGTCGCCGGTTGTCCGCCCCGCCCCGAAGCATTGCTGCACGCCATGATCGCCCTGCAAGAGAAAATCCAAAAGGGACTCACGCGCGAACAGATACGCATGGAAAAACCTGAAAACACCATTTGATGACTCGCGAGGAACTCCAAGCCAAGATCGCCGAGCTCGCTCCTGCGGCTACCGCCCTCGAAGGAGGTGAGTGGCTCAACATGGAGGTTCCTGCGGCCGATTGGAAAGGGTTGGCGCATGCCCTCAAGCATACGCCGGGCCTCGACATGGATTTCCTGTTTTGCCTCACTTGCGTGGATTGGAAGACGCACCTCACCATGGTGTATCACCTGACCTCCACCACCCACCGACATAACCTCGTCATCAAATCGAAGCTCGACCGCAATGAGCCCGTGATCGACACCGTGTGCGACATCTGGCGCACGGCGGAGTTCCACGAGCGCGAAGTATTCGAGTTGTTTGGCGTGAAGTTCCATAACCATCCCGACCTGCGCAACCTGATCCTCCCCGACGAGTGGAAGGGTTTTCCGTTGCGCAAAGACTACGAGGATCCCATCAACATGATCAAGCTGTAACCGATGCTGCAAGAAGTGATAGAGGCCGGCAACGGCGACATGATCGTGAATGTGGGACCCCAACATCCCGCCACCCACGGCGTGTTGCACCTACGCATCACCATACACGGAGAGACCATCAAGAAGGTGGATCCGAACCTGGGTTATATCCACCGCTCCATCGAGAAGATGTGTGAGAGCTTGACTTACCGGCAGTTCATTTATGTAACCAGCCGCATGGACTACCTCTCGTCGCACATCAACAACCATGCGTGTGCCCTCCTTACGGAGAAGGCCATGCAGATTGAGGTGCCAGAACGCGCGCAGTACATCCGCGTGATCATGGACGAGCTGACGCGGTTGGCTTCGCACCAACTCTGGTGGGGAGCGATGGCGATGGACATCGGTGCACTCACTCCATTCTTCCTCGCCTTCCGCGAGCGCGAGATGATCAACGAGATCATGGAGGAGACCTGCGGCGCTCGACTCACCATGAACTACATCGTGCCCGGTGGTGTGATGTTCGACTTACACCCTGACTTCGTTCAGAAGGTGAAGGCGTTCAACAAACACTTCAAAGAAAAAATCGACGAATACGACGAGCTGCTCACCGGCAATGTCATCTTCCAGAACCGAATGAAGGGCGTTGGCGTACTCTCGAAGGAGGATGCCATCTCCTTCGGCTGCACCGGTCCCACAGCAAGAGCCAGTGGCGTGAACTGCGACATCCGCAAGCTGTATCCATACGATGTGTACGACAAGGTGGAGTTCACCGAGTGCATGGCCACCGAGGGCGACAGCTTCGCCCGTTATGTGGTGCGTTTGGAGGAGATGCGTGAATCGATGCGCATCATCGACCAGCTTATCGACAACATTCCCGAAGGCGAGATCCAAGGAAAAACCAAGGCAGTGCTCAAGCCACCCAAGGGCGAGTTCTACACCCGTGTGGAAACGGCCCGCGGCGAGCTGGGTGTGTATGTGGTGAGTGAAGGAGCTACTACGCCCTACCGCATCAAGTTCCGCTCCCCCGGATTCAGCAACCTCTCCGCACTCGACCACATCGCGCGAGGACAAAAGCTTGGAGATCTGGTGGCGATGATGGGAACATTGGATTTGGTGATTCCAGATATTGATAGATAAAAGAACACGGATTGAACGGATTAAACGGATTTACACGGATCAAATAACACAATAACAAAAACAAAACCACCCACTGGCACTGCCTACCGCTACTGCCCACCACCCACCACCCACCACCCACCATGCTATCCCTGGAACACCTCACCGACCTCGTCTCCGCTTGGCTGTACGCCAATCTGGATCCGACATTGGCGTTGGTGGTGCAGTTCGCGATTGTGGGCGTGCTGGTGATCTCGCTGTTTTCGATACTGGGTTTGGTGTTGATCATGATGGAGCGTCGGGTGGCTGCTTGGATGCAGCTGCGACTGGGACCGAACCGCGTGGGGCCGCGAGGCTATTTCCAAACGGTGGCCGACACCTTGAAGCTGATTGTGAAGGAAGGGATGACGCCCGAGGGAGCCGATAAGTTCCTCTTCAACCTTGCGCCTTATGTGGTGATGATGGTGTCGATGGTGATCATGGCACCGCTGATGTTCGCCAAAGGGTTTCAAATCTGGGACATCAACATCGGCGTGTTTTTCATCACAGCCGTATCGTCGGTGTCGGTGATTGGCATCCTGATGGCAGGATGGGCATCCAACAACAAGTATTCGCTGCTTGGCGCCATGCGCTCGGGCGCACAAATCGTGAGCTATGAGCTATCCGCCGGATTGTCGATTCTCGCCATCGTGGTGATGGCCGGCAGCTTGCAGATGTCGACCATCGTGGAGTCCCAAGCCGACGGATGGTGGTTGCTCAAGGGACATATTCCCGCCTTGATCGCATTCGTGATCTTCATTATTGCCGTTACGGCCGAGACCAACCGCGCACCGTTCGATTTGGCTGAGGCCGAGTCGGAGCTGACTGCAGGATTCCATACCGAATACTCGGGCATGAAGTTCGCCCTCTTCTTCCTCGCAGAATATGTGAACATCTTCGTGGTGTGCGCACTGGGTGCCACCCTCTTTCTGGGTGGATGGATGCCATTCCACATCGGCAACTGGACCGCCTTCAACCAAATCATGGACTACATCCCATCGGTGGTGTGGTTCTTCGGAAAAACCTTCTTCCTTATCTTCGTTATCATGTGGTTCCGCTGGACCTTCCCGCGCCTCCGCATCGACCAACTGCTCAATCTCGAATGGAAATACCTGCTCCCCATCAGCTTGTTCAACCTCTTGCTGGCTACCGTTGTGGCCATCATGGGACTGCATTTCTGATGAAGCATCCTAAAAACTGAAACGAACCGTGTCATTCATCCGCCAATACTTCTCCGACATCATCCAAGGTGTGAAGTCGCTGCTCACGGGCATGCGGCTCACCGGGAAGTATTTCGTGCAGCACAAGAAAACCAACATCACCGAGCAGTACCCCGACAACCGGGCTACGCTCAAGCTGGCCGACCGTTTCCGTGGTGAAGTGGTGATGACCCACGACGAAAGCAACGAGCATGCTTGCACCGGCTGTACCGCCTGCGAGCTGGCTTGTCCGAACGGTACGATCAAAATCGTTACCAAGTTCGACATCACCCCCGAGGGTAAAAAGAAAAAGGCCATTGATAAGTTCGTGTACCACCTCGAGCTGTGCACCATGTGCAACCTGTGCATCGAAGCTTGTCCTACGAGCGCCATCAAGATGGCTCCGAATTTCGAACACAGTGTGTACGACCGCCGACAGCTCACCAAGGTGCTGAACCAGCCGGGGTCTAAAGTAAGGGAGGGCGTTGAGTGATGAGCATGGATGCTATCGTATTCTATATCATCTCGGCCCTTATCCTGGGCGCCGGACTCATGGCGGTTACCACGCGTAAAATTTTCCGTTCCGCCATTTACCTGCTCGGCTCGCTCGTAGGTATCGCCGGTATGTATTTCTGGATGGAAGTGGAATTCATCGCTGCGGTGCAGATCGTGGTGTATGTGGGCGGCATCGTGGTGCTCATCATCTTCTCGGTGTTCCTCACCCAACGGGCGGGACAAGAGATGCCGGCCACCACGCTCAACCGCACGCTATGGTCCACTTTGGCCACCGTGTTCGGATTCCTATTGACCTGCACCCTGCTGCATGGATACGGATTCAACGCCATCGACATGCCATTCGACGACAGTGTGGAGCGCATCGGAACCCTGATGCTGGAAACAGGATCGGGCGGGTTCGCATTGCCTTTTGAAGCCGTGAGCATCCTGCTGCTGGCCGCCATGATCGGATGTATTGTGATCGCACTCAAATCAACTACCG
>Ga0315906_10003609_pt1 | contig 20500 bp, 35 predicted proteins | sample LakEriMetagenome_4_FD_203526 | JGI IMG/M metagenome (GOLD analysis project Ga0315906, IMG submission 203526) | Freshwater fungal communities from buoy surface, Lake Erie, Ohio, United States - Buoy 2 MA122 | ecosystem: Environmental > Aquatic > Freshwater > Lake > Lake biofilm | place: USA...
AATCCAATATCAATAACTAATAACACTACTACACCTATTATAGAATTATTAAGTGCTACAACGGGAAGGAATGGATATTTGACTTCTACTGATTGGACAACATTTAATAATAAATTTGCCTTTTCAGATACAAGTAGTCTTAACCTTACATCAAGATTTTCTGCTAAACAGAATAATATAACACTTACTACAACAGGCACAAGTGGTGCATCTACTTTTGATGGCACTACTTTAAATATTCCACAATACACAAGTGGAGGCGGTGGCAGTGGCACGGTGACAAGTGTAGGATTAACAGCACCTTCTTTATTTACTGTTAGCGGCTCACCAGTTACGACAAGTGGCACTTTAGCACTTACATATAGCGGCAATGCTCTACCATTGGCAAATGGTGGTACTGGCGCAACTTCGGCATCTGATGCAAGGATAACATTAGGAGGCACAACAAGTGGCATATCTTTATTCACCTTAACAAATAGTGTTACTGATAAATTTATAAAAGTAAATTCTAACAATACTATTACTCTTTTAAATGCAGCTGACACAAGAACAACCATCGGAGCAGGCACAGGAAGTGTATCAAGTGTGGGTATGACTGTACCTACTTTCTTATCTGTATCGGGAAGTCCTGTAACATCAAGTGGTACATTAGCGGTAAGTCTTAGCGGTGTACCATTGCCAGTTGCAAATGGTGGCACAGGAGGAGCAAACGAAGCGGATGCAAGGAATAATTTAGGAGCGGCTTGTAAAAGTTGTACGGAGACATTGACAGGGAATAAGACATTTACAGGTAATGTAGATATATCTACTGGCACTTTAAATGTTGGTTCAACAGGTACGTTTGGAGGAAGAGTAAAAACTAATTGGTTGGAGCGAAATTACGCATATTCTACAAGTTCATCATTTACAGTAAGCGTAAATACTACATGGCAGGATATAAATACAAATGTTTTAACAACATTAACCCTTCCGAATGCTGCAACTTATCCTGGCAAGGAATTACACCTCAGACAAACAGGTACGGGAAATTTACAATCAGCGTCATCAAATATTATTCCTTTTCAAACACCTCCAACAGGTAGCACGTCAACAGCAATATTAGGTGCATCAACTCATGAAGCAGTAACACTTGTAAGCGATGGCACTAACTGGATAATTATGCAAAGAAGCGAAAATTAATCATTAAAAACATAAACATGAAACAACTCCTTTTCCTCTTCCTTTTCCCTTGCCTTGCATGGGCGCAGTATCCAAGCAATGGCAACCAAAAAATAACGCTTGGTGAACAGACGACTGCCGATGGGCTTATTTGGCGAGGCGTGGCTTCCGATACCACTTTGACGGCAAAGAGCGACACGGCTGCATACTTTGTGCTTGATACGGTAAATATAAATCTTTACACTTACAAGGCTTCAGCAACGGGGCGAAAGTGGAGGCAAGTTGAAACTGATTCGGCATCGATTGCCTATGTTAACACTTATGGGTTACAAACGGTAAATGGGGTAAAGACATTTACAGACACTATTATAGTAAATAAAGGTATAAGGTTTCCAGCAACACAGTCAGCGTCAACAAATGTAAACACATTAGATGATTACGAGGAAGGAACATGGTCAACTACCTTTGGTGCACAAGGAAATTTAACAGGCACTCCTTCTTTATCATCTGCTATTTATAGAAAAATTGGTCAAATAGTTTATATAGAAGGAAGAATAGGCGGATTAACAATAAATACAAGTAATACAAATACTTATATTGTTTTTTCTGTACCCATACCTATGAATAATAATAGTACAAGTCAAATAGGTAATGTTTATACGTATAGGGGGTCAACAGACATAACAGGTGTTATAACAGATAATACAAGTGGCGACAATACAACAGTTGCCATAATAATTCCAAACGCTTTAGTAACTGCTGGAAGTTTATCTGATTTGTATTTTTCATTGACATATATTGCTAATAATTAACTTAAAATAAAAAAAAATGAGATATTTACTAATTTTTATTCCTTTTTTATCATTTGCTCAAACAAATTTGACAAAAAAAGAAATTATATCCAATTTTAACATTACTGAAGATAAATTCATTAATGTTAGAAAAACTATTCAAATTTTTAGCGACACAATTTTATTAGCTGAAAATTATGAAAGAACTATTTTATCTCCAAATGATAAAAGATTATATGATTATTTGCAAGGTTATGATGATTATATTAACCTTGCTATTGAGGCATGGAAAGATATTCCTGATTCAACTGGAATATTTCCATTAAATGAAGAAACTGATAGTGTTTACTATTTAGGAAATTGGCGATTAAATTTAAATAATATAGTTACAAATGGTAAGATTAAATTAAATGCAAAGGGTAAATATATATTTGACCCTAATTTAAATCAACCATTAATCGAAAATATTCCTTTAATTATCAAAACTAATTTAATTAAGATTAAAATAAATAATATAGATATTGTTTTGATAAAAAATGAAAATGGTAAATATGTTAGCAATAACAATAATGCAAGGCTAATAAAACTTGAATAATGAAAGCAGTTATTTACAACATTTTTAAACTTGGTTACGATGGCATTGCCTATTCAATTTGCTGCGGAGTGCTATTCTCGTTTTTCCTACCCATCAAACATTTTTTGATTTTTACAATCTTTGTAGTTTTTGCAGACACGGTCACGGGAATCATGGCGGCAAGGAAAAGGGGAGAGCCGATAACAAGCAAAGGGCTTTATCGCACATCGCAAAAGGTGGTAACCTATTTCTGCGGTATAATGATTTTTCACGGGGCAAGTATAACTTTTCAACTGCCATCGCAAATAACCTATTCTGTCAGCTTCATTATTGCAGCCACTGAATTGTTTAGTATTTCGGAAAATATAAAGTCCATTACTGGCACAAATATCGGTACAATTATTCTTAGATTTTTCAGACGTTAAAACAAAATAAAATGGAAACTAATTTCAAAGAAGTTTTAAAAAATGCAGATACAATTTCCAGTCCTTTAGGTTCAGTGAGTTGTTACGCTTTTAATTTTGCGGAACTTGCACAGGAGGTAAATGTACTTCTTACTGATGATGGAAAGAAGGTCAAATTTACATGGCGCGAATACGTAAAACTTGCTCAAATCATTTGGGACAAAATCAAGGAGACATCAAGAGAGTGTGCAGGCAAAGAAATTGAAGTAAAATTACCTGCAAAGCTATCATTGATAAGCGCAGCCTTTGCTCTTATTGGATTTAAATTATAGGCGCAGAGAATCGCTACCTTAGTGCCAAGGGGAGGTGTATTGATTTACATCTCCCTTTAAAATATAAAAATATGAAAGCAAATGAATTTGTAGTATGTGTAGATGCTGGGCATGGAGGTCTTAACAAAGGAATAGGGCCGGACAAATATGTGACCTATCCATCAAAGTGCTTCCAACACAAACATGGTAAATTCCATTCCTATGGTTGGTTTTTTGAGGGTGTGTTTAATCGCTCCCTTGCCAACTTCCTTGAACAGTTTCTCCTTGACTATGGCTTCCAGGTTAAAAAGGTTTATGAGCCTATAATTGACACATCACTAAACAAACGCTGTCAGCTCGTAAATAGCTATGCTAACTTAGGCAAGGCTACTGTACTTGTTTCTATTCACGGCAATGCCGCAGCTTCAACATCTGCCAGAGGATGGGAGGTATTTACATCACCAGGTGATACAAAGTCTGATCTCCTTGCTACCATGATTGGAGAAGAAGTAAAAGATGCTACACCAGGCTGGGTGCATCGGCATGATTACTCCGATGGTGACCTTGACAGAGAGGCAAGATTTCAGATGTTAACTGCTACAACAGTGCCAGCGGTGTTGACAGAGAATGGATTCTTTACAAATTACAACGATGCTGTGTTGATGATAGACAGAGAATGGCAGGAGGCAGTGGCGAAAGCTCACGCTAAAGGCATTCTTGAATATGCCATAAAGCAAGGTGTGGAGTGGTAACAAAAAAGCCGCAGGAAAAACACCTGCGGCTGAAATTACACTAAGTAAACACCACTCAACTTTTCAAGAGTTTCTTGAACATCGCAGCTGCTTTAGCTTTCACATCGTCTTTTTCGCTCGTATTATTTACTATCATAAATAAAATAGCTTGTAATCTTTCCGGATTCATATACTGATAAAACTTCCTACCTGCTCCATCATTGCCGGAGTAAAATTGCAGCAAAGCACTATTTGTGTTTACAACATTGTTTTTATTAATTGGTTTAGGATATTTATCTACCAATAATAAACCATGTTTTATTTCTTTGTCGTTTAATAATTTAGTTATCTGCATGACTTCCTATTTTTAAAAGTGTTAGTTTAGTTTCTTCTTGCCTTATCCTGGTGGCTAAGTAGTCAACATAAAAATAATTAATCTTTCTCCTCATTGTCTCCTCTATGTATGCCAGGGTCAACCGGTGCAGCTTCTTTTCTATAACCTTTATTTGCATCATTTTCGTAATAAGTTTTAGAAATTAACGCTATTTGAAAAGCGTCTATTTCATCTTGTGAAAGTTTTTTATTTCCATGCACCTCTAACTTCATTGCCTTTATAACGCTCATACAGTAATCAATAGTCCATTTGCTGCCTTTGTGCTGCGGTGAAATACCTTTTACTTTATGTCCATTCAATTCTAATAAGTCAATGATTGTTCTGGATGCACCTTGATTCATGCCGACGTTTCGGCTGATCTTGTTGCTTGCTTTTACATTTGCGTGTTTACGAAAGGTAATATTTTGGAGGGAAGAATCTTCTACAACTATTGCGCAATCTCTCTCCCATGTTAGGCTATCCATTATCCATGCAGCAAGATTCTTGTACCTACCAAAATATACCTTTTTATCATCAATCACGCACACTGCCAAGCCGTTTAGCCTCATGGCTGGATCTATGCCTACGAATTTCATCATAATTTATCTTTTTATTTAAGAAGTTACGCTTTACATACTTACTTACAAATTTCAATAAATCATGATAGTCATAGTATTTTTTACCATGCTTCCATAATTCAAAAAAAGGATAATACTCTAAATTAAGTGTTCCAAATGTCATAAATAAACAATTATCAGATGTTGTATTACTGTAACCATCCCACAAATCTATGCCAGATAGCATATCATAAGTGATTGTATCAACAGTATAGCTACCATCTGCTACACTATAATAACTTCTTTCAAGCAATTTATCTCCTATCTTTCCAAAACTTACAGTATTATAGGCTAAAAAGTGATTATTTTGAGCATTTACAGTAGTTACTCCTAACACTAACATGATTGCCAATGATAACTGTACGCTGCGCACCGTTGTATTCATCTGTACTGGCTCTTTACCTTTACTTGGTACATTGCGCTTCCTTGGTGCTTTTATGCCAATGCCGTAGGCTTCTATGCCCTTTTCAATGAATTGTATCTCTAACACATAGCCAAAGCAGATAATAGTGCCAATAAAAAAGAACATGGCATAGAACTCTGCGCCAGTTGCTTGGCCTTGGATAGAAAAGAATAATTCCAACAATGCTACTACTGTGGCTATTGCTGCAACCTTCGGAGGATATACTGATCTATTACTGGATGGATTAAGAAAGTCAATAAAGACGATGGCAAATCTGCCAAACTGCAACATAAGAGAGGCAGGGATGGAAAGGAGTAAAGGAAGAGGAAGGAAATACACGTTAAGTGCTGCGGTGATGGCATAGGTTAAAATAATGCCAACAAAGATAATTTTAGGCATTGTAGATGTAATGTCATCAAATAGCCATTCAAAGTTTTGGTTGTTAAAATTCTTTTTCATTGTGTGATGTTTTAGTGATTTGTCATAATGACTTTACAAAAGTAATATAAAATAAATAACTTGTATATAAATATTAAAAATAATTATAAAAAAAGTGCGAAGGCAAATCTTCGCACTCTGAAACAACTTAAATTACCAAAAACGATTACTACTCCTTTTGCTTGTGTTTATTGTATCTCTCCCAGGCTGTCATGACTCTGATCTCCTTTGTAGCTGTTTCAATTCGCAGTAGTTTAAATTCTTCTAAAGCATCTTCCAAATTTCTTGCAGTGACTGTTACGCTTCTGCCATCTTCAAATTTGATGACATACTTATTCATCTCTACTTCCATAATAAATCGTATAAATAGTAAATAATCCAAAGGCAAGTTATTACTCCGCCAAATGTTACAATGATCTTTGCACCATTGTTAATCAATGTTTTCTCTTCTTCGGTCATGTTTATTTATTTAAATACATTTTACTTGCTACTGGCTCACTTCCCTGGTTGCTATACTTCGCATCCTCTTTCTTGTCATAGCTTATTTTAGGCATCTCGCTTATTTCATGGTAAACTATTTGCGCAATCTTCATGCCTGGATAAATCTTAATCCTTTGCACTGCAATAAGCTCCAATGTCCAGTGTCCTCTAAAGCCAACATCTCCAAAGCCGGCACATACATGAATGAATAATCCTAAACGAGCAAGGCTTGACTTTCCCATCAAAACTGGCACATGGCGAAGTGTCTCCGTATATTCGACAGTTGAGGCAAGATAAACAATGCCAGGCTGCAAAATAATACCTTCCGGAGGAATAATAACTGGTACGCTAAGATTTTTTTTTCTTGTGTCCAATACACTTTCGGTGTAAAGTACCAAAGTATTTGACAAAGTAAGGTCAATACTATTAGTGCCAAGGTTCTCCGGTATAAAAGGCTCTACAACAATGTTTCCATTGTTAATTTCTGCGGTAATTGTGTGATCAGTTAAAATCATAAATCGTACTTTTTTCTGTTATCAAAATCTTGTTTAGTAAAATAATATTCAGTCAGCATTGCAGCATTAGCCTGTAAGTGTGCAGCGTGGAGTAATCCTGATTCTTCATCAATATCCTCTCCCAACCTTATCGCTTCCAGGTGCCTCATTGCACTGGCAATTACTTCTGTCCAAGGCATTCCCTTCTCCCAATTCCCTTCTGGATACTTGCCCAGTGCCTGTGTCCATACTTTGGCATATTCACGGTTGGCTAATGGAGGGATAAGGTCGTAGCGGAGTTTATCGGAGTTGTGGCGAAGGCCTCTTACTTCATCGTAATCTTTCATATATGAAATGCTTTTAAGGAGTGTTCAAAGCCATTAGTGCGCAATTTTAATTCACATAACATATCCATCGCTATTTGCATCGTTTCAAATTGTGTGTCTCTTGTAATTCTTAATTTCCAAAAGTTAATGTAAGCTAATAAAGATCCTGTCCAGATAAAAGTAGTTTCAAGATTTAACGGTAAAATAGTACGAGCTTGTTCCTTTGCAACACCAAGCTGCAACAGCTCATGGTAGGCAGTGGCGCAATAATTTATAACTGCATCTTGAATCATTAATGCTGCATCATTGTCGTATCTCTCTAAATGTCCTGCGCTGCCTTGCTTACTACTTTTGCTCTGTAATCTAAAATCATCTATCTTGTAATAGTTATCTTGAAAGTCAACATATCTACCAGATATACTATTTGCAGTTAAACCTACCTGGTGCTTAAACAACTGCCTTTCTACAAAGATAGGGCAGGTTATCCGGTATTGCAGCTGTGGATGGCGAAAGGGCGAAGTGTGATTGTGTTCTGCAAGGTATTTTATCAACTTTGCATTCTGATCAACAGAATAGTTACTGGCTTCTTTGCCGAAGGAAACACGGGCGGCCGTTGCTACCATGTCATCGTTTCCAAATATTTCTAAAAGTTCTACTTTCATTTTATTAGACATTTATTAGACATTTATTAGACATTTAAGAGAGATTTAAGAGAGATTAAAAAATACACCGTTCCATCCCTTTATCAACGCACGGTGCCAGCATTGCTCAACCTTCGGGTGGTAAGTGATGGTACAATACAGACTTTAGAAATATTACCACCATCTATTTCACTCTGGTTTAATGTCTGCCATTTGTAGGGCAACAAGGACAAGAATCGAACCTGTATCTATGCAGCCTTTCCTGTTCATTGCGTTACCGTTACGCTACCTTGCTAAATTTGCCGTCTTTCCGTGCTGTCACTCGTTAGATTGCGCTCTCTGGACTTTATGAGTTAAGCCCTGTTAACCTTAAGCGTTTAGGTCTGCCTGCATATTAACATAAACTTGTGGCAGATTTTCCTTTGCGTTTATGCCATGCTAAGTAACAAGGGTGGGATTTGAACCCACAATATCAGCCGCGGTCGCCGCTTTGCGCTACCCATCCGCTACCTTGTTAACATGCCTGTCTATTCCAGGCTGTCAATTCATCCTCTGACGCAGTTAAGTGTGAAAGAAATGCCTAACCAATAAAAACACTTCACTTAACTCCGAGGTCTGCAAATATCTTATGTAGCCATGTGTCCTACTAATATTCTCTCTTGCCTAAAGCTACTTAACAATGTCCTGTAATTATCAGAGGTTACTAAAAGTAACTTTTGCACCGCTCTACATTGTTCAAAGATGGCAGTGGCTTTTGGATACTTGCCTTTGACGTAGTAATCTGTCAAAGTAGAGGAGTGCTTTATTCTTTTATACTCCTCCTCTGGCATATCTCTGATGCAGCTCATCATCATCTGGGCAAAGATACTTTCATTCATTCCGCTAATAACAGTATACCTTGAATAGTAGGCAGACAATTGTCGAAGGTATTGATCACATTCATCAAGCATCTCTGCCGATGGTGCAGTCGTTATCCAGGCATTTACTTCCTCGCAAAAGGCAGATATTTCTAACATCTTACTATTCCACTCCTTCATCTTTCACTAATATAAGTGTGACTGTTTTAGAATGCTCCTCTGCTACTCCAGTGTTTATTTCTTCCTTCTTCATTGCCTCTATTTCATATTCCTTGTTTACAATGTTCTTGGAATAGGTGTAGGACTTTTTTTGATAAGTAGAATAGCTTACTAAAGCACCATGTACATCCATAGCCATTTTATTATCCTTTAACAAATCACTTAAATCATTTTTAATTAATTCTTTTTTTTTCTCCAATTCCTTTAACTCCTTTGTGATCTCAGCATATTTAAACATTCTTTCACCTATTGCACTATTCTGGTATCTTTCATAAGCCTCACTTATTTCTTTTGCTGCTTTCCTTATCCTTGCCTCTGCGGCAGTTAATTCTTCTGTATTAAAAACATACATAAAACTTTCATGCTCACCTGCCCAGGACAATGTCTTGCCTCGCAACTTAGTCTTCCAGTAGCTTATCACAGAGGTAGGCATTACACCAAACTTATACCACAATATAAGTGAGTAAGTCTGCATCTGCAAAGATTGTTGAAGACGCTGTGTTGACCAAGGACTGGTGCCGGTCTTGAAATCTATAACCATGCCAAAATCTTTGGAACAATTATCTATATATCCCAACATTTTAAAATTTCCAAAATCATGTTCTAATTTATATTCAACGTGAGGATAAATTAAAGTCACATCTAAAAAACCTTCTGGAAAGTTAAAATCTCTTTGCACACCTGCCGCATAATCTTCTATGTCTTTTGCGAATTGTTTTCCAAATTCAAGGAAAGGTGAAGGAGCATCTTCGATTCCGATAAAGTATTTCTTTTGGTATGCGATAGGATCGCTCTCCCAAAGGTTAATCTGTGAAACTGATAAGTGTTCTTTTGGTAATTTAAGCATTGTAAATAATTTTACTTTTTAAAAAAGTGGCAGCGCAGATACTGCCACATATAGAGTCATTCATCTCAATTTTTGGAAGACCTGTATAAAGATAGTAGAAGTTGCGGCAGTTGCATTATCATGCGGTATTTCTGCCTCAATTAACTTGTTATAAATGTCAATGTATGCCTGGGTGTAAATAGAAGATATTTCAAAAGCTATTGCTGCAAGGTCAGGCTTCTCTTTATCTACATCTTGCATTGATTCAATCGCTTGCTGTGTAGTTGGTTCGCTTTGAACATATTTTAATTTGCCTTTATCATCTACAACATCAATTACTTCTCCTTGCTTTAGGCTCTGTATAGGATCGCCAGGCTTTCCATATATCCTTGCTTCCTTGCCATCGGCAAAGACTACAAGGATGTTTATAGATGGGCCATACTGCCCTTCTCTTGGTGCGCCTGCACTGTATTTAACCTTTGCTTTAGTGATTATCATAATAGTCTTCTCTTTGAGCGTCTAATCTTTTTAACTCCTCTTCCTCCTGCCAGTTTTCCAACTGTTGGGCAATCCATTCAAAGTCTATTGCCTGTGCCATAATGCTATTGAATAGCACTTGTTCCTTCGGTAGTAAGTCGTTAAAGTTAAACAGTGCATCAATGGCCTTGCTTATACCTTCATCGGTGATGTCACGCAGGGCAAGGTGGTTGTCTACAATGTAGTCTAAAATGTCTTGGCTTGCCTGGTTCATGCTTTTCTATATTCTTCGTTAAATACTATTGTTTTTTGTAGATACTCAATGGCTGTTTTGTGCAAAAAAGCATGGGCATGATTACAGCGGGTATACTCTTCTTCGTTTACCGGTAATTGGTTAAGTTCATGTAATACTTCTTCGTACACTTTTACTCCATTTTTATCAAATAGATTTTTTACAAGTACATTAATACAAATTTTGGTAAGAATACTTACAATTTTTTCGTCTCTTTCTTCTGCTGTCATGATGTTTGTTTATAGTGATTAATAATTATTTCTTTCTCCATTCGTAGCGAACATCCTCTTTCATCCAAGAATAGCTGTGTAATAAATTACCTTTTTTGCCAATAACTTCTCCTAAAAATGTAGGCTCTGTTAAAGTAGTATATGGCTTACCGCCAACTTGAAAATTAGATTTTAAAACATCGCCAGTCAATGTTCTGATTTGTATTTGCTCAAATCTTTCAGGATAAACCGCTCTTTCAACTCTTAAAATTAAATCATCAAGATTAAATCTTACTAAATCAATCATTATTTCAGTAGCTTGTCTTACACTATTTGTAGCAGAATGATCGCTAATCCTTACCTTACAAACATTAATCAAATATTCAACTGGACATTCTTTTTTAATAATTATATAGCCGCTATTGCCGAAGTCAGTAGATGAAATTGCAACACCTGTATGGTATCCTTCTGGAAGGATAGCGTTAATGGCTTCAACTGCTATTGCTACTTTTTGTTCGATTGATTCTAAGATTGTCATAATGTGTGTGTTGTGTGATGATGAATGCTTTTGTCCTGTTGACCTTTCAAAGATACAAATAAAATAAATACAAAGTATATAAATTATATAAAAATATAAAAATAATTTAAAAAAAGTGTGAGGTCAATTCCCCACACCTCCAAACGCACTTTAAACCAGTTACTTATCTCTTTAGCACCTTCCTCCACACTGCCAGCTGCTGTGCAATGACTACGGCTCTTCTTGTGTTGCCTTGTTCTATTTTCTTTGCATGACTTCTAATAGACATGAGATCCATGCTTTCCGGTGGCTCTTTCAATGCCAGTGCCTGTGCTTCTTCCCACAATGCTCTTTTCTCTCCTTCCTCGTATTCTATCATTCCAAACTGTATACACATATCGTACCAGTATAGCGGCACTGTGCTAAAGTCTTTTCCTTTAAACTCCTTTAGCATAGTAGGAAAGTTAGCATATAACTCCTCCCTTGTTTTGCGTGCTTTCTCTTCCATGTTGGCATTGTGCCGGAGGGCAGCGACTTCATTGTCGTGAGCTGCAATAATCTTTCTCCGGTAAATAAGGTAGGCATTTAGTATTTTACCAATAGTGTGCATATTTGCCTTACCATAGAATTTCACATCATCATCCAAGTCAAGTGACTGAGCAGCGAAGAGGCGAAAGGCTATTTCAATTTCATTGGCAGCAATCTGCCCAAATGTTTTAACAATTTCTTTTGTAACTGTGCTGTAAAAAGTGAGATCACCATCAATGCCATGTAAAGGGAAGAGGCTGCTGATAACATTGAGTACATTCCTAAATGCGTCTTTAGGTTCAATGTTTGCTATCCTGTTGGGCCTTGATTCAATGATCGCTTGTTCGTCTTGGTTGTGTGGTTGGTACTTTGTCAGATTCATTGTTGTTGTTGTTTTTCATCCAATAATATAATTTCTGTTTCTGTCGCTGATATTCTCTGTTTTTTTCAATCTGCTCTGGTGTGCGGTTGTCATACCTCTTTTTATGATAAGCATTGTTTTTGTCTCTAAATGCTCTCCATTCCTCAAAGGTCATGTTGTCACGTTTGCGCTGCTGATACGCTTTCATGTAAGCGTTATATTCTTCTCTATTCCTCATAATTTTCTAATTCGTGTTCAACTTCTTCCCAATAATAATACTCATCATAGCCATTGGCTGTTTTAATTTTATACTTTTCCTTTAGCACCTCCCTTGCTGCAAACAGAGCGCAGTGCCTTGCCAGGATAGATACAAGGATCTCCTGTCCAAGTTCACCGCCAATGTCCTGGATAAGGTTGTGGTAATGGGTGAAAAGTTCTTTCGCCTTGTCTTTAGGTGACTGTTTCATAGTTTTTCTATTTCTTTTTTTACTTCTTGCCAAAAATTATAACTATAATTAATTCCATTATTATAGCATTGTTCAATTATCTCATTTACCGCAGTCAATGCGTGTCCTTTTGCCTTGTATGAAATAACGTGTTCTATCCATCCATCGTATGGGTCTAACATTCTTGTGCGTTCACTAAATTTGTCTATTAGTTCCTCCGCTTTTTCTTTAGCTGTCATAGGTTTTGAATTTCTTGTTTAACTTCTTGCCAATAATAATGTGCGTGTGTTTTTTGAGCATCGTAGAAATATCTATGTTCTCCGCCACAATCATCCCAATCAGCAAAGTTTGGTTCTAATGGCACTGAATTTAAAATTTCATCGACTGCAATCAAAGCACATTGTTTAGCCTGTTCTTTAGATAAAAATGGGTTTATTTTATCCATTAGCCAATAATTATCTACTAATTCATTTGCTTTTTCTTTGGGTGTTTGTGTCATAATCTTATAATGTTATTTACTTCTTTATCAAGTTCATAAAAATAATCGTTATTGTCAGATGTATTTAAAGAATTTTCTCTTGCAAATTCAACAGCCATTGTTGCAGAAATTCTGGCATATATTTGCCATGCTCCGCAATCATTACCATAAGTTCTACAATTCTTATCTTGACATTTAGAAATACATACACCTGTACTTTTCCAAACATCATAGTGAGCATTGAAAAGTTCCATTGCTTTTTTGCTTATATCTTGATTCATAAAGTAAATTCATTTACAAGTTTATCAATTTCCTCCTGCCTTTTCTTTTCCTTTGCCAATGGGCTGGCATATAAGAATTTCGTATAAATGTTATTAGCCTGCGAGTAAATATTACTAATAGTAAAATTTGCCTTTAGCCATTTATCACTTATCTGCCATGCTGCCGTGGTAAACATTGTGACCATGTCCTCTGGTGCTTGCTCACTGGCACTTACCTTCTTTAGCCATGTTACTAACTTTTTACAATTAGCACCATCCTTAGCACTCATGATGTAATTTCCCTTGTCAGATGGATAGGTAACACCAGCTAAGCGTTCATAGGTAGAGGCGAAGGCTAAGAAACAGAGATAGGTTTCGGATGGTTCTTTTTGTACCTTTTCTTTAGCGCAACTTTCTTTTGGGTCAGAGTCAGTGTTCAGAGCATCATGGATACTTTGCCGAAGGAAAGGATTAACAATGTAAGCATCGGAAGAGGGGAGTGAAAAATCATTTTCACAACCAATATCAGTTGTATTAATATCTGTTTTATTCTCTGTATTATTATGTTCACGTTTTCGTGTAGTCTGCTTTCCCGTTTTCGTGGATTCTGCTTTCACGTTTTCGTTAAAGCTGCTTTCACTTTTACTAATTCTTAATCCTCTATTTCTACCATCAAAAAACACTTGAATAATAAATTTACGCTTCTTTAGGTCACTAATAATATTAGCTACTCTACCTTCAGAAAGTTGTACAAACTTTGCAAGATATTCATTAGAGGCAAAACAGCCACGGTCGGAGTTATCCAGGGAGTCAATTTCAACTAATAAGACTTTTTCTATAATAGACAAATCAGTATTTAGCCAAATTTCTTTAGGAATCCATACTCCTTTAAAATCTCTATTTTCTTTCATAATCCTATAAATTTAAAAAGTTGTTCTGTTGTTGGAGCATTACTATAATCAATATTTTTTATTAAAAATGGATTATCTATTACTGGCTTTATTTTTTTTGCAACAATATGTTTTTCAGGTATTTTATCAAAATTACAAAATATAAAAATTGATTTTCTATCTCCTTTATTTTGTTTAGCAATCCATTCTATGTTATTATCAAGTCTTAATGAATTATTATCTAATAACATATATTCATCAATCTCATAATTGTCTTTATTGTAATTTTTATTATATGCAACAAAATAATAATTAGCAGTGCAATAAAAATATCCACCAGGCTTTCCAGAACCTTTATATTTTTCATAAGTAACTGTACTTGTGCCGTTAAATGTTAACATTTTTTCTTGCAACGTAAATACTCTACCTGTTGTATCTGTAAGTATTACATCAATACCTTGAAAAATATCCATATTTGCATACATTTCAGTTTTCTTTACATTAATTACATCTTCATTATCTTCCAAAGAAAATATTTCTCTATATATTTTATTAATTGACTCAATGTGATTTGTAGAGATTTCTCCTCTGTATCCTAAATTATCTTTAGGATTATCACTAATTATATTAATTCTTCTTATACCTGGCATGGAATTATATTTGTTTCGTTATAAAATCTTTTTAAAACTATATTGCAATATTCTTCATCCATTTCACAACCAATACATATTCTATTGCTTCTTTCAGCTGCAATCAATGTACTTCCAGAACCTAAAAACGGGTCAAATACAACTTCATTACTTAGAGTTAATTTAAGTAATATTTCTCTCATTAATTCTATTGGCTTTTGTGTAGTATGAAATCTTTTCTCATTATTACCAATAATAGAATCAGCGTTTACTACACCTCCATGTTGTAATCTAATCATAATAGATCTTTGTGTAGTATGTTGACTTCTAAACCAGGCAAGTTCAAATGCACTTCCTTTCATTTGGTCTATTAACTCATTAGTTCTTTTATCCCAACACAACCAACCACCAAGAGGTAATTTATCTGAAAAATAATTAGCTCCAAAAAGTAAAACCGTTTTAAAATTTAAAAAATCAGATGGATTAAATATTTCATCATCACCAATTACTTTATTAAAGTTACCTTTACTTCCATCCCATTTATTCCATGATGGATTATAATTTATTCCATACGGAGGGTCGCTAATTAAAGCATCTACATTATTAATTATATTAATAATGTCATAAGAATCACCACATATTAATGTGTGTCTTCCTAATTTATATTTTTGTCCATTTTTAACATTAAATGTAGGCTCTGTACTTACAATTATATTTGGTATTTCTATAACTACTTGTTCTATCTGCCTGCTTTTTTTATATTGTAGATATGCTTGATATATTTTCAATTTATTTTCAATAGCTATTATTAATACTTCTTTAGCTACATCAATTCCTTCTCCTTTTTTATCGTCTGCAATCTTTACAAGTTCATCAAGTTCTTTCCCGTTATCTTCAAATCTTGAGCCAGTAATTAAATTTTGTAATGGTTTTAACACCTTACCTCTTTTAGAATTTCTTTCAATATTCCTTGTAGATTCATTAGTTGCTTTAGCTGTTTGCTCTACAAAACTTTCAGTTTTATTTTCTGGAAGCTCGCCAACTTGGCGACTTTCCTCATTTTGTTTAGTATGTTGATTTGCCCTATTATTCGTTTTCCCTTGCGCTGTATGAGGGTGTAAAATTTCATATATTTCTTTTCTTCGGCTTGTTTGAATGCTTTTATCAAACTGCGTTAATTCATTCCTTATAAGATTTTCATCAATCTCTGCAAGTTCACTTAATATCTCGCTATCATAGTCAACTATATTTACCTCAATCTCTTTCCATCCAAGCAATTTACAAGCCGTTATCCTGTGCAATCCTGCAATAAGTTTAAAGTCAGACGTTACAGTAATTGGCTGTAATAATCCAATTTCATTAATAGAAGCGCACAACTGCGTTACATCGCCAGCATTTCGCTTCCTATCAATGATTTTAATTTCATCAATATTTATTTTCATAATAATTTTTTACATAAAAAAAGCCCAGCAGGTGCAAGTCTACTGGGCAGGTGAAACAAAGTACATTGTTCCATATTCCTTTAGGCGACTTGCACACCATCTAAAGGATAGAACAAAGATAAACTATTTTTAATTCTTTTCGCCAATACTTTTAATATTCTCCATCCTTCCCTCCTCTATAAATCCACTCCCCTGGCTACCTCCGACTATCTTTAAATACTGGTTCTCCACACTGGCAGAGTTGATAATAGTCTGGGCAACATTGGCAATGACCTTTGCTTTTTCAAGGTCGTATTTGGAGTCTGGATCGCTTAGTTCTTCAAGGACAACGAAAAGGTGGTTGCGGAGGTCGCTGATTTTGTTTTTCATCTGATTTTTTGTTTAATCTGGTTTATTAAAATTTGCACTTCCTTTAACTCCGGTGTTAACTTGGCATGGTTGCGATTAAGCATAGCTAAGTCCTTCCTGGATACAAGGCATAGGTTGCTAATGTCATCGTTATATTTATCTTGGTCAATCTTAAACACACACATATCATTAGGCACGGGCCCATGCACTTGTTCCCAGTTGTAACGGGCAAGAGCCATCCATTTATGATTCTTGTATTTAATTTCATTGTAGTTATTAATATTTCTGATGCTGCCTATTGGTAATGTATTGTGAGGTTGTTGACCTTTCTTGAAAATACCTGTGAGCTTCGCAATATGTTCTGTGGACAATTTTTGTCCTTTGCACCACGGCACATGACCTTTTTTAAAATTACTACTTAATTGTAAGTTATTTTCTATTAATTTATTCCATTGTGCTATGGCTATGGCTCTGCCATTATTACTAATATGTTCCTTACTTTTCTTTAATCCCATGGTGTGTGCTTTCTTACTGATGGAAGTAGCGGAGTGCGGCATCATCGTAGCAATAACCTTGTTAGGAGTGTCGGGATACACCTTTTTAATTATCTCTAAATGCTCTTCTGTAAAAGCATTATGTAGCTTTTTACTTTCCTTTGCCATGATTCTCATTTTTAGTAAATAACAATCCCCATGAACATACATCTGTTGCATCTTGCATAAAGTCAAAGCCATGTTGTTTAAACAATGCTATCCATTCATCTTTCTGCTTTATGTTAATGTGTCCCCATTCAATGTCAAACGCAGGATCTGCAGAGGCATGAGGAGTAGAGGTGAAATAAAAATATTTCTTACAAGCATTGTAAAGCACTGGCATGACTTTCCTTAACTCTGCATCTGTCATGTGTTCAAATACCTCCGTAGAATAGATGGCATCGTAACTGCCATGCGTTTTAAATTTACCGATTAAATATCTTCCAGGATCAATACCTTTACTTATAGCAAAGTCTCTTTCATAAGGATTAATATCATAGCCAACATGTCTATATAAACCAATTCTTTGGCAGGCAGATAAAAAGAAACCTAATCCACTACCAAACTCAAAAACAGATGTACATCCCATTATCTGCAATGTCCTTGCACCGTTGATGTGCAGATTTACAAGTGATTCGTAGTCACGGGTAGTAAAGCCAAGTTCTACTGATTTGTCAAAAAAGAATTTATTGTCTATCATTTTAATATTCCATTTCTGGAAAACTGGCTTTTACTGTCCAGTATTCTGTTGATAAATTACTTCTTACTTTCCAAAGGTTACTTGTATGGTATCCACTCTTATAAAAGCATTTACAAGTAGCATCTACTATGTTTTTTGCACTCATGCCTCTGTTGTACTTTGCTAACATAAACCTTTTGCAATTCTTGTACCTTGGCAAGTTTAAAACATCTGCCCAACCTTGCACCATGGCATTGTAGGAGGTGTATGCCTGGAAGGCGCAAGGTATCTTTTTACCTTTCTTATAGCAATCATCCATAGCCTTTACCTTCTTACCGGTGCCTCTGTATTTTATTCCTCCAGGATTCAAGGCTTTCGCCATTAACTTACTTTCTATTCCGGCATTGGTAGCCTCAATAATAAAAAAAGCATAGATAACGGAGATTGGCAGATCAGTCTTTTTGTGCATGGTGTAAAAGAAATCTTCATACATAAAGCCTAACCAAATCCTTCTTAAATCTACCAGACTTTTGTTTTTTAATCTCCTAAAGCCTTGTTCTTCTAAAAACTGTTGTAGTTCATCCTTTACCATGCTCTTAATCTGTGTGCCTGGCAGATTCTTCATATCAATTACCATTAGATTATCCTGTGGATATTCCTTTGCAGGATTAGGAGCTGCAATCTTGTTAGCTGTGTAGCCATGGCCGACAAGGGATATAAAGAGGGAGGAGATAACGAGGAGTAAAAGCAGATAGCCTTTTACTTTTGTTTGTTTGTTCATACTGATTTGTTTACTGATTAATTAAAATGGCAGATCACCATCCATGTCAACCTTGCCAACTGGCGGCATGGTGGTAAGAGGAGTTGGTTCTCCGGTGGGCTTTCCTCCAAATTCAAGGGAAGTTACACGGCAGTTAATAATGGCAGCTGCTTCTCCATTTTTTTGCGTGTAGGCATTTACACCACCACTACCTTCTACTACTATGTAAGTGCCTTTAGTAATAAATGGTTTTAGCTTCTCTCCTCTTTCTCCCCAGACATTACAGCTAACCCACACTGTTTTTTCAGATGGATTAGGCCCATATACTTTTTCAGTGTGAGCAACACTAAATGAACATACAGTAGTATCACCAACGCTTTTTAATTCAGCGTCTTGTCCTACTCTTCCGGAAACAATTAATTTTATCATATAAATTTATTTTTTGCAAAGTTATATATTTATTATATATTTGCAACATTAAAACAAATAAATATGGAAAAAATTATGTTGGCTAAAAAGAAAGGTGTTTTGTTAACTGATGAGATTCACGAAAAACTACTAAAGATTCAAATTGATATATCGTATAAAACAAGAAAGCGAGTATCTCTTGAAAAGACTATTGAACACATTTTAGATAACTACAAGAAATGAAGTTAACTACATTTACATCATCTAAAAGTCAGGCAACTGATTACTATCGTTCAATAGGCCCATTTACAAGGTTAGCATTGCAGAAGAAATTTGAGCATACTATCTGCCCACAAGAGAGAGCGCAGTGGCATGACATTTATAACACTGACATTGTATTGATACAACGGCCTAACTCAACGGCATCGCTGGGAATAATGGCAGATGCAAAGAGGATGGGAAAGAAGGTAATAATTGATTTTGATGATCATTTGCTGGATGTTCCGGAAGATAATCCTGCTAATCATTATTTTGCTAATCCACAAGTACAAAAACAAATACAAGATACTTTTCTATTTGCTGATGCAGTCATAGTATCTACTAAAAAGCTATATGACCTTTACTTTCCAATGTGCCAGGGAAAGATTCCTATGTTTGTCATACCTAATGGTTGGAATCCTACTGACTTACCAATGTTTGAAGTAAAGTATAGGCACAAACCTACAAGATTTGTATGGAGAGGAGGAAGTACACATTTTGCAGACTTACATACTATCAAGGCTGAAATAAATCAGATGATAGAAATGAATACAGAGGTTACTTTCTTTGGCTTAAATAAGTTTATGATGTACGACTTAAACAAGAAAGCTATCAATGTTGATTGGTCTTCTATGTTTGTTTATTTCACATTTATGCAGCGTATAGAAGGTGACTTTGGTTTTTATCCATTAGTAAGGAATGACTTTAACTTATCTAAAAGTAATATCTTTGCCATAGAGTGCATTGCTAATGGTATGCCAGTGTTAGCAGACAGTTACTTTCCAGAGTTTAATATACCTGGTGTTATACATTACGATAATCCTGCACAGTTTTTAGACTTAGTTACCAATATAGTTAATGGCAACATTGATAAGGTAGCAAGCGTTAAGGCAGGAAGGAGTTATGTTAAAGAAGTGTTGCACATAGACTTACTAAACAAGAAGCGATGGGAGATATTAAAAGGGATATAGATGCCATACATAAGCAAGGGAATAGGTAGTACAATACACAAGGCTAAAATGCAGCGCACACCAAGCGGTGAACAAGGCAGCTACAATAACGCATGGCATAAGATGAGCAAGGCATACAGACGTGCTAATCCTTTATGTGAATGCTGTATAGTGTTAGGTATAATGACTGACATAACACCAGGTGATTATAAGGGATGTGTGGATCACATGATACCTATCACTCGTAATGGTTCGATGTACAATCTAAACAATCTATTAGCATTGTGTAAGTCATGCCATGATACTAAGTCAGTCAATGAGAAGGGTAACATAGCACCAGTAAACATACACATGGATGTGGATGGGAAGTATATACCTGCGGACAAGGCACA
>Ga0315906_10003611_pt1 | contig 20494 bp, 15 predicted proteins | sample LakEriMetagenome_4_FD_203526 | JGI IMG/M metagenome (GOLD analysis project Ga0315906, IMG submission 203526) | Freshwater fungal communities from buoy surface, Lake Erie, Ohio, United States - Buoy 2 MA122 | ecosystem: Environmental > Aquatic > Freshwater > Lake > Lake biofilm | place: USA...
AACTTCAGCCCCAGCGTCAATCAGGCATTGCAAAAACCAAAAATAGCGACAATCATCCCAAAATCCAGCCGCGCAATCTCATCCTGATTGTCGCGCTCATCGCATCCTGATTGTCGCTGTATACTCTGCCAGCGTCTTCTCGCCCTTCACAGCGGCAAGCGCCACCTTCGCCTTGAAGGCAGGGCTGTGGTTCCGGCGGGGTCGTCTCGTCATGGTGTCTCCTGTTCACGGCTTCATGCCGCTCTCAGGCAGAAAATCCACTTATCCCAGATGTGCAGATTCCCCGAGCCAGATCTGCCTGGTGAATCTTTGGATGTTCTTGGAATGTTTGGTGTGCAAATTAAGATGGATGCGGGGACAGGATTTGAACCTGTGACCTTCAGGTTATGAGTGGGACGGAAGCTATTTAGCACAACTACGCACAAATACTTTTTCTTTCGTTATTTCAGTATGTTAGTTGAATACTGGCGCCGTGCCCGCCATTCTGTTTTTCGCAGGCACTCGCCACGACTTGCGCCCTCTTGCTTCCACAGTGCTTCCACGGACGCAAACGGGCGGGGCCTGGAAGCGAAACAGAAGACGGAGCGAGGCCCCCTTCCCCATGCCCAAACTCACGAAACGCGTCGTCGACGCAGCTGAAATCCGCAACACCGACTATTTCCTCTGGGACGACGAGCTCCCTGGCTTCGGCCTCCGCGTCATGCCCAGCGGACGCAAGGGGTATACGGTGCAGTTTCGCGCCGGGCGGCGGTCCCGCCGCATGAGCCTTGGTCCGTCCACCGTCCTCACCTGCGAGCAGGCCCGGAACCGCGCCATGGCCCTCATCGCGGCGGCGAAGGGCGGCGACGATCCGGCGGCAAAGCGTGATGCCGAACGCCAAGCCGTCACGGTCAAGGAACTGGCAAAGCGGTTCGACGAGGAACACATCGCCCTCCGCGTGAAGGCGACCACTGGGAAGGGCTACCGACGCCTGCTGGACAAGACCATCCTTCCTACCATCGGCAACCTCCGCATCACCGACGTCACGCGCGCGGACATCGCAAAGCTCCACCATGACCAGCGTCGTATCCCCTACGAGGCCAATCGTTGCCTCGAGGTGGTCTCCAAGATGTTCACTCTGGCCGAGCTATGGGGTCTCCGCCCGGACGGGACAAACCCCCGCAAGCACATCAAGAAGTACCCCGAAGAGAAGCGGGAACGCTTCCTCAGCCAAGCGGAGATGCGGCGGGTCGGTGAGGTCCTGCGCGACATGGAGGGTGAAGGTATCGAACTGCCCTCTGCCATCGCCGCGGTGCGGCTGCTGATGCTCACCGGCTGCCGCCTGGGCGAGATCATGAACCTGAAATGGGAGCACGTGGACCTGGCAGGCCGCGCCCTCCGCCTAACGGACTCCAAGACCGGCGCGAAGGTGGTCCACCTCGGGCAAGCCACGATCGATGTCCTGGCGAAGATCGCCAAGGCGCCACGGAACCCCTGGGTGATTGTGGGCACCTTGCCTGGCGCCCGGCTCTCCGATCTGCAACCATTCTGGCAGCGAGTCCGCGCGCGGGCCGGCCTCAAGGATGCTCGAATTCATGATCTCCGGCACACCTTCGCCTCCACCGCGGTAGCAGCCGGCCAGGGACTGCCGATGATCGGGAAGCTGCTCGGGCACACGCAGGTGCAGACCACCGCACGGTACGCGCACCTCGCCGCGGATCCGGTTCGGACGGCTGCTGAGGAAGTCTCTGGTCAGATCGCTCAGAACCTAACAGGGAACAGGGCGCTGGTGCAGAAATAAGAATGTGGCGCGGGCCTTCCGGTGGCGCCGGATTCTGAAGGCGGGGCGCTACAACAAGATCGACGAGCTCGCGGCCGCCGAGAAGATCAACTCGTCCTACGTCTCTCGCCTGCTGCGGCTCACACTGCTGGCGCCGGAAATGGTCGAGGCGATTCTGGACGGGCGCCAGCCGGAAGGGGTGACCCTGCTGGGGTTGCTGGAGGGCGTGCCGGTGGTGTGGGGGGAGCAGTTGCGCCCATAACCGCCACCACCACCCCCAATTATGCTTTGTCCAATACATTAATCATGCGCTATCCTAAATAAATCAAACCAGAATCGCCCGGCTAGCCTTCGGCCAAGGCATGGGCACTGCCGGAGTACCCCTCGTTTATGCCGCCTGCCCCTGAGCCACCAGCACCCTCCCTTGGCCCATTGAGCACTGCGCTTCGCCAGATTGCGGATCGCATCCCAAGGCTGCGCAGCCAGGGCACACGCCTATCCGAACAGGACACCAAGCGCATCCTTATCACCCCGACGATAGAGGCCCTGGGCTGGGACATTCTCGACATTGACGAGGTTCGCAACGAGTATCGTCATAACTCCGCAGACAATCCGGTTGATTATGCGCTGTTCGTGAACCGCTCGCCGGTCTTGTTTGTCGAGGCAAAGCCGCTTGGCCACTCCCTTGATGATAGGCGCTGGATCGTACAGACCATCAATTATGCCAATGCAGCCGGTGTAGATTGGTGTGTCCTGACCAACGGGGCGGAGTGGCGGATCTATAAAGTTCACGCACAGGTCGAAGCTGATCGCAAGTTATTCAAGACAGTTGAAATCGAAACTTCGGAAGCGCTGAATGATGCCGGTCGTGTCCTCCGCCTCTTGAGTCGTGAAAACATGCGTGCGCGCGCCATTGATGAGCTTTGGCAGGCTTGGCATGTAGACGGTCAGGTTAGATGCGCCTTGGAAAGCATCCTGCAGGATGACGCCTTCGCGGCCCTGATCCGCAAGCGTGTTCCTCAACTCAGCGTTTCCGATATTCGCAAGTCCCTGCGTCGCGCCAGCCTCAGCGTTAGCTATCCAGACATCTTCCTTGATATCAGCGCGGCAACTACGTCGTCAGCGCCCGCGCCACAATCCACAGCGCCATCGCCAGGGACGGCTGGTTCACAGCCTCCGGCAGTGGCCGGACAATCCGCCGATGACGACAGCTCTGCGAATATGCCAAGGCGGCGCCTCCAATCCACTCAGGAACTTTTTGAGCTGGGGCGCTTGAAGGCTGGCGATAGCCTCACCATCCGTGGTCGGGAAAATTCCATGGCGCGCGTCATTGATGGGCGCCACGTAGATTTCCGGGGACAGCGCGTGACCTTCAATGATTGGGGGCAGCGTGTCACCGGCTGGCCATCCATCCGAATCTACACCATGGCCTGTCTGCCGGATGGGCGTACCTTGGACCAGCTTCGTGACGATCCGGCTGAACCAACCCAAACCCCTTAAACTCCCCCTCAGAACCCTTGCTTTCCGGATATTGAAATGGAACTCTCCGCAGCAAGAAATGAGAAAAACTCCTTGTGGCCCTGAAGAAATCGGTACTCACCGCCTCGCTCCGCGTGGCTTTGAGTAGCCATCAGCGTTCATCGACCGCCCGACATTTTGGCCACGCGAATAAACATCACCCACAATCCGTCCATGACGATCCCGATGATGCGGGACCACCGTTACGGTACCTCCGGGTGTCCGATGTCGTAGCTCCTGCTGCGCGGCGCGATAGCCGCTCTCGCCGCGTTCCGGGGTGTCTACGCCGCGCAGGCGCGCCCGCCCCTGGCGGCAGGCGAGCGTGTCACCATCCACGGCGCGGCAATCGGTAAAGCGCTGCTGCGCGGGCTGCATGGTGCGCGGCGGCTCCCGCCACTGCGCATCTAAAGCGCTGGGCAGTAAGGCCACCAAGGCAAAGGCAAGAAGAAGCTTGCGAATCATCACCGGCGCTCTCTGCAGTCTCCCCAGTTTTTTTCAAGACGAAAGCATAACCGATAAACTTTCGCCAAAATTTTCTAACGAAAGATTATCATAGGCTCGGTCACCACCGCTTGGTAGCAGCTATATCTGGTCTCCCGTGCCTTAACCACCACCACGGAGCCGGAGGGGCCGAATAAGCTCGAGTGAGGCACCTCCATCTCCACCGAGTGGATTAAATCGAAAGCGGCACCCCGAGAGAGGAACGCTGAATTCGGTTTGCGTCTCCTGCCAGCTATGTCCAATCAAAGTCAGCGCAGACCATTATTCTCCCCAAGTCTTGCGTAGTGCCTGGAGGAGGGGATTCTCAGGCGGCGCGGGGGGCAAGGACTCTACAAAACGGTCCAACGCAAAGCGGAATGCATCACGCTCCGGGATGCACTGAGCGAAGGTGTTGTGGTGGTACCTGTCTACCATTAGGACCGATACAAGGGCCGAGGTTGGTAAGGCGCCGCGGTGACATGCCTCAACGCCTGGGATGAACTTCTTGCTGAGGTTGGCTTGAGAGAGATCTCGGGCCGCCCTAGCGTCGAGCAGGTTCGCAATGACAGCGTCCCGGTCAATCTTAATCCAAATGGGAACACGGCATTCCTGCTGATGCCCAAACCAGCCGATCCAGTTATTGAATTGGTTTGTCACCTCCTCAGCTGCATGCCCAAAATCAAACAGACAGATGCCATCAAGTGATCGACAAAGCGAATTACTATAGCGATCGCCAGTGATTCGAATCTCCCCGTCAGCAAAGATGCCCTCCAACCCGGTCGGCGTAGTCGCATGCCAAAGCCCGGTATCGAGAACCGCCCACAGCGTTGGAGGTAGTCCAGGATTTTCCAAGTTTACTGATCTCCGAGGCTGACCCTTAGAATCAATGTAAGCTAGGTTGGCCTTCAGGCGCTAGTGATTGCCAGGCTTACTCGCTGTTGCAACATCGCCCGGTGCAAATACCTCCATGCAACTTATCAGTGCATCCCGCCGTGTTATCGGGGCTGAGTACAGGGTGAAACGCGGGCCAAAACTGTAACATTGGCCGCCCAACTAGAAATTCCGCCCTACGGAAGACATCGAGCCATCCGATGCTTCCGCTCCTTACGGCGGTTAGCGCGGCTCTTACCAGAATGGATGATCGGCAGCCGAAGGGTATTCTACCGAAGCCGCCGCTGGCAGGCCCCGGTTGGGAAAGGACAGTAGCGCGTGGGAAAATTATCATGCGCCCGAACGACTAGCACCAACCCATATCTCATGAAGGCCCTAGTTTTAGCGCCTGAATTAAAACGCTTTACTTGAGTGGGCGACTCCCTCTACCGCTAAGCCAGATCGTTAAAGGAAGAGCCATGCCGCGCCTTACCGACATTAAGCACGTCTTGTTTTCCGTCGATGAGCGTCCCGTTTTTGTCAGCCTTGGCCCACAAGGCAACGCGCGACAAATCTCCGTTCCGGGAAAGAAGGCCCTCGTACATCGCGACCAAAACCGCGTGCTCGGAATTGTTAGTCGGAGCTACCGGTTAGTTAGTAATCAAGAGGCGCTAGAAATGGCTTACAAATGCTGCAGCACGGTGTTTCCGGAGACCGTGGCGGGGGAATGGAGCGTGAATGCCGTCGATGCGCCATCTACTGCTGGTTATTGTCGCATTGATCTCACTCACAACTCCGCAGCGCTCGATTTCCACTTCGTACGTGCTGACGACCGACCGGACCTCTTTGGTCCGTTTATCCGTGTAACGAACAGCTTCAATGGGAAGCGAGCCCTCGGATTTGACATCGGCTTTTATCGGAAGGTCTGCAAGAATGGACTTATAGTCGCGGAAAACATAATTCGATTTAAGTTTTCGCATATGCGGCAAGAGATCGATAAGGATATCCATTTTGAAGTCGCACGCGAAAGACTTGCGAAAATGAAGACAGGCTTTGCGGATGCCCTTGCGGGTCTAAGGACCTGCGCTCTACCTCGGTCCCAGTTTGAGCGTCTGGTCCGCGGTGTCCTGTTGCTGCGAGCACCGTCGCCCAAGAACCCCAATCCGCGGGAGGCGGCAGATTGGCAAATGCTCAATACGCATCTTGCCGTATTGTGTACCCGTTATGCGAGTGAGTTAGGTGAAAATGCTTACGCGGCCTTCAACGCCATCACCGAATTTGCATCACATCCGCTCGACCTTCGTTGCGTCCTGCGCGAACGCCATGGCCTACAACGTCTTGCTGGATCCTGGCTAACTTTGTTCAATGAAGCCCGCCGTACCCCGGATTTCACAATATCTGGACATCTTGAATATCTCGAAAACAACTTCTCCAAAACTGTGATCCGACCAAGTTGATTCTGATCAGCTACTTGGCGACCCTCATCAAAGGCGTGGTAATTGAAGAAGCGCAGCTCCCTGATTAAATCGAATCTAGCCGCACACACGGCTGAAAAGGCCATCAAACCAGATCGAGACTTCTTACTCTCTCAATGAGGGTTCATACTCCAGGCTTCCGACGCTCCTAAACTGAGGCGTTTCCGTTGTCTGCGCCTTTCCTCCTGACGCGCTCATAAATAGCTCGCGCAAGATGTTCTTGTGCAGCAGCGCGAAACTGCTTGTCACCCATCACGCGGCTGAAGATTTCGTCATTGCCTTCCATGCGCTGAATGAACAGATCATCCAGAACTCGCCCGAAAAATTCCGAGAAATTCGCCTCATTATTGGCTCGTGCAGCCTCGACGATCTTCTCATCGCGTTCAGCAGTCGCGCGAACCTGGTCAAAGAAAAGCTGATCAGCTTCGGTGAAGTCAGTGCCAAATCGCTCATTCAATTTATCGACCAGTGTCGAGAGCGGGACCTCGGTATCCTTCTCCTTCGCGGTTCCGACATCGGTCGGTCCCTTGAGGGGGTCGGCCTCGCCTTCCGACAGATCAATGGTGCCTTCACTCACCTGTTGGAGACGGAAGAACTTCAGCGCAACATCGTCGTCGAGGGTAAATTTTGCACCATCACCCGGCGGTGGCAGCTTCGGCGCCAGGTTGCGCAGGAAGGCGTATAGCTGCTCCAAATCACTGTCGAAGTAGGGAAGGATCTGGGACAAAAAGCCGTAGAGGTTGCGGAACGCCGTCAGTTGGCCGCGAAACTCCTCCTGTTCTGGCTCCTCGCGTTCAATGAAACGCGCGACGCAGCGGTCCAGGACGGCATTCATGAGCCTGTGGTCCTGACCGCTTGGATCGCGCCGTCCCTTGAACCAGACTACGGCGAAATCTTTCACGTCGCCGGGCGTGAAAACAGCCGGCTGCAATAGCTTATGATGTAGCTCATTGAGTTTCTGCGGATCGGCATTCTCGCCCATGGGCGTCGCCTCATAGTAAGGCTTGAACGCTTTGAAGATGTCTTCCTCTTCGTTTCTGAAATCGAGAACAAAGGTACGGGTCTTGCCGGGCGCGGTTCGATTGAGGCGAGAAAGGGTCTGCACCGCTTGCACGCCCGCGAGCCGCTTCACCACATACATTGTCTGCAGCAAAGGCTGATCGAAGCCGGTCTGATACTTCTCCGCGACGATCAGCACTCGATAATTGTCTCCCGCGAAGCGCTCGGGCAGCTCCCGCTCGGGCAGGCCATCGTTCATGCCGGTCTCGGTATAAGCTGAACCCGGATCCGCCGGGTCTTCCACAGTCCCCGAAAAGGCCACGAGCGCTCTGATGCCGGTGTAGCCCTTCTCCTGGATGTAGCTATCAAATGCCTTCTTGTAATTGACAGCCGCGAGGCGAGAGCCGGTGACCACCATCGCTTTGGCCCGTCCACCCAATTCGTGCATCACCTTCAGGCGGAAATGCTCGATGATGACCTGCACCACCTGTTCAATGTTGACCGGGTGCAATTCCAGGAACTGCCCCAGCGCCCGCGCCGCCGCCTTCTGAGGCACGTCCGGGTCGTCCTCAACCTGCTTCACCAAGCCAAAGAAGCGCTTAAAGGTCGTGTAGTTCTGCAGCACGTCGAGGATGAAGCCCTCCTCAATGGCCTGCCTCATCGAATACTCATGGAACGGCGATGCGCCGGAAGAGCCGGGCTCGTCAAACACCGCCTTGGTCTTGAATTTCGGCGTGGCGGTGAAGGCGAAAAAGCTTAGGTTAGGCTGACGTGCGCGTTGCATCATCTCCTTGAGGATCGCCGCCCGGGCTTCCGCCGTCAGCTGATCGTCCTCCTCCTCGCCCATTTGGCTCGCGATGGCTTCAGCGATACCGTCCTTATTGAGGATACCCTTCAGCGCCGACACCGTCTCACCCGACTGGGAGCTGTGTGCCTCGTCCACAATCACGGCGAAGCGCTTGCCTTGCGTGTCAATCGCGACATTCTCGCCCTTCGCTTCCATCGTGCGAATAGCTTGGCTGATGAAAGGGAATTTCTGGATCGTGGAGATGATGATCGGCGTGCCGATAGATAGCGCTTTGGCGAGCTGCTGCGTGTTCTCGTCGATCTTCTCGACCACTCCGGTCTTGTGCTCGAACTGATAGATGGTGTCCTGCAGCTGTTGGTCGAGCACCAGCCGGTCAGTGATGACGATGACCGAGTGGAATACCTTCTCGTCTTTGGCGTCGTGCAGGGAGGCGAGGCGATGAGCCAGCCAGGCGATGCTATTCGATTTGCCCGAGCCGGCAGAATGCTGAATGAGGTAGTTGCGCCCAGATCTATGATCACGCGCATGACCAACCAGCTTTCGCACCGCGTCCAGCTGATGGTATCGCGGGAAGATCATCCTCTCCCGCCGCACCGTGCGCTTCCCGGCGGGCGTGTCAATAACCCGTTCGCTGACATCGAGGTGCATGAAGCGCTGCAGGATATCCAACAGGCTGTCGGCGCGAAGCACCTCGTCCCACAGGTAGTGCGTCTTCCAGTTACCCTCGACCGGTGGGTTTCCGGCACCGAAGTCGCAGCCGCGGTTAAAGGGAAGGAAGGAAGTGTCCGCGCCCTGTAACTGCGTGGTCATCCAGGCTTCGTCTGGATCCACCGCGAAGTGCACCAACGCCCGTTCCTTGAAGCGGAATAGCGCGTCGCGCCCGTCGCGGTCCTGCATATACTGCTTGTGGGCATCGGCGGCGCGCTGTCCGGTGAGCGGGTTTTTCAGTTCGGCCGTGACCACCGGCAAGCCATTGACGCTGAGCACCACATCTATGATGCATCTCCGCGGTGTCCCATCGGGTCGCTTCAATACCTTGGAGGTAAAGGCGACCTGCCGAGTGATGGCGAGACGGTTGGCGGCGTATCGTTGCGCGGCTTCAGGGTTCATGCCGGAATTCGGCCGGAAGTAGGCAAGGCGGAGTTCCTTGCCGTAGCATTTGAAGCCATGGCGCAGCACGCCGAGGGCGCCCTTGCTGGACAGTTCCTTGACCAGGCTATCGAAAATGGTCGCCGAGGTGCGTTCCTTGAGCATTGCCTCGAGCTGATCCCAGCGCGCGGGCTGGCTGGCGCGGATGAAGGCAATGACCTCATCGGGGAAAAGGGCGGCATTGGGCTCAAAGCCCGCAGGATCGCCCTTTGTGAATCCGCCGCGTGTTAGCAGGCCATGCTCGATAGCAGATTCGAAGGCGTGTTCTGTGTGGCCTGCCATCCCCGCCTATACCGTCCTCACCGAATTATTCTCGAGCGTGTCGAGGGTCAAATGCCGAAGCTCATCGTAATGATAATGACGAATCGAGGGGTCGCGCGCAAGATATTTGCGCGCGCTATCGAGGTAAGCGGAGGGGTTCTCGTTCTCCGTTAGAACGAATTTTCGTGTACGGATGCCTCGGTCATCCCCGGTATACTCGTGCACGACCTTACGAAGGCAAGCGCACCAATGGACGCCGGCCCGCAACTGATCGATGATGGATTGCGCTTCAAGGCTGCGAGTCTTGAATTCAAACAAATACGCATTGACAGACCGATTGTAGCACTGAAATACGATGAAGTCGCACCGCTTCGACCACTGCTTACCATTATCATCTAGGAAATGAAAAAGCGGCTCTTTGCGACCGTCGAGCTTAATCGCGAAGGCCTTCCCCTTGAACGGTAGCGTCACCAGGCGGGTGGTTTTTTTTGATTGGCCCTCACGATAGTATCTTTCACTTAGAGAAATTTTTTCAGTGGCACCATCGTCTACAATATAACAATCGGAAATATATGCACGCAGATGGCCAAGATAACTGGTCGCATCGAGGCTCATTGCAATCCCTCAATTTGGCCGGTAACGGCGGCGGTGATGAGGGCGGAACGGTGCTCAGCAAGTTTTTCAATTGAGACGCCAATTCGGTCCGCGAGAAGATCCAACGGATTTAGTTGAGCATGCACTGCGTCTGCGATTGCCTGCTGCTCCTCTTCACTCGGTATTGGAACTGCGAAATCTTTGATTGTGTTGATTGTAAGCTGATTTATCGTAGATGTCATAAATCTTCCAGACTGAAAGGAAAATAATTCGGAATTAAATACCAAATGGATAAATCTATGCATTTTCGATCGATATACTGTCATAAATGCACCAAAGGTTTCGCCTTCGTAGTCAGGACTGATGATGGCATTTTTTCCAATAAGTGCACGGCTTCCATTTCTAGAGCAGATCAGTATATCTCCAGCTCGCAAAATCAACTCATCTGGTATCTCAGTTTGCACAAATACACTGTCATCGCGAGTGAGTAAGCCTTTCTGGATGTTCGAGGCCCGCAAGACCAGTTTTCCTTCTCCTTCATTGACGACGTCAAGAGGAGCATAAGTCAGTCCCAGAATCGTCTCTCCGACAAACTTGAGCCGCTTCACCTCCCAATGCGCCGGAATTTGGCCCAACCATTCGATGCCGCTGTCTTTCATGGGTACGCTTGGATCGAGTCCTTTGGTGACGGCTTGGGTGATAATCGCCTGCCGCTTCTCCGCCAAACGCTCCAGTAGAGTCCGTTTTTTGGCGATCAGCGCATCAATCTGCGCGACTTTCTTATCAAGGAACGCAGCTATATGACGCTGCGTTTCCATCGGAGGAAGGGGTATCGCTATATCTACTAACTGGCTTGCGTTGATAGCCGGATAACTAACCCCAACAGAGCGGGAGACGACTTCGCCAACAAACTCATCCGACCGAACCGCCCAACCCGCAAATGATGAGTCCAATTCGCATTGGGGGCGAACAACACAAAACCCAGTCGATGCAATAAGGTTATCGGTTGCACTATCAACAGCGGCTATAGCCTTAAGATACGTCCGCACAGTTGAAATCAGAATGTCGCCTGACCGGACCTTGCGACGTGCCCGCGACGGCGCTTGGTAGAATGGCATCGACGTGATCCGTTGGATTCCATCCACAAGTGAGACATCAGAGATTTCAACATAATCAATTTGTTTGAGGGCATCGGTCTCCTCGGAAAGCACCTCGTCATTATATGATGCGCAGAACTTCAACCGCTTTTGCGACCATTGACGGGCGAAGGTTGAAGCAGCTGTCATACGACAAGACCTTTCAGCAGGCCCGCAATCTCGCCCTCCAAGCCTAGGATCTCCGCCTCGATATCAGCCAATGGGCGCGGCGGCTTGTACACGTAGAAGTATCTATTGATCGGAATTTCATAGCCAATCTTGGTCTTGGCATAGTCAACCCAGGCGTCGGGCACATGCGGTAGCACTTCGGCCCGCATATAGGCTTCGATCGTCCCTCGCATGGCTGCTACCAGATCGTCGTTGGGCATATCCGGCCCGAACCGCATTGGCAGTGGCAAGGTTGTCCCTGAAGGCAGCGGGACGCTTTCGGTGTCGCGCAACTCGCTGTCAGGCTCGGGGGAGCCCTCGGCGTCGCGGCAGATCTCCGCCTCGGGGTCCCGCTCCCCGAGTGCCAACAGGATCGCCTTCCGCAAAGGGGCGGGTAACTTCAGCCGGGCGCGCTTGGTGGCCTTTTCCAGATCTGCATCGAACTGGGCGCGGTCCATGTAGCGGCCCTTGCTCGCCAGGGGTGCCAGCAGGGCCCTGATCGCCTCTTGCAGCGCCCGGCCCTCAGCCTCGTCCGCCTCGGCCGCCTTGGCATCTTTGCGCTTCTTGGAAATCGCGAGGTTCGCGAAGGCCGACTGCTCCTCAAGCCGGGCGATGCGTTCTGGCGTCGCCTCAAAATTGAGCCGCAGGGGCCGCTCGACGGTTACCTTCAGGTAGCCGAATGCCGCGTTGTCGAAGATGCGGGAAACCACCCGTTCCTCCCAGGCGCCATCCACAAGCACCCGCTCCTTCTCGCCATCTCGAAAATTGGCATACAACTCGGTTAGCCGCGTGATGTGGGTGTCCGAAAGCTCGTTCCGTTTGTTATTCAGGCTTTTCTTCATCTTCTGGAAGAAGCGCGTGCCGTCGATCAACTGCACCTTGCCCTGGCGCTCAGGTGGCTTCCGGTTGGACACCAGCCACACATAGGTGAAGATGCCCGTATTGTAGAAAAGCTGGTCTGGCAGGGCGATGATTGCCTCAAGCCAGTCCTTCTCAATGATCCAGCGCCGGATGTTGGACGGGCCTGATCCTGCATCACCGCTGAAGAGGGGCGAGCCATTGAAGATGATCGCGATCCTGGAGCCGTCCCCGCCACGGCTCGGTGCATGGTGCATCTTGGAAATCATGTGCTGGAGGAAGAGCAGCGATCCATCATTGATCGCCGGTAGGCCAGCACCGAAGCGGCCGTCGAAGCCTAATTCCTCGTGTTCCTTCGTGACGATTCTTTGCTGGTCCTTCCATTCCACGCCAAATGGGGGGTTGGCCAGCATGTAGTGGAACTGCTTGTCGGGGAAACCATCCTTGGTTTTGCCGTCGCCGAGCGTGTCACCAAGGATGATGTTGCCGGTCTCCTCATCCTTGATGAGCATATCGGCGCAGCAGATCGCCCAACTTTCGTCGTTGTATTCCTGGCCGTAGAGCCCAAGGTTCGCCTTGAGGTTTTGCGCCCTGATCGTTTCCTCCGAGACTGAAAGCATGCCGCCGGTGCCGCAGGTCGGGTCGTAGATCTCGCGATAGACGCCGGCCTTGTAGACGTGCTCTTCACCCGTATAGATCAGATGGGTCATCAGCCGAATGACCTCACGCGGCGTAAAGTGATCGCCGGCCTCCTCATTCGCCTGCTCGTTGAAGCGCATGACGAGGTGCTCAAAGATATAGCCCATCTCAAGGTTGCTGATCTTGTCCGGGTGCAGATCAACGTCGGACATCAGCTGGACGATCTTGAAGAGCCGGTTGCTCGCGTCGAGCTTCTCGATCTGCTCTCCAAACTTGAACTTATCGAAGATGCGCCGCGCCGTCTCCGAGAACCCATTGATGTAGGAGACCAGGTTGGGTGCAGTATTCTCGCTATCACCGAGCAGCTTCTGGAAGGTATATGGGCTGACGTTGTAGAGAGGCTGCTTCCGGTCCGGACCAACAATCTTGGTGAGGAGCCGCGGTATTGCCCTTTCCGGCGTGCCGGCCGCAGTGAGCCTTGCGTGCTCACGGATGACGGCGTCCTTGCTGGGTTCCAACACGCAATCGAACCGACGCAAAACCACCATGGGAAGCATCACCAGCCGGTACTGTGGGGGCCGATAGGGGCCGCGCAGGCGGTTGGCTATGTCCCAAATCGTGCCGGCAATCGCTTTGTGGTTCTCGGTGAGCATCTTAAGATTCGGGTCCCTTTGTCGGGTGCGCTAACTTACATAGCCGAAATATTACTGGCCGCCATGTGACGGGCGCAGGACAGGGCGGAGCGCGTCTACCCACGACCGGACCCTGGATTGAGAAGGTCCCCCAACCTCGGGGTTTAGCCTCAATTTTCCGCCCCCAGTTCCATTCCCCCAGGCATCTATTTCGCCAACCCATGCTGCGCCGCAGCATAACAAAATCCATTCAGATCAACGTGTTAAACCTTGTTGGAAAAATCGGCCAACCCTCAAGCCTTGGAGAGAATCCCTCGATTCGGAGAGAAAAAGCCGGAATGTTCCGCTTGATCACCCTCAAGGTCGCCAGAAAAGGCTTTGTTTTCAAGGGGGTTTAGGTAGTCGCCTGGGGAGGGGAGCTGGTTGGGCTAGGTGGCGACTGGAGTAGGAAAGGGAACCGAAAAGGAGAAAGTCTCTGACTCGTAGTTTTGATTATTTTCAATATTTTAATCGCCGAACAGCCCCACCAGGATAATGCGGATCTTATCCTCAGCGGAATGGTGCTTGCGTGTGGCGCGGCGAATATCGAGGACCAGTTTTTCGGCTGGCGCCAGTGCGGGTGGGGGTAGGATTTCTGGCTCATTTTCACTCTCGTTGAGATTACGATGACCCAGTCTGTCCCCCTGCGCTAGTCCACACTTCGGTCCTTTACGCGCTGATGCTGGAGGGAGAAGGCCTTACCATGACAACCCGCAACGCCTATCCGCGCCGCCAGGCGGGCGCTCGCAGCAGGTGCAGTAGCGAAGGCCGTTGCCGCGGCGCCCTTCGCCCACGCGCTTGCCTGACGCAGACGCCAAGATGTCGCCGAAAAGATGCATAAGGCATGGTGGAAACGCCCACCCATCAATGTCAACCTAACAATGCAGATCGAAGGACCATCGAATGACGCCTGTGACCGAGCATCGTTTCATCGTGCTTTGTGATTTTTCTTGCGCCCGAGCCGACAGCCGAGCGCGCATGTTGGCGCTGACAATGGGTGAGACCGACGCCCCGCCGAAGCTGCTGCACCCGGACCGCCGTGCCGATGTCAAGGCCATGGCAGCATCCCTCTTCGCGGAGTCCAAATTCGTCATCGGGGATGATCTGCACCCCGCCGTCGCCGCGCAGTTCGCTGAGGGTGCCGGGGGATGGTGTGCGGGGCGGCGTGTGCCAGCCATCGCGCTGTCCCAGCAGGGGTTGGACCTCCTGAACGGCGACCGTGCCTTGCCGCTAGGTGATCCTCGCCGCGTAAAGGGCTACAGCGGCAAGAGGGGCATCTCGCTTAATGTCGGTCTCCCCGGGCAGCCAGAAAATGGCGTGCTTTGGGTCCTGAGCATGCAGGTGCTGCACTTCGCCTCTGGCACGGGACTCGCCCTCGTGACGCTAGAATGGAAAGGCGCCCAGCCCCTTACGCTCGAGAAGCTGCAACTCCTGCTGAGTCGCCTGACCCCGAACCGGCAGAAGGACGTGCTGTCCTGGGCACAATTCCCTGATCCAGCCCAGGATCAGCGCTTCTCGCTCTCCTGGCTGCTGGGACAGGTGCTTGTTCCCGCGGCCTGTAGCTTCGAGGTCTGGAGCCGCTTCTTCACCGTTGTTTATGCCGCGCTGCCCGCTGGCACTGACGCCAATGCGCTGAGCAACGCCGCATGGCGACTCAGCCGACACTACTCGGAGGGATACACGGCCGAGCCGGGTTGGCCAGGCACCGAGCTCTACGCGCCCTTTACCGATATCCGACACGCCCTGAGCCTCGAGGGCGCGGCGACGGTCGCCACTGGAGACTCGGATTTTGCCACCAATGGTGGGCTGCTTGGGCGCTTTGACACTTGCTATGTGCCGCTGGCTGCGCTGGCCTATCACGAACATGCCTACCTGCTGGACATTGCACAGGAGGCTGCATGCATTCCGCCCGGTAACGATGCAGCCGCCCAGGCCCAAGCGTTGCGCCGCCTGACGGACCGCTTCCTGCGGTTCCGCTTGCGCTACCGGCTACCGCTGGCCAGCGACATTACCATGCACAACGCCTTTTACGAGAAGGCTCGCCGGGCACTGCAACTCGAAGCATTAGAGAATAAGCTCGGCCAGGACGTTGTCGATGCGCAGGCGCATCTGCGCCGCTTGTCGGAAGACGCAGCCGCAGCGGCGGCAACTGCAACGGCGGCCGCGGCAGCTAAGGCCGCGCATGATCGCGACGAGGCGTATCGGCAGCGCGAGCGCCAGTTGGCGCCTATCCTGGGCCTATTCGCGGGGATGCTGACCTTCCTAACGACCAGCGCGGTCTTTAAGGACGTCAAGGCATCGCTGGGGTGGCCATCAAGTTTCGTCGCTTTCGGTTTGGCGCTGGGCTTCGGTCTCCTTGCGGCCATTGTCACCTGGTATCGGCATCGGCGCGAAAACCGCCCGGGCGTATCCGACCACGGTCACCATGGCGGGCACACGGCGCATCACCTTGATGAAGAGCGACGACACGAAGCTGGGCTGACCGCAACAAAGATGATCGCTGCCGCTTCAATTGGATCGGCCTCGCAGCCCGGCGCCTGACGCTACGCCGGTTGCGCCGGCGCCCTGGCCTGCAGCCGCTCTTCGAGCCGGTCCAGGCTCTTCTGTATGGCCGGCTGCTGAACAGTCAGCGGTCCGTCCTGCGGTCATGGTGGCCTACGGCCCACCACGTAGACGAAGAGAGAAAGCATGAGGGCGGCCTGACAGCGGCGAAAGCGGTCACTGCGTCGGCTGCCTACGCCGCGCCGAGGCCGGATTTGCCCGTGTAGCGGTGCGCGTCGGCCGGGCCAGGCCTTCGCGGACCCGCTCCTCAAGGCGCGTGAGGCAGGCGTGAACGGCGGGGTCCTCGACGCTCGGGTACTCCCCCTTCATGAGGAAGGGTGGGGAACTGTTCCAGTCCCGGTCGAATATCCCTTCCGACATGATCCGGTCCTCACAGAGAACCTGAACAGGCTTGCCCAGGGCGAACGCCGCCCCCGCTTCCATGTTCAGCCATCCCGAGCTGAAGAAGCCGTGGGTGGTTTCGCTCTGCCGCTTGCTGCCTTCGCGATGCCGGAGCAGGAAGGCGTGGCTCCGCTCCAGGCCGACGCAGAGAAGGGCGTCGCAACTGCGCAGAACGCCAACGACCTTGGCCATCGGGTCGCGCCGATCATACTCGTCCATCTCCACTACGACCGGCTCCAGCGCCCTGCCACGGAGGGCAAGGTGCAAATCCCGTAGGAAGGATTGCTGCCGCGGCAAATGCGGATTGGCGGCGGAGATGAAGATGCGGGCGATCGGGTCTGGCATTGAGAAGGCGGCCGCTGGCTCGGGCGGAGCGATCCCCGCAAACCACGCCTCGGCAAGTTGGATGACTTCGCCAAGGCAGGCGCTGATGGTCCGGGCATGCGCATCCGTTGCCTGGCCCGCCATGGGGCCGGAATGCACGAGGGCGTTGCGCGCGTAGCGGATTTGCTCGCAGCGCTCAATCAACACGCGCCCGTTGGGGAGATTCTTCTCGCCCCGCAGCCGGGCGATGGCCCCGCCCAGATCCACTCGGTCGGGCAGGCTCATTCCGCGCGCCCGCATCGCCTCTTCGAGAAAAGCCTCCAGGAAAACGGCACCCCAGACGCCGGCCGCCAACCAATCCGCACGCGCGGCGGCGTCCAGGTGAAGGTCGAAGGTATGCCGCGTGGGCGCTTGCAGGCGAGCGCGATAGGCAAGGGAGAGTGGATCCATGCGCCATGGATTACGACAATCAAGAGCTCGGTGCCACAGGTCGTTCGACTCAAGCAGAACTACACGGCAACCATCTTGTAATCATCAGTCCGCTGTCAAAGAAGTGGTCATCCAGAACATAATACCAATCTGGGCATCCCGCCCCCCCTATCGGGCCAGTCCGCTGTCAAAGAAGCGGTCATCCAGAACATCGCAACACCTATATTTCCCAGGAGGAAAGGGGCCAGTCCGCTGTCAAAGAAGCGGTCATCCAGAACATCAAAATGGGGCTTAGCCCCTGAAAGGAACACCGGGCAAGTCCGCTGTCAAAGAAGCGGTCATCCAGAACGCAAACATCTAGACCGGTTCCGTTTCGGCCCTATGGGCCAGTCCGCTGTCAAAGAAGCGGTCATCCAGAACATCCGCAACCACGTCCCTCTAAAGGGGCCACGGGCCAGTCCGCTGTCAAAGAAGCGGTCATCCAGAACAGCAAAATAGGCTCATCAGGAACGTTTGTTCGGGGGCCAGTCCGCTGTCAAAGAAGCGGTCATCCAGAACGAAAAACCCAACCCGTTTCGATAGGAGACACAGGGCCAGTCCGCTGTCAAAGAAGCGGTCATCCAGAACACCGCGAATCCCGTGCCACCCCACCCATTGGCCAGTCCGCTGTCAAAGAAGCGGTCATCCAGAACTCGGTCAACGTAACCTCCTGGCGCGGTTCGGGCAACCCAACCGCTTTCTGAAGTCGGCGCAGACCTGGGTCCACAACCAGCGCACAGGCTCCAGAAAGAATCGCACCAATTATTTTACCGTGCATTTTCAATAATTTAAAAGAATCTGAGGCAGAATCGCGTGTCTCCAGCCCGATTCCGCTCCTCACATCAGCCAGAAAGCCTCACCCGGCTCAATCGGCACACCGTGTCCAAGCACCTCTGACTGCCGCTCCCCGGTAGCACTGATGGTGTAGACACGCAGGCTGTCACCTTCCCCGAGCTGCGCCTCCACCTCGCGCACCAGTCGAAGAAGCGCCTTGGATGTCAGCCGCGCTTCGAACACCGAGAGCTGCACCCGCGATGCGTGATCTTCCAGCAGGCGCGCGATGCTGCGCCGGCGACGGTCCGACGATACATCATGACAAAGAACACGCAGCATGGTGTCGCGGGACATGTCGGGGCGCTGGCCTCAGGCTTCCATCAGATAGGGCACGAAGCTTTCCGCCGATCCGCTCAGGATCGCAGCAGCCAGGCTGCGGGCCTGATGTTGCATCATGGGTCGCCAGGCGAGCTTGCCGCCGCCATCGGGCCGATTGACCCGTTTCGCCACAGCGCTTTCGTAGCCCAGGACGATGGCGCGCCGCCCGTCTGGCGTGATCTCCACAGTGTGCTCCCCGCCTTGCGTGAACATCTCGTCCCGCAGACGACGGGCATTAAAGAGGTAAACTGCGTTCCCTTCAGTGAGCGGGGCACGAAACGGCTCCATCAGGTCATAAACAAGCCCGTCGTGGCGATCACGGCTGCCGTGCAGGAATGCAAAGCCAGGATGAAGCCCAGCGCTCTGGACCGCAGCGCGCGTATCGCGCTCCAGTATCGCGGTCATGTAGTTGATTGTCGCATTAACAGGGTCTTGAGCGGGGCGGCTGCGGCGGAATGTGGCAGCGGGCGCATCTTGCAAGAGCAGGCCAAGCGCCGCCCAATAGACGGCGGCAGCAGCGCCCTCCACCCCCCGCAAGGCCTCGATGCTGGTCTGATGGGCAATCTTGCGCAGGCTTCGCCCCATCTCTTCCAGCACGCGTTCAACATCGCCCAGACCCCGCCCCCGGTTGAGGCGAAACAATTGTGTGCGTTGATTGCGGATGCGGGCTTCGACCACCGCGCGACTGATAGCTACCCGAAAGGCACCATCGATCACGCTTCCCGCCTGGGCCAGCTGCAGCGTTGCGCGTTTGCCATCATGGCCAGCCGCAAAGCCCTTCGTCTGCCCATAGCCGTCGAGAATTGCGAGTTCGATCTCACAGTCGAGAGCGAGGTCGATCACGGCGCGGCCGAAATCGGCCCCCGGGCCAACCTCGATGCGCCCGATCCGTCGATGTGGAATGGCGATCAGTTCTGACCCGTCGTCGCGCAAGACCGAAAAGCTGCGATTGCGCGTGGCCAATCGATGGCTGGGGTCGAGCACATACAGAATGCGTCTTCCCGGGTCGAACCGAGAGCCCTTCTCCTCCAACTCGATGATGCCCTCATCCGTAACATGCGATTTGACCGGCTTTCGGTCGGCCTGCTCGGGTGGCTCGGATTTCTGCTTCAGGGCCAATGATTTTAGAAACAGATAGCCGATGAAATCGAAGCCCTTGTCGAAGTTGACGATGCGCGTTCCGTCTTCGTGCAGGCGCAAATGATGGGCGGCCAGAATGCGCAGGCTGTTGGCCAGGGCTTTCTCCGCCTTCTTGTCCGATTTGCAAAGGATGACGAAATCATCGGCAAAGCGAACTATCTTCACGCCGTCCGCTTCGATCTCCTCGTCAAGTGCATCCAAGTATAGGTTGGCCAGGAGGGGCGAGAGCGGCGAGCCTTGGACGAGGCCTTGCCCTGGCGTCCCGAGAACCTTGCCCTGATCACTGAGGATCAGCTCGATCAAGGCCAGCATCGCCGGAGCCCCGGGCAGGGGGGCGATCAAGGACCTGATCTTGTCTTGCAGAAGTGCCTGATTCACGTTGTCGAAGTAACTGACGATGTCGGCCTCCACCACGATCGTGAAGCCGCGCTTCCGCCAGTTCTCGATGCGCTCGACGGCATGAACCACCCCTCGTCCAGGCCGGTAAGCAAAGGACCCGTCCTGGAAGTGTGGCTCGAAGATGGGTGTCAGCGCGCTCGCAATGCTGGTGTGGACGACCCGGTCACGAACGGACGGGATAGTCAGGATGCGATAGCCTGGCTTCTTCTTGGGAATGCTGACCTTTCGGAACGGACCGGTGCGATAGGTGCCGCCAAGAAGCTCGGCACGAAGCTGCGTGATATTGGCAAAGATATCCTGCTCAAAATCGCGCAAGGTAACGCCGTCGCCGCCCTGACCGCCGTCATTGGCCTGGACTTTGAACCAGGCTTGCTGAAGCGCAGCCTGCGCGGTGACCCGCTCCCATAGATCTGGCCCCGTCATCTCCATGCAGTTCTCCCTTCATGCAGAAGAAGCCAAGCGATTCATGGGAACAATCCTGCTCCCCCACCAATCATTATCACAAGTTGAATCCGCCATGAAAGTTGCGGTCATTCAGAACAGATTAATCTCTCATTTGACCGCCGACAATCAAGCTGAGAGAGCAGCGACAATCAGGATGAGAAAGCGCCATTGGGGGCGGACCGTAGGGAGGGCGTAGCCCGACCGGAGGGCTGCCCCCAATGGCGCTGGGCTTTTTTAAG
>Ga0315906_10003612_pt1 | contig 20493 bp, 12 predicted proteins | sample LakEriMetagenome_4_FD_203526 | JGI IMG/M metagenome (GOLD analysis project Ga0315906, IMG submission 203526) | Freshwater fungal communities from buoy surface, Lake Erie, Ohio, United States - Buoy 2 MA122 | ecosystem: Environmental > Aquatic > Freshwater > Lake > Lake biofilm | place: USA...
AATACCACTTGCGTAGTTTGTAGTTGCGGTTAAATCAATTTGTGATGAACCCGATACAACAGAATCACCACCTGTATTAAGATATCTACTATCAAAATCGGTTGTTAATTGTGATGAACCGGATACTATTCCGCTATTTCCTGTGATTGTTGCTAATGTAATTGACCCACCTAATGATGTCGAAGTACCAGCTATTGTTATTGCTGAATTACTTAATTTATCATTTGCAATTGAACCCGCTAACATTGCGTTGGTTACTCCACCTGTTGCTACTGAAATAGTTCTAGTTGTAGAAATATCTCCACCACCTGTTAAACCACTTCCCGCTGTAATTGAAACCGCCGTATGGTCAACGTGTCTATTTGCTGAATATCCGGTTGTTGAATCGTGTGATACTTGTGATGAACCACTTATAACGGTATTTGAATTTAGTTGAGTTTTAACATCAGTTGCAAAGTTTGTAGTTGAACCTGCAGTAATTTGCGATGAACCGGAAACTAAATTTGGAATAGTAATATCGGCAGAACCATTAAATGAAGTTCCGTTGATTGTTCTTGCAGTTTGTAAAGTAGTTGCAGTTGATGCATTACCTGTTAATGCTCCTGTAAATCCAGTAGAAGTTACTGAAGTTAATCCCGTTAATGTAGTTGATGATGCTCCTAATGATATTGCCGTTGTACCGATAGTTACGGAACTATTAGTTAATTGTGCATTACCGATTCCTGTTACTTGTGATGAACCACTAAATGCTCCAATTGCATTTCCGATAACTGCCGCAGTAATTGAACCACCTAATGAAACCGAAGTTCCTGCTATTGTTATTGAACTATTTGTAAGGGAAGCATTCGCAATATTTGAAAGTGTATTTGATGCACCACTTATAGTTTTATTTGTAAGTGTCTGTGTACCTGTTGTAGTTGCTATTGGTAATTCGGAACCTAAAGCACCTGCTATCCAATAATCATTTGTTGTATCCCAAAGGAATGAACCTGATGTTGTAGTTGCTGCTGTTGCATCTCTAACTACTAAACCGGCATTAGTTGCACCAGTACCATTTAATTGAATAATATTATCTGCTATATTAACTACTGTCGAATCTATTTGAGTAGTTGTACCTTGTACAGTCAAATTACCTTTAACGGTAACATTTGCACCACTTAATCCAAATGCAGTATTAAATGAAGACGTGAATGTTTCTAAATTATTAGTATCAATTATTAAACTTGCAGTTGCGGAGTTTAAATTTGATATTGAAGTATCAATTGAGCCCGTTTTTGTAGCTAATGTAGTAAATCTTGTATCATATGAACCCGTTAAGGTTGCTAATGTAGTAAATCTTGTATTTGCCGAAGCGCTAAATAATTCTAAATTTGTAGTTTCAATTATTAAACTTGCAGTTGCGGAGTTTAAATTAGAAACTGAAGTGTTTAATGAACTGGTTGCTGATTGCACTCCTGTAAATTGTCCACTTATTACTGAATAATTTGTAGTTGCTGTTACATCTACCTGTGATGAACCCGAAACAACTCCAGTACCTTGTAATATTGTAGCCGCAGTAATAGTTCCACCCAAAGCGGTTGATGTTCCTGCAATAGTAATTGAACTATTTGTAAGAGATGAATTTGCAATACTACTCAATGTATTATTTGCACCACTTATAGTTTTATTTGATAAACTTACGGTTGCTGTTGGAAAAGAACTTGTATAAGAGTTCAAATTACTAACCGAAGTATTTAAACTTGCGGTTGTCAATTCTAAATTAGAAGTTTCAGTTTCTAAATTACTTAATCTAGTTAACGCAGATGCAGTATGTGAGTTTAAATTCGAAACTGAAGTATTTAATGAACCTGTTGTAGTTCCTACAGCTGTCATTCTTGTTTCTAAAGATGAAGTGTAAGTACCTATTGTATTATGTCTTGTATCGTAAGAACCAGTTAAGGTTGCAAGAGTAGTAAATCTCGTATCTACTGAAGCTGTATAAGTAGCTAAAGTTGAAGATTTAGTATTTTCCGAAGCTGTAAATGAATTAATATTACTTACTGAAGTGTTTAAACTTGCAGTTGTTAAATTTAAGTTTGTTATTGAAACTCCTTGTGAATCATTTGTAGTCTTTGCTGCTGATGCTGATGCTATTAAACTTCCACTAACTACACCGATTTCTGTCAACCTTGTATTAACTGAACCCGTATAAGTTGCTAATGTACTATTTTGAGTTAATTGAGATGAACTAAATGAGTTTAAGTTCGTTACTGAAGTATTTAAACTAGCAGTTGTAGAATTTATGTTTGAAACGGAAGTGTTTAATGAACCTGTTGCTGTTGCTACTGTACTCATTCTTGTTTCTAGAGATGATGTGTACGTGCCTATAGCCGTATGTCTTGTATCGTAAGAACCAGTTAAGGTTGCAAGAGTAGTAAATCTCGTATCTACTGAACCTGTATATGTTCCTAAAGTTGTAAATCTCGTATCATATGAACCAGTTAAGGTTGCTAAAGTTGTAGATTTAGTATTTTCCGAAGAACTAAATGAGTTAAGATTTGTTATAGAAGTATTAACACTTGCAGAAGTTGTTTCTAAATTTGTAAGTCTAACACCAGCTGATGAAGTAAAAGAATTAATATTTATTACTGAAGTGTTTAAACTTGCAGTTGTTAAATTTACATTTGAATTTAAAACAGAAACGTCTACTCCATCAACGGTTCCTGTTAGTGTAATATTTCCTACAACATCAACTGATTTATTAATATCTAAAGTAGAGTTGGTGTGGTCCCAAAGAATACTTGCATTTGCACCACTAATAAAAATACCTGCTCCATTTGCATCAACGGAAGCAGTTGTACCTATTGCTAATTCAATTAGTTTATCTTCAACTAAAAGATTAGTTGTATTAAGTGTTGTTGTATCACCTTGTACAGTTAAGTTACCCAAAACTGTCAAATCTGCTCCACTTACGGATAAAGCCGTTTTTAGAGAACTTGTATAAGAGTTTAAATTAATATTTGCTATCGATGCAGCACTTGCTGATGTAATCAAACTACCACTAACTACTCCAATTTCAGTCAATCTTGTAGTAACCGAACCTGTATAAGTTGCTAAATTACTATTTTGTGTAAGTTGTGAGGAACTGAATAACTCTAAATTTGTAGTTTCAATTATTAAACTTGCCGTTGCTGAATTTATATTTGTTATACTTACACCCTGTGAATCGTTTGTGGTTTTTGCTGCAGATGCTGATGTAATCAAACTACCACTAACTACTCCAATTTCGGTTAATCTAGTCAATACAGAGGAACTGAATAACTCTAAATTTGTAGTTTCAATTATTAAACTTGCAGTTGCGGAGTTTAAATTGGAAACCGATGTATTTAATGAACCTGTTGCGGTTCCTACAGCCGTCATTCTTGTTTCAAGAGATGATGTATAAGTTCCTAATGTGGTAAACCTTGTATCTACTGAACCACTATAAGTTCCCAAAGTACCAAATCTTGTATCAACCGAAGCGGTATAAGTTGCTAAATTCGATGATTTACTATTTTCGGATGCGCTAAATGAATTTAAATTATCAATCGATACCTGCTGTGATGCGGATGATAAATTTAAGTTAGTTATTGAAGTATTAATAGAACCCGTATAGGTTGCTAATGTGGTAAACCTTGTATCTACTGAACCTGTATAAGTTCCTAAATTAGTAAATCTACCATCAACTGATGCGGTATAAGTTGCTAAATTACTATTTTGTGTAAGTTGTGAAGAACTGAATAACTCTAAATTTGTAGTTTCAATTATTAAACTTGCAGTTGTAGAGTTTATATTTGAATTTAGAACCGAAATATCAACACCATCAACGTTTCCGCCGACAGTAATATTTCCACCTATGTATATATCTTTATATTTTTTAGATGAACTACCTAAATCAAATGTATTATCGTTTGAAGGTATAAGTGATGAACTTAAATTTGCAGATACAACAACCGTATCTGCTGTTTGGTCACCTATTGTGATGTTACCACCCAATGTAAGATTTCCGTAAACTACCGCATTACCTGAAATTTCTAAAGACGAACCAGAAATTGCACCAAATTGACCTGTAGCCGTTGCTCCAAACGTTGCTAATGTTACATCTCCTGTATCTAAACCTACTTGTAATGTTCCTAATGTAGTATTTACATATGGTTCTCCGAATGCTAACGAACCTGATTTCTGTGCGGTTGTCCCACGTCTAAATTTAAGTGCCATCTAGTTTACCTTCTTTTTAGTACGTTATTGTATAATATTTATAAATATCTATTTACTTTCCAATTCTTTTACTTTCGCTGATAATTCTTTAATCGCTTCAATTAAAAGTGGAACAATCTTATCATATTTTACTGCTTTATATCCATTTTCACGAGTTTGAACTAATTCTGGTGCAATTGCTTCGATTTCTTGTGCTATTACACCAATATCATGTCCTTCATATCCATGCTCTATTTTATTTTCCTCTTTCCAATCAAATTCATATCCACCAACACTTTGTATTTTTTCTAAAGCATTTTCTATTGGTTTGATATTATCTTTAAATCTTTTATCCGAAGATGAGAATGCTACGATATCATTTGTTGCATCAATTCTACCGGTAGTACCACTTGCGGCCATTCCAATTCCTAATGAAGCAAATTGAACATTAGATGAAGTTGATACTGCTTGTCCTATTGCTATTGTTGGTGTTGTACCTTCACCACTATTATTTGTTATAGTTACACCAGTACCCTCTACCAATGATGCAACATAACTGCCAACGGTATCAGTTCCAAGTAAAACGGAATTATTTGCGATTGTTGCAACACCATTTGAACCGATTGTAATATCACCACTTACACCTGAATATACTTGCGAAGAACCTGATATGACCGTATTACTATTAAGTTGTGTTTTAATGCCTGTTGCCCAATTTGTAGTTAAAGTGGCATCTATTTGAGATGAACCTGATACAACGGAATCTCCGCCTGTATTTAGATATCTACTATCGAAGTCAGCTGTTAATTGGGATGAACCAGATACTATTCCTCTACCTGTAGTTTCATATATTCCACCCAATTGACTTGAGCCTGAAATTATTCCAGAGTTACCTGTTATAGTTGCTAAAGTAATGGTTCCACCTAATGATGTAGAAGTTCCTGCTATTGTTATTGCTGAATTTACTAATTGTGCATTTGTTATTCCCGTTACTTGTGATGATCCCGAAATTAATCCAGCTGGTAATAATGGTGTTATCTGCGAACTTCCACTAACTATACCTCTACCGGTTGTTTCATATATTCCACCCAATTGTGCAGAGCCTGATAATATTCCACTATTTCCGGTGATTGTTGCTAATGTGATAGTTCCACCCAAAGCGGTAGAAGTTCCTGCTATTGTTATTGAGCTATTTGTAAGAGATGCGTTGCCAATATTAGTTAAAGTATTACTTGCACCACTTATTGTTTTATTAGTAAGTGTTTGTCCTAATGTTCTTAAAACTACATCATCTTCAGAACCTAAAGGACCTGCTATCCACTTATCGTTTGTAGTATCCCATAATAATGAACCAGATACTGTCGTTGCTGCTGTTGCATCTCTAACTACCAAACCACCATTAGTTGCTCCTGTACCATTAAGTTGAATAATGTTATCACCTATATTAACAGTAGTCGAATTTATAGTAGTTGTTGTTCCTGCAACAGTTAAATCACCATTTATAGTAACATTTTGTCCTGAAACTCCAATAGCCGTTTTAAGAGATGCCGAATATGTATTTAATTCTGCAATTGAAACACTTGCTGCAGATGCTGAACTAATCAATGAACCCGAAATAGTTGCTAATGCAGTATTTTGAGTTAATTGCGATGAACTGAATGAGTTAATATTTGAAACTGAAGTATTTAAACTTGCAGTTGTTGAATTTAAATTAGTAATTGAAACACCTTGCGTATCGTTTGTTGTTTTAGTTACTGATGCTGATGCAATTAAACTACCAGTTACAACACTAACTTCTATCAATCTTGTTTCAACCGAACCTGTGTAGGTTCCTATTGTAGCAAATCTAATTTCATATGAACCCGTTTCACTTTCTGTAATCCAACTTCCACTTACACTTTCTATTGCATTTAATCTATTTACTAAACTTGCTGTTGATTGTGATGCGGTAAATGAATTTAAATTTGATATAGATATTTGGTGATTAGATGCTGATAGTATTAAACTACCTGTTACTACACCGATTTCAGTTAATCTTGTATCTACACTTCCTGATTTGGATTCTAAATTATTTAATCTTCCATCTTGTGTATCATTTGTAGTCTTTGCTGCTGATGCTGAAGTGATTAAAGAACCACTAACAACTCCAATTTCTGTAAATCTAGTATCATATGAACCTGTTAAGGTCGCTAATGTAGTAAATCTTGTATTAATATTAGAAAATTGAGATGATACGTTTCCAGGATCAACAGATGCTGTCAATGTATTAAACTCTGAACGTAAAGCTGTGAACGATGCAGTCAACGTAGATGATGATATGAATAAACTAGCCGTTGCATCGTTTAGTTTGGAAATACTAATATCTTGTGCATCATTTGTAGTTTTTGCGTTTGATGCTGAAATTATTAGTGAACCCGTAACAACTCCTATTTCTGTCAATCTCGTATTAACTGAACCAGTATGAGTTGCTAAATTACTATTTTGTGTAAGTTGTGATGAACTAAATTCATTTAAATTAAGTATAGATGAACTGAAACTTGATGATGCAGATTCTAAATTATCAAGTCTACTATCAACAGAAGTAGAAAAAGTTCCCTGTAAATATGATGCAGTTGATTCCAATGCCACAACTCTGTTCTCATGGTTAGATGCAGTTGATATTAATGAACCACTAATAGTTGCTACTGCTCCAAATCTTGTTTCAAAAGATGATGCTGAATTAATTAAACTTCCAGATACTACACCAATTTGAGTCAATGTTGTATTTACTGAACCTGTATAATTTTTTAAATCATCAAATTTAGTATTTATCGAACCTGTATAAGTTGCTAAATCAGAATCTTTAATAAGTTGTGATGAACTAAATTGATGTAAATGCCAAACACTTGTAGAAACTGCGGATGCTGATGCTATTAAGCTTCCTGATACTACACCTATTTCGGTTAATCTATTATTTATAGAACTTGTTACATTTGCTAAAGTTGCATTTCTTGTTTCAAAAGATGATGCTGATGTTATTAAACTTCCACTTACAACTCCTATTTCGGTTAATCTAGTATTAACTGATCCAGTATATGTTGCTAAAGTTAGATTTCTTGTTTCAAAAGATGATGCTGAATTAATTAAACTTCCTGATACTACACCTATTTCTGTTAATCTTATATCAACACTTCCTGATTTATATTCTAAATTAGTTAATCTATTAGTTACCGATGATGAATAAGATACTACACTTGCACCATTTAAACCAACTAATGTAGATGAACTTATTGAACCAATGATTCCCAAGTTAGTATTAAATAAAACTCTAGTATTTGAGTTATCCCAACTCATTGTTACGTTTGCACCTGCTATTTGAACACCTGCTCCATCTGCTTCTGCCGATGTTGTTGAACCACTTGCCAAAGTTAATGTTTTATCTTCAACAATTACTTCGTTTGTATTAAGTGTGGTTTGTGTTCCTTGAACCGTCAAATTTCCATAAACAGTCAAATTTTGCCCACTCACATCCAACGCAGTTTTAAGTGATGCGGTATAATCATGAACCGAAGCACTACTAACTTCAAGTGCAGTTAATCTACTATTTTGATTTGTATTAGTAGTATCATTGGAACCGGTATAACTTGCTAATGTAGACCATCTTGTATCATACGAACTTGTTACACTTGCCAATGTTGTATTTCTTATTTCTAACGATTGGCTAGTTTGATTTAGATACCAAACACTTGTAGAAACTGCAGATGCTGATGCTATTAAGCTTCCACTTACAACTCCAATTTCAGTTAATCTTGTATTGACAGAAGCTGTATAAGTTGCTAAAGTTGCACTTCTTGTTTCAAAAGATGATGCGGATACTATTAAACTTCCCGATACTACCCCAATTTCTGCCAATCTAGTATTAACTGATCCAGTATAAGTTGCTAAATCAGAATCTTTATTAAGTTGTGATGAACTAAATAATTCTAAATTTAAAACAGAAGTATTTAAACTTGCAGTTGTTGTATTTAAGTTTGAAACAGAAGTATTTAAACTTGCAGTTGTTAAATTAATACTAGCAGTTGCTGTATTTAAATTTGAAACGGAAGTGTTTAAACTTGCAGTTGTTAAATTTAAGTTTGAAACGGAAGTATTTAAACTTGCCGTTGTTAAGTTTAAATTTATAATGTTTACATCTTGCAAATCATTTGCTGTCTTTGCAGTAGATGCAGATGCAATCAATGAACCCGTTATAGTTGATATAGCGGAATCGTATGCAGAAAAACCATCTGTACTTCTTAATACTATTTGTGATGAACCCGATACAATTCCAGAAGGTAATAATGATGGTATTTGTGCCGAACCTGATATTACACCATTCGTTGCAGCTATTGCTCCTGATATAGATGTTGCGTATACATTAGACCAGTATGCATCTGTTGAACCAACATTTCTACTACCTTGTGGTATTAAATTTGTTGTAAATACACCTATTGATTGAATTGTATCACCTGCTGCTGAATCTCCTAAAATAATATTACCATCAATTCTAACATTATTTGTAAAATATGCGTTTGATGCGGTTATATCTCCTGTTAATCTAATATTTCCATTTGCAGGTACATTTAAAGGTAATAATGTAACTGCGTTTCCTGAACCGCTTCCGAATTGAATAGAACCACTACCTTGATGTAAGTATAATTCCGCATCGGCAATTGTTGAATAATTTGAAGTACCTTTTCTTAATGTAAATATAGCTGCCATCTAATGTCTTTTCTGTTTTGTATAAATATCACTAATCATTAAAATCCAAATCTATTATCTGTGCTGTGGCTAATTGTAAAAATATATCCGCAATTGAGCGGTTTGGTATGTTGTTACCATCTATACTTTCCAATGTTGCAGATGATAAATCTGCAGGTGGTAAATTTGTTAACGAACTACCATCTCCAACAAAAGATGTAGCTGTTATACTTCCTGTAACCGATATAGACCCTGTAAATATGTGTGTATCTGTTATCGTATCACCAAAAGATGTAGAACCACTTGCAAACTGCGTGGTCATATTAGTTACCGAAGAACTAATAATCAATTGTTGCGCTACAATATTTCCTCTTACTAATAAATTTGAACCCGTTATATCACCTAAAACATCAATATCACCATTTGTAATAATATCTCTAGATACAAATAGGTCTCTACCTATATTTGCATCTTGAGTTAATACCAATTCACCAAATGAACCGGTTTGAGTAAGTGTAATTGAACCTGTGGTTATAGAATCAGTTGTTACTAACGACTGAATAGACTCAATCGAACCTGAACGTTTGAGATATACCTTACCATCGTAGGTATTTATTGCAATTTCTCCCAAATTAAGTGAACCCGTATCTGGTACCTTACCTGGTAACGCAGAACGTTTCAGTACGATTGTTTGTGACATATTTAGTCTATTCTAAAGTTATATAACGACTGGGTAGTATATACTACTTTAATAAATATACCATATAAAATAAAAACCCTTCCGAAGAAGGGTCTTTAAATTATTTATTTATTTTTTATTAGAAAGAACCACCATCAATTACATTACTCATTACAAAATCAGTACCATTCCATTGTACTAAATCACCGTTTGTTGATGGTGCTGCAACAAAATCTAAATTGCCAATTGTACTTCTAAATGCTAATCTTTTTGAAGAACCAAATCCAGGAACATTAACAGATGCCGTTACTGCTGATGCGCTAATTGGAATGTTTGCAGTCCATGCATTTGGTGTAGAATCGTATGTAAACGTTGCGTTTGCTCCTATTACTTCTATTCCTGCTCCATTAGCTGCGGTAGCGTTTGCTGAACCACTTGCTAAAGAAATTAATTTATCCTCAACTACTAATTGTGTAGTGTTTAATGTTACCGTATTACCTTGTACAATCAAATCACCACCAACTGTCACATTATTTGAAGTAGTTAAACTTCCAAAAGTAACATTATTTGTAGTACCCACACCCTGTATAGTTCCACTACCTTCTAATGTGGTAATTCTATTACTTAAAGAACCCGTTGTAGTTGCTAATGTACTGAATCTAGTTTCAACCGATGCAGTATATGTACTTAATGTAGAATCTTTACTTAATTGAGAACCGCTAAATGTATTTAAATTTGTAATAGAAACATTTGCCGCAGATGCCGATGTAATTAATGAACCACTAACTACTCCAATTTCTGTCAATCTAGTATTAACTGAACTTGTATAAGTTGCTAATGTAGTATTTTGAGTTAATTGGGAACTACTGAATGAATTTAAATTTGTTATAGAAACTCTATCAGCAGATGCCGAACTTATTAACGAACCACTTACTACACCAATTTCGGTTAATCTTGTATTTACAGAACCCGTATAAGTTGCTAATGTTGAATTTTGTGTTAATTGTGAACCTGTAAATGTTCCTATACTTGTTAATTGTGTAGAAACGGAAGAACTATATGCAGTTACATTTCCAATACCACTAATAGAACCACTAATTACACCTGCACCATTAACATAAATTGAAGAACCTGAAGTTAAGTTCAATGAAGAACTATTTGTCAAATTCATATTTGCATCATTAACTGCTACGGCGTTATTAAAGTTTACCGTACCACTTACAAAAAGTGATGCACTTATAGTTTGATTACCAACAAATGTATTTGAACCTGTAGTTGCGTATGATCCTGTTAATGCTTCTAAACCCGCAACTCTACTACCAACAGAACCACCGCCACCTAATGATGCTTCAATTGTATCGATTCTACTCTCATGGTCAGATGCTGTAGATATTAAAGAACCTGTTATGGTTGCTAATGTACTATTGAATGTAGAAAAATTAGTAGTATTATAAACATTTATTTGAGATGATCCTGAAACTACCGAATCACCACCTGCTAAAAGAATTTTACTTTCCGCATCCTTTACACCCGCCTTCCAATAATCGTTTGTAGAATCCCATAGTAATGAACCACTTGCTGTATTTGGTGCGGTCGGGTCTTTAACTAATAAACCACCATTTGCTACACCACTACCATTCAACTCAATAATATTATCACCCAATTGAATTGTAGTAGAATTTACTGCTGTAGTTGTTCCTGCAACGGTTAGGTTACCATTAATAGTAACATTTGCTCCACTTAAACCAAATGCAGTACTAAATGATGATGTAAAGTTTTCAAATCTTGTTAATTGATTTGATGCTGATGAAATTAATGAACCAGTTACTACACCAATTTCGGTTAATCTAGTATTAAGCGAACCTGTGTAAGTTGCTAAAGTTGAATCCTTATCTAATTGAGAACCACTAAATGTATTTAAATTTGTAATAGAAACTCTATCAACTGATGCGGATTGAATTAATGAACCAGTCACTACACCAATTTCGGTTAGTCTTGTATTTAGTGAACCTGTGTAAGTTGCTAAAGTGGAATTTTGCGTTAATTGAGAACCGCTAAATGTATTTAAATTTGTAATAGAAACATTAGCTGCAGATGCTGATAATATTAAACTTCCACTAACTACTCCAATTTCTGTCAATCTAGTACTAACTGAACCTGTATAAGTTGCTAAATTTGAATCTTTATTTAACTGGGAAGAACTAAAAGAATTTAAACTAGCTGATGCTACTTCCAATGATGCAACTCTATCACCAATACCCGTTCCTCCGCCTCCACCAATTGAAGATTCAACAGCATCTAATCTACTATCAACCGATGCAGAGAATACAGAAATGTTACCAACTAAATTTGGAATATCATTACTTCCCTCACCCAATAAATAAAGAGTGGAACTACCACTTGCATAGTAAGGAACACCCTTTACCATTCCATTATATGTTCCTGCAGCAAAAGTATTTGGTGCATTATCACCTATAAGAAATCTGTTTACGGCCTGAACGGAACCACTTTCTGGTACTGCAAATACTATCGAAGTTCCATTTGTTGTTGTTAGATTCGATGAACCCGAAGCTATGATTATTTCACCTTTTTGAAGTGAAGCTGTGACTGCTGATAGTGCTTCTAAACTACCACGTCTGTGTTTAATTATTTGCGCCATATTTTAGTTATTCTCCGTTAATTATAGTTATTCAATGTATAAATATAAATTTTTTTCCGTTTACCATTCTCCCTGGTCTATAATATTTGATTGTGCACTTCCACTAACGTATGGGTCTGCTGGTGGTACACTACCCGTAACTAAATAAATTTGACCTGGAACTACCGTATCATTTTCTCCATCTATACTTCCTGTTAGATTTGTCGCATCTACTACTGCCATAGCTCCACTAACAACCAATGAATATTTGTCAGCATTTTCAGTTGAAATTGTTAAGTTTTTTATTGTTGAACCATCTAATTGTGCAGCCCCTGATATTACACCATCTGGTAAAACTGCAGCAATATTATTAACTACAACATTTACGATTGATGCTGAAAGAATTGTTGCTGCAGATTCGCTAACAACATTTTGAACAGATTGGCTAAAATTTGCTCCTACTTGTGCAGCAGTGTCTAATGATGAACCACTTTCTATTTGTTTTAATCTTATTAAGTTTGCCATATCCTATAAATATCCAATTTGTTATAATCCGAAACGTGATTTAGTTGCATTGTGGTTTTGTAAAATTTCTGCTGCAGTTAATACTCTATTATATATCATTATTTCAGATATACTTCCGTTGTATGGATAGTTGCCCGTTGGACTTAAACCACCACCTGTAAATGCTGAACGTCCAATCCAAACTTCTTGTGAATTTGAAATTGTTCCTGTTAAAGTATCCGAAACATTTCTAACCTCAACACCATTAACATATAATCTTAATGTTGAATCATTTCTTGTAAACATTACATTATACCAATTTCCATTATTATAATTTGTTAAAACCGAAGTTACACTTACGTTTTCTCCTCCTGATTGTGCTACATCTCCAACAATAGTTCCTCCATTTAACCATATTCTATAATTCCAAGGCCAACCTGCAGTTGTTTCTTTTGATAATATCATTTTGATTCCGGCTGCAGAAGATTTAAACCATGCACCAACTGAAAATTCTTCCGATGCTAAACTTTGATTGGTATCTACATAATGAGTTGCACCATTAAATGTCAAAGTTCCACCACCGTCTGCAGAATACCCTGTTCCATTTACAAGAGTTGTAGTGTAAGCATTGTTTGATAAATCTGTCCAAGAAGTTCCTGAACCAGGATATGAAGTTATATTACCAGCATTTAAATATAATTGTAAATTTTGGGTTACAATTCCTAATACTGAATTGGTATTAGGCGTTATATTAAATCCGTTTGAAAATTGTATTCCCATTTTACTTAAATTTTCCTATAACATAAATATCATTTACAGTTACAGAATCATAATCTATGTAGTTATCCAACAAAGTTATTACAACATTTCCGTTTTGTTCTTTTACGGTATAGTGACCAGGAACGTGTAGTCCATAAACTAATATTTCAAAATTTTCTGGAGATGCTCCCTCTGTTCCGTAATCCAATGATGAACTATAAATTGTTAGAGTACCAAATCCTGTATTATCAAATGCATCAATTGATTTTCTTATACTTCTACCACTAAATTTTAAAATCTCATTATGAAAATCCGATATTTTATTTTTATTATTTACTAATTTGGTAGGATTTGGATTGGATTTATTATTTGAATTAAATTTTGTAGGTATTGTTGTATCAAATGATGCTGTGTATCTGTATTGGATTGATGCGCTTATTTCTTGTAAAGATTGTGCATTTAATATTGGTTTACCATTTATATCAACTTGGTATGGATTTCCGTTTTCATCTCTACCATCAAATGAACTTGATAGTGAAGTTTGTATAAAATAATCACTTAATGCATTATCTACATAACCAGAACCACTCAAATTATTTAAATTAATTTGTTTTAAAACTCTATTAAGTTTTCTAGCATTTGAATTAAATTGTTTAAGCATATTGTTCTATATCACCGGTTACCTCAATATAATCATCATTTTCTAATGTATATTGAAATTGATTTTTTATAAATTTAAAAATCAGGCCATTTTGTCCTTGTTCAACAATATAATCATCCGCTCCTATATATTGTGTATTTATAATAACTCGTATTCTATTTTGATTTGTTCTATTTTCTATTTCTCTCAATATATCCACAAATCTCCAACCCTTTGCTTCCCAAATAGAATATATTGGATGATTTAAATCTTTTGGTGTTAATTCAGCATCACCCAATTTTCTACTTATCTTTTGGGTTATATCTAAAAGTGTTCTTTTCATTATACATCTATAAATTTACCTGTTATAGAAATTTCATCACCACTATCAACTGTAAATCCTAAATTTCCAGAATTAAAATTTATAGTTAAGCTATTTGGAGCATTGAAATTCATTTGTACAGTAAAATGTGTATTCCAATAATATCTAGTACCATTTATATAAACTTTAATATCATAAGAATCACTACTACTATCGGCATAACTAACAATTATTCCACTTGTAAGTACCGATGATAGTGAAGGTGGTGTTTTAATAGATTTAATTCCTGTAAATGTGATTGTATTATTTGTTATAGGATTTTGTACTTTACTACCATTTATAGATAAAAAATCAATAAGGTCTTTATTATCGTAGTATGGTGATGGTGTAGTAAGAAATCCTTCCAATCTACCACTACCACTCGTAACATCCACTTCGGTTGCAACCACAACTCTTTTTGTAGACATTGATTTTCTAGTAGTTAATTCTCCATCAAATTTTTCTGGTAATAAGTAAGCCTTTACATTCAATGAAAATTCTACTCTATTAATTCTTTCGGTTCCTTCACCAACTTCATTTACAACATTGAATTCATTTACAGATGTTCGAAATTTAAATTTTTCTTTATCTCCCCAATATGATGATGCGAAATTTAATTGTTCAATTACTTCATTTAATTGTTCTGTGTATGATGTCCAACACATACAATCGTAATTAACTTCTACATAATCAGGCATTGCAATTCGAAAAATTTCATACTTTGGTTTTACACTACCACCCAATGCAGTAAAACGGTCGTAACGATTATCTTTTGACCATTTAGTAATTGCAGGATATGAAATGTGTCGATTTGGCATTGACATAGTTTCATCTTTTGCAATTGATGTTCTACGAATCATTAGTATTGGTAATTGTATTTTACCTTTGCCATCTCTGAAAACTCCTTGCCTTCTTGCACCATTCCATCTTTCTGAATTACCATATACAACAGGTATTTTTACTGCAACACCTTTTCCATCTTTCAATGTCGGTAAAACAGTATCTTCCAAATATGACATCATAGCATAATCTATATCAAATAGCGTTACACTTTTTTTAAGGTCATTTTTTGTTGATTTTATTTCATTTCCCCTATTAAGGTCGGGTCTTAATGGATTTACTGACATTTATTATTAGTTTATTCTTTCTTCAATATTAAGATTTGATTTAGATACCATAAATGTGGAACAAACAATACTCCAATTTCTTCTATCCTCTTCAGTTCCTGGTAATCCACCAACAAATTGTATTTCATTTGTATTATCTATTTCAAAATAAGAATCATTGAAATAAATAACATCACCAATTTCAGGATATGCGTTTCTTTCTCTACAATGTTCTCTATCAAAACGAAATTCAACATTTTGATTTGTTTGTGGACCAAATCCTTCGTATTCTATTGTTTCTGCTTCTTTACTGATTACACAATACAATTCAACTCCTCTATGCCAAGTTTTATTCATTGCTTCTCCATAAATATTAACACGTGTTTCGTTTAAATTTATTTTGTATAGTACGCAAGTTTCCTCCATTACTTTTTCAACCAATTCTCTGGCAACATTTCTTAAGAAACTTATATCTCTACCTACTAAAAACTTTGGCATATTATCCTACATATATTTTAAGTGGAACTTTTCTTAACATTTCTTGTTGATGGTCAGCTTCATGTGCTTTATTCTCCATAACATTTTTTCTACTCAATTCTTCAAGGTTTTCTCTTAATTGAGTAATAAGTGCATCCTTTTCAACCTGTGCTTCTGCTCTCAATGCTGCACCATCTAATTGAACTTCACCATCTGGAATTGGAACTGAATTATATTTTTCTCTGATTGCTCCTAATAATTCTTTTGCCAATGCTAATGTATATTTTCTAACCCATTGTTTGCCAACATCATTTATATTAGAATACTGAATAAAATCATATGGAACATCCGAATAATCTGAAAGCGAATCTGCCTGTATTGTTTGCGAATTGTGTTCAAATTCATCTCTACTAATATATTCAAACCATATCTTTGCAGGTGAATTTTCCGTAGGAACAGGAAATATTTCTAATTTATTATTTACAATATTAAAAGTATGTGCCGACTTACGAATATGGTCATTGAATTCAATATGTTGCATTCTTAAAATATCTTCATATAAAGGCATCATTAAGAATTGTGCTGAAGGTGAGTAGTTACCAAATCCTAATTCGGAAATAAGGTTTAATGTACCCTGTGCTCCAACAGAATATGGGTCAAAAAATCTTGTAATTGCTGGTACTGCATCATGAAATACTCTCATAACATCTATCGTAGATCCCGAATAATTTAATGATGCTGATATTGATGAACTTGTTGGTGATGATGCATCTACAGCTTCTGTTAATAAATCATATATTTGAACCGATGCTGTTAAGTTTACATATCCCTTTTTAACTGATGTATTACCCCCAACACCTGCAAGCGTTCCGTATTGTTGTGCCATACGAACCGTTGTAGGTAAAAAAGAACCATCTACAAGTGTTTGCGAATAATTACTTCTACCACCCGAAGATTCTTTTGGTTGTCCTTTTAAAATATCAAGATTGTTCCTTAAATTAAACTGATTAACTTGTGCAGAATATTCAGATACTGCTTCTTCTAGACATGCCCAAATTTGTTCGTTTTCTAATTCAATGTTTACAATTGGATAACCTAATCTTTTTGCTACCCATACTGCTGTTTTTGGTGCATCGATTCTAAATGTTGAATCCGCATCGTAAATACCAAATGGTGTGGATGAGCCGGATACAAATGTGCCAGAACCCGACCAATATGTGTTTATCGACATAAATTAATAATTTTATAGATTTATACATCTATAAATATAGAAATAAAAAATAGGGGGAAAATTTTACTAAACTAATCTAATCTTTATAGTTCCTGATGTGTGATATAATCCACCTAAAGGTATTCCACCTGCTTGTGCTGCAGTATCATCTGCAAAATTATATGAGGATGACACACTTGCCAATACCATAGTAGATTGTGCTAATCTTACATTATCGTTATTTGTCCAAACACTTGCACTTCTATATAGTGTAGAACCACCATTGTTTGTTGCTGCATCTTTTAGTGAACCATTTATTAAAACATCATGCAATTCGTTTAATTCAAATCCGTTCATTATATAAACATATATTGAACCATTTACGGCAGATGAAAGAACTTTTCCAACTCTTACATTGTGATTTGGTGCAACAGGTATTTGATTTGAAAATTGACCAGATGATGAAAGGTATAATTCAGTATTAGCAGAATACATTGATGTATTTATATTTCTCAATACACCGTTCATTACTACAAATCCACTATTATTTGATGTTATATCACTAGCAACGACTCCCATAGTTCTAGCAGATAAAGCTTCCGTTGCCATACTAGATGTTGTAAATGTTGGTCTTTGTCCTGCTTCTCCATTTATGTAAACAACCATACCTTTTGTAAGTGTAAAGTTATTTGTATTTTTACCTCTAATAACCGTCATAGCACCAACTTCAATCATAAAGTTTTCTTGACCTGTATCAACTGCCAAAGTTTTAGCATCATCATACCAATGTAATCTACCTTCTTCGTGTGTTGGGTTTGCTGTAATTAAAAAATCAATGTGGTCAACCGTTTCAATACTTCCGGTCATGTAGATTGAACCGGTAGTAATTACATTTGAAATTATTGGACCTGTAATTGTACCCGTAACTGCTAAATTTCCTGAAATGATTTGATTTCCGACAAATGTATTAGATGACGTTAATGCAAATTGATTTGTATTAAAATACCCAAACTCACCATCGGGTTGACTAGCTAATATATGAGATTCGGTTCTCCTGTTAGTGTCATCAACACTATGAGAATACAAATCATATGCTTTGAATTTAATCGAATATTCAGTAGGTACAGAGTTCCATTTCATATGTAAATAAATATATTATTAAAACAAAAAAAGGGAAAGTATTTCTACTCTCCCTTTTTCTTTTATTATAAGTCTATTACTTATCTAATCTACTCAAAGATTATAAAGTGTTTAAACCATCAACGATAATCTTACCGTAAAACTCTGGTCTTACGATTTTCTTAGCGTATCTAGTCATAACACCTCTTCTTGGAGTGAAGTTAGTTGGGTCATAAACTAATGGAGTCATAATCAACGGAACATATGGAGCGTAAACTGCACCTGTTTCGAAGAAGTTAGAACCTTTGAAACCTAACAAGATTACATTATCTTTCATATATGGGTTTTTGTAAACATCATATCTGTTAGAGATTGAACCAATGTTAGTTACACCTGCTGCGAAAGTCAATGCATCCTTACCTGGGTTTGCAGAAAATCCGTTCATAGATTCTAAAATTGTTGCTACATCTGGAGATACAACGATAAAGTTTGCACCACCTCTCATAGTCAATTGGTGAATCTTGTTAGAAATTTTCTGTAATTTGATACCCAAAGTTTGGAACCATGTGTTCTTTTGGTATGCAGATGCTGCTGCTGCGTTAGAATCGATTGCAAATGATGCACCGTTCCACTCATATCCAACTCTTGCAGACCAGTATTCAGTTGAGAATGCATTTTGCTGCAACATCTCAAGGATTTCTAAATCAATCTCTAAAGAGATGTATTCAGATAACATTTGAGTTAATTCAGCTTCAGCATCTACTGAATGGTATGCATTCAAGTCTTGTGCTAATTCTGGAGTCCAAACTGCTTTCAACTTACGAGTTTTAGCAACGATTGGTTCAGATTTTAATTCTAATTCAACTTCTGGAATAGCTAAATCAGTACCTCTATCTTCAAAATCACCTCTAGAAACATCAGTTGGTTGCTTGTGATAAGCCAAAGATACACCAAGAGTAGATAAGTTTGTTAAACCAGTTGCAGTTGCAACGAATTCAACATTTGAACCATTCTTTGTAGTGTATTGTGGATAGAAAGTTACAGAACCTGTTTGTGCAGTTGGTTCGAATGCTCTTACACCATTCCAATCTGCATCATTTGGTAATGCTACAACAACTTTCTTCAATGTGTTACCTGCAAAAGATGCAGAAACAGTTGCGTCTGATAAATCATAATCAATATCTGCTAAAGATGCTGATGCAAATGTAGCGATAATGTTAGATGTTGAGTTGTTGATAGTATATCCAAATCTACCTGCTCCATAAAGACCACCTTCAGCAGCTTGAGTAGAACCCAATTTGTTACCTGCTGGTGCTAATGAATCTTTACCAAAAGTACCACCATTACCGAACATAGAAGAACCGGTATAATCTGGGTTACCTGCTGGGTTTGAACCATATTTGAAGTCCATATAGAAAATAAGACCTGATGGTAAGTTCATTGGTTGAACTGAAACGAATTCTTTAGCTGCAATTGAACCAAAGATTCTTCTTACCAATGGAAGAGCTACACCTGCCCACTCTTCTGAACCTGCTGAAACACCTGTTCTAGTTGCTTCATCAAGTAATTGTTTAGCTTGGTTTTCAAGCATTACTGCCATACCATGCTTTTGTGTTTCTGAACCTACTCCTTCAAGTAAGCCAGTTTTTTCCCACTTTGACTTTAAACCTCTAGTCTGCTCGAGAACAAGAGATTGTGGGTTTTTTCCTGTCATAATTTGTTTTAAGTCCATTTTACTTAATTTTAATTATTTTTGTTAAAAATTATTTAATAATACCTGCTAATTTCTTAAATCTGTCTGCGAAATCTGCAGATTCTGCAATTACTTGCTTAACTGCTGCTGGCTTTGTAGATTTAACTGCTTTGCTAGCGATTCCTTCAGAAATTGATTTTTTAGTAGATTTGTTAGATGTAGTGTATTTGAAATTCTCTGCTAATGTAGAGTAAACCAATTTAACTTCTCTAACTGATTTTGTTCTATCCAAAGTTTCGATAACTTTAACTTTCTGTTCGTTAGTCATGTTATGAGCTCTGAATAATTTGTTTGCAAACAACAACTTAGCGTT
>Ga0315906_10003615_pt1 | contig 20484 bp, 6 predicted proteins | sample LakEriMetagenome_4_FD_203526 | JGI IMG/M metagenome (GOLD analysis project Ga0315906, IMG submission 203526) | Freshwater fungal communities from buoy surface, Lake Erie, Ohio, United States - Buoy 2 MA122 | ecosystem: Environmental > Aquatic > Freshwater > Lake > Lake biofilm | place: USA: Lake...
TCGAGGGTAGCATGAGTCCTACGAGTGGTGGTGCGCGATCTTCGGCGAATCGATTTTCAGGTTCGACGTCGGGGTCTTCGGGTGGGGCTGCGAGTCTTGAGCAGTCTCCGCAGGACGAGCAGATGCAGCAGGCGATGCAAGAGCAGGCGATCAAGCAGCAGGCGAGCGAGAGTTTTCCTGGTTCACGTGCATCGGCGGGTGCATCGGCGAGTGCATCGTCGGGTGAATCGAAGAAGACATCTGGTGCGGATAGCGAACTTAAGCCGATCAGTTTGACGGCGGGCAAGGACTGGGCGACTAGCCGAATGGACAACCGATCGACTCCGGTGTCACGTCCCATCCGGATGATTGTGCTGCAGGACCGTTGGTTCATGTGCAGCGAGGGGCAGGACTGGAAGTACGACGCGGAGATTTCGCTTGAGCAAGGTCCACAGGCGGCTTCGGCGGAGCTTCAGGAATCGATCCGTGACCGGGTCGAATCTTGGGGACTGTCTTTGCCGGGGGGGTATTGGGTTCCCTCGTTGAGTGTGCAGGCGGCTGCCGATGCCGAGCAGAGTTTGTTGCGCATGCAGCGTTTGTTGGAAGGCAGTGGAGTGATCATCAAGGTTCAACCGCTGACGACACCGAAGAACCGCAGATAATGGGGTAGAAGATTGATGGCAAGATCAAATCGCGATGAGGAACAGTTTGCCGTTGGCGAGGACTCCTTCATGGACACGATTGCCAATCTCGTTGGGATCATGATCATTTTGGTGGTGATTGTCAGTGCTAAGGGGTACACGGCGGCTCGGACACTGGCGCGCGAGGAGGTTCGCGAGAAGATCGACGATTTGGCAGCCCCGTCGGTAGAGGCGGAGAATCTCGATCGGGATCTTGCCGCGCAGGTCGAGCAACTTCATCGTTACGAGGTCGAGACGGCTTATCGGAATGCCGAGCGAATGACGTTGGTGGATCGCAAGACGCATCTTGAGCAGGAGATTCACAAGCGACTCGAGCAGCTCGACAGTCAAGCCCAGAGGGGATTCGAGCAGGAGGCCCAAGCCGCAGAGCTTGAAAAGCAACTCGGGGAGCTTGAGCGACAGCAGGGCGAGTTGCCTGAGGTGCAAAAGACGGTCATCGCATTGCAGCATTTACCGACTCCGATGGCCAAGACGGTATTTGGCAAGGAGTTGCATGTGATGATACGTGATGAGCGATTGAGTGTGATCCCATGGGACAGTCTGATCGAGCAGCTCAAGATCAATGCCAGATCGAGTGCATCGCGGAATTCGCAGCGGGACAAGTTCGAGGATGTGCTCGGTCCGATCGATGGTTTTTTGATGCGTTACCGATTGATTTCCAAGAGTGGGCTCATGAGTGATGGTCGGGTAGCGGCGATGGGTAAGATGGTCGAGCTTGAGCGATTCGAGCTTGAGCCAACGGCCGAGGTGATCCGAGAGTCGATTGAGGAGAGTTTGGGTCCTAGGGGGCGATTGCGATCGGAGCTTGACGCGGTTCGATCGAATCACACGACGGTGACGGTTTGGGTGTATCCGGAGAGTTTTGGGCAGTTTCGCAAGCTCAAGGAGTTGCTTTACCGGGAGGGTTGTTTATGTGCAGCAAGGCCTTTGCCCGAGGGGATGCGTATAGGGGCCTCGCCTCATGGATCGAGTAGTACGGCGCAGTAATCTGGGTTGAGATGATGGGCTTGTTGAGGGGTGGTTAGGGGACTGTCGAGTTACGGGGCTGGCGAGAGGAACTTTTCGAGTTTTTCGAGTTCCTGTTGATCGGCTTGTGTCAGTGGGATTTTCCGTAGGGTTTTCGTGTCGATTGTCGGGAGTATTTCTTGGGCAAGGTCGTTTGCGTTGGATTGCATGTAAGCTTGGTAGAGATGGAATCGAACCGAGGGGGAGTCACTTTTGGATCGAAGGGAGTTCAGGAGGGCGATCGCGTCGTTGGGTTTTTTTGATCTGAGCAGGACATACGCTTTGGAGTCTAGGAGGGATGGGTTGGGGCCGATCAAGGCGATTGCTCGGTCGATGCATTGCATTGCTTCTTGGGTGCCGTTGGGAGCATCGGCAAGGAGCATGGCAAGGTTGTTCAGAGCAACGGCATCGTTGGGCCGATTTTGGACAATTCTTCGGAAAGTCTCGATGGCTTGGGATTCATTTCCTCGCCAGACCCAAAGATCAGCCAGGGACTGGAGGAGTTTTCGGTCGTCTTGTTGTGCGACACTGTAGTTGACGAGTTGGGCTTGGGCTTGGGTCATGAGTTGCTCATCGGTATCTCCATCTCGGACCAGGAGCGACAGCAGGATTGCCGATTCATTGGAGCCTTCGGATTTCAATCGATCCATAAGAAAGCGAATGGCGTTATTTCGAGTCGCGGAGTCATCGGTCAAGAGGATCGATCGGATGTAGTTGGTCCCTGCCCTTTTGTCGAGTTTGTAGGCTTCTAGTAGGAGTTTTTGGCTTTGTTCGTTGGCATCGAGGATTTGGAGGGCTTGGCCGGCTTGGACGAGGAACCCTGCGAGTTTCGATGGGTTATTGGACGACGACTCGAGTTGTCGTTTGTCGGCGATCCAGGCTAGGATGATTTTCAGAGCGTCTTGCGCATTGCCTTCTAGTTTGGTGATTCGAGCTTTGAGCAGGACGGAGGGGAAGGCATTTGGCGCGATGGCTTCTAGTTTTTGGGACTCCTCGACGGCGTCGAAGAAGCGTTTTTGATCGATGAGGTAATTGGCGTAGGTGTAGATGTTTTCGGGTTTTGGGGACGGCCCAGAGGCGACGAGTTTGAGGAGTCGCCCTGCGGCCTCGTTGGTTTGGATCGCTTCGATTTCTCTGCCTGGGGTAGCATTTAAAAAACGGGAGCTTCTCATGTAGAGCGAAGCGAGTTGAAAGTGGTCTTCGTCGGTTCGCACGCCTGGTAGTTCAACGATGCGTTCTAGGAGGATTTGGGCTTTTTGGAGGCTAGCGAGGTTGTTTTTTTGGCTCAATAAGATGACTTGGAGCCGCAGGTCTTCGGGGGTGTTGGATTGGGTGTTGGGTGAGAGGAGCGAGGCGACTTTTTCCCAGTCTTCGTCGAAGCTTCGATTTGCCAGGAGTGTAGCGAGTCGACGTCGGGTCGAGGCGTCCTGGGGGTGCCTTTCGAGGGTCTCCGTAAGGCAAGCGATGGCTTCTTCGAGTCGGTTTTCTTTGACCAATACCTGGGCAATTCGGTTTTGGAGTTCTAGGTCGTTTGCACCCAAAGAGATGGCTTTTCGGTATTCGTCGATGGCATTTTGGATTTGGCCGAGGGCTTCGTAGATTTGGCCTATAGCGACCGCTTGCACGGCGGGATCGAGTTTTTGGTTTTGTTGGATTTGGTTGAGGACGTCGAGTTGCCCTTGTTTGTTGTTGGATGATTGATAGAAGTTGAAGCGTGCCGTGGCGATCCGAAGGTCTTCTGGTTTTGCCAATTGTGCGGCTTTGTCGAGCATCGATTCGGCTTTGGCGACCTGTTCTCTGCGGAGTTGCGGTTCGAGATTTTTGGATTGGAGTTCGAGGATTTGGCCGAGCCAGATCCATGCCATGGGATCGGTGGGTCGGATTTCGGTACCGCGTTGAGCGATAGCGAGTTGGTCTTGGGGGCTTTCCCTTTCTATTTCCAGCGTGATAGCGTTGATAGATTGGGATGCGAATGCGCGGTTTCCTAGGCGTTCGATGGCAACCCGAGCATCGGTAATTAGTCCTTGCTGGTAGAGCAGGTTGATTAACCGTTCGAAGGTATCGAGATCGTTGTGGCCGTACTGGATGGCGTAGTTGTAAGCCCGAATCGCGCGGGATTTGTTGCCTTGGCCTTCGGCGATACGTCCTGCGAGCAGATGGGTTTCTGGCCATTCGGGCCGTTTGCGATCGAGAAAGCCGGCTAATTCGAGGAGCTCGATGGAGTTGATATCTTCTTGGTTGTTGGCTTCGGCCAGAAGGCGTCTTGCTTTGACGTATCGCCATTCGGTTCCTTCGGGGCCCTCGAATTCGTTGAGCAACTCCTCGAGGGATTTGAGTTCCCCCAAGCGTTGCTTGAGACGTTCTGCGCGAAGCAGAGGGTCGCGTCGTTCGGTTTCGCTCAGAGCCAATGGGCTTTTGAGGTAGTTCCATGCGAGTTTTCGGGCGAGCAACCAACCGTCTTGTTTGATTTTTCTAATCGAATCGATCGCCTGATCGACTGGGAGATTGTTCAATTCCAGGCGAGTCAAGGCGTCTTTGAATGTTGTATTTTCTGGCTGCGATTGGATTTGGCTTTCGAGCCATTTCTTCGCCTTTGTCTCGTCGCCTAGGGTGACGAGGATCTCTGCTTTTTCTAGGTCATTGAAGGTCTTATCCCTTGTGATTTCCAGGGTTTCGTTGAGTTTTTTGAGGTAGTCGGATTGGTTCCACGCTTTCCAGCGGCGGATTGCTGTTCGGACCGTCTGAGGGGAGAAGTTTTCTTTTTCGAGAATGTTCCATAGTCGATCGGCGGCGTTTTTGACTGCGCTCGAGCGGATCGCGTCGGTCGATCGCATCACATCGGAATCGGCTTGGAGGACTTCGAGATACCAAGTTTTTTCGAGGGCTTGAGGGTCTAGAGTCAACTGCCTTTTGACTTCGGAGACACCTTTGTCGAAGCTGAACCAATAGTTTGGGTCTTGACCAGAGGTTCGCTGCAATTCGAGGGCCACTTCGCAGATCTTGATCCAGTCTATGGCTTCCTTGGGTTCGACGAGCATGAACTGCTTGTAGGCTTCGATGTATCGACCTGCTGCGAACCAGGCATTGGCGGCTTTTCTTCGGTATTCTTTGGTGCTAGGAGCAAGGAGTATGGCTTGTTCGAATGACGAGGCGCATCGATCGTGCTGGGCGATTTGGCGGTAGCACTCGCCAAGAGCCGCATAGATGGCGGCTTGGTTCCGTGGATCCATTTCCTTTCCGGTGGAGATCACGGTGGTCAAGGAGGCAATGGCGGCGGGGAAATCGCCGTTTGCCAGTTGGTATCGGGACCAGTATTCGCGTCCTTGGCGGGTAAAAGCGAATTGATCGGAGCGATTCAGGGAAGCGAGTTCCTGGTTGATCGTCCGATCCATTTCTTGGAGTGCTTCAAGAGCATCGGGAAGTCTTTTCAGACCGATCAGAGCATCGACGATCCGAAAGTCCAAGCGGCTGATGCGATCGGAGCAGACGCGTTTGGCGTTTTTCCATGTTTCGATCGATTTCTCGATTTGGCCTTGGAGAGCTAAAATATCCCCGTTGTCTAAGTAGACTTGGGTTTCGTTTGGAGTGATGGATTTGATGGACTCGAGGATCTCCAAGGAGCGGTTCAAATACTGATCCTTACGGGGCTTATTAGAAATCCCAGTGATGCGTTTGGCGCGTTCGAGAAAAAGCCTTGCGGCCACCAGGAGGGCTTTTGGATCCTCGGCCCCGAGTTCGACAGCCTTTTCGAGGTCGTCTTGAGAGAGTCCGAGTTTGGAATCCCGAGAGGATATTTCGTATCGCAGAAGCCAGGAAAAGGGATCTTCAGGGCGGCTTACAACCAGCCGATCGACGATGGCTTGGGCTCTGGTTTTAAGGGCGTCTTTTGAGTCGCCAGCCAGGAACGAGCCGTTGAGTTTTGCTGGATCCCCCAAGCACAGGTCGACAAGGGTACCGGCGACTTCGAAATCCTCGGGGGCTTCGATGTGGGTTTTTACCAGCAGGTCGACTGGCGGCAGTTGGACCATGGAGGAAAACCAGTTTGGGAGTTGCCCGGTGTTCGCTGAGGCGAAGTCGTATCCTCGTCCGTCGAGCCAGAGTCTGACTTTGGCGATGGTGTAGTATCTTTGTAGTTCCAGATCGATGTTGGGTCCAACGAGTCGGGTGATTTGGTCGATTGCCTCTTCGTAGTTGCCCAGTTCCGACATGCGTTTGAAAAGCCGCCGGCGGATTACGGGGATTTCGGTTTCGAGAGAGGAGTCCCCTTGGCAAATGGCTAAAGCAGCCATATTGAGCCGAATCGAATTTTGAATCGATGGAGAGTTTTCAGCGATTTGATCTGCGCAGAGCGCCAGATCGATCTTGATCCTTTGATCCTCGGGTTTGAGTTTGGTCAGGGTATTCAGAGCGACGTAAGCGCCCCTGTAATTGCCCGATGCAATTAATCCAATCGCTTCCCTTTCAAGCGTCTGGACAGCCTGGAACTGATTCCTCGCATGGACGAGCCAGACCAATAAAGAAAACAGGCAGATGACGATTATGGTCACCAGGAAGAGCGGGTAGTTGAACTTCCTAGTAACTCGCGCGTACATTCCGCTTCACTCTAATTTCTATTAGTGTTCTGGGAGAGGTCGCTTGGAACTTTTGCCATGCGTCGCCTTTTTGCCGCTCCGCCGAGGAAGGTAGCAAACAATCCCCAGGTCACGAGTGATGCAGGCTCGGGAACGACGAACTCAAGATCGGCTTGAACTCCAAACTTTTCCTCGTACTTGAGTCCAGCAACGTAAGTCGAGACAGTCATGGAGTATAGCCCATCGGGCGTAAACGGTGTCGTGTAGGGCTCTTGTACAATGAACGAGTTTCCGCCTAGGTCGTCGGGAATACCGAATTGAATATCAGAGCCTTGTGCTCCCAAAACCCATAGAGGCGGACCTGTTGTCAAATCATCGTAATCGTTGGTTTCATAATCACCTGATTCATCCGTGTTGAAGGCACCTGCGATTCGCACGTCCAAAGGTGAGATGATTGGTAACTTCTGATTGGTCGTCCCATTGCCATAAAGACTTAGTTCATTAGGTAGGGAGGGCGCAAAACCGGTCGAGAGGACCTTGACCTCAATTGACTTTGTCGTGCCGATCTCGTTGTTCGTCGCGTCGAATTGGAGGTTGAGTCTGCGAACAGCCTGATCCGTGTTGTTCACCGCAATCGAATCTTCCGCAAAAAAGACCCCAAAAATCCAGCTTGTGCCAAACTTTTGGGAAAGCGAATCCGGGTTCACCTCGATTATTCCCAGGTCGGAGTTTAAATCCCCTGCCTGGTTATCAAAGACCTCAAGGAAATTGCCGCTATCGTCGTTGACATAAAGCTTGAGTTCCGCTCTGGCGAGGTCTACCCAACAGAGGAGACAAACCATTGAGAAAAACGTGGCAAAACACCGTCTAAAAGCCTTACTAAAAGTGCCAACCATGGCAATATTGCATCCGTGCTGCGCGACCGACCCGAGCGACCGATTGCGCGGAACACCAGACATAATCATCGAAGGATCACCCCTTTTTGGTTTTGTAACCTAAATCAAAAAATCGGAATCATTGGCTTCCAGGCGACTAGGTTCGTCACTGATGACCGATTGTTCGTCTAGTGCGAATGACTTCTTAGCTGCTGCGAAGTCCATCTCTTGTTGCGATTGAACAAAAGTAGGTTTCCTCCCAATTTCCGTGGTAGAAACGATCTGCGATGGGATCAAAACAGGATCCCTCCTGGAGATCTTTTCCTCACGCACGATGCCATTGACGATTTCCACTGGACCTCGGGACAACGGATTCGTGGGGTTCCAAGCCATCGAGGCAGGCAGCACCCAATCGGTGTACTGGTTGAAATTGTTGGAGGAACTGTTAGCAACAAGTTTTCCGCCCGCGTTGAATTGCGTTGTTCGGGTGGAGGTTAAGTGGTTAATCTGGATGGTTTTCATGAGCGACAAAGGTGTGCCGGTCAATGTCAGCGGTTTGCTTCCGGACCATGAAACCGATCGGTTTGTGGTCTGAGGCATTGTGTTGAACGTGTTTGGGGCCACTGCCGTTGGAAACGCTTGGTTGGATATCCCGACGGTTTCAGTAAAATTCAATGTTCCGTTGTTCATCCCACTGATCGGGCTCGCCAGGGAGTAACTTCCTGCATTGAGTTGGAAGCCCATATCCATCGCCACAAACTGGATTCTTTGCGTGCTGGTACTGGTCGCATTACCAACCAAGGAAATGTCAGCGAACGTACCGCTCAAGAAAGGCTTGCTTTTTGCATCCACTGTTACACGTGTAAAGAGTCCCATGGCAAAATTTGTCGGCTTTGACCATTGGATCCGACCGACCGCAGAGTCCGAGTCGGCTTGATTGGTAGTGAAAGATACTCCGTTGACCACCACGGGTCGCCCTGCCGGCATGTTGTCCACAATTCGAACATCGTAAAAGGAATCGATATGGTTACCTGATAACGCGTTAGTTTGACTCGGTATCGGGTTTGTTTCCAAAACGTTTACCAATACAACGAACAATCCTTCGCTAATCGAACGCTGATAAGTTACGCTCGCGGTTGTGGTGGATGATTTGTTTCCCTGAGCGTCTTTCACAAAGTATCCTACGGGCGCGGGATCTTGGTCGCGTACAAGCGATTGGCCACCACTAGTTCCGGGCGTGAACCGAATTTTTCCATCCGCGATATCCCAAGTTCCGTGTGCGACAACAAGGGTCGTTGCCCCGTCCGCAGTTCCGTCTGCGAACCGAAGGGTCGAGGCAACAGGGGTGTCTCCAAGATTATCGTTCGCTAGAACATCGAGAGTCACTGGTGCTGTTAAGGTAGCTTCGGGCGTTGCATTGCTATCCGAACGTGTAACGACGGGGAAGTCAATCGTCACTGTCGCTGTGGTTTCCACGAAGTTTCCAGGTCGATCCGCAGGCCGGATCGCATAGCTGATCGGATTCGGGTCCCGCGTGAACGAACTCAGGCGGGTGAACTTCACATCGCCGTTGACGACTCGCCAAGTTCCTTGTCCACTAATTACAAGTTCCGATTCGACGGTGTTGGGGGTAGCCGGATTCAAATCAATTTCATCGCTAATAGCGGCATTTTTTGAACCATCATTGGACCGAACATCCACGGTGACTACCTGCAAGACATTACTTAGCCGCGGATCGTTCACCGCCCATACTCGGTCGTCATCTAGTCGACCACTTAGGGATTCAGGATCCGAACCTACCCAGGCGCCGGAATAAACACCTCCAGTACCGTCGTCGCGAATCTCACCGATGCCAAAGGCGGTGAGTGCCCCTGCTATTGCATTCAGTTGGAATCTCTCTGGGCCTTCCAAGTAGCTGTCATTCGTCACCATGCCATCCCACTCCGAAATCGTGTTGACTCGAACGTAGATATCGCCGGATTGAGTTGTGATTCCGCCTGAAGGGTTGGATAACCAACTGGACTTATCGAGCGAGTACTCGATTGAAAAATCGTTCCAATTTGCCTCGACATCGTTCGCTGCGGTTGAACCGATCGATAGGATAACCGTTGCACCCGGTTCTGCAACGACTTTGAACATGTGGAACATTTCCGTAGGAGACGTCCGTTTTTCGTTGATCGAAGAGTAGGAGACCACCGAGAGGTCTGATGGAGTGGGTACGACTATTTCGATGGTCAATGTGTTTGCAGAGCCGTCCAAATTCACACCATTGTTGGCCGTCCCACCGTCATCTTGAACCTGGAACGTAAACGAGGCAGAAGTTGAGCCAGTTTGCGGCGGTACAAAGACGAATTTCCCGGCGATCATGTCCGAAAGCGCAATCAGATCACCCGAGGTGACCGGTTGGCCATTCAAAGACAACGTTCCGACTGTAGGCAACGTGGTGACCCTGAGCTTCGCAAACCGATTCGCTGGGGAATCGACTGGATCCGTAAATCCGAAATCGGAGTCCATGAACACGTAAGATGCGTCACTCGAAACCGAAACAGTTTTGTCCGTTCCAGCTGGTGCGTCGTTGACCGATGTCACGCTGTGGTTGAGGATCACCTGGCCTAACGAGTACTGGGTTGTCCCACCAATCGCAGAAATATTCACTCCAGTTGCAAAATTCACGGATCCCGCGCTGCTATCGATCAGCAGGACGCTCAGTGTTGGTGCTGGACCGTTGAAGTTCGCCGCTGGAACAAAACGCAGTCGATGACCAGCGGGAATTGTCGTCGCAGAGTTTTGAGTTGGACTGCTTGTTAGCGTTGTCCAATCCGTGCCATTGGCAGAATATTGCCAAGTGCCCTTGAGGGTGTCCTCCGCGTAACCTACTAACGCAACGGCCGCAAGGGAGTTTGCGTTCGAACCATTGGCTACGCTGTCTTTTTGATCATTGAAGTTCAGGCTGAACAACTGACCGACAGTTGCCCCTGGACCGCTGAGATTGTCTTCTAGGATGGAACTTAAAGTCGCTGATCCGCTAGCCACAGGAGCGTCATTGACGGCGGTAACCAAGTGGGTCAAGGTAACGGGATCGGCCGAAATCGTGGTAGACCCGCCATTGCTCGATACATCAACTTGTGCGTTGGTTGTTACGCTTCTTGGGGTCTCCAACAGACGCACGACCAAAACCGGCGCTTGTCCATTGAAATTGGTCGACGGTAAGAACCGCAGTCGATCGGTGCCCTTGAAGGTTCTCGAAACCGAGTCGTCCACAACCGAGCCGAGCGTGGTCCAAGTCGAACCGCCGTCGACATCATACTGCCATTCGCCCGCTGCTAAGCTTCTCGTGTAGCCGACGATCGTGACCCCTGCGAATTCGTTGGCGCTCGATCCGCCCATTTGATCTGCCGAGTCATTGAAGTTCGATCCAAAGAGGCTCGCAACGCTTGCCCCTGCCGGAGCCGTAGCGTCTTCGCTGATCGAAGCAAGGCTCGCCGTGCCGCTGGCAATCGGCGCATCGTTGACTGCGGTGACCGATCCGCTAAGGACGACGGTTCCGGACGAAACGCGGGTCGTGCCACCATTGGAGGATACATCCAGGAGGCCGACGGATACTGCCGTGGCACCCGTCTCAATCAACCGCACTGTGAGCGATGGCATCGCACCGTTGTAATTGGCAACTGGATTGAATCGCAAGTGGTAGCTTGCTGGGATCGCAAAGGCAGTCGCATCCGATGCCTGAGCTGTCAGATTGGTCCAGGTTCCAACACTACCGGTCGGCGAATACTGCCAATTCCCTTGGGCTGCATTCGGGGTGTATGCAGTGATCGCAACTCCGTCCAAAATCCCTGCGGTCGGATAGTTTGGATTGGGGTTCGGGTAGGAGTCTTTGGTATCGCTGAAGTTCCCTGCGAAGAGCGACGCGATGGTCGAACTCGTCGGAGTATCTTCCAGAATCGTCATCGATGGGTTCGATCCGGTTACGACCGGTGCGTCATTGACGTTGATGACCGACATGTCGACATCGGCACGGGTCGTCGGATACTGTGTCTGGCCCGTCAAAGGATTGTTCTTGGCGCTTACCTTTAAGATCGCATAAGCGTCTGTGCTGCCAATCCCATTCAAACCAGGGTATCGCGGGTCGGCATTCACTCCGCGGTCGATGGTACTGAATTGGTCTAAATCCGGAGTAAATACCAAGTTTGCCAAGACCGAGTCTACAAACGCAACGGTTCCGACGATCTCAAACTTGGTCGTTCTGCCACTGCTTGTCGTGGCTGTGACCCCGCTTGGAATCCCACCATCGAGCGCGAGCGTGCCGGGTCGCGAAGCCGAATCGAGTTCGACGACGACGGTGACGTCATTGATCTGATTCGAGGGAACTCCTGGCGGGTTGTAAGTGACGTACAGAGCGTTGCTTGCTCCAAATCCGTTGAACGAAAGGCTTGTGTCTTCGTTGAAGTACTGTTCGGACGGAACATTGACGACCGGAGAGAAACCATCGATGAGTGTTATCTCAATCTTGTTCGGAGTCGGGTCCAAGTCGACTCCGCCGTTGGCCGTCCCACCGTCGTCCTGGACTTGGTACTCGATGGTGGTAAAGAGGGCCCCGCCATTGGTACCGATCTGGAAAGAGCCATCGGTCTTGAACCGAGCTACGCCGCAGAAGCAAGGGCTGTAACGGACATGGTTTGCAACAATGGTATCCTTCGATACGAATTCGTTGTCGACGACGGTCTTCCAAATGCTGCTTTCGTAATTAAAGCCCGATCCGTTGCCCGTCAGGGTGATCGTCAACGTACGGCGAAGGAAGTCCGACCCATTGTCACCGACATCGAAGAGGAATCCATCGGTGACGCGAACCCCGGTAGGAATATTGAGGTCTTCGTAGACCGGCGTGAAGGGGACCGCGGTACCAGAATAGCTAGCGATGTACTGGTAACCGGTCGAACCGCCGGTGAACTGTTCGAAGTAGTAACCACCTGTGGCGGAATTCAAGTACATGGTTCCGTAGCGACCCAAGAGTCGTTTATTGAAGGTCCCGACGCCTTCGATGACGAACGAGCCCGTCTCTGCGTCAACAAACTGGGGATTTCCCGTGGTGGTCGATTGGCTGTAAGCCGAGGTGCGAATATCCCGAGCACCTTCCAATGTCCCGGTTCGCGAATTCGAAACGCTTCCGACTTGGGTCTGAACCGCTCCTTCGTTTGCCAAGACACCTTGCACCGGTCGCTCCGGAACATTGGTGAATTTCACCGAATGGAAATTGTTGTTAGGGACGTCAATTGGATCGTTAAACCCGAAGTTCGATTCGGTCAGGGTGATGAAGCCTCCGACATAGGCATTGAGCGATGGGGTTACGCTGTTGCCTTCAGGAGCATCGTTGACCGGAGTGATGTTGATGGTCACGGTCGACGCCGGACTCGACGAAGCGACCCCGTTGGAGACTGTGAATTGGAAGGTCGCGTAGGCAAGCCCGTTGGCATTGGCCGCTGGACGAAACCTTAAAAACCCGGAGGTCAAGCTAGCCGCCGTGATGACTTGGTTGGCTGTCACGGAGACCCAACTGGTGCCGTTGTAGAATTCTAATGTACCTGCGGTTGCAAGACCGGTAATCGCGATCGAGGCGAGTGCGTTGGATTCTGGGTCCGAATAAACGGACGTGAAGTCGGAAAGCTGGGCAACCCAAGACGTGTCTTCAAGAGCTGTCGCTGTAAAGTTCGAGGCAGTCGGTGGATCATTGACGGCAGAGACAGCAATCGTCGATTGAGCGATGTTGCTATCGATCTCTCCGTCATTGACATAGATTTGAATCACACGCGAAGTAGTGCTCGGAACATTGGAACTGTTGTTGTATCTAATCGCCTCAATGGCTGTTTCGTAAGAGGCCAACGCGGCTGTTCCGCTGAGGGTCAAAACACCCGTAGCGGCGTCGTAACTGGAGGCTGTGATCCCCGCAGGCAAGGAACCCGAAATCGAGAGCGTTTCGGCCGAACCATCCAAAGGATTCGTCAAGACGATTCTGGCACCTTCAATGATGGTGTCATCGGGATCGGCGATGCTCACATCCGTGTCGGCAATCGCCACGGCGTTTGCCCCGGTATCGTTCCCGGAAACCTCGGTGAAAGTCGTCGAGAAGGAACTGCTACCATCGCTGGCGGCAGTCGAGGTATTGATCGTCGGAGTCGTCGGATTCGATCCGTCCGACGATCCGGTTATCGTAAATGCGTTCGCTGTTCCGACAGCACCGGTCAAACTAACACCGTTGGATGTTAGTGTTGTTGGCCAAGTCACACCCTTATTGCGAAGTGAATCTCTCAAGGCTACCCCGTTGTTACCAACAACGTTCAGTAGGGCCGTATGCACCGCCGATGCGGTAGTACCACCGGTCACAACAGTGTGACTGTAAGTAACTCCATCAACCACCAAATTCACCACGTTATTAGCAAAATAGCTTGTCGCATAGGTCACCGCAGTGGTCTGTGCCACTCGGGGTAGGGTCGAGTTGTCTAGATCGATCCAAGGTGCATCGTTTGCGACTTGAACCGTCACGGCAGAAGTCGCAGTATTGCTGGTCGTAGTGCCCGAGACCACAGCGAACCTGAGGTTGCGAACACCTGCGGTCGGATTGTGTCCGAGGACTTGGTACCGCATCGCGGCGATCAAAGCGCTGGCCTCAGCCAACGTAAAGGTTCCGGTTGTTTTCGTGAAGGTGAAGATGTTGTCACCGCCAGAGGTGTTGCGGGTGTTGTTTAGCGAAATTCCGCTAAAGGTGAACGCTTGCGGAGTCTCCGTCGTGTTCAGCGCCACCGATGCTCCAACGCCCCGGCCTCCAGCGACCGATAGAATCTCATTGGCACCATCAAGGATCTGTGTCGAGGCGATCCTGACACTGATCGAGTTGATCGAGGTAATGCCCGCTCCAGAAATCAAAGCAGGAGTGCCCCCATCGCTCGTGATCAACTCTACCGGAGCCGAATTCTCAACATAGGTTTCCGAGGAGTTCAGTTGCAATGCACTCGTCACATCCAAGTCCAAAATCGGAGCCGCCGTCCCTACGCTGACCACATCCGAACTGGTGTCAGACGAAGTATCTTTGTCGACATACACGGCACTCAGAACCGATCCGTTAGCGACCGTGATGCCATTGGTGCCGCTTGCGATCGTCACTCGGAATATACCGGTATTGGCTCCCGTTTCCGTGAGTGTAAAGCTGGCACCATTGACCGTCGCGGTGACGGTTTGTACCGTCGCAGCATTGGTGTTTTCGTCCAAATCGGTGACTTGGAGATAAGCCGTCGTCGTGCCTGCAGGATAAACCGCTGTTGCATCTGAGCCGGCGAGCGTTACCCACTGGGTGATCGATTGAGTACCGAGGTCTTGCGCAGTGACCGTGAAAGCACCAATTGCAGTGGCGATCGCCAGAGGAGTTGATTCGTTCCCCTCGGTCGCGATCACATCGATCGTGTAAGGGCCAGGGAAGTTCCCGGTGGCCCAGACGTATTCGAAGATCTTGAAGGCATCCCCGGCAGTGTCGGCCGCAGTAGTAATGGTCGTTAAGGCCAGATCATCGACGGAGGTTGATCCATCTGGGCCGGTGATCCTAAGCCCCAGCGAGGCGATGTCGTAATCCCCAAATGGATCGCTCACTCGCGTGCGAATGTAAACGGTCGAACCAGCATCGACTGCCGATATCAAAGTGCCATCGTTGGTCGCGTTCGCATCGTTGACAAAAGGGCTATCGAAGAATCCGACCAACTGAGTCCCAACGTTGTTGGGCGCGACGTCTTCGATCGCGATTACTGTCGTGGTTGGCAATTCAATGCGAGATGGAGAAGTTTTGCTGTTGTAGTTGATTTTGAACGAGGAGCTACTCTTGTCGTTGGCTACAAGTAGGCCTAAAGATACGCCAGAGGCAAGATTCACGTTACTCGATAGAGTACCTGTCCAAGTCAAGGTGCCGGCACTGGAATCGAAGGTTGGGTTGGCTAGAGCCAAGATCGTTGTTGATCCGTTTCTGAGCGTCGCTTTAACGTCTGCAAGCGACCCGGTAAGTCCCGTGACTTCAGTCACATGCGCAACGACTCGAACCAGACCGCCAGAGGGCATTGAAAAAGCTGCAGCCAGCGGAATTTCTTGGACAAACTCCTGGGTCACCGCAGGTAGGCTGGCAGGAACATTGTAATTAAGCTGAAATCGCCAGTCCTTGCCTGTATCGGCTGTGGTACTGTTTAAATATGCAGCGCCCCCAGCGTAGGCGTTAGACCCTGAGCCAACCCAGAAAACCTTGCCTGCCGAATTAGAGGACACCACCTGGATGAAATAGGCGGTACCAAGATTCAGCCCTGTCGTTCCGTTTTGTGCAGTCAGGCCTTGGACGGTAACCAGACTTCCCCGTTTATTCGCATCGGTTGGAATCAATCCGCCGGCAGCGTTTGTGCCGCTGTTGGTCGAAACTGTGCCCTGATAAAGAACCGTTCCCCCATTGACGGCCGTGCGAATGGTCACAGTCAATGTTTCATTTGCAAAGCCAGAATCCTTGGCCATTTGCAATTGGAGTCCGGTAGGGACGAATGTACCGCTACCAGCAATGGTAAAGCTTTGGGCAGCATACTGACCAGACTTTACTTCGTATTCGTTATCATTTGTACTGTGATTTAAAAGCGAACTGGGACTCGTGCCGGTACCTGCGGGGGTAATTGCAGGAGTCGTTAGCGTGGTGGAGTTATTCGCTGCAACAGGATCAATCCGGTTTAGATTCGGGGTGGTGCCTGCATCGCTACCATCGGCCGCCAAGTAAAGAATCTTGGTCTTGGCCGGCATGGCCACCGTCGCAGTCGCTACGTTGGCGTTCCCAGGACTTGCTCCACCTGGAACCCCCGGCACGAACGGATTGTCAAACGTCGCGCCGTAAACAGGATCGGTGTACGACGCTTGGATTGTATCCCCACGGTTGACCAATAGTCGCGTTGCGATCGATGGGTCGCTGCCGTTGGTCGTCGTTGTGATCGAACCGGTGAAGACACCGGTGTTGGCTCCGGTCTCAGTCAATGTAACGGTTCGAGAGGTATTCGTGTTGCTGTTGAGCACCTCGACGGTGATGGTCTCTGCAGTGCCAGCCACACGGTTGGCATCGGCATCGGCGACCCTCAAATACATCACTGCGTCTTCATCGATCGAACCGACCGAGGATGAATAGGCTGCGTTGGTGATCTGCATCAGACCGTCGGCAGTCGTCAGACCTACTTGCGTGACGGTTTGCAAGTTCTTGGTCACCGGAGAGCCAGTTCCAGGGGTCGCTGTGAGCGCAAGGTTGCTTGTGACTAGACCCGATGCAGCCGCAAGCTGTGAAACCAGTCCTGCGTCCCCAGAATTCAACAAAATATCGAACTGGATCTGGGCGCGGAAACCACTTTGCAACCCTTGGGTTCCAGCCGTGTTCGGGTCGGTATCGAGGCTCAAATTATTGAAAGGATAGGAGCCTGAATCAGGGATCGTCGACGTCGAGCCGACTTGGTTCCCATCGCGGTCAAAGACCGCCAAAGTCGAAGAATTGACGACGTACCGCGATCGAAGATCGGGGCTGAGTGCATCGACAATCTGGATGTTTGACAAATCCAGCAGCGCTCGGTTCGAGACGTTGATTGTGTAGCGAATGCGTTCCCCAATTTCGACGTTTCCGTCGTTGTCACCGGCAGCTTCTGCAGCCGACTTGGTAACCACAAAGTCTGGGAATGGGATAGCGGTGTATCCTAAATCCAAAAACGGATTGCCTGGCTGCGCCGACGAAGGGTCTTGTCCCCAGGCTCCGGCAAGCACGGTTCCATCGGCTGTGAAAACGGTCAAGCCGGTCTGATCCCGATCTGGGTCAAAAACGCGGTAGCTCTCGAGCGCTTTGAGTGAATAAGCAACGTTGTACTTTTCTCCGTTCGGGGCAGTCAGCGGCGCGCTGTTGGTTCCGTTGTAGTTGATGTAAATCGTTGTGTCATTTGGTGCTGTCACCCAGGCTGGACTGCCATTGGCCGTGATCGTTCCGGTTTCGCTCGTTCCGGGTGCCCATCCCAAAACCCACTTGGTCGTCAGGTTCGTCCCAGGGATCAGGCTATAGCTCCAGTCGTGCGCTTGATTGCTCGTTGCATCGGAATCGATCGCGCTGACGGCATAGAACTTCTGTCCACCGGTCGTGTAGAACTTGGCACCCGTATTGCCCGTCGGCATGGTGACAAATGAGGTGCCGTTGGCCGGAACCGTAACGCTCAGCCCACGCGTTGTGCGAGTGTCATAAAGCACGTTGATCGCAGAAGCGTTGGGGTTGTACAGGAAGACCGAGGCGGGGTCAGTCGAACGGGTGCTACCCACGGGAGCATAGTAGGTCGAATCCCACTGACCGGAGGCAGGTAGAGAGAACCATCGATTCTCAAACGACGAACCAACATCACCGGTGATCATGTAAACGCCGATGGGCTTTCTGGCGCTAGCACCCAGGGAGTCCTCCGCGACGACTTGAGCTCCCTGCAGCGCTCCGGCGACAGTGTAGGTCTCTCCGCGATTGAGCGTCACTGTCGTTTCAAAAACCCCGTTGGCATCCTTGTCGATCCGAACCCGGGTGTTGTTTGCGTAAGCGACGATGTGCAAAGAGGAGTATTCAAAGAGGCGATTCGATGGGCTATCGGTTGCTGCAGTCACTGTGTTTTGACCTACAGGTGCCCTGAAGCTCGTGCCCGCAGCGGTGGTATCGATCACGTTGACGGCTCCGGCCAAAACGCTACCGGGGTTGGCGGCCCAAGCAGCGCGAACGACGCTCACAGGTGCCGTCGAGCTGATCAAGTCCCGACCGTCGGCGTAGTAGGTGTTGGTTTCACCTGCATCGGTGGTGTTCCCGTTGCCGTTGAGGTCGTAGTTACCAAGCGTTCCAACTTTGGTCAGATCCACGAGGTTCCGGAAAATAAAGGTCTGACCGGCATTAAGGGTAATGGTTCTAGATGTCGACCCTGGGGTAGTGGTGACCGAGTCGTAGCCATCCTCCCAGTGATCGTAATAGACGGTCGTGCCGTCGGACGTAGCGGTAATCGAGACGATCGACCAAATCATTGTGCCAACGGAGGAGTTGATCGCACGTAGCGAATCGTACACGTCGCGCTCTCGCATGGGTACGAAATGCTGCTGAACAACACTACCCGCGGAGGCTTCGGCAAGAACCGACGAGCCATCAATGGTGGCCATGAAATGGTCGTCTTGTGTTTGCGCAAGCGACACATCCTTGCCCGTCTGCAGGGCCAACTGAGCAAAGACGTAGCCTTCGTCACCTGCGGTATCGAACGGCCCGTTCAAGCGGTAATCGATCGCGTGGCCGACTTCCTCGAGAACCACTTCGAGCACTTGGTTCTGACTTGGGTTACTCGCGAGCCAATCACCATTGAGATAGATCTGTTCAAGACCCGACGGATCGGAGGATGTATACGCAGCTCGTTTGCCCTGAAGCTCTGAGGCGGTCCTGACGGCAACGTCCACCGAGAAATCGCCTGAGCGAATGTCGGATACCAAGCTAGACAGTTCGGCCAAAGCCACTGGATTTTGGCCAATGGCAAATACACTGGATGCAAGCGGTTCAAATCGGCCGGAAACCACATGATTTCTTAGGAATTCGTCGGCCTGCGCGATTGCCGTTTGTGCCTTGAAAACAACATCGTTTTGGCTTGTGCCCGCGACCATTGCACCGATTTGGACCGACTCGCTTAGATCGCAAGTTTGCGGATCGAGCCCTAAATCGGCGGCCATGAGGGCTCGGAGTTCGAGTTGCTCGGCCATCACAAAGCGGCGACGAAACTCTCGAGCCGCCGATCGCTTGGCCCGCTCCTTGGCCGATACCTTGAGCACTCCCCCGCGATGAACGTTCTCGGAGCCTTCAGCGATCAAGCTGCTGAGGGTCTCGAGCCATCCGATTCGGCTGCTAGCCGAAGGTCGGATCGATTCGTAGATCGAGGTTCTAAACCAGCGTTTCCACATCAGCGACTTCAGGGCGCTCATAGCACGGACGACACGGATGGACAAGGACGAGCGGTTGGGAGAGCGGGTCATCGACAAATTTCCGTAAAATGAATTGCACAACAATAAAACCATCGCCCGGGAAACCCCGGGGACGTCGTAAATGAACGGGATCGGGAGAGTTACCTACCGATCCTACGGTACCTTGGCCCAGTCCTCGCGAGTGGCTCTCGCAAAGACTGGATCGAGGCGAATTATGTGTGTGTATGTGAAATGCGTGCTCAGAAATCGCTTGGCTGAAACGATTTTTCGACGAGAGAGACTCGGACTTCGCACTAGCCAAGGGCACGATCTACAGAAAAATGTCATTCTAAGGTCGCAAGCGAAGATTGCTCACCGAAGAGCCTTATATTTTTCTGTATCGAACGCCACCCCCGGGAAGGATTTTCGCATCAATCTGCGTCGGCTCCATCGGAGTTATATTGATCGAGAGGACAAAGTCAATGGTCTGGCCTGCACAATCAACAGATTCAGGACCGTGTTTTTTTGTTGGTTTTTCGAAGGCGGAGGCGTACATTTTGATACAGATGTTTGCTCTCTTAGGAGCGATATGCTTCCGGTTGTTTCTAATGGGGTATTGCAGTGCCCTTGGGTACGTTTTAACGAGGTGATTGATCTTTTTGCGGTGCCCTATGGGCCAATTACTGGGGTTCCAGATTCCAACTGGATTCAGAGTTTACGAACCAATTGCTCAGCGCCGAAGCGGACTTTGGCATTCGATGCGTATCCGTCCTCGGGGTGACGATAGCCCATAGCGCAAGTCACCCGTGTGGCATAGGGACTCCCATCGAGTCCTAGGACTTGGTCGTATTTTGTAGGCGAGATGCCTTCCATGGGACAAGCATCGATGCCCAAATAGGCGGCCGTAGCCATCAGTTGCCCGAGGGCGATGTAGCCTTGTTGGGTCGCCCAATCGGCGAGGCGCTCCGGGCTATTCTCTAAAAATCCGAGGATGACTTTGCGATAGTTCGCTAAACTCTCGAACGGGATGTTTCGTGTGTTTGCCGTATCGTGGAGGAATCGATCGACATACTGGGTGTCGATCGAGCGGAGCGTTGCGATGACGACCAAGTGGGAGCAATCGTTGGGTTGTTGCTGGCCCCAGGAGATCGCTGGCAATTGGGTTTTGACTGCCGGGTCGGTCACGACCAGGAACTGCCAGGGCTGCAGGCCGAAGCTGCTCGGGGTCAGGATCAAGCTTCTTTCGACCGCTTGCCAGAGTTCCGGATCGATCGTGCGCTGTGGATCGAATCGTTTGACGGCATAGCGCCACTCTAGGGCATCGAGCCACTGGCTGGGAGACCCTTGCGGGGTCGGAAT
>Ga0315906_10003616_pt1 | contig 20475 bp, 22 predicted proteins | sample LakEriMetagenome_4_FD_203526 | JGI IMG/M metagenome (GOLD analysis project Ga0315906, IMG submission 203526) | Freshwater fungal communities from buoy surface, Lake Erie, Ohio, United States - Buoy 2 MA122 | ecosystem: Environmental > Aquatic > Freshwater > Lake > Lake biofilm | place: USA...
GACAAACCATCGAGTATCGGCGCTTGCAACACCGCAAGCTCGCCGCTTAACATCAACCCCCAGACGAAGCCCGCACTCCGCTAATCTACGCCGCGAGTTGCGCCAAATGTTCTGACGACGGACAGTCCGATGACTGCCCAGTTATCTTTGCCTTTGCTTTGCACTCGCCTGGAATAGAGGCTTGGCCCGTTCAACTTTGGCGATAGGGATCGAGCGAGTATCCGGGTCTAATTTGTTCGCTTGAGTCGTAGTGGCAGCATCCTCATTGATCTATGACGGGATTTTCCAAGCTTAGCTTCGCAAGGTGATGCAACCTGCTGGGGTTAGAGGTAGGACCTTCCTAGCCGCAATAAATTGAACCCATCTGAAATGTCTTATCATTACGTCATCAAGGCAGACGAGCTCACCGCGTTGAACTTCCTCCCGGCCAACCATGTGAAACCGGCTTCCGCACAGTGGATCAACCGGGGAACAAGCCGCGTGCTACGGAAGCAATCGGTAGATCTGCTGCTGCGGACGCTGTTTGCTGACATTCTCTCGGAAAGCGTCGTCAAGCTCCATCGCTCATCGGGCCTACAGGTAGCGTTTCAATCCGAATACGAATGGCGTCAGTTCTCGAAGCAGTTCACCGCCGCTAAGGCTGCCGAGCTTGAGACCTGGTCGAACCGACTCACCATGATGTTCGACCAGCAATCAAGTGCAGCGGATACGATAGCTGCGCTGGTTGCAGCGGGCGTTCCTAAGAGCGCAATCTCCATGTTGTGGCGCGCTGGTCAGTTCATGGAGCCTGACGGTCAATGGATCGAGGGTCACACCGTCAGCGCCGTGGCAGGAGCGACTGCTAGCGGGAGTATCGCCGGCCTTGCCCTTGGCGTCGCTTTGATTGCCGTGCCCGGTGTTGGACAGGTCGCCGCGATCGGCGGACTTGCCGCAACCGCTGCGCAGGCAATACCCGCAATTGCTGGCATCTTTGGCGCGACTGCTGCGGCCATCAACAAAATGCTCTCTGATCCAGATGTCGACGATGTAGCGATCCGCCAGCTTGCTTCGCGTCAGACCGCCTCTCGCGTCTTCGTATCGTTGGACCTGATCGAGGCAGCCGAAAGTTTTGAACTGGCACGCAGCATCATGCGCCGCGACGGTGGCAGACTTGTGACCAAATCTGGCTGAGCTCAGGTTGGCTTCACGCCTCGATTTGTGCTCTTGAATTGAGGATTGGTGAGAACCTCAAGCTGAATCAGGTTCTTACCCCAACCTGCCACCTAGACCCGGCAAGGTCGCGTGGAGTTCGATGGTGCTGTCAGTCTAATGCGCGCTCATCTCCACCTAGCGAGAGTCACCTGCCCCATGCAGCACTTGAGGCCATGAGGGACTGCCACTCGACCAAAGCGGCCGAGCGGTTGATCTTGAATGCCTGACGATCGACGAGGTGGCGTGCCAACGCCAGTGTCGGAAGCCCTTCATCCGGCTCACGCGCTGGCGTCGAATATCGTCTGCAAACAACGGCCCGAAGCGGTTCCACCAAAACCTTACTGTCTCGTGGCAGATATCAATTCCGCGCTCGAACAGCAGATCCTCCACGTTGCGCAAGGTCAGCGGGACGCGGACGTACATTAGCACCGCAAGCCGGATGATCTCGGGCGACGAATTGAAATAGCGAAACGGGCTAGTTGGTTGGCGAGGTCTCGGCATGGCCCCGCCTTACTCAAATCTAGATATGTTTCCATCAGGTCCATTTGCTCTGACATGACCATCGCCAGATCTACAAGACCTGCCGCTCGGCCGCGTTGGCCGAATGGCAGGCGCTTGCCACCTGAAGCTGGCGCTTTTGCCTAGGCCGCGTCAATCGGAAACGAGTTGGGATTGGACTGACAGCACCGAAAAATCGGCGCGCTAGCGAGGAGGATTCACCGCTACGCCATCGACCCGAACTTCGTAGTGAAGATGAGGGCCCGTCGAGAGGCCGGTCGTTCCGACATAACCGATCACGTCTCCGGACTTGACCTCCTGGCCGGGCGACACCGCGAGACGTGAGAGATGGCCGTAACGGGTCTGGGTGTTCTTGCCGTGGTCGACAGCAACAAGCAGTCCATATCCGCCTTGCCAGCCGGCCGTCGTAATCTGGCCACCAGAGGTTGCCCGGACCGGAGTGCCGGACGGGGCTGCGAGGTCTACTCCGGAATGTTTCCGATAACCACCCAAGACGGGATGCCAGCGCAGTCCAAACCCGCTCGTCAAGACTCCTTTTATCGGTTGTCGACCAAGAGAGTCGAGCCCAGCATCGACAAGATCCGAATCCGGGCCAGAGAGTATCCGGATGGCTCGACGTCCGGTAAGATCGACAATCACTGCTCCGGAAACATTCGCTCGCCGGGCAGGAACCGGCGCGCCGACAAGGTCAATTGCTCGGCTGACGGTAATTTGTACCGGCCCATCGATTTCGACCGAAGCGTTGGTCACTTTGCCGAGCGGGGGCTCAGTCGATGCATTTGCAGGCGCACCCGTCATGCTGGCCAAGCAGGCAACTGCCAATAAGGCATGATGCGCGCTATTGGACCACTCCAGCAAAGTTGACGCACCCCGTGACATAGCCAAGGAAACTGCCCCCGACAGCGGATTGAGTCAATGTTGTGAGGTTGACGTGAATTCTCACATTTGGACATACTCGGCTTGGTCAAGGTTAATTGACTTGATTGGACGGGGCTGCCGGGCGATTTGGGCCGGATGCAGCTGAGTTTAAATTTCAGCAGGTTTTGGCGCGGTGCCGCGCGCGTCCTTGGACTATCTGATGCGGAACTTGCTGGATGCCTTATCGTCGCCGGTCTTGCTATTTTTCCTCGAGTACTGCTCGAGTGTCTCTCTGGATCCTACAACTTACCTCCAGTCGGTCAGGGTGATTACCCGTTTGTCGTTTTCGCGCTGAGCATTCTGGCAATCATCGCGGTCTTGCGCCCATTGTACCTTGTCATCACGAGGCATCCTGCGCCGACACGACAGCTAGTCTCTGATATCAGGTCGAACCGCGGGTGGATCGTGTTGGTCGCCTTTACGGTGGTTGCGCTTCCCGAGACGCTGGATACTGCGACCCGGTTCAAGAAAATCATTCCGCAGCTCAACCCGTTCTACGCCGATCCCTTTCTGGCGGATATGGAGCGGCAGATACTCGGAAAAGATGCTTGGCAATACACACATGCCATGTTTGGGCCAGCAACAACGCGCGCAATCGACGTGATCTATGGCTTGTGGCATGCCGTGAATATCGGCGCACTGGTCTGGATTGTACTATCCCGTGAAGGTCTGATCAAAATTAAGGCCGCTATTTGCTATCAACTCGTCTGGCTGGTCATGGGAGCTGGTATGGCCATTGCGTTTTCGTCAGCAGGCCCTTGCTTCTTTGAACACTTCACAGGTGATCCAAGATTTCGACCGTTGATGGAAAAGCTCGCGATTGCCGGCGGGGAAGACGGACTCCATGCGGTTGCTGCGATGAAATATCTGCTTGCGACCCAAGGTACTAACGCGATCGGGGGCGGGATTTCAGCCATGCCTTCTCTGCATGTGGCGCTTGCAGCGTTCGTTGTGCTGCTGGTCAGAGAGTTATGGCCACGCCGCAATGTCCCGCTGTTGCTAGCCCTTCTCCATTTCTGCGCCGTTCTCATTGGTTCTGTCCACCTGGGTTACCATTATCTTGCCGATGGCGTGGTCGGAACGATTGGAGTCATGGTCATCTGGGCGGCCACGGACGGGGTGCTAAAGGCTTTCTCAAATCATCCGGAGCGAACTGGCAGCCTTCCAGCAAGCCACCAGAGCACGGAAACCACAACTATCGAGACGAGTCCATCGACCAGGTAATGGTAGGCGAGGTGAACCGAACCGAGCAGGATCACCGCGCAGAAGGCTGTCGTCGCAACTCTGAGCCGCGTCGAGATGTTCCAGCAAGCCAACACATAGAGAAACGCCACCGCGACATGCATCGATGGCATAGCAGTAATCCCGCTGCCAAGTCCGCGCTCATCGCGACTGAACCAGGTAAGCAACAAGTCCTGAACTTTTAGCGAAAAGACAGGAAACTGCTCATTCGCAGATCTCAGGTATTCCATCTGAGCCGTGAAAGCCGGATTGCCAGTGAGAGGCTCGAGAAAGCAGGGGCCGACAGACGCAAAAGCAGCAGCAAGGCCTGCACCGATAACGCCCCACGAAGCCAGGTAGACAAGGAAGAAGCGCTGGCGCACATCTGCGGCAGCAGGATGATAGCACATCAGCAGACAACCGAAGTAAAGCAATAATATCCAGATTTGGTAGCAAGCCGAGATCGCTGAAGTAAGGATCGGATAACCCAGAACCGGCTGCAGCAGCAGCCAGGCATCCTGCCCCAGCAGCCAACGATCCCACCTGATGAAAACCGGATCCCAGTCATACTCATTCAGCAGGGGAATCATGCTCTTCATCTTGGAGTAGAAGGGCAGGAAAACGATCAATACCGCCAGAACAGGCAGACCGCCAATCGCGAAACGGATTGTTCGGGCTGAAAGATACCGCTGACGGAGAAACGCGATAGGCCACTCAGGCCGAGCGATCGCCAGGCCGGTCACCAGATCGATGACCACCAGGACAAGAACGCTGGAAGCCATGACCTGCGCATTTGCGCGAATGCTAGAGAAATTAAGGTCAATCCCCTTCGCGGTCATGATCGCCGCCACAATCACGAACATAAGCGCCGCCAGCCCCAGGACTACGCCGTCCCGACGCAAGCTTGAGAGCAGGGCATTCTTCAATTCGCCCCCCATTGGTCCTGCTTAGCCCTTCCTCATCAGAGCGAACGCAGGCGCCAGCGATACGTCACGTTGACCCGATTGGAGATCAGCAGATAGGGCAACCAGACGAATGCGCTGATCAGCACCTTCTGGATGTTGCTCATAAGCAGATCTTGCAAAGATTGCGAAACCAGCGGCGGCACGTGAGGGCTGGCGGCCACGGCGCGGGCGATCGCAAGTTGTGAGAAAAGGTCGAAAGCCCAGGTCAGCGCCAGCATCCGCGGGAATAGCGGGATCGAACGGAGCGCCATCACGAAGCAGACCATGTAGAGGAAGTTCATGGCGATGACGTCGAAAGCCATCACACGAAAGATCGTTTCTCCCCATTGCGGCGCATAGTGATTCATCGCGGGAACGCTTAGCAGGAACTCGAAGCTGCGGACTGGCACGTTTAGCATCAGGCCGACTAGAAGCGAAGCCATGAAGCCCCAAGGGCCGAACTCGGGATGCGTGCGGGCGGAAAGCGGGTCGACGGTTCGCCAGTTGCCTAGATTGGCTATCCTGAACACTGGTTGGCTCGAAACCAGCCCCTTCGGGAAACTGCCAGCCGCCAGACGGTAGCCCAGGATCGGCGCAAGCGCGATCAGGGCATAAGGAAAGACGATCTGGATCAGGTCAATCGGGGTGCGGACCGGGGTCAGCGCAAAGACCATGCGAGGTATGGCGGCGAGCGCGAACACGGCGATCCATATCGGGATCAGGAGCTCCATCCTGACGTCGAGCGCCGCCACAAGCCAGCGACTGCGGGCGGAAAGGAAATCCTTTCGGCGCGTTAGCCATACAGCTAACTGTGCAAGTCGGAATTTCGCGGGGACTCGCTTCACCATGACAGTCGATCTCACAACAAGAGTTACGCTTTACTTCAAAAAGGCCGCCGAAACATGCTGTTGCGATTGAGCCACTCTGACTATGGGTTAACCCCAGTTTTTAACTGATGCGGAATGTAAGGTATTGCAGAAGCGAGTTAAAATTTTGTTAGCAAAAGCGCGTTGACTCCCATCGCCATCAGCGTGATCCTACGCTCATCCAGAAGGGATCCACGCGTTGGGCTGGCGCGATACGTCTGCTCTACAATAAGATTGAACGGGTCGCGTAGGTCCAGCCCCCTTCTGGAAGGCCACCCGGAAATAGAGGCCGGAGTCTTTTTAGTAGTCCGATCCGGCGTTGTTCGTTACCGGATGTGATAGTTTAGGGGTGTTATACGATGACCAATTTTCTCAAGACCTTCGTTAAGGACGAATCGGGCGCTTCGGCGGCCGAGTATGCGCTGATCCTCGTTGTGGTTGGCCTAGCGATTGTCGCCGGTGGCATCACGCTGGCCGACTCGATCGGCGGCGCGATGAGCGATGCCGCAAGCTGCATCAACAACGGCACGACCGCGTCCTGTTAAGTACCCCAACTCCCCCTTCCTCGCAGGAAGGGGGAGTTGACTTATTTTTTGAGGGGCCTTGGCCACCAGGGGGTAACTCGTGCCGAGACGCAATCTGATTATTGCAGCCATTGCCGTAGCTTTCGGGCTTCTGGCCGTGCTGATTGCAAACAGCTGGTTTTCCAGCGCTGAGGTCACGCAGGAGCGACAAGCCAGGCAGCAGCAACTCGTCCGCGTTGTCGTAGCAAACCAGAACCTCGGCTTTGGGGCGCAGTTGACGCCAGAAACGGTCAAATTGGCCAATTGGCCGGCGGACTCGGTCCCGGCCGGCGCGTTCACGGACCTCTCCAAGCTCATCGGCAACGGCCGCGTCGTCCTCCGCCCGCTCGTGCCTGGTGAGCCGATCCTTGCATCAAAGGTTTCCGGCCTCAATGGCCGCGCAACCATTTCCGCCAATCTGCCGGAAGGCTTCCGTGCCGTCGCCGTACCGATCAACGAGGTGTCTGGCGTGGGCGGCTTTGCCTTGGCTGGCGATGTGGTTGATGTTCTCGTCACCCGCCAGGTCGGTAGTGACGGGGCCAATGGCCAAGACAAGATAACCACCGTTGTAGTCGAAAACGTTCAAGTTCTCGCGATCGACCAGCAGGCTGACGATTCCAAGACCGAACCAAAGGTTGGCAAGACTGCCACTCTGCAGGTCACGCCCGTCGATGCCCAGAAACTGGCACTTGCTACCCAGGTAGGGACGCTAAGTCTGGCCCTGCGCAACGTGCAGAGCCAGTTCGAATCCGCACGTACCGTCGTAACCACTGCCGACCTTGGCGGTCCGGGACGCTACATCGGTGTGCGGCGCCCTTCCCCGCAACCGGCTCCAGCAGTTGCGCTGGCTCCCTCTGGCAGCTCGCGAGGCGGTCGCGCAACGGCCATTATTCCTGCCGTCAGCGGCGGCCCCGCCATGATAATCATTCGTGGCACTGAGCCCACCCAGTACGAGGTCAAGCGCTATGGAACCCGGTAAGCTTCGCACTCCTCCTACCGGGCGCGCGATCCGGTCGATCTTGGCTGGGGCGGCTCTGATTGCGTTCCAGGCACCGATGGCAGTCACTCCTGCTCAGGCTCAGAGCGGCGACCAGCTCCACGCAGGCGCCCTTGAGGTGCCGCTTAACAAAAGCCAGGTCGTCTCGGCTGATCGTCCGATCGCGAAAGCGATGATAGGCAATGCCGCCATCGCTGACGTACTACCCGTTACCGATCGTTCGGTTTATGTGCTAGGCAAGGCTGTCGGCACCACTAGCCTCACGCTCTACGATGCGGGCGGGCGCGTCCTTTCCATCATGGATATCGCCGTTGGACCCGACGTGCAGTCATTCCGCGACCAGGTGGTGGAATTGCTGCCCGGCGAGGAAGTAAATGCACGGCTCTCCGGGGATTCAATGGTCCTCACCGGCCTCGTTTCAGGAGGGGCTGCGGCAGATCGTGCAGTACAGCTCGCCAAGACTTTCGCGGGTGACAAGGTCGTCAACATGCTTGGCGTCAGGTCGAGCGAACAGATCATGCTCGAGGTCAAATTTGCTGAGGTCAGCCGCTCCGTCGGGAAGGATATCGGCGTCAGTGCCTTTGGGGCAGGATCGCGCTTCGACATGGTAACCGGAACAGGGGCCCAGCTTGTGCCGGATCCCACGACCGGCATGGGCGTGATGAAGCTCAGTTCGATCAATAACACTTTCGGTGTATTTCGCAGCAACTTCAATATCGGCGGTCTGTCAATTGATGGGATCCTGAACGCACTTGAAAACAAGGGCATGGCCAAGACTCTGGCCGAACCGACACTCGTTGCGCTCTCGGGCGAGAAAGCCTCGTTCCTCGCTGGTGGCGAATTCCCGATCCCCGTGGTCCAGTCCGGCAGCGGTGGTGGCAGCGGCAACGGCCAGGCGATCACGGTCGAGTTCAAGCCGTTTGGTGTGAGCTTGGCCTTCACCCCGACTGTACTGGGCGACAAGACAATAAACCTGGTCGTTGAGCCGGAAGTGAGCTCGATTGACCCCACAGCGTCAATCACGCTCAATGGCATCACCATACCCGGCTTGCAGACGCGCCGGGCCAGCACGACCCTGGAACTGCGGGATGGGGAGAGCTTCGCCATCGCCGGCCTGCTGCAGCGGGACTTCAAGACAAATGCCAGGCAGCTGCCGTTGCTTGGCTCGATCCCGATCCTCGGTGCGCTCTTCCGGTCGGCACAGTTCCAGAAGGGCGAAACCGAACTGCTGATTGTCGTTACACCTCGGCTGGTGGCGCCGGTTCGTCCCGATCAGGTCAAGCTTCCCACCGACCGGGTCAAGGACCCCAATGACGTTGATGTGTTCCTTAAGGGCGAACCCTATACGCCCCAATCTCTGACACCGGGCGGCGCGAAGCCGGGTCCTGCAAAGAAGAAGGGTGATGGCTATGAATATTGATCGCCGCATCTTTGCCGCAGTGACAGCGGTTATCCTGCTCTCCGCCTGCAGCACCGATGGTCAGAAGTCGATCGCCAGTGCCAGCTTTGGCGAAGCCAATCGTCAGACAATGATGGCTCAGGTGATCGATCCCGATCCGCAATACGCCGAAGCAGCGCCGAAAGGGAGCGGCGAGCAGGCCGCTGCAGCTGTTGAACGGTATCGAAAAGGTGCGGTGAAGAAGCCCGACCGAATTCGCACCAGCAATGTCGGCGCTGGCGGTAGCAGTTCAGGTAGCAACTGAAGATCGAAAGGATGGACTGGTTCGATGCCCGGCTCCTCAAGACGAGGTTTTATCGCTGAAGAAGGTGGCGCGATTGCGCCTACCTTTGCGATCGGGTTGTTCGTGCTCGTTGGCATGGCCGGAATTTCGTTCGATTACGCCCGGCTTGCGACGCTTGACACCGAACTCCAGACTGCCGCAGACCAAGCCGCTCTCGCTGCCGCCAGTCAGCTTGACGGCAACTCCGGCGCAATTACCCGGGCAACAAATGCTGCCAGCGGACTAGTCACCAACAAGACCATCTTCGGTGAGAATGGTGGCACCGCAGTCGCGATTGCTGCGCCCACCTTCTACAAGTCCTACAATAGTGACACTGACACCTTTGGCGCAACGACGACGGTCGATTCTGAAGCCAGTGTGGTCAAGGTCGCGGTCGTTGCCCGAAAGGCATTCTACGCACTCACGCCAGTGATCGGCCTGTTCAATTCCGGCGACATAAACGCAGAAGCAGTGGCGGGACTGGGCAGCTCGATCTGCAAGATTCCCCCATTGATGATCTGCAATCCAAACGAAAGCAGCAGCCTCAACTTTCCCCTACCATCGGATCGCGGAAAAGGCGTGAAACTTGAGGCGGGTGGTGGCAGCGGCACCTGGGGGCCTGGCAACTATGGCTACCTTGATTTCGGCAGTGGGGCAAAGGATCTGCAGGAAGCGCTCGGCGCGAACAGTAGTGTCGACAATTGCCTCGATCAATCGGCGATCAGCACCAAGCCAGGCAACACGGCAAGCGCGACAGTGGCGCTCAACACCCGGTTCGACATCTATGACAACGGCTTGACCGGATATTGCACTGGTACCACGTGTAGCCCCGCCTTGAATACGCGCAAGGACCTGATCCGCAAGGTCTGGGACCCCAAGGACAGTTGCGGTGTTGGCAACGGGTGGGGCACCGATCCGTGGATGTTGCCTGCAAGACAGTACGTCGGCCTTACGTCTCCCGTCCCTGAAAACATGGGGCTGCCGCGCGACGTTTGCCACGCGGTTAGCAGCAATGGAACTTGCAGCGGTGGCCGCTTTGGTAATGGCGACTGGCATCGCCAGCTCTACTTCAACGTCAACCACGGCGGCTTGGCGGCATCAGTAGTGCAGACTTGGGCTGGCCGGGCGACCCTTGCCGAGCTTTCACGCTACGATGTCTACAAGTGGGAGATGGCCACAGCGGGCCGTCTCGACCCAAGAGTCGTGGCCAACCGCAAGCGGTTGAGCGCCCAGGGCAAGGAAATCGGCCCGTTGGTTGACTACTATTCCTATTCCGCCCCGAAATGCGCCGCCGGTGTGGGCGAAAGCTCTACACAGAAGGACCGCCGAGTGCTGACTGTTGCCGTAGTCAACTGTCAGGCGAATAGCGTCCAGGGCTCGACTTCGCTCAGTGGTAAGATCATCGGCTGGGCAGATTTCTTCCTGGTCGAACCTTCAATTAATCGGACTTACACCAACAAGGACCAGATCTATGCCGAGGTGATCGGCCCGGCCGAACGGCCCGGAGGTGGCTCGGCCTTCCAGTACTATCAGCGTCAGCAGCCGAGGCTCTACAAATGATCCGCGGTCTGCGCCAGGACATGTCCGGCAGCGCCGCGGCGGAAATGGCATTGATCCTGCCATTATTGCTGATGCTGGTGCTTGGAACGCTTGAAGCCGGCAATCTGATGTGGAGCCAGCACAAGGTCACCAAAGCCGTGCGTGATGGCGCTCGTTATGCGGCGCGACAAAATATCGCGCTGCTGAACTGCACCACCAAGGACGCCACTGTAGAGTCGAAAATCAAGCTGCTGACACGGACAGGACAGCTTGCAAGCACGACGGCAACTCCGAAGATTGTGGGTTGGACCGATGCTGCAGTAACGGTGACTGTAGCCTGTAATGCTACTTATTCAGCTGGCATCTACACGACCCTTGCTGGCGGTGCACCGGTTGTGACAGTCGCTGCCAGTCCGAATTATCGTTCCTTGCTGGGCCAGCTTGGCCTGTTCAGTGTTGGCGGCAAGCTGCGGGCCGAGGCTAAGGCTCCGGTGATGGGCATATGACCATGTGGTCTGCCCTCCACCGCAATTGCCGGGGCTCTACGGCGGCCGAGTTCGCATTGCTGTTGCCGCTGACCTTGCTGTTCCTGCTCGGCATGATCGATGTGGGTCGATACATGTGGGAAGTGAACCGTGCCGAAAAAGCGACCCAGATCGGCGCACGCTGGGCAGCGGCGACCAACATCATCGCGAGTGACCTCAATACATACAACTTCGCTGGGACGGGCGGTTTGACTGCAGGCGATGCTGTTTCAAGCACCGCTTTCCCTGGTGTCTCCTGTACCAAGAGCGGCGGCGGGGCGCCGAGCTGCAGCTGCGCCACCGGCGGAACTTGCAGCTTTGGCCTGACCGCGGACACAACCGCCTTCAACCGTCTTGTCACTCGGATGCAGCAAATCAAGCCGGACATCACAGCCAATCAGGTAGCGGTGGACTACGGCTATTCGGGAATTGGCTTTGCCGGAGATCCAACCGGCGCAGATGTGTCTCCGCTGGTAACCGTCAAGCTTCAGAATCTTACATTCAGTCCGATGCTACTGGTGCTGTTTTCAACAAATGTCAGCCTCCCCGACTTCAGCTACACGGTAACCGCTGAAGATCTTCGGGGAACGCAGTCAAATTAGAGGACGAGCATGGGCCACCACGATCACATCTTCGACCAGTCAGAGGAGCATACGTTGCGATTTCCCGAGCGGCTTGTGATTGCTGCATCACCCGAACGGCTTGTCGACTTGCGTGCCCAGGCTTCGGCAGCTCTCCTAGCTGGAGTCGACCAAGTGCCGCTTCATGACTCGCCCGACCTGGATGATCAGCGGCTAGCCAGCGCAAGCCTTGTCGTACTTGAAGTTGAGCCCTCGAACCCGACTTCGCTGAACAGGTTGACGAAGCTCCGGGAGAAGCGACCCGACCTTCCAGTCATCGCGGCGCTTTCAAGCCCAACGCTTTCGGTCGTTCAGGCCATTGTCCGCCATGGGGTCGCAGATGTTGTGGCCTTGCCATTCGTTGTCACCGAGCTTGTCCAGGCATGTGTCAATGCAGCGGTTAATCAGGGGCGCGCTGTTTCGGCGCCGACGACCCTTGCCCCTCTGATTGCAGTTGTTCGAGCGACTGGCGGTAGTGGTGCCACAACTATCGCAACGCATCTTGCGGGTGAACTGGCCGCCAACTCTTTACACGGCTGTTGCCTGATCGATCTGGACATCCAGAACGGGACTGTTGCTGACTATCTGGCAATTCGACCGCGCCGGACAATCGCGGATCTCCTCGAAGCGGAAGACCGGGTGGATCGTGAACTCTTGCTTTCGGCAGTCACAACGCACCAATCTGGTCTCAAAGTGATAGCGGCTCCCGAAGACATTATCCCACTTGAGACGATCAACCCGGACCAGTTGCTGCGGATCTTGGAGCTCGCACGTCGTGAGTACGACTGGGTTGTGCTCGACCTTCCGTCAAACTGGACGAGCTGGAACCTCTCAACTGTCCTGGCCGCCAGTAAGGTCCTGATGGTCGTGGAGATGAATATTCCCAGCTTGCGGCAGGCCAAGCGCAGGCTCCAATTGTTCGCATCTGTCGGCGTTAGGCCCGATGCAGTTGAGGTTGTCGTCAATCGGATGGAAAAACGCTTGTTCAAGACCATCAGTCTTTCTGACGTGGAGGCATCACTTGGCTGCGCAGTTCTATCCAGCATCCATGCTGAGGGTGATGCAGTATCAGCGGCACAGGACCAGGGACTTCTGACTGGTCAGGTGGCACGGCGCAGCCGGTTCAACTCGGATATTGTCAAATTAGCGACCGACCTGAAGACTTCATTCGGAGGTCACGGTTGATGTGGCAGCTTCGCAAACCAAAGGGAGGCGTTGATGAGCCGTTGGCGATTGCGGTTGGGCCTATCCAGGCCGTAGTTCCTGAAGTCCCCAGCGACAAGCTGCTCGCCCTCAAGGTATCGATCCACCAGAAGCTGCTGGATCGGATCAACCTGGCCATGCTTGACAAACTTTCACGTGACCAAATCGAAGCAGAAGCCGGCGATATCGTTCTTGAACTGCTTAACCAGGAAGATGCAGCGCTCAATTCAAAGGAAAGGACCAAGCTTGTCGGCGACGTTCTTGACGAACTGCTAGGCCTAGGGCCTCTCGAGCCGCTGCTCAAGGACGAGACGATCACCGATATCCTGGTAAACGGGCATGACACAGTATTCGTGGAGCGACGCGGCCTCCTCGAGCGGGTCGGCACCCGCTTTCAGGATGAACGGCACCTGCTCCGTATCATCCAGAAAATAGTCAGCGCCGTTGGGCGACGGATTGACGAGTCCTCACCGTTCGTTGACGCGCGCCTCGCCGATGGATCGCGTGTCAATGCGATCATTGCCCCGTTGGCAATTGATGGCTCACTGCTTTCCATACGCAAATTTGCCAAGGTGCCCATCCGAATGGAGCGCCTGATCGAACTCGGCAGCGTTCCAAAGGAACTGGCCGAGGTGATGGAAGGAATCGTAAAGACGCGGCGCAACATTCTGATTTCCGGGGGTACCGGTTCAGGTAAGACAACCCTGTTAAATGCTTTGTCCAGCTTCATCGACCCGCGCGAAAGAATCGTGACCATAGAGGACTCAGCCGAACTTCAACTCCAGCAAGAGCATGTCGCCCGGCTGGAAACCAGGCCACCGAACATCGAAGGCAAAGGTGAAGTAACGCAGCGCGACTTGGTCAAGAATGCGCTGCGCATGCGACCTGACCGAATCATCCTTGGTGAAGTCCGCGCCGGTGAAGCCTTCGACATGCTCCAGGCCATGAACACCGGCCATGATGGCTCAATGACAACCGTTCATGCCAATTCGCCCCGCGATGCATTGGCGCGAGTCGAGCAAATGATTGGTATGAGCGGGATTGAGGTCTCGCCGCGTTCGGCCCGGGCGCAGATTGCGTCAGCCATCCACGTCGTGATCCAGGTTGGACGGCTGTCAGATGGGCGCCGCCGAGTGCTCAGCTTGTCCGAAATCACTGGCATGGAGGGTGACACCATTTCGATGCAGGAGATCTTCCGCTTCCGCATGATGGGGCTTGAAGACAGCGGAGCTGTGCGGGGCCAGTTTGAAGCGACAGGCATCAGACCCAAGTTCCTCTCAGAAGCGGCGGCTCATGGGATTGAGATGCCAGCCGAACTGTTTCGTCCAAACGTGAAGTTGGGATAGGACCATGGGGGACAATCAGCTCGTCAGGTTCTTCCTGCTGCTCGTAGTTTTCGCGGCGGTCTTCCTGCTCTCGCAGGTGCTGATCAGTATGACTGCGGATTCGCGCACCAGGGTAAGGGCGGTGAACCGCCGGCTCAGAATGCTTCAGGGTGGCATCCATCATGACGAGGTAATCGCCAGTCTGCGCAAGAACGATCCGACCGAATTGGTTGGCCTGCCCGGTTTTGCCAACGCGATGCTTCTGACCATCCGTCGGATGTTACTGATGGCGACGGTCCCGATGAAATTGGGCCAATTTCTCCTTACGATTGCAGTCGCGCTTTGTGCTGTTCTCGCCATAGTCTTTACGTTGGTGTGGGGGGCGGGTTACCAGCTTACGTCTGGTATAATCCTTCTTCTACTAACTGTAGCAGCGGCGACGACCATCGCCATCCCGGTGATGATTATCAGCTTCTTGGCCCAGCGGCGTCGCAAACGGATGCAGGAACAGTTTCCGGTTGCACTCGACATCTTCGTCCGTGCGCTTCGCTCGGGCCACCCAGTGGCGGCTGCGATAGAGTTGCTGACGACTGAAATGGAAGACCCGGTCGGATCGGAATTCGGACTTGTGTCCGATGAGGTGACTTATGGCGCGGAACTTGCTGACGCTCTGCATGCTATGGCGGAACGTTGGGATCTAGACGATATCAGGATGTTCGTCGTATCACTCTCCGTGCAGCAGGAAACGGGGGGCAATCTCGCCGAAATCCTCGAAAACCTTGCCAGCGTTATCCGCGCCCGGGCAGCAATGTACATGAAAGTGCGATCGCTCAGTTCCGAAGGTAGAATGACGGGCTGGCTTCTCACTGCGCTGCCGGTCTTCACCTTCGTGATGCTGTTCCTGAGCAACCCCCGCTTCTACCTCGACGTGGCCAAGGACCCGATTTTCTATATTGGCTTCCCGCTAATGATCGCCTGGTACTTCGTCGGGGTCTTTTCGATCCGCAAGATGGTCAACCTGAAGGTCTGATATGGTCGAATTCATTGTCTCGAATGTCTATGCCCGAACCGCTAGCTTGCTTGCAATCTTCCTGCTCGCCGCCTTCGTCGCCCTGACCGCATCGCGGTGGTTGGCCCGATACGCCGAAGTTCGTGCCGGTCTGCGAGATCTGGAGGGGAATCGCGCTGTGGCATCGCTTGGCCGACTGCGCAAGCAGAACGAGAGCGCATGGACTCGGCTTGCCGACCAGATCGAGAAGGCCGGACTGAACCTTTCCGACACCAAGGGTGATGCACTTCGGGCGAAGCTTATTGCTGCGGGCTTCGAATCACCGGCTGCACCGCGCATCTTTACACTTACCAAGGTCCTAATGATCCTGCTCTTGCCGAGCATTTATGTCTTCCTTTTCGTCGTGAACGAACCAACCCCTAATTATCTGAAAATCTACATTGTCGGTGCATTTGCTGCCTTGCTTGGGATGGTCCTTCCCAGCTTGTTCATAACCGCGAAGGCCGATCGGCGAAGCGAGGCGATACGCAATGGCTTTCCCGACAGCCTCGACCTGATCCTGATCTGTGTAGAAGCGGGATTGGGGCTTGAGGCTGCTCTCGACCGAGTAGGCCGCGAAATGATCGACAGCCATCCGCTCGTGGCGAGACTTCTTTCTACCGCAACACTGCAGTTGCGGGCGGGCGCCCCCCGTGAGGTCGCCATTCGGGCCATGGGTGAGCAGAGTTGTGTCGATGAAGTGCGCAGCTTTGCGACGCTGCTTATTCAGTCTGACCGGCTGGGCACATCTATTTCGCAGACACTGCGTGTTTACGCATCCGAGATGCGCGAAAAGCGTCAGATGCGCGCCGAGGAAAAGGCGCATCGGCTGCCTGTGGTGATTTCGATACCGCTAGTGATCTGCATGCTGCCGACCATGATCGGTGTCCTGATGTTGCCCGGTATGGTCCGGGTCGTTCGCGAACTTCTGCCGGCTTTGGGAGGGTAACAATGCATACGAAAGTAATCTTGCTGACGGGTCTTTTTGCAGCGCTTGGGGCTAGTGGCTGCCAAAGCATTGGCAATCAGAGCCGCAACCTTGCTGTACAGGCCGGAAAGATGCCCACTCAGCAGCTCACACTTGGCGAGCTGCAACTGGCTCGCGGGCGTGCTTATCTCGACGCTGAGCTTACGACACTTGCAATTGGTCAGTTCAGGCTTGCTCAGCAGGATCCGCAGACACTTGCGGCCGCCAGCAACGGGCTGGGTGTAGCCTATGCTCGACTTGACCGCCATGATCTTGCCGAGCGTTACTTTGCCGAAGCCCTTGCGGCTGAGCCCGGCAGCGAGAGATATGCGCGCAATTTGGCTATGCTGCGAGGGACGCAACCTGCTCTCGCAGTCCTTCCCGCGCAGGCGCTAGCCCCAGCCAAGGCTGAAACACTCCATCAAGCTGAGGCAAAGCCAAGCTTCCGTTTGGTTCGGCTCTCCCGAGGCGAAGTTCACATTGGAAACCCCGGGGCCAAAGAGATAGATGCCGCACCTCCAGCGAAGCTGGCAGCCAATGAAGAAGAAGCAGTCATTACAGTGATAGGCCCCCGCCGGACACGGCCCGCTTATCCGTTGATTGTCAAACTAGACCAAATTCCCGGCCTCGCTCAAGCGCGAGCCGAGCACCGACCAATAGCGATGACCCTTATGCCGTCCGCGCGATCCGCTGCCTTCAAGAGGCCTGTGGCAAAAGCCGCCCAAGAGCTGCAGAACCGGGCCAAGATTGCCGCTTACCCGATCGTGGTTGATCTGACGCGATGAATGCTGAGCTTCTGGTGTGGCCGATCATAGCCTGCGCTCTCCTTGGTGCGGCAATCGACCTCAAAGAGCAGCGCCTACCGAACTGGCTGTCTTTGCTGAGTGCCATAGTCGCCGGCACCCATACTGCGCTTGTCAACGGTGTTGATGGCCTGATCAGCGCTCTGCTGCATTGCGGGTTGGCCCTGGTTGTTGGAATGGGCCTGTTCCGCATCGGATTTGTCGGCGGCGGTGATGCAAAATTTTATGCGGCGCTCGCCATTGCATTTCCAATTGGGGTTGCCCTGCCGTTCCTCGGCTGGACTTCGCTGGTGGGCCTGCTTCTGGTCCTAGCCATGATTACATTCAGGATCATCAGGAAAACAGCCATGGGACATGAGATTGGAGTTCTAAAATTCTCCGTCCCCTATGGCATTGCTATCGGCGGCGGCGCGATCATCACGTTGCTACGCTGATCCTAGCGTGAAGGCGCTCGGGAAAGTCTCACACTTCGAGCTCGTCTTTCGGCTGGGCCAGCAGGAGTTTCTCCCGCATGGTCGTGCGGGACATCGCAATGACGTGATCCACACCTTCGATCGTTATGGCCAAAGTCCCTTGGTCAGTAGCCATAATGAACCCTTTTTCCTTCAGGTACCAAAGATGGAAGTCGAAGATTTCCTCAGAGCAGCCTAGCATCTCATGAATGAAATACTGACCGACCCCGGCGTCCTGAGCCTGTTCACGCCTTTTGCGGTAAAGGAGCATCAGGATCCTGGTGTGCGCGTCTGCATCGGAAAGCGCTGACCGCTCTTCGAACAGGCCTTCTTGTTTAGAGAATACGAATCCAGTGGTGCGAGAGTAAACCTCATCATAGTCGGACCGGTCCTGGGAGTCTTTCAGCGCCTTGTAGGCGTTTATGACTTCAGTCAGTTTCGCAACGTCAGGGCGCTCTGCGTGGTCGGGGTGATATTGCTTTGCGAGCTCATGATAGGCCGATTCCAACGACCGCGCACTACAATTCGGATTGACCCGCAAAATGCTATAGTAGTCAATGAAATTAGCAGAACTGGGCATTTCGGTTACCTCTATACATCTTTACGAAGCCACGTTGGCTGGCTGGGCTGGCGTTGGGTAATTTTTGATCCAAACAACTCATTTGTCAAAAGGAGTTAGTGTTGTGATAGCCCACCAGGGCTCGTGATCAACGAACCGCCATCATTCGAACTCGCTTCCTAACGCGAAAGCTAAAGGGGAACTATTCTGGCAACGCTCCAGCGGCAGCCTTCGATCTCGACGAAAATCTAAGAGGCGTAGGCGGGCACGTCGCTGAACGAATGGCTGGTTTCGACGATCAAGCTTTGAGCATCGAATGACGGATATGTTCGCGTGTCCGGACAGGCAGCTTTTGCCGGAACGGTCCGCTTCACGGACGATCCGCGCAATCTCGTTCAGAAGCCGCGCAGCTGCTTTGACCTTCGCTGAGTAACCCCCATGTTTTCGCGCGTTTTGGTTTCCGACTGGCGCGCCTGGATTAGTCCCGCCGTGCATCCTGCATCGAAGCTTGCCCCTCACCGCCGGAGGCCTGAGCGGGTCCGGGCCAGGCAGTGCAGCCAAATGGTCGGAGATGGGAATATAGTCGGTAAGTGGAATGCCAATCAGCCCAAAATGGCTTATCTAACTCGCAAAGGGTCGCGCCTAGAGAGCTGCAAAGGGGCAACCATGGAAGACGCGAACGTTTGGGAGGTCGATCGCATCGCGGCGTCAGAATTGCTGTCTTTGTTGAAACAAACTTCCGAAGAAGATTGGGGGCCGGTCACCCTCGTTCAGGTTTGGTTCGAACGGGCAGGTACCGGTCCAGTGTTACGTGGCGATGTGATCTGGATGTTGCTGCGCGGACCAAAGGATGACGGGTCGATGACCATTGATCGAAACTTGCTCGGCGTGGTGCTGTCAGTCTAATGCGAACCATCTCCATTGAGCGAGACGCTGAAGGTTTACAGGCGTCCTCAGGCAGCGAGAGATTGCCACCCAGCCAGGGCAGCTGAGCGGCTGGCTGCGGAGCTCGATCACATGCTTTCGGCTGTTCAAACGTTTTCACTGCTTGGCGCTGCTAAATTCCCTGCTCAGGCTCGGACAATTCCCTGTTCGGCGACGCCGAATTCCCTGCTCACTGCGCAGGGAATTTACTCTGGAAATGGCGGATATCGGAAGGAAACGCGGAAGTTGGAGGGCATTGGATGCGCCGAAAAATCAAAAAATTCCCTGCTAATTCCCTGCTAACAGGGAAAATCAGCGCGGAGCGTGGCGCCCTTCCCACTGCGTCGCGCACCAATCAGTCAGACAAGGTAACAGATTTTCGCCTCCGGGCACCCTGCGCCTGCTGAATGGCGCAGTTCCGCGGGGTTTGGCGGCACGCTGATTTCCGCCGTGGGCGAGAGACACCGAATCTCGCGAGGCTCACCGCAAGAATTCAGCCCAATTCTCTGTCCGGGATTTCGTCGCCCACGCTGTGGCGCGATGGTGCTGTTGGGAACTCTGGCGCTCAAACGAAGCCGAGCAGCGTTTCCTGTTCGGCCCAGGCTACCGCCAGTTCGGTCTCAAGCAGCCTGGTGCGATTGATGCTCCGAGGCTGCACTCCATCAATGATGGCGTCGACGATTCTGGGGCTGAGCCAACTCACGCTCAGGAGCTTGGCCATCTGCTTGCGGCAGCGGCCGATACTCTTGGCAAGCTGGTTGAGGCTGAGATGTGGAGAGGCCAAGACCAGTGCCTGCACCTCGAAGGCCTCTGCCATCAGCTTCACAAGTTGAGAGCTGGCAGCGGGATTGGGAGATGCAGCATCGATCCTGATCCTTGCTTCGCCATGCGGCCGCCGCGCGGGACGCGGAATACGGATCACCCAGGACGGCTGATCAGCAGCACCAAGGGTGGCGGGATCGAGCATCACCTCTAGGTGATCGCTGCAGATGGAAATTCCCCTGATCAACGACCGCAGCGCTGGTGCGATCTCGCCCGGCTGGTTCAACCGCTCAGCCAGGCCATGCGCAGCCTGGAAAATGGTTCGAAGAAGACTTGCATCGGTGACATTTGCAAGACGCCGCAGTGCGTGCTCGTCGGTAAGCAAATCGCCGATGCATGTCCTGACCTGCCGTTCGAAGGCCCCCTGCTGATATCGGGTGGCTCGTGGGTCCCCGGGGCGGGCCAGGTCCTTGCGGGTTTCGTAAAACGAATATCGACGGCTGCCCTTGGCCGCGTAAGTTGGGACAACCGGTCGGCCTTCCGGGTCTGTAATCATTCCGTTGAACACGGCTTCATAGCGATCGTTCTTGGGCCGCTTCCTGGGCGGCGCCTTCGCCGCGAGCTGGGCCTGGACTGAATCCCATAGCGCTGCATCGATGATCGCTTCGTGCTCGCCATCATAGACTGTCCGTCGTCAGAACATTTGGCGCAACTCGCGGCGTAGATTAGCGGAGTGCGGGCTTCGTCTGGGGGTTGATGTTAAGCGGCGAGCTTGCGGTGTTGCAAGCGCCGATACTCGATGGTTTGTC
>Ga0315906_10003623_pt1 | contig 20454 bp, 16 predicted proteins | sample LakEriMetagenome_4_FD_203526 | JGI IMG/M metagenome (GOLD analysis project Ga0315906, IMG submission 203526) | Freshwater fungal communities from buoy surface, Lake Erie, Ohio, United States - Buoy 2 MA122 | ecosystem: Environmental > Aquatic > Freshwater > Lake > Lake biofilm | place: USA...
CGGATGAATCTGGTCAAAACGGTCCGCCAGCGATCTTGCACGGTTACCGCCATGATCTCCCTCGCCCCTCGACCGACTCACACACCCTACAGGCGCCGAATCTTCTCGTGCTCGTGCTCGTCCTCGTGCTCGTCCTCGTGCTCGTCCTCGTGCTCGTGGCCGTGCTCGTGCTCGACGTCGGATTCTGATGACTGGCGGTCATAGTCGATCAGCGTTTGGTTCTGGTGTGTTCGCGGTCGGATGGATCTGGTCAAAACGGTCCGCCAGCGATCTTGCACGGTTACCGCCATGATCTCCCTTGCCCCTCGACCGACTCACACACCCTACAGGCGCCGAATCTCCTCGTCCTCGTGCTCGTGCTCGTGCTCCTGCTCGACGTCGGATTCTGATGACTGGCGGTCATAGTCGATCAGCGTTTGGTTCTGGTGTGTTCGCGGTCGGATGGATCTGATCAAAACGGTCCGCCAGCGATCTTGCAGGGTGAACGCCATGATGTCCCTCGCCCTTCGACCGGCTCACACACCCTACAGGGTACCTCGCGATTGTTTCCCTTTACCCAACGCGCACCAGGGTATTGCCAACGATGGCAATCGCAGGACCAGAAAAAACGCTACGGCGCTGTCCCCCTGTGAATTCCCCGAGCGCCGGCAAGATCATTCCATGGGGGCTGAACTGGAAACAGGGCCACGATCCGGTGATCCCAAAAACTTTTGGTAGCGCAACCTTCGGATGCAGGTGACCTGCAATAAAGGGCACTTCGATCTCAAAGATATCTCTCGCCCTTGCCGGAACTTCGTCTTTCCCCCTGCGATCGCTAGTCCCAAGCGATTCCGGCGGATGATGATGCAGCGCGATCCCATCAACCTCCCACGGCTCGGGCCGCCACCCGATCGCCAATCGTTCACATAGCGTGCGTGTCCCTCGATCGTGATTGCCTGCCACCAGTTCGATGGTGATCGCTTCGTGTCGCTGTCGCCAAGCGACCAGCCATTGCTCCAACTGTTCCGAGAGTCCGGAACGTGCATGAAACAGGTCCCCCAGGATCCACAAGTTTCTGGCGCTGGTTGCCTCCAGCAATCGATCCAATCGCTCCAGCGTCTCCTGCGTGGCCCCTTCCGGGATCGCCAACCCCGATTTGCGAAAGACTAATTCCTTCCCCAGATGAAGATCGGCGACCAGGAGGGCTTGGTGGCGAGGCCAGTAGATCCCTCGTCCTGCCAGCAGTTCCCACGGTTCCTGGCACCAGGTGTATGGCATCCGTTCCACGATCAACCTTTCCTCTTGCGTCCTGCGGTCGCGCGCGGCGCCGTTTCCACTCCAGACTCATCCTTCGCTCCCAAACTCCACTCCGCATCCGTCGGCTCATCCGCCGCTAGGCATTCCAGTTGCTGCTGCATACGGCGGATGCGTCCCTCCAGCGATTCACTGCTGACCCGGTCGCGAAGACGATCGACCACCAGCGGAAAGGCGAGGGGGGTGAAGCTGCGCGTCGCCCGAACGATCAGTTCCTGTCCCCGCCATGAATCGACCACCTGGCGCAGGCGTGTCGCATCCAGTTGCAGATGCAGCGCCTCCTGGCGCGCCTGTTCCATCAGCAGATTGGTCGGATCGTAGCGCTGGTAGACATCGAAGATCAGTTGGCTGCTGGCCTGCTGCTGCCGCATCGATTTGGGTCGTCCTGGAGCTCCCAGATGGACTAGACCGCTGGTCCTGGCGATCTCGCGGAAGTGGCGCCGGGCCAGTTCGCTGACCTGCAGCGATCCAAGGATATCTTCCTCCAGCCGATTCGGCGCCAGCCACCCTCTTGCGATCGCCTGATGGAGATCCCAAACCTGATCGCTGTGCAGCAGCAGTCCGTACTCATTGCAGGCCATCGAAAGGCTGATCGGTTGCAGGCGGCTGAGCCGATATCCGAGGAGGGCAGCCAAGCCTTCGTGCGCCAGTCGACCGGCGAAGGGATAGAGAAAGCAGTAGAAGCCATCTTTGGCGGTTGTCGATTCGATCAGCCACTGATGGCGCCGCGGAAGATGACTCCACTGACGCTGCAGCCACAGCATCGGGCGTAGCGCCTGCATCTCCGGACCTCGGAAGATGCCGCTTGCCGCTTCCTCCAGTCGCTGCCTCAACCGTCCGCTCAGTTCGGCCGACAGCGGCAATCGCCCTCCCATCCACCTGGGGATCGCATCGGGCTGTCCCTTGCTGCGCTTCACGTAAGCCCGGTTCTCGCGGACCATCACCAGTTCCAGCACCTTGCCAGCAAAAGCGAACTTGTCCCCTGGCTTGAGTCGAGCGATGAACGACTCCTCGACCGTCCCCAGGGCTCCTCCTTTCATCCACTGGACCTGGATGGCAGCATCCGAAACAATCGTTCCGATCGCCATGCGATGCTGAGCGATGATCCGTCGGTCGCGGACGACGAATCGATCCTCTTCCTGCACAACGCGGCGAAACTCAGGGTAGGCATGCAGCGCTCCGCCGGTGGTGATGTGATCCAGCACCCAGTGCCACTGTGAGTCGGTGATTTCCGCATAGGCCGCAGTGGTTCGTATTTCTTCCAGCATCGCCTCGCGCGTGAAACCACCTCCGATCGCGATGGTAACCAGGTGCTGCGCCAGGAGATCCAAAGGCATTGCCGGTGGGATGCGCGATTCCACTTCCTGCGCATCGACCGCATCGCGCGCGGCGGCCAGTTCTGCTAATTCCATCGCATGCGTCGGCACAAAGACCATGCGACTTTTCCCATCCGGCTGATGCCCACTGCGGCCCGCCCGCTGCAGCAGTCTTCCGATCCCCTTGGGGCTTCCCACCTGCACCACCAAATCGACTGCCGAGAAATCGACTCCCAGATCGAGGCTGCTGGTGCAGACCACCGCGCGCAGACGCCCCAGCCGCAGATGCTCTTCTACCCACTGGCGAACTTGTCGATCCAGCGACCCGTGGTGGATGGCGATCAGCCCGGCCCAATCGGGGCGAGCCTGCAGCAGGGTGCGGTACCAAATCTCCGCCTGGGCCCGGGTGTTGGTGAAGACCAAGGTCGAAGACGCCCCTTCGATCGCCTCGACCACCCCCTGCGTCTGTCGGGTTCCCAAGTGACCGGCCCACGGGAAGCGTTCGATCTGCGTGGGGATGATCGAATCCAGATGCAGTTTCTTGCGCTGTCCGCCTTGGATCTTCATCAGGGGAAGCCGAGGCGTGCTGCCGATCAGACGGCGAGCCGCTTCGTCGGGATTGCCAAGCGTCGCAGAGATTCCCCAGGCACGGAGGTTTGGGTTCAGCTGCCGAAGCCGCGCCAGGACCAGCTCGGTCTGCACTCCCCGCTTCGATCCCATCAGTTCATGCCATTCGTCGACCACCACACAGCGCGTGGTCGCCAGCTGGGGAAGGACATCGGCATGGGTCAGTAGCAGCGAGAGGCTTTCTGGGGTGGTGATGAGCGCTTCGGGAAGCTGCCGCAGCTGTTTGTTCTTCAAGTGCTGGGGACTGTCGGAGGTCCGCCGCTCCAGACGCCAACCAACCCCCAGTCCTTCCATCGCCTCGCGCAAGTTCGCTTCCGTATCGGTTGCCAGCGCCCGCATGGGAGTGATCCACAGCAGACGGCAGCCCGGCGCGGTAGGCTGGGGTTCGGCCATCCCTTCCACCAGAGGGCCGATCCACGCCGCCAGTGTTTTTCCCGTCCCCGTGGCGGCATCGATCATCCCATGGCAGCCGCTGAGGTACGCCTTCCACGCGTCCCTCTGGAATCGAAAAGGAGACCATCCACGCAAATGCATCCACTGGTCGACTCGCTCCAGCAACTCACCAAACGGGGCGCGGCGATTCATGAGTCCCCCACCGCGCAAGGTGGATCGATGACGCTCGCCAAACGCGCTAAATCGGCTAGCTTATCGGCCTGCTGAGGAGTCTTATCGCGCCGCCATCGGAGGATGCGAGGGAACCGAACCGCCCATCCGCTTTTGTGCCGTCGGCTTTCCTGCAGCCCCTCAAACGCGATCTCCATCACCATCGTCGGCTCAACGCTTCGCACCGGCCCAAATGCCTCCCGAGTCGAATTGCGCACCAGCCGATCGACCTCGCGGATCTCTGCGTCGCTGAGCCCGCTGTAGGCTTTGGCAAAAGGAACCAACTGGCCATCTTCCCAAAGCGCAAACGTGTAGTCGGTGTAGAGGTTGGCTCGACGTCCATGCCCGCGCTGGGCATAGATCAGGACAGCGTCGATCGACAGCGGATCGATCTTCCATTTCCACCAGACATCGCGAGCCCGTCCCATGGCGTAGGGCTGGTCCAGTCGTTTCAGCATCAGGCCCTCTGCCTGCCGCTGTCGACTGCTCTTCCGCAGATCTTCCAGCGATTCCCAGCTGCTTGCCTCCAGCCACTCCGCCAATCGGATCGTTTGCTTGGACTGGAATGGTAGCGGGTCCAGAAGCGACTGCAGTTTCTTTCGGCGTTGATCCAGTGGCAGTGCTCGACAATCCTCGCCGGATCGTTCGAGAAGATCAAAGGCGATGAAGACCGCAGGGTAATCGGTCAGCCATTTCTTGGGTAGATTTTTGCGCTGGATTCGTTTTTGGAGATCGCGAAAAGGGAGCAGCGTACCCTCCTTCATCAAGACGATCTCCCCATCCAGCACCGCATCCTCCGGCAGCGTCATCGCCGCCTGTTCAATCTCCGGCCAGCGTCCTTCCATCAGTTCTTCACCGCGCGACCAAAGGTAGATTTTCCCCTGACGTCGAATGGCCTGAGCCCGGATCCCATCCCATTTCCATTCGGCAGCAAAACCGGATCGATCGCCCAGGCTTCGGCAGTTGCCCTCCAGAGGATGCGCCAGGCAGAAGGGATAGGGCTGACTGGGATTGGCCGATGAGTTGCCGGGAGCCACCATCGATTCAAACCATGCAGCGGTCGGTTCCATGCCCCCCAGAAACCGATGCTGCAGTTGGTCGCGGGGGACAGAGTGCGACCGTTCCAGGGAACGAGCGACCATCGATCGCTGGATGCCGACTCGCAAACCAACCGTCAGGCATTTCAGATAGACCAACCGTTCCATCCCACCCCACTGGCGGCAAGCGGCTAGAAAGAGCTTTTCTTTCTCTTCGATCGATGCAGGACGCAGCGGCACAACAAAGCGTTCGATCGCGTCAGCCAGGGAGATGCCGACTGCCCGATCTGGCTCGGGCAGAACGCGATGAATCGTTTCGGCCAGATCCCCCACCACCGCATACGATTCCTCGAACAGCCACAAGGGGATCGCCGCCAGCGAGCAGGTCCACAGCCGCATGTCGCGTGTGGAGACTCGTCCAACCAGCTTCTGACCTGTCAGCAACGCGATGGCCCAGGCGGCATCTGCCGGATCCACGCTGCGCCAGTAGTCCGCCAATAGTTCGATCCGCCGCGTCGGCTTGTTGGTGCCATCCAGCCCTTCGATCAGCTCCGCAAAACGCCTCATCGATTCAGCTCCGCATCCTCCTGCCCGTCTTCCGGCTCCTCCCGCTCCAGCAATTCCTCGGCATCCGATGCGGCGTCATGCCCAGGATCCAGCGGCTTTGCATCGATGCCGCGTTCCTGCAAGTATCTGGCAGCCGCGTGCTGGTAGCCATGAGCCACCCAGACCTGTTGGGGACCAACGGCCTCGAACGCCTTCAGCCAGTCGGGCCAGTCGACATGATCGGAGATCACAAAGCCACGGTCGACTCCCCGCTGGCGACGCATGCCGCGCAAGAGCATCCAACCGCTTGCCAGGGCAGTGGTGGGGTTGGTAAAGCGGCGCATCCAGGGCGACCCCAGCGCGGCAGGAACGGCCAGGATCAGCGCCCCTTGAGCCCGGTAGTCGGCTGGCATGGTAGAGACGATCTGCGTGGAGGGGAGGACGACACCTGCCTTGCGATAGGCTTGGTTGCCATGTTCGACCGCACCATGCGTGTAGATCGGGCCCAGCGGCGCAAGACTGGCCAGCAGCCGCTGGCTTTTTCCCAGCGCGTAGGCGGCCAGCACCGGTGTCCTGCCTGACTCCTTGCACTCTTTCCACCAGCGTTCGACCTGAGCGATGACCTGCGAGGTATCGGGCCAACGGAAGACCGGCAGAGCAAAGGTCGACTCGGGGATCCAATGGTGGCATCGAACCGGTTCCCAGGGTCGGCAGGTGGGATCGGCCTGCAGTTTGAAATCCCCCGTGACGACCGCCACCTGCCCCTGGTGCTCGATGCGCACCTGGGAAGCACCCAGCACATGGCCTGAAGGATGCAACGAAAGTCGCACCGATCCCAATTGCAGCGATTCGCCGTAGCGGATGGTGTCGATAGGGGCGGACAAACCCAGACGCCAGTGAAGCAGCTCGACCCCCTCGGCGGCCGCTAGGTAGCGGCCGCACCCAGAACGAGCATGATCGGCGTGAGCGTGGGTGAGCACCGCTCGAGGTACCCCTCGGCTGGGATCGATGTAGAAATCTCCAAGCGGGCAATAGAGCCCCCGATCGGTGCGCACCAAAAGCGACTCACTCACCCTGACCAGCTCCTCAGCGACCTTCGGCATGGCATTCCCGCAACCCGGACCGCACCGCGTTGCAGCCGTCCGCCGCCACGCGCGTCGAAACGGTTCCTTTGGAGTCTCCAGGGAAGCCCCTGCTAGTATCTCAGGAAGCCAAGGTGGAGTTCCGCATGCCGCAGATTCAGCCGCACCCGGTCTTCAAACGACATCGCTCCAAAGGCTGGGCTTTCATGCGGACATGGCTCCTTCGCCTCCAGCCGCCCGATCGCTCGATGCAGCCGTTCGGCCGCTTTGGCCACCTCCATCCGGTCGATGCCGTAGGTCCCTCCAGGAACCCCCGGGATTCGGACACCCGCCGCCATTCCATGCTGAAGATAGCTTGGCAACTTCCAACGGAGGAACCAGCGTAGTAGCAGCGGTGGCTTCCGCATCGGGTAGCCCTCGTAGCCATACTCGATCCAGGCCGCCAGATGCGCCAGAATCTGGCCAGCGGTCCACTGGCCCGTTGTCTCCAACCTCCCCTCCCGATCCGCCTGCTCAATCCTTCCCAGCTCCAATCGAAGATCGCCAAGACTTTCCAGACGTAGGTGACGACGCTTGGGATCCGTAGTCATCGGCCGTTCTCCTTCCAGTGCGATTTGGACCAGTGCGATTTTAGCGAAGGGCTCTCGTTGCAAGACGCTGGGTCCTGAATTCCCTAGAAGTCGAACTCGACTTCCGGATGCAGTTGCAGCCAGCGTTCCAGGCACAGCAGATTCCAGAGTGCATAACCGGCAACGACCACCTGGTTACCCGAAACATGCTGCTGGACCATGCTCTGGACTTGGTCGACCTGAAGGAATCTCCCCAGTTTCATTTCGGGGTTGAGCAGATTTCGTTCGAGCACGCTGCGCCAGGGTCCCCGGAACCAATCGGCCACGGGAATACCAAAGCCCATCTTGGGTCGATTCCATATCGATGGTGGAATCAGGTCATAGAAGGCTTCTCGAAGCAGCAGCTTCCCTTTACCCCAGCGAAACTTCAAATCGATCGGCAGCTTGGCCGACCACTCCACCAGACGGTAGTCGAGAAGCGGCTGACGCACCTCCAGAGAATGAGCCATAGAAGCGATATCGACCTTCGTCATGAGATCGCACGGTACATACGAATGCAGATCGCCGATGGAGGCCTGAGTCACTAGGTCGCGCTGTCGGGAGATAGACCAGGACTGATCTAGAAACCAGCCTGGATCGTGCTGCCCCAGCCGATCGACGAAGTTCCCGCGATAGAGAGCCGCTCGATGGGTCGGACGCATGATTTCAATCCAGTTCATGTACCGCATCGCAGGTGGCAGTCCGCTGGCCATCCCATAGCGCTTCAGTCGTCGCAGAAACGATCGGGGATGATTCGAATGAGGCAGACGCTGGATCCATGGACTTCGCAGAAGTCTTCCCAAAGGCAGCCAGCGCCGCGTCAGATCGCTCATCCAAAGCCCCTGATAGCGCAGGTAGCCAGCGAATACCTCGTCCCCTCCGTCGCCGCTGAGCGAGACGGTCACCTGGGAGGCGGTATGCTGCGAGAGAAACCAAGTCGGGATCGCCGAGGAGTCGCTAAAGGGTTCGTCGTACTGCTGCACCAGACGATCCAGAATCTCGATCGATTCGGGAGGCACCTCTTCACGCGTATGATCGGTTCCAACATACTCCGCAACCTTCTGGGCATGATGCGTTTCATCGAATCCCGCCTGAGGGAAACCGATCGAGAATGTTTTGATCGGCGAACCGCGTTCCTGCTGCGCAATGGCGGCGATCAGTGAACTGTCGACTCCTCCGGAAAGAAACGCCCCCAGCGGAACATCGCTACGCATCCGAAGCCGAACACTGTCGCGCAGCAGATACCGCACCTCGTCGATGGCCTGCGACTTGCTGATTCGCTCCTCACGATTCCAGTCCACTTGCCAGAAAAGCTTCTCCTCCAACTGACCGTCCCTGTAGACGGCGTAGTGCCCCGGCCGCAACTTGCGAATGTCGCGATAGATCGTCAACGGATGGGGAATGTACCCGTAGGTCATGTACAAATCGATCGCCGCAGGATCAATCCTCCGCGGGAGATCATCCACTTCCTCCAAACTCTTGATCTCGCTGGCAAACAGCAGTCGATCGTTCTGAAGGGCGTAGTGGAGCGGCTTTTTGCCGAAGCGATCCCTGGCCAGGACCAACTGCTTGCGGTTGCCGTCCCACAACGCGATCGCAAACATGCCGTTGAACTTGGAGAAGCACTCGAACCCCAGATCCTCGTACAAGTGAACGATCGTCTCGGTATCGCTTTCGCTTCGGAAGCGGTGCCCCTTTCGCTTGAGATCCTCCTTCAATTCGCGGTAGTTGTAGATTTCCCCATTGAAGATCAACTGGATCGAACCATCTTCATTGGTGATCGGCTGGTGCCCCCCAGCCAAGTCGATGATCGACAGGCGACGAAACCCGAACGCCACACCCGGATTCGCTGGATGGGACTGCACCGGCTCAACTCGCGTGCCGCCCAAGGTCTGAATCCAAGCCCCCTCATCGTCCGGGCCGCGATGGACGACCCGACGCATCATCGACTCCAGCTGCCCTCGACTGAGCGCTCGATCTGGATGGTGCCATACCCCACCTACAATTCCACACATTCGGCTTTTTGATCCTTTGCTACCCGAACTTGTGGCAGAGTGGAAATTGGGGTGTTGCGAAGCCCTGGATGGATTGCAAGATGGCATCCAACGGAAGAAACGCACTACCGAAAGAGTATAGTTGTTTCGGGGAAAACGTGCCGAGTCCAATTCTGGAAGCGAAAAGGGGGAAACGAGTCGGGAACAGGGCTCGCCAACCCCTCATCCATGGCGTCCAGGCGTCACCACGGCACTGGCAACGCCTCCTTTCAACCATCATACTTGGTTCCTCCCAGCGATACTCCCTCCCCCGACCATCGCTTCCATCGCTGGATCAACGATGAATTGCGTTTGGTTGCCGACGTGGTGCCTCACTGTCTTTTTCAACTAAAGGTCTCGGACCATGAACCGCACTCTTTCGTCCCGGCGCCAATTCACCCAACTCCTGTCAGTCGCCACGGCTGGCTGTCTGTCGAGTTCACTGAAGGCCACCCTATCCCCCCTGACGACAGAGAAACGCTGGTTTGCCATCGGTGGCTTTGGAGATCAAATCCTCCTCAGCTCGCTCGATTCCGAAGGCCGAATGTCAGAACCAGTTCCGATGGTCGACCTGAAGATGCCAGCCTTCATGACCGTCCACCCTCGGTTGCCGATTCTCTATGCAGTCCGAGAAACCAGTCGCTCCCAGAAAGATCACCCCCCTCAAATCGTCGCCTTCCGATGGGATGCAAAGAACCGAAAACTGGAGCCGGTCGGATCGCAGGCGATCGATGGCGACTCTCCCTGTTATGTGGAAGTGGACCTGGAAGGCCGATACGCCATGGTGGCCAACTATTCCAGCGGCAGCGTAGCGCTCTATCCTTTGACGCAGGAGGGAGCGATCCAGCCGGCCAGCGATCTGGTGGTGCATCGCGGGGGAAGCCGCAGTGTGCCCAGTCGCCAAGAAGCACCCCATGCCCACTGCATCCAGAACGATCCGTCGGGACGGTGGGTCTGTGTCGCCGACCTGGGGCTTGATCAGGTCCTGGTCTACCGGTTGGATCGCCAAGCAGGCAAGTTGGTCACCGCCCCCACCCCGGCATTCCCGCTGCCTCCAGGAAGTGGACCACGCCACTTGGCTTTTCATCCGGGCGGACGGTTCGCCTACATCATCAACGAAATCAACTCCACGCTGACCGCCGCTCGCTGGGACGCCGACCAGGGCCGATTCGATGCGATCGGCACTGCTTCGACACGCCCCGATGATTTTCCGGCCGAACAAAACTCCACTGCGGAGGTATTGGTTCATCCCACCGGTCGCTTTGTCTACGGCAGCAATCGCGGCCATGACTCGATCGCGACCTTCCAGATCGATCCCCAGACCGGGGCAGTCACCCCCGCAGGCCACACTCTGACCGGCGGAAAGACGCCACGGAATTTTCGAATCGACCCCTCGGGACAGTTCCTGCTGGCTCAAAACCAGTCCAGCCATGACGTTCATGCCTTCCGAATCGATCCCAGCTCGGGCGCCCTAAGCCCCACCGGTTCGGTCATCGCGGCCAAGTCACCGGCATGCATCAAGTTTCTGCCCTGAGTCGGTTCGGTTCTCTATTTTGTCTGCAGCAGGATCGGGATCTATTGCGAGGAAAAACATGAGCAACGGGGCGAGGTTCGACCGAAGGCATTGGGGGAAGTTAACCGCTGCTGGCATGATGGCGGCAATCGCGTCGAGACAGGAACGCGGATTGAAAGCCGGGTTCCAAGAGACGACCGAAAGCTTGGTGGCAGAGGGCGCTAGTTTGGAGTGCCTGACATCGGACTGCAAGTTCACCGAAGGACCGGCGGTGGCTGCCAATGGGGAAGTGTTCTTTACCGACCAGCCCAACAATCGCATCCTGAAAGTGGACCTGGAGGGGAAGGTCTCGGAGTTCCTCAAGCCAGCCGGGCGCAGCAATGGACTCTTCTTTGCACCCGATGGCAAATTGATCGCCTGCGCGGACGAAAAGAATGAACTCTGGGAAATCGATCCCGATGGATCGCATCGCGTCCTCAGCGGGACGTTTCAAGACAAACCTTGGAATGGTCCGAACGATCTCTGGATCCATCCCAAAGGTTTCCTGTTCTTCACCGATCCGTACTACCAAAGGCCATGGTGGAATCACACCAGCCCACCGCAGCCAAGTCAGAACGTCTATCGATGCCAGCGCGACGGATCTCAGGGGGTGCTGGCGGCCGATCAATTCAAGCAGCCCAATGGCATTGTCGGCAACCCGGAAACGGGAAAACTGTTCGTGGCCGATATCGGAGCCAAGAAGACCTACCGCTTCCAGATCACCGAGGATGGCTCACTGACCGACCGCCTGCTGTTCTGCGAAGAAGGTTCGGATGGCATGACGCTCGATCGACTTGGCAATCTCTATCTGACCGGCGGCAAGGGAGTATCGATCTTCGATCCCAAAGGCCGATTGCTAGAGCGAATCGCAGTGCCACAGCCCTGGACCGCCAACGTCTGCTTTGGCGGGCCTCAGCGCGACCTCCTTTACATCACCGCCAGCACCGGCCTCTACCGTATCCCGATGAAGGTGAAGGGATGGTGAATTCCATGATGCCATCCTCCCCCCACCGGCGGTATCACGCTGCTGTTGATTCGACTCTGGCAACATGCCTGATGATGTTGATCGCAGCAGTCGGATGTCAAAAGAGCCAGGAACCTTCTGTGTCAGACCAGATGCCTCGCGAAAGCACCGGGCCGATCGCTTTCGAGTCGCCGCTCCCCTCGCTGGCGCGCGGTCAGCGACCGACTGTCAGTTCGGTGCCGATCCTCTCCGATCCTCCAGAGAATCGAGCTCCTCGGACCGACCCGTTGTTGCAGGGCGCTGTCAATTATTGGGTCGACGCCACCGCTCAGCAAAGGAGCGACCCTCGCAAGAGCGATATCCTCTTCATCGAAGCAGGTCATCGTGTGCGCGAGGTGCTGGAAGATGCCAAGTGGGACTCTGGTAAAAGCGATGCTTGGCTTGCCGCCGAAGTCCTCTTCCAGCAGGCAATTGTCTTTGCACGCACCCAACACCCCTTGGATGCAATCGATGCCCTCACCCAGTCCGCTCATCTGGGCTTCAGCGATCCGGATCGCTTCCGTGAACTGGCGGCTTATCTGGAAGAGGACCCCGGAGTCTCCGAACAGCTGGCCGAGCTAGCAGGTAGGGTGCAAGCCCATTGCGATACCCTGGCTCAACGTGGGCGATGGCGCATCACCCGCCGAAACCAGTCGCAAACTGTCGGTATCGAGATCGATGAGAAACGGCTGCCACCCCCCGATCGATACCGCCTGATCGTCCAATTGAGCAATTGGTCATCCAATTCATCCCGGCAGTTTCAATCGCTCTACGAAGCCGCCGATCAACTCAAGGAACTGGGGATCCAGCCGGTGGGTGTGATCACCCGCGCGACCCAGATCGCGAAAGATTACACTGGCCCGATCGAGCTGCAGTGGACCCAGTCGCCCGAATTCGTTCTGTCGAACCTGCTCCCCGATTCCAATGCTTCCGCAGTGGCTCAACTCTGGTATCCAACCTGTCTGCTGGTCGATCAGAAAGAGCGGCTGCAGGCAATCTTTTATGAGTTCATTTCGATCGATACGCTCGCCGCCACCGTCGATCTGCTGCAATCCGGTCAAGAGCCTGTCCCAGACCACTCGAGTGCAGCTAACCCATCGGATCAGGAAAACTCCCAACGGCTCACTCCAGAAGCTACCCAACCTTCGACGGTGCTGCGGTCATCGACGCGACCTTGAACCGATTTTTGAGCCCGCGCGACGCATCAGCAGGTCCCAAAGCATCCACTCCAGAATCAGGAGAAACATCGGTACCAGGTAGATCAGAAACTGCCAGAGCTGCGTTACATTCCACTCGGGTGGTATCCACCCACCCACTCCACTGTAGAGGCTATAGACCACGGCCGCATTGACCATCAGCATCAGCCCGCTGGCCAGCGCCACTCCACCCAGATACATCACCGTCGCCATCCACGAACCAACTCGGCTCGAACGATGATCCGGTCCGCTCCCTCCCTTTTGATCTCGTCTCACGAACAACCTCCAGGAGCCACCCCCAGGGCACTGTGTTGGAATTTCTTTACGATAGCAGAATCCCTTCCGATCGCGATTTCCCTCCCTACAAGAAACTGGAGCCCGACCAGAAGATGACTTGGAATTCTCTCGCTAGAACCATCACTCGGTGCACCCTGCTGTGGGCCACCTGGAGCATGACCAGTTCTCCTTTTACCCGGGGTGCCCAGCCACCCGGGATCGTCGTCGCCCACCAGCGGTCGGCGCATCGCCAGTACATCGGTTCCCCTTCGATCGCGCGCGTCGGACCCAACTCCCTGGTCGCCAGCCACGATTTCTTCGGCCCTGGAAGCAGTTTCAGCGTCTCCACCATCCATCGCTCCGACGACAATGGGGAGTCCTGGACCCAGATAGCGACGATCGAAGATGCATTTTGGAGCAAACTTTTTGTGCACCGCGGCGCACTCTATCTCCTAGGGACCACTCGCGAGTATGGCCAAGCCGTCATCCGCCGCAGCGACGATGGTGGCTACCACTGGACCCATCCGATCGACCGCAAGCAGGGACTGCTTCTAGGAGAGGGAGAGTACCATTGCGCACCCATGCCGGTGATCGAACATCAGGGACGCCTATGGCGCGCTATGGAAGATCGCAATCCTCCTAAAGATTGGGGAAAGAACTTCCGCGCCTTCGTCATGAGCGTTCCTGTCGATGCAGATCTCCTGGACGCCGATCAATGGACCATCAGCAATCGCGTCGCATACAACCCCGACTGGGGCGGCACGGCATGGCTGGAAGGGAACATCGTCCGCGACCCCCAGGGCCAATTGTGGAACCTGCTGCGCAATCATCGAACAGCCCCCGAAAAAGGATGCCGCCTCGCCATCTCCGAGGATGGTCGTTCGATCGATTTCCATCCAGAAAGCGGTTTTGTCGATCTCCCTGGAGGATCGAAGAAGTTCTCCATCCAATGGGACGAGACCAGCCAAAAATATCTAGCACTGGCCAATCCCTGCGCTCCCCAGTTCGCTGCACGAAGACCAGACCAGACCCGAAATGCTCTCGGGCTGCTAAGCTCCCCGGATCTCGTCCACTGGGAACTGCGCACCATCCTGCTCTACCATCCCGATGTGGCGGTCGCCGGATTCCAGTACCCCGACTGGCTTATCGAAGGGGACCAACTGCTAGTCCTTTCCAGAACCGCTTTCCCTGACCCCCAAGGTGGACCCCCCAATCCCCACGATGCCAACTATCTGACCTTCCATCGGGTCGAGAACTTTCGCCAAAGGACCCTGGCAAATCCTCCCTTAGGAAGCCATCCGACGCATCCCTGGATGCCCGACTCCAAGATAGAATCGTCGACCAGTCAGAAGCCATAGAGGCGACAATTGGATTCGCAACTGGAACCGGTCTTCATGGCCCTACGAAATCTCTGACTTCTGTCTTTCTTCGTGCCTTCGCGGCTTCGCGCGAGTCAATTCGACTCCGATGGCCGGTGGCAAGCATCCTAGGTGGACCATGTCTCCCACTCACGAAACGACCTGCGCCATCCTGAAGTTCGCTTCTAGGCGCTCGCGAAGCCGCGAAGACGCGAAGCCATTTAGCAACTACTCCATCTCGCGATGCCTGCCTGGGTATCCCGTCGACTTCATGGCTGGACCAAAAACAAGTCACGTTGAAAGCGACCAGTCGAGTCATCATTTTGAACCGGTCTTCATGGCCCTACGAAATCTCTGACTTCTGTCTTTCTTCGTGCCTTCGCGGCTTCGCGCGAGTCAATTCGACTCCCATTGCCGGACGCAAGCATCCTAGGTGGACCATGTCTCCCACTCACGAAACGACCTGCGCCATCCTGAAGTTCGCTTCTAGGCGCTCGCGAAGCCGCGAAGACGCGAAGCCATTTAGCACCTATTCCAGCTCGCGATGCCTGCCTGGGTATCCCGTCGACTTCATGGCTGGACCATTACCAACGCGTTCGAAGCGACCAGTCGAGTCATCATTTGGAACCGGTCATCATGGCCCTACGAAATCTCTGACTTCTGTCTTTCTTCGTGCCTTCGCGGCTTCGCGCGAGTCAATTCGACTCCCATTGCCGGACGCAAGCATCCTAGGTGGACCATTTCCCCCACTCACGAACGACCTGCGCCATCTTGAAGTTCACTTCTAGGCGCTCGCGAAGCCGCGAAGACGCGAAGCCATTTAGCACCTATTCCAGCTCGCGATGCCTGCCTGGGTATCCCGTTGACTTCATGGCTGGACCAAAAACAAGTCACGTTCAAAGCGACCAGTCGAGTCATCATTTGGAACCGGTCATCATGGCCCTACGAAAACTCTGACTTCTGTCTTTCTTCGTGCCTTCGCGGCTTCGCGCGAGTCAATTCGACTCCCATTGCCGGACGCATGCATCCTGGGTGGATAAAAAAAGGCCTCATGGAACTCTCGGTGAAGAAAGCTCCATGAGGCCATTCGATTGTCGATGACAACCCTGTTTCGCTGGCTCAGGAGGCCGCCTCGAACCGCTTGGCAACCTCATCCCATCGCACGACGTTCCAGAAAGCAGCGATGTAGTCAGGACGGCGATTCTGATAGCGCAGGTAGTAGGCATGCTCCCACACATCCAGCCCCAGGATCGGCGTGCCACCGATTCCCGCAACGGCCTGCCCCATCAACGGACTGTCCTGGTTGGCCGTCGATCCAATCGCCAACTTGCCATTCTGAACCACCAGCCAAGCCCATCCACTTCCAAAACGAAGCGCAGCGGCATTGCTGAATGCTTCCTTCATCTTGTCGAATCCACCCAAGTCGCGATCGATTGCTGCGGCCAAGGCACCCGATGGAACTCCACCACCGTTGGGCCCAATCACCGTCCAGAACAACGCGTGATTGGCATGGCCGCCACCGTGATTGCGCACGGCACCACGCTTCGCCTCCGGAACCGATGCCATATCAGCAATCAGCGCCTCGACCGTCTTGGATTCCAGATCGGTTCCCGCAATCGCCTCGTTCACCTTGGTCACGTAGGTCTGATGATGTTTGGTGTGATGGATCTCCATCGTCTGTGCATCGATATGAGGTTCCAGCGCGTTGTAGGCATAGCTCAGTGCAGGAAGCGTATAGGCCATCTAAAAAACTCCTTACAGGAAACGTTTCGAAATCCAGCGACCGCAAGGTGATATCTGGTTGCCTCCACCAAAGAGACAAGCCGCCACCCCCGTATTTCCCTGGCTCCCGTCGCGACTCCAAGGCAGGACCAGCGGTACCTGCTCCTGGGAAATCGCGCCGCAATCCACCGACACGATGCGGAAGCAAAAAGACGCCTTTTAGTGTAGGCGCTCCCTCAACCCTTGCCAGGGCGGTGTCGCCACCCCTTCGGATCTCCTTGAGGAGTTTTCGAGATTTGGGGTACTAAATGCGGTGGTTTCCTGTTCGGCAGTCCGCCTTCAGACAGGGAACCATCAAGCGTTCCGCTCTTGGAAAACCATGACTCATGGCAGCAGATTGCCCCAAGCCAGATACGAGACTCTAGCTCCCTCCCCTTCCAATCACTCGACCACCAATCGCTTCACTTGCCGCTGGAAGGAGGTGGATTCGAAAGCGACCGGCGGTACTGATCGAATTGACGCCGGAGATTCTCTGGAGCCGGCATGCGAACCCCCGATTCCCGCATCCCACGTAGCTGATCCAAGCGACGATCCACCTGTCGGGCGTCGCCTCGACGAGGCACCAAGCCAAGCGCCTGAAGCTCCTTCTCGAACTTCTTCTGCTGCTCTGGATCGCTCATCGCCTGCTCCCTGGCCGACTCCCAGCGATCCAAAAACTTCCTCAAATCCTGCTCGCTCCAGTGCAGCTTCTTCAGCAATTCGGGATCCGGTTGCTGCCGCTGGCGACGCAACGCTTCCAGCGCCAAATCGGTCGCTTTCTTCGCGTACTCCAGGTTCGCCGGGTCAGCAACATTCTCGATCGGTTCGGTATCCTGCCCAGCCCCACGGTCTCTGGGTCCACCATCCGCATCAGCCATGCCTGGTGCACTCTGACCCGATGCGTTGCCTCGAGAACGACCACTGGCGGATGCTCCCGCTGGCCCTGTCTTCTGGCCACCACCGGTCGATCCATCCCCTCCCTTGGCTCCCGATGCACCCGCCGCTTCCTGCGATCCCTCCGAAGCGGCCTGCTTGCCCGAAGAGGAGTCTCCTGATCCGGCAGAACCAGTCGATTTCTCGCCCGGCTCTCCTCCCTTCCCTTCTTCAGACATCTTGCCGGATCGATCATTCGATTGAGCTTGACTGGGTTTCTCGGACTTAGGATCCCCACTGGAAGCAGCATCATCAGATGGCTTGTCAGCTCCTGATCCTTCGGTCTGGCCACCTTCCTGAGAAGTTCCACTTGAACCTTCCGAAGCCCCTTCTTGCTTGCCCCCCTGCGAATCGCTCGATGCACCGCCCGACTCACCGGCCCCCTCTTGCTTGCCCTTCGATCCGCCCGACGATCCCTTCGATCCATCCGACGATCCCTTCGATCCATCCGACGATCCCTTCGATCCGCCCGACGATCCCTTCGATCCGCCCGACGATCCCTTCGATCCCTGCTTGGCCCCTTCTCCTTCGCTTGTCCCCTCCCCATCGGACGACTTCGAACCGTTCGCACCTCCTCCTTGGTTGCCACTGCCCGACTTGCTGGAACGATTCCCAGCATCCGATTTCTCACCGGCTGGATCATCTGAGGAGCTTGCTGGATCCGACTTGCCGTTCTTCACTCCTTCGTCTTGGGATGCAGGTGAAGTGGGCGACTTGGTTTCCCCCGTCTCGCTTGGCCTGCCTGACTTCGACTGACCGGACGGGTTGGCGTCTTCTTGGCCCGATGAATTGCTCTGCTTTCCAGCAGTCTGCTCGCTTCCCCCCGGCTCACTCTGCCCCTTGTTGTCCCCGGACGCTGCATCTTGCGGCATCGAGGGAGTCGACGGATCGTTGGCGGGAGATGGTTCCGACGGATCTCCCGACGGCGTCTGGGACGACTGTCCCGATCCATTTCCTGGTGACCGGTTGCCCTGGCGGTCGGGCTGACCTTTGCTCCCCGGATCGGTGCCTTCCTTGGGATCGGCCGAAGAATCTCCGGTCGTTTGCGAAGGGTCCGACGAGCTAGAAGGATTGTCGCTCCCTTGGGACTGGGAAGCATCGCCTGATGGGGACTTTCCTTTTTCCTGTAGGTATTTCTGGATCCGTTCGAACACTTCGCCGTCGTGTTCCGGTGGCGAATTCTCTGAGGCTTCTCCTTCGGACTCCGAATCGGGATTCCCGATCTGCTCCTTGCCACCGGCCCCCGACCGATTCCCTCCCGAACGATCACTACTCTGAGCCTGGGTGCCACTCTGGGATCCCTGGGCGTCCCCATTTTGGTTGTCCGAACCGGAGCCGTTCGTGGATTGCTGGCCTGGCGAAGACTTTCCACTACCCGACGACTGCCCGTCGGTCATCTGCCCACTTCCCTCCGAGCCGTCCTCGGAGGCGTCTCCTGAATCCTGCTGTGGATCGCCACCATCGCCCTGGCTTTTGGAAGGTTTGCTCGACTTGCCACTGCCCCCGGGCTGATTGGCAGATCCCTCGGAGGATTCGCTGGAGGAGTCGCTGGAGTCTTCACCGCCAGCACCTCCCCCGCTGTCTCCTTCGCTTTGGGATGATTTCTCCTGATCCTTCTTCTCCTTTCCGTCGGGCTGCTTGCCCTTCCCCTTGCCGGTCGGGTTGGTTGGAGATTCCTTCTCCTGATTGTTTGGGTCCTCTCCCTTCGATGGATCCTTTGGATTTTCCGAACCGGTGCGATCCTTTGGGTTCGGCGTCCCTTTTTCTGCATCAGGTTTTCGAGGGTCCTTGGCACCCTGCTTCCCACTAGGGTCTTTCATCGGATCCTGTTTCGGATCGCCGTTGGGATTGCTCGGATCTCTTTCGCCAGATCGATTCTCGTCTTCAGGCTTCTTGGATACGGCATCGTTCGGGTCGACGATTTCGATCACCAGCGGCAACGACTGACCGACGTTGGGCTGCGGCTCCTCTGTCCCTGGCTTGGTTCGGTGATCGGTCGCGATCATCGACACCTCCAATCGTTCGCCCACCTTCAATTGCCAATCCTGGGGATTCAGTTGCCATGTCTTTTCCTGGGGTCCTACCAACGGCTCGTTCGACTCCAGCAGGGTCTGCTCGATCCTTACCCGCTGGCCAACCTTCCCCTCGATCGCCACCTTGTGGAGTCCAAAGTCGGGATCGATAGCTCGCAGCGGAAGTTCCAGCGTCTGGTTGATTGGAAGCTGGATCGGTTTGCGCGAATCGATGCGCCAGATCGCTTCGGGGGGAATATCGCCCAGCACCTTGATCGGATAGATCACGGGATTGAGATTCGATTCGCCCAAAGGGTTGGTGGCCTTGATTCGGTAACTGGAAAGGGTGGGGCTGGCGCGTTGGGAATCCAGTTGCAGCAACCAGTCGCAGACCATGCCGACATCTTCGATGCGAACGTCGTAGATGGTTGAAGCGCGGACAAACTCTCCTTGCTCCATCACTGGATCGATTTCCACCCGAGCCTTCTGCAGGGGCTGGTTGGAGCGACCGTGGATGGTGACGCGAGTCCCTTCAATCGCTTCGATCCTGCCGTCGCCGGGGACGGTTCTTGGGGCCAGCCGGGTGTAGGCTGGAAAGAGATACTCGACGCGGTCGATCGCCACCAAGGGGATCGGCTGAATGGTGATGGCATAGGGGCCGGCAACCGCATCCCCTGCTTCCACCCAGTACCGAAGATCCTGATGGATGCCGTTGCTCCCGCTACCCAGACGCAGACGATAGAAAAGCCCTTCGGTCTCCGCTTCCATCGGGATCCGCTGATCGACCAATTGGCCATCGTTGGTCTCGTAGCGGACCTGCACTGTATCGATCGCCTGCAGACCGCGCACCTGCGCCTTGATCTCTAGCACGCTTCCCTGCGTCACTTTGCTATCCCCTGGCTCGACCTGCAGAATGCGGACGCGGGTGGGTGCTTGGATATCGGCTAGGGGAAACAGAAGCCGTCGCATCGTATCGAACCCACTTTTGGGAGCGATGGCTAGATAGATGCCAAAGACAACCAACGCGCCAAAGAGAATGGCCGCCAGCTTGATCGGTGTCGATGCATCGACGACGCTTTGTGCTTCATGCCCACGCAAACGACCGGCAGCATACCGCGCCACGGTCGCCAGAATCCCTTTGGGTGGCGGGGTTCCATCCTTCGAAAGCTGCAACCAGTTGATCAAACTATTTTTCAGTTCGGGCATCGCCTGTTCGAT